>Ga0306921_10003982_pt1 | contig 15069 bp, 13 predicted proteins | sample sta12Cox44000080_FD_203760 | JGI IMG/M metagenome (GOLD analysis project Ga0306921, IMG submission 203760) | Lab enrichment of tropical soil microbial communities from Luquillo Experimental Forest, Puerto Rico - statoxic.12C.oxic.44.000.080 (v2)... | ecosystem: Environmental > Terrestrial >...
CGACCTCGGCTGGGAGGCCTCGGGCACGATCAACCGCGTGGACTGGGTGCAGATCAAGGACACCCTCAAGCAGCGGCGGCCGAAGATCCAGAGCCTCGAGTTCGCCTCCAACCAGATGAGCCACATCTACATGCGCACGGACAAGCCGCCCTTCAACGACGTGCGCGTGCGACGCGCCATCTCGCTCGCGTTCGACCGCCAGGGCCTCCTCGACGCGGTGGCGGAAGGCGTGGGCGTGCTGAACCCCGCCGTGCCCCTCGCCCTCAAGGACTGGGCGCTGCCCGTGGACCAGCTCGGCGAGGGCGCCCAGTTCTACAAATTCGATCCCGCGCGGGCCTCCTCGCGGAGGCGGGCTATGCCAACGGCTTCTCCGCTACGCTGTCCTATGCCACCTACGGCTCGACTATCCAGATCGACGCCGTGCAGCTCCTCCTCAAGTACCTCAAAGACATCGGCATCGACGCCAAGCCCATCCAGCAGGAATACGGCGCATACATCAGCACCACCTTCTACGGCAAGTACGAGTCCATGGCCTTTGGCCCCCAGACGCCTTTCCTCGATCCCGACAACTACCTCTTCGGACCCTACATGGCGGGCGAGCTCAAGAATCAGAGCCACGTCAACGATCCCGTGCTCGGCGACATGCTGATCCGCCAGCGTCGCACCGCGGACGTGGCCAAGCGGCGCGAGGTCCTCCACGAGATCCAGCGCCACGCGGCCAAGCAGCAATATTACGTGTACGCGCCCTCCGGCGTGTACATCGGGGTGTGGGACGCCGCCGTGAAAAACTACGGGCCCAATCTCGGCTACGACTGGGGCGGCCGCCTGCTGGCGGCGTGGCTCGATCGCTGACCTGTGCTTCGGCGCTACCTCCTCAAGCGCCTCGTCGTCGCGATCCCGTCGCTGATCATCGCCTCGCTCATCGTCTTCACCCTGCCCCGCCTCCTCCCCGGCGACGCCGTCCAGCTCATGCTGGAGGAGAAAGCCTACGGCAAGGACGTGGACGACCTCCGCCACAAGCTCGGCCTCGACCGGCCGATCTACATCCAGTACTTCGCGTGGGTGGGCAACGTGCTCCGCGGCAATCTCGGCGAGTCGCTCTGGACCAAGCGCACGGTGACGGAGGAGCTGGGCATGCGCCTGCCCGTCACCCTCCTCCTGGGCAGCCTGGCCATCTGCTTCGCCATCGTGATCGCCATTCCCATCGGCGTACTGTCGGCCGTGCGCGCGGACACCTTGCGCGACTACGTGGCGCGGAGCGCGGCCATCGTGGGGCTTTCCGTGCCGAGCTTCTGGATCGCCACCCTCGTCATCGTGCTGCCCGCCATCTGGTGGGGCTGGACGCCGCACCTGGGCTTCACGGAGTTCAGCAAGGCGCCGCTGACCCACGTGCTGCAGTTCATCCTGCCCGCCCTGATCCTGGGCATCGCCTCCGCGGCGGGCATCATGCGCCTTACCCGCGCCATGCTCCTCGAGGTGCTCCGCCAGGACTACGTGCGGACGGCGTGGGCCAAGGGGCTCCGCGAGGGCGTGGTCGTCCTCAAGCACAGCCTGAAGAATGCGGTCATCCCCGTGGTGACCATCCTGGGCATCCAGCTCGCCCAGATCTTCAGCGGCACTGTCATCATCGAGTCGATCTTCCAGCTCCCGGGCATGGGCCGCTTCCTCTTCGACGCAATCCTCCAGCGCGACTACCCGGTCATTCAGGGTATCAACCTGCTCGTGGTCTCCATCATCGTGCTCATGAACCTCCTCGTGGACCTGCTCTACGCCGTGCTCGACCCGCGGATCCGGTACTCGTAATGCGGGGCCCCGAGTAAACGAGACGACGGTGGCGCGCTACATCGAGGCGGCGGCGAACGTCCAGCCCGTGCGGCACGCGTGGGCTCTGCCTCGCGCCGCGCATGCCCTCTTCCTCTTCTGCCGGCGCAAGCCGCTGGGAGCCTTGGGCGGTTTCCTCATCCTGGTCATGCTCGTCATGGCCCTCGGCGCGCCGTGGATCGCCCACTACTCCTACGACGAGAGCATTCCCGGGGCGCGCATGAAGCCGCCGGGGGTGCAGTTCTGGATGGGCACCGACAATCTTTCGCGCGACGTGTGGAGCCGCGTCGTGTACGGCGCGCGCGTCTCTGTCACCGTGGGCTTCGTCACCATCGCGCTGTCCACCTTCGTGGCCATGTGCGTGGGCGTGTCCAGCGCCTATATCGGCGGCGCCTACGACATGGCGGTGCAGCGGGTGGTCGACGCCTGGATGTCTTTCCCCTACTTGGTGATCATCCTCTCCCTCATGGCCGTGCTCGGCCCTGGGCTCTTGAACCTCATCCTTTCCCTGTCGATCCTGGTCGCCGCCTCGAGCGCACGGGTGATTCGGGGTGCCGCGCTCTCCGTGATGGAGAACCCGTACATCGAGTCGGCGCGCGCCATGGGCACTCCGCACCTGCGCATCGTGCTGCGCCACGTGGTGCCGAACCTGCTCGCCACCGTGATCATCGTGGCCACCATCGGGCTGGGCGGCGTCATCCTCGCCGAGTCCTCGCTCTCCTTCCTCGGCCTCGGGGTCCCGCCGCCGCGCCCGTCCTGGGGCGCCATGCTCGCGGGCTCCGGCCGCTCCTTCATGCAGCGCGCGCCCTGGATGGCCATCTTCCCCGGTGCCGCCATCTCCTTCGCCGTCTTCGGCTTCAACATGCTCGGCGACGCCCTCCGCGACGTCCTCGATCCCCGCCTCCGCGGCACCGGCTCCGGCCCCGCCGGCGGCCGATAAGGGCCCATCTGCTTTGACCCAGCTCTCGTCTCGCGTCGGCCAGGGCCGCCGCTCAACTCGAACGGCGGGCGCCCTCGGCCGCACGCTCAACGTAGAGAAACTACGCCTCGCGTGCGGCCTTCGGTCGCCGCCTCGCATCTGGACCCTTCTCGCCCTCCGGCGGCCGTCGCGCCCGGGACGTCCACGCACCCGCTCGCGCGCGCGCGCTTTCTGGTAGCCTACCGAGCGATCTCGTGACCCACATCCCAACGCGCACGAGACTGTCCCGCTCCGCGCGCCGGCTTTGCCGGCGCCATCTCTGGAGGGAGGTTCGGGAGGTGAATCAACTCAGCCCTCGTCTCGCGACGGCTGGGGGGCGCCGCTCAACTCGACGTGCGGCCCCACTCCGAGAACTATGAAAATCCTCGGCGTGATTCCGGCTCGGCTTCACTCGATGCGCCTGCCCCGCAAGGTGTTGCGCGAGATCGAGGGCGTGCCCATGGTGGTCTACGTCTTCAAGCGGGCGCTGCGCTGTCCGATGCTGTCCGATCTGCTGGTCGCCACCGACAGCGAGGAGGTCGTGGAGGCCTGTCACGCGTATCACGTGCCCGCGGTGATGACGTCGAGCGCGCACCGCTCCGGGACCGACCGCCTGTGGGAGGTTGCGCGCGCGCGGATGGCCGACGTCTACGTCAACATTCAGGGTGACGAGCCGCTCGTGACCAGCGGCCACCTCGAGACGCTGGTGCGGCCATTCCTCGAGGAGCCCGAGGTTCAAGTCACCACGCTCAAAATCCGCGCCACGTCCGAGGAAGTCCCCACCCGTACCGCCAACAAGGTGGTGACGAACCGCCACGGCGACGCGCTCTACTTCTCTCGGCTGCCCATTCCCTGCGATCGCGACAACCGCGGCGACGTCGTGTACTGGAAGCACATCGGCATGTACGCGTATCGCCGCTCGGTGCTCGAGATGTTCCACTCGCTGCCGCCATCGCCGCTGGAGCAGGCGGAGCAACTCGAGCAGCTCCGCTTTCTCGAGCACGGCATCCCTATCCGGGTGCTCGAGACGCGCGAGCCCACCATCGGCGTGGACACCGAGGAAGACCTCAAGACCGTCATCGCGCTGGTCGCCGCCCGCTCCGCGTGACCACATCCGTCGGCGCTCCGGGGCGCTGGGGCATGCTCGCTCTGATCGTGGCCGCCCAGACCATGGCCAACGTGGGCCCCCTCGGCATTCCGTCGATCGCCCCCCTCATTCGCCAGGATCTCGGGCTCTCCATGGCCCAGGCGGGATCGTTCCTCTCCGCGTACTACATCGGCGCCGCCATCATGTCTCTGCCCGCGGGGTGGATGGGAGATCGCTGGGGCGTGCTGGCGACCATGGTGATCGGGCAAGCGCTCATCTCGGCAGGGCTCTCCGGCGTGGCGGGATCCGTCTCCTTCTGGCTCCTCACCCTGATCATGATCGTCGCCGGGGCAGGCTACGGCATGCTGAATCCCACCACGGCCAAGGCCGCCATGGCGTGGTTCCCTCGTCGCCAGCGCGCCACCGCCGTCGGCTTCAAGCAGGTCGGCCTCCCCCTGGGCGGGGCCGTCGGCGCGCTCATCATGCCGCACCTAGGCCTCTCGCTCGGCTGGCGGCCCGCGGTGATGATGCCCGCCGCCCTCGTCGCGGTCGTCGGCCTGTTGACCTGGATACTCTACCGCGATCCACCGGACTCGGAATACGCCGCGCGTGGAACGGCGGGCGGACCGAGCCTGGCCGCCGTGCTCGCCAATCGCGATCTCTGGCTCGTCGCCCTCTCGACCCTGATCTTCGCGGGCATGCAGACAGTGTGGATGTCCTTCCTCGTGCTCTACCTCACCGACGTGCTCTTCCTGCCCCTCGTGCAGGCGGGAGGCTACCTCGTGATGGCGCAGACGGCGGGAATGGCAGGCCGCGTGCTCTTTGGCGTGCTCTCCGACGGCTACTTCCAGGGACGGCGGCGCGTCGTCCTCGTCATCGCTGGCGCCGGTTCCACGGCCTGCTCGATCGCCATGGCGGGGACGGGCCCGAGCACAGGCGCGTGGCTCCTCGGTTCCCTCGCCGTCACCTTCGGCTTCTTCGGCATCGGCTGGAACGGGGTGCAGCACACCCTGCTTGCCGAGCTGGTGGGGCCGCGGGGGGCGGGCACCGCTGTCGGCCTCGGGCTCACGATCTCGTCGTTCGGCGTGAGCCTGTGTCCGCCGCTATTCGGCCTCGCCGTGCAACGTCTGGGGGGATTCGCCGTACCCTGGGCGATGCTCGGCATCGTGATGGCCATGAACCTGTGCTTCCTCATTCCCGTTCGGGAAGGAAGGATGGAGCTCTCGTGACCCCGCGTCCCTACTACGGATGGGTGGTGCTCGGCGCCGCCTTCGTCATCGTCACCATGGCCATCGGCACCTTGTTCTCCCTCGCCGTGTTCCTCCGGCCCCTGGAGGAGTCGATGGGATGGGCGCGAGCCAGCGTGAGCGCTGTCTCCCTCATGAACTGGATCGCCATGGGTATGGGCTCCTTCGCCGCCGGCTATCTCTCCGACCGCTTCGGCACCCGCCGCGTGGTACTGACCGGAGGCGCGCTCGTGGGAGGCGGCCTGATCCTCTCGGGACGCGTGGAGGCCCTCTGGCAGTTCTATGTCACCTTCGGGGTGCTGGTGGGCTTCGGGGTGAGCTGCTTCTACGTGCCGCTCACCGTGACGGCCATCCGCTGGTTCGAGCATCGGCGCGGGCTCGCCGCCTCCATCGTCTCCTCGGGCAACGGACTCGGCACGCTCGCCCTGGCCCCGCTCACGCGTTGGCTGATCAACGCCTACGACTGGCGCATGGCCTTTCTCGTCCTCGGCGAGCTGGCTCTGATCATCGTCGTGACCATGGCCCTCTTCTTGAGGCCCGCGCCGGCTCCCGCCGTCGCGGCCCGCGCGGGAGTGACCCCGCGCGCGATCTGGACGTCGTGGCCCTTCTGGGCGATCGCCCTCACGCACTTCGCCTGCTGCGCCTCCCATTCGGGGCCGATCTTCCACATGGTCACGCATGCCATAGAGAAAGATGGTCAGCGCCTGCAGCAGGAGCCCTGCCACGAGAGTTGGCTTGGCGCCGACGCGGTCCGCAATCATGCCCGTGCCCACTCGGCCCGCGATGGAGGTGAGCCCGGAGATGCCGAGTGCCCCCGCCGCGGCGAGGGCCGGCACGCCCTGCTCTACGTCTTCCCCAGCGGACCGGGAGCCCTCTACACGCTGGCCATGGTCTTCGGCGTTGGCTACGGCAGCGTGATGCCGCTCTACGCGGTAGTGACGCGGGAGTACTTCGGCGAACACGCCATCGGCACGGCCTACGGAAGCATCTTTTTCATTTCCTGCATCGGCATGGGATTGGGGTCCTACGCGGGGGGAATCATCCACGACCTCTTTGGCTCGTACCTCTGGCTCTTCCTCGGGTCGGGGATGATGGCGACAGCGGCCATACTCCTCGGCGCGAGTCTCCAGGCGCCTCGGGCCGAGATTGGACACGCGTGATGCTGTCCGTTTTCTCCGTTGACACACTCGCTGGTTTCCTGCTAAAAACGGTCAACGATTTTGCTGGCTTTCTCGACATCGCGCAACCGCTCATGATCTCCACGAGGTGTGATTCTCGGGGCCGAGGCTAGCACCGCGACCCGGGGCCTTCTTCCGGAACGACCCGAACAGGGAACTGCCGCCCGCCATGGGTGGTTGACCCAATCAAGGAGAGATGGTCAATGACGACTAACAAGGGCGAGGAGGCGTCGATGAGCAATCAAGTAAGCCGTCGGACGTTCATCAAGACCTCGGCGGCGGCCGCGGGGGTGGCGGGAGGCATCGAGGGAATCCTGGCGGCGCGGCGCGCGCCGGCCTACGCCCAGGGGACGAAGCTCCATTGGGTGCGCTGGGTCGACTTTATTCCCGAGTCCGACGTGGAGCTCAAGCGGCAGATGCCGGAAGCCTCCAAGGCACTCGGGGCCGAGTGCGTGCTGGAGACGATCAACGCCAACGACCTTCAGCCGCGCATCACCGCGGCCATCCAGTCCGCCGCCGGCGCCGATATCTTCAACTTCCAGTACAACTGGGCCCACCTCTACCAGAACGCGGTCTCCGATGTCAGCGACGTCGCCTCCGAGTTGTCCAAGTCCGAAGGCGGCTTCTACGACGTCTATCCTCCGTCATGCCAGGTCAACGGCAAGTGGCTGGCCCTGCCTCATTCCATCGTGGGCAACGCCGTGGCCTACCGGAAGTCCTGGCTCAAGGAAGCGGGAGCGAACGAATACCCCAAGACCTGGGACGAAGCTCGCAAGGTCTTCACGGCGCTCAAGAAGAAGGGCAAGCCCTACGGGCAGACCCTCGGCCACACCTTCGGCGATGCGCCCACGTTCACGTACACCATGCTCTGGGCCTACGGCGGCGCGGAGACGGACAAGACGGGCAAGAAGGTGGTGCTCAACAGTCCGGGCACGTTGGAGTCGGTGAAGTTCATGCAAGCCTTCTGGAAGGACTGCTGTGACGAAGGCGGGCTCGCCTGGGACGACACGAACAACAACCGCGCCTTCCACGCGGGCGAGATCTCGGCCACGCTCAACGGGGCCAGCATCTACATCGTGGCGAAGCGGCAGAAAGAGAAGATCAAGGATGACAAGGGCGAGCCCATGTACACGGACATCGGGCACGCGCCGCTCCCCGCGGGGCCGGCGGGCTCCTATCTCCTCTTCCTGAACCAGTCCGACGCCATCATGAAGTACTCGAAGAACCAGAAGCTCGCCAAAGATTTCCTGCGCTGGATCCACAAGAAGGACAATTACGGCAAGTGGTTCACCACCCAGGAAGGCTACAGTGTCGGCCCCACCAAGATGTGGGAGAACGACCCGATGTGGGCGCATCTCGACGAGCCACTCAAGATGTTCCGCACCGCCTCGCGCAACACCCGGCTGTTCGGGTACGCCGGCCCCTCCACCGCCAAGGCCACGGAGGGCTTCACGAAGTACGTCATCACCGACATGTACGCCAAGGCCGTCCAGGGCATGAAGGCGGAGGACGCCGTGAAGTGGGCCGACGGCGAGCTGAAGAAGATTTATGAAGGCTGATCACCGCCCCGAGCGCAGGGAGAGATCGATGACAGCCACTCACGACGAAGTGACCGCGGCGCCGGTCGGCCGCCGCACCTTTCTCAAGACGGCTTCCGCGGCGGCGGGGCTCGCGGCTACCGGGCTTGAAGGCATCCTCGCTGCCGGACGCGCTCCCGCCTATGCGCAGGGCACGCGTCTCAACATCGTGCGCTGGGTCGACTTCATCCCCGCCTGCGACGTGGAGCTGAAGCGGCAGGCGGGCGAGGCGTCCAAGGCGCTGGGGGCCGAGGTCGTCTTCGAGTTCATCAACGCCAACGACATCCAGCCCCGCATCACCGCGGCCATGCAGTCGGGCGCGGGGCCGGACATCATGCACATGCTCCACGGAGCGTCGATCTACATCGCGGCCAAGCGCGGGCAGGACAAGATCAAGGATGAGAAGGGCGAGCCGCTGGTGCGGGACATCCAGCACGCGCGTCTCCCCGCGGGGCCGGCGGGCAGCTGGAGCTATCACACCGCCTTCGCGCACGGCGTCATGAAGTACACGAAGAACCCCAAGCTCGCCAAAGACTTCCTGAAGTGGATGCACGGCAAGGAGCAGTACGGCAAGTGGTTCCAGGTCGCGGAGGGCTTCTCCATCGGCTCGACCAAGTCGTGGGAGCAGAACTCCCTCTGGACCACCATCGACGAGCCCATGAAGGGCTTCAAGACAGCCGCCGACAACTCGCGGGTGATCGGCTTCGCGGGACCGCCATCCGCCAGGGCGACCGAGGTCTACACCAAGTACGTGATCATCGACATGTACGCCAAAGGCGTGCAGGGGACGAAGGCCGAAGACTCCGTCAAGTGGGCGGCCTCGGAATTGGGTAAGATCTATAGCTAGGACATGGAGAAGCGAATCGCGGGGGGTTCGGGGGGCACCGCCGGTCTTGCGACGACGCTCGCGCGGCCGCAGGAGCTTCACCCGCGCCGACTGACCCGCTGGCTGGAGAACGAGCGCCTCCTCGCCACCCTCCTCCTCGCCCCTGCCCTAATCCTCCTCGGACTCTTCATCGCCTATCCCTTCGTGATGGGAGTGTGGCTGTCGCTCTCCAGCACGAGCGTGGGCAACGTGGGCGAGTTCGTGGGGATCCGGAACTTCGTCAAGGCCTGGCACGACTCGATCTTCCGCACCGCCTTCTGGAACACGTCCTTCTACACGTTCTGGGCGACCCTGTTCAAGCTGAGCCTCGGCATGTGGCTGGCCCTCCTCCTCAACCGGCACTTCCGCGGCAAGCGCATCGTGCGCGCGTCCATGCTGCTGCCCTTCATCGTGCCCACTGTCCTCAGCACCTTCGCCTGGCGCTGGATGTTCGATCCCACCTTCAGCGTGCTCAATTGGCTCCTCTACCAGACGGGCTTCATCACGAACAAGATCCCCTTCCTCTCCGACGGGACCTACGCGATGTGGTGCGCCATCGTGGTCAACACCTGGCGCGGCATGCCCTTCTTCGCCATCACTCTGCTCGCGGGGCTGCAGACCATCAGCACCGACCTGCAGGAGGCCGCCTCTCTCGATGGCGCCAACGGCTGGCATCGCTTCTGGCACGTGACGTGGCCGCTCCTCAAGCCGGTAACCGTGGTGGTCGTCGTCTTCTCGATCATCCAGACCTTCTCGGACTTCCAGCTCATCTACGTGCTCACGGGCGGTGGACCGGCCAATTCCACCCACCTGCTCGCGACGTATGCCTATCAGATCGGCATCGCCACCGGCCTCCTCGGGGAGGGCGCGGCCATCTCGCTGTTCATGTTGCCCGTGCTCTTCATCGTGGTGTGGCTGCAGCTGCGCTACCTGCGCCATCTCGAAGGCGCCTAGCCTTCGGGCAGGGCCGATGAGCTTCGCTATACTTCCCTACACAAAGCTGTCGATCTTCACCGCAGCCCCCGTCGAGCTGGTGGGGGGGCCCGGGGGAGGAGCGGCAGCCGGCGCTCCCCCCCGGAACTGAATGGTCATCGAGCGGCGCTGGAAGAAGTGGGTGTACTTCTACATCCCGCTGACTATCTTCGTGATCGGCACCCTGTTCCCCTTCTACTGGATGTTCATCACCTCGATCCGTCCCGACTCGGAGCTCTACCGATCCTGGCGCGCTGCCAACAACGCGCCGTTCTGGACGCTCAATCCCACCCTCGAGCACTTCGTCGATCTCTTCCGGAAGACAACCTTCCCGCACTGGCTGTGGAACACGTTCTTCATCGCGTGTCTCTCCACCGCCATCTCGCTCTTCTGCGGGCTCCTCGCCGGCTACGCCCTCGGGCGGCTCCGTTTTCCCATGGCGGGCACCATCGGCACCTCCATCTTCGTCACGTATCTCGTGCCTCCCACCCTGCTCTTCATCCCGCTCGCCAACATCATCCGGGCCTTCCAGCTCGGCGACACGCCGTGGGCCCTCGTCCTCACCTATCCGACCTTCCTCATCCCTTTCTGCACGTGGCTCCTCATGGGCTACTTCAAGACCATTCCCAAGGAGCTCGAGGAGTGCGCGCGCATCGACGGCGCCACGCGCTTCGGGGCCATGATCCGGATCATCTTCCCCATCGCCATTCCCGGCATCCTCTCCGCGGGAATCTTCGCCTTCACCCTGTCCTGGAACGAGTTCATCTACGCCCTGGTCTTCCTCTCCTCACCCGAGAAGAAGACGGTGCCCGTGGGAGTGGTCTCCGAGCTGATTCGCGGCGACATCTACTTCTGGGGGCAGCTCATGGCGGGCGCCCTGCTCGGCTCCATCCCCGTGGCCATCGTCTACTCGTTCTTCGTCGAGTACTACGTGACGGGACTCACCGGCTCCGTCAAGGGCTGAGGCGAGAGGCGAACGAACGAAGGGCCCGGAGGCGACAGCCCCCGGGCCCTCGGTCTGTCCGGCGGTGCGGCTTACGCGAACTTCGCGTGGATGCCCTTGATCTTCTCCTCGCCCCACTTCACAGTCTGCTCCAAATCCATCTTGTCCGTGCAGAACTGGGCGAGGGCGTCCACCATGACGAACTGTTGGTAGACCTCGTCGGCCGCTGGGGTGAGCGGCCCCGGATAACCGGTGGTGAAGTGATACTCGGCGTCCTGCTCGAGCGGCTTGAGCTTGGGATCGTCGCTGATGACGGGGAACGGCGGCTTGGCGTAGGCCTTGAGGAAGGGCATGTTGTAGCCCGTGCTCGCCTTGGCGCCGTCGCGGTAGTTGTCGACGAGAGCCTCCAGGAAGGCCTTGGACGCGTCCGCGTTCTTGGAGAACTTCGTCACGCCATAGGAGCGGCAGTTGGCGAAGGAGCGCCGGGTCACCGGCCCCTTGGGCGAGAGCTGTACCCAGATCTTGTCGGCCAGCTCCTTGTTCTGCCCCTCGATGCTCCGGTAGGCGCTGATGGGATTGTGGATCCATGAGCCGCGCCCCGAGGCGAGGAAGCGGTTGTTGGAGGAGTCGTCCCAGGCGAGCACCTCGGGGGTCATGCACTCCTTGTAGAGCGCCTTGTTGAACTTGAGGGCTTCGCGCACTTCCTTGGAGTTGTAGGTGATGGTCTTGCCGTCCTTGGCCACCTCGGAGCCGCCGTACGACCACATGATGGCACGCCAGGAGGCGCGGGCGTCGTCGTGGTGGGCGAGCCCAATGCCGAGAGGAAAGCCCTTGGCCTTGAGCTTGGCTCCGCCCACCCGCAGATCTTCCCAGGTGTCCGGGCCGTTGGGCATCCCCACCTCCGTCCAGAGGTCCTTCCGATAGAGACCCGGGAAGTCGATGAAGAAGTCGGGCATCGAGTGGAACGTGCCATTGGCCTTGGCGTAGTTCTCGGCGAGCGGCGTCCATCCCCCATGCTTCTTTCCCGCTCGGTCCGCGGAATCCTGGATGTCGAGGAGCGCGTTGGCCCACTTCTCGGTGCCGGAGCCCACGAGCTGGACGATGTCGTGGCCGGACTGGGTGGCGATCTCCGCGGCGATCTTGGCGGGGATCTGCAGATGCGGCACGTGGTCGATGGTGACTTTTACGTTGTTCTTGGTGCTCCACTGCTCGGCGAAGGCGTCGTACCACTTGTCGTACGAGGGGACGAAGTGCGTCCAGGCGAGGACGCGCACTTCCTTCGTCTGCTGGGCCCACGCCGGGCGTCTCCACACATGGGGAAACGCGCCGACCGCGGCCCCGCCGGCCGCCGTGCCGAGAAACTTGCGTCGGGTGATGCGATTCATGATGCCGATCCTCCTTGGTTGGTGTGGCGTCTCACTTCAAGGCCCCTGCAGTGAGTCCGTGAATGAAATGATCGAGGCTGAACGCGTAGATCACGGCGACGGGGACGGCGCCGATGAGGGCGCCCGACATGAGGGAGCCCCAGTAGAACACGTCACCACGGATGAGATCGCTGGTGACGCCGTAGGAGATGGTCTTGTTGGCGGAGGCGGAGATGAAGGTCAGCGCGTAGATGTACTCCTGGTAGGTCAACGTGAAGGCGAAGATGCCCGCGGTGATGATGCCGGGCACGATGACGGGCAGGATGATCATCCGGAACGCCTGGAGCCGACTGCACCCGTCGATCTGGGCGCTCTCCTCGATCTCGCGGGGGACCGTGCGCACGAAGCCCATGAGGAGCCAGGTGCAGAAGGGCAAGGTGAAGGACGGGTACACCAGCACGAGAGCCCAGATGGAATCGATGAATCCGAGCCCACGCACGAGCTGCGACAGGGGCAGGAAGAGCAGGGTGGGCGGAATCAGGTACGAGAGGAACATGGCGGTAGACAGCGGCTGGGCCATGGGGAAGCGCATGCGGGCGAGGGCGTAGGCGGCGGGAAGGGCGAGGGCCAGGGTCACCAGCACCACGAGGACGCCGATGAGCAGACTGTTCTGGAGCCACTGGAGGAAGAGCGTGCCCTTGATGAGCAGCTTCAGGTGATCGAGGGTTGGCGGTTCCTTGAACCAGAAGGGCGAGGTGGTGAGGTTGTAGAGATCGTTGTCGCGCTTGAAGGCGGTGATGATCATCCAGTAGAAGGGAAAGAGCACCACGAAGAGGTAAGGCGACAGGGGCAGGTACGGCCCGTAGTCGCGCCGGATGCGTCGCCAGGTCTGGCTCCCCATGGCCGTCACTCCCTCCGGAGCACGCGGAGCATCAGGATGACGATGACGGCGAGGAAGGGGAAGATGAACAGCGTGATGGCTGCGCCCATGCCGATGTCGCCCGCGTTGATGCCGATGTTGTAGGCGTAGGTCCCGAAGACGTGCGTGGTGTTGTAGGGCCCGCCCTGGGTGAGGAGCCACACTGCGGAGAAATCCGTGAAGGAGAACACGATCGAATAGAGCAGACCCACGAAGAGGATGGGGCGGATGATGGGCACCACCACGTAGTGGAAGCGGCGCAGCGGCCCTGCGCCGTCGATCTTGGCCGCCTCGATGACCTCCTGGGGCACCGCGGTGAGGGCGGCCAAGAGGATGACCGCGGAGAAGGGGAACCCACGCCAGACGTTCAGGATGATAACCGACCACATGGCCAGCCCCGGCTCCCCCAGCCACTGCCACGGATACTCGATCAGGTGCGCTCGCATGAGCATCCAGTTGATCACGCTGTAGAGGGAGTCGAACATCCACTTCCAGGCCAGCGAGGAGAGCGCGATGGGGATGACGAAGGGAATGAGGATCAGCCCCTGGACCAGGCGCTTGCCCTTGAAGGTCCGGTTGAGGGCGAAAGCCAGGGGCAGCCCGATGAGGAGGCGGATGGCCTCGGAGCCGAAGGTGAACACGAAGGAGTTGCGCACGGTCTGCCAGAACACCGGGTCGGCGAAGAGGCGCGTGTAGTTGGTGAGACCGACGAAGTGATACTCGGTCGATCCAACGCGGGCATTCGAAACCGACAGGTACATCGACATGAAGAACGGATAGGCAATGAAGAAGGCGAGGTAGAGGAAGGCGGGGGCAATCCAGAAGAAGCTCTGCACGGCCTCCCGCTGCCGCCAGCTGCCGCGGATGACCACGGGTGCGGCGGCGACGGCCCGGGCTCCGATGGCCTCTTCGCCGTTGGCCATGTCAGACCCCGCGGGCGAAGGCCCGCCGGGGGCTCATGTGAGCGTCATTGCCCGTACCCATGCTGCCCCTCTCCTCGTCGAGATAGACGTACGAGTCCCGCTCCAAAGCGAGGCACACGCTTCGAGCCGGCCGAGCGGGGGTGCTACCGAACAGTGCCCAAGGGAGAGGCTGTCGCGGAGCCCTGCGTCAAGACGTCGGCTCCCTCCGTTCACCGAGGGTCCATAATTAATACACTGGCCCACAAGGGGTGTCAATGAACGCCCCGGCGAATCGCCCTCCCGAACGCTCCCTTCCTGGAGCTCCGGTTGGTCCCTCGTAGAGGGCTCCGATGTGGTAGTATCCGGCGCCGAGGGTACGCGTACCCCGGCATCACCCAGCGAGCCATCTTCGAATCTACGGGACAGCGAGGTCGCCCATGGCACAAGTGGTTCTCAAGGATCTGAACAAGAAGTACGACGAAGTCCACGCGGTCAAGGACGTCAACCTGACGATCCGCGACAAGGAGTTCATGGTCCTCGTCGGACCATCGGGCTGCGGCAAGACCACGACCCTCCGCATGGTCGCCGGACTCGAGGAAATCACCGCGGGCGAGATCGCGATCGGCGATCGCGTGGTGAACGATCTCCCCCCCAAGGACCGCGACATCGCGATGGTGTTCCAGAACTACGCGCTCTATCCGCACATGAGCGTGTACGACAACATGGCCTTCGGCCTCAAGATGCGGAAGTTTCCCAAGGCGGAGATCGGCAAGCGCGTGCAGGACGCGGCGGAGATCCTCGGCATCCAGGATCTTCTCAAGCGCAAGCCGCGCCAGCTCTCGGGCGGTCAGCGCCAACGCGTGGCCGTAGGCCGGGCCATCGTTCGCCATCCTCAGGTGTTCCTCTTCGACGAGCCGCTCTCCAACCTCGACGCCAAGCTGCGCGTGCAGATGCGCGTGGAGCTGAAGCGGCTCCACGAGCGCCTGGAGACCACCGCCATCTACGTCACGCATGACCAGGTCGAGGCCATGACGCTGGGGAGCCGCGTCGTGGTGATGAAAGACGGCTGGGTGCAGCAGGTGGGCGAGCCGCTTGAGATCTACTCGAAGCCCGCCAACAAGTTCGTGGCCGGCTTCATCGGCTCACCGTCCATGAACTTCGTCTCCGTGACGCTCACGGACGGTGCCGGCACCCTCTTCGCCGAGGCGAGCGGCATCAAGATCAAGGTGCCGCAGG
>Ga0306921_10003983_pt1 | contig 15066 bp, 9 predicted proteins | sample sta12Cox44000080_FD_203760 | JGI IMG/M metagenome (GOLD analysis project Ga0306921, IMG submission 203760) | Lab enrichment of tropical soil microbial communities from Luquillo Experimental Forest, Puerto Rico - statoxic.12C.oxic.44.000.080 (v2)... | ecosystem: Environmental > Terrestrial > Soil...
AGGGGTTTAGGGAAACCGCCTCGCTATATGCGCCTACCAGCTCGCGCCAATCCTCGGCATAGATGCGAAGCGCCTCCTCGGTGATCGACCGCGCCCGTGCAAGTTCTCCGATGCGCCCCGCTGCGATCGGGAGAGGTTCCTCCGCGGGGATTACGCTCCAGTGAAATCGGTACGCCCCTTCGACGCGGGTGTCCCTGATGATCCCACGGGCGCTCGAAACGGGATCAACAATCACCTGAGCGCTTGGGCTGAGCACGCGCCACTTTGTCGTGCGACGCTTTATCCCACTCACTTTTTATCCCGCCAACCACTCAATGTGGCAAGCCTAGGGGTGCCTGACGCATAACCGCAATCGCCCGCTTTATTCTGAACCAGGTGAGCAACTCTTCCCGGTCGCCGCGCCTAAGCATCCGATCTGCAGATATTGCGGCCTCAAGTTCGGCATCGCCCCCATGCTCGTGCATCATCAAGTGGGCGGCACGGAAGATGTCTAAATCCGAGAGCATCACGTTACCTTGAGAAATCAAAACAAGATGCAGGCGAAAGGTCGTTTGGTGAGAGGGCCCAATGTGAAATATCAGGATGGATCTCTGGACGAAACTCGAACAGACGCTACCATTTACCGTTGGGCACTCTCACCGCTAAGCAACTTACACACGAGCTGCTTGGAAACCAAATAAATTCGTAGTAAATGCCGTCAACCATGTGGATCTGATCGCCGGCATGAGTGTTAGTTCGCCTATCTCGCTACTTTTGTGAGCCTGCCGTTAACCGTTGCTCCGCCGCGCCCGTAGAGCGGACCCAACGCTCCTGCTGATTCCATCCTCGGCGGCAGGCCAAGCCAAGGATGCATCGACTCCTTCCAGATCGAGTCGCTGGGTGGTGGAAATGCCGATGTGTCGAACGCACCCACCGCGACTCCACAGACCACTGGGTTGCGGTCCCCTTCCCAATAAAGGGTGGTGCCGCAATTTGGGCAAAAGTGAAATCGAATGCGGTAGCCGCTGTCGGCGTCGCGCTCTACGGGCCATCCGCAGCTTTCGGAACAGGAACCCGCCAATAGCACCAGCGGCAACCAGGACGAGGAGAGCGGGCACGAGGCCGTCCTTCAGAAAGCCGATTACGATATCGACCACGAGCGCCATCAGGAACGCCAATACCGGACTCAACAGAACGGCAGCCGCGATCAACCCACGAAGGCCCCAGTTGGACGCCCGCTGAAGTCTCATGCCGAGCACGTCGCCTGACCGCATCTTCGCGGGGTAGGAAATTGACGGTGCGATCTCCGATGCCACCACATTCCTCGAAATTGCCGACGCCGACGAACTTCGTCATCGACTTGTTCAGCGTCGCTAAGTGCATCGAATAGAACGCTGGGTAGATCACCAGACACGCCACAGCCACAATCAGCGGCAAAGCCATCCAAAACGCGATTGTCGACTTACGGCGCGCGAATTTGTGCAGCGAGAGCGGTCTGCATGGCCATCGTTTGCAAGGAATGGTCAAAGCCGTCCTGGTGACATCTGCGCGCAAAATATCCTTCGCCTTCCAGTCGAGATCGCCTCTCCTCAGGGCCAGAGCAATCGCCGAAGCCTCGCGCGATCAATCGAGATTCCGGGATATGTGCTATCGCGACATGGGGTCAATACGTGCGACCACGTATACGAAGAACCTCTGATGCCGGCTCAACGGCATTCACCCGGACCAGGTGATCAGCGAAGCACAATTCGCTGATTTCATCGACACCTGCCGCCACCTCGAACGGTATCGAGCGTGCTAATACAGATGATAATTGGGCTCACGATCTCGCCCCAACCGACCCAAACCGATGCCGGGCAATAGCGGCCCAGTCTGGGCGTGAGCCGCATGCTTAAGATCCGCCAGGGTGCCCGTCCCGTAACAAGCCCTCGCTGAGACCACTCCGATCTAATGCGCAGGGACGCTGGCTGTCTGTCAACGATCCAATAACCAACTTGAGTGCCGTGGCTCAACGCCATCGTCTGCGGCTCCGTCGCAGTTACGCGCGATGGGCGGCGCTGTGGCAAGGGCGAGGCGATTGCGAAGGATCGGGCAGTCCGGGCGCCGCCACCCGGTCCGGATGTCCCTGCCCTCGGCTACGGGCTGTCCTATTGCGTCAGCTGTCGGGAAGACTACCCGTTCGCGACGCAGGCGGACCTCGCCGCGGCAGGCAGGCAGGCGTTTCCGGAGATGAGTACCGCGCCGGCGCGTCGATCGACCTCGTACACGACCGTGCGGACCTCGCGCAGAAGGTCAGGGTGCCGATGCTGGTGTTGTGGGGAATGCGTAGCGGGCAGGGAAGCGGCTATGACGTCCTCAAGGTGTGGCGCGACCACGCCGACGACATGCGCGGCCTCGGCATCGATAGCGGGCACTTCATCCCAGAGGAGCAGCCGGACGGCGTCTATGCGGCGCTGAAGGAGTTCTTCAGCGTCTAACCCAGCTTCGCCTTCACGACCGCGGCCCATGCATATTATGGGTGCTTCAAACAGGGGCGGCCCGTCGGATCTCGAAGGCCCGTGATGAGGAACACGCTGGTCGCAGCCCCACCACCTCCACTGGCTTGCCGGTCGAGGATCAGGTTCGCAAGGAATGGGATCCTCGCAAAGGTGGGCTTCCCACATTTTTACCGCACGGGATGACGAACATCTCGCGATTACGCAAGCAACCACTGGAAGCCAGTGTGCCGACGAATATCGGCGCTACGGGCGAGATCGACATCGTCGTCTGCGCGACGATCGCTTACTCCTCGGAGAAGCCAGACCATCCGGTCGAGCATCTGCTGGAAGGTAATTCCGACCCCGGCGCCACGCGGTGGATCACGGACGATTACTAGTTCGCCGTTCTGATCACCTGTCTTTCGCCGCCTACGGCGTCTGGCGACGGGACGCCGTGAAAACGTGCGGCGTAGGAAACCAGACGATCACATCAGCAGTCAAGAGGACGGGCATGGGGCGGAGCGCGATGGTCACCATCGGGGCGAACCACGATTGCGTCGGCTCTGATGGAAGGCCGGACATGGCCGACCAGCATATCAAGTGATGGTCAGGGCACCGTCCTCCGACCGCCAATCCTCGCTGGCCCGACCTTGGTCCAGCAATATACGTGTTGGCACGTATTGATGATGGCTCCCCCAAAGAGGGCGAGGTTATTTAGCTACGCGGGACTGGTCATGTCGGGCAGCAGCACCTGGTCAGAAGCAGATGCGAGATGTGAGTTTGCCGCGGACTAAGACCGCGGCCGGCAAGTTGCCGCCGCCCGACACCAAGCGCTGGACCGCGCGGCGCAAGGCCTCGGTCGTCGAAGCGGTACACAGCGGCATCATCACAATCGAGGAAGTTTGTCGCTGTTATACCCTCTCGGTCGCCGCCGTACCGTACAGGCTAATTGGATCTTCGCTGATGCACGTCCGCCGATGTGATGCGGTCAAAACTGATCGATCTGCAAAAGCGAGGAGGATGGATATGCCCGGAATGCGTTATGTGTTGCCCATTTTTCTTGCACAATTGAAATCCTGCCGAGAGGTGTAAGGGATGCCAGATCAAATCTTTGTCTCGATAGCTGTGTCTAGTCCTGAGCTGCTGGCCAAGTTGCCTGGCGCCCTGACCGCTGGAAAGCGCATGGCCAAATGGGCGACCGACAACAACTACTATGTCGTCGCTATTGATGATTCGGCCGGACTGGTCACAAAAGCGCTCCTGCGCAAAAAGCTGCTTACCGCCATCGACGAGGTGCAGAGCCAAGCGGCGCTTCGCCGCCTCGTCCTTTTCTTTGCAGGACATGGCGCGATTAAGGGCGTTAACGAGCCTTACTGGCTGCTTTCGAACTGGTGGACCGAAACCGAGGAAGCCATTGATCTCATTAGCTTCCAGAGAATGCTCCGCTACTATCGACCGAAGCAGGTGGCGCTAATCGGAGACGCCTGCCAGGTCCTGCACAAGGATTTTATGGAAGTGAAGGGGAGCTCCATACTGCCACGCAGAGATGAGCAACCTTCTAAATTCGAGCTCGATCAGTTTTTCGCCGCGGATGCCGGTGAGCAGGCGTTCATGATCAAGGCCGTAGGTTCGAACGAGGCATACTGCATTTTCACAGAGGTGCTGCTCGATGCGCTCGAGGGAGATGCGAAGGAAGCCTTCGACCCCTCGACCAAAGGTGAACTCGTGGTGACCAGCGGGTCGCTGACCAGCTACATCGCGGCGCAAATTCCGCTCGAAGCGGGGCGCCATCATCTGACTATGAGCCCGCTGCCGCAGCCGGGCTTCTATACCGATACAACGTATGTTCGCTTCCCGGGCAGTTGGCTCGCCCACCGAGAGCCCAAACCGGACGACAGACGATCGACGCCACGAGCAGCCTTCGCCGAAACGCTGAAGACAGAGTCCATTATCATCGAGAATGAGCGGCTTGAGAAATTGCGTTCAGATAAGGAGCAGAAGGCGGCGAACATCAAAGTCGAGCTCGCCGGATCCGAGGTACCCACGCATTTCGAAAGCGGCTGCGGCCTGAGTGTCGCCGGAGCGTGGGTGAAATCCATAACACAGGCCAAAGGCTGGACCGAGGCGGATTATACCCATCCGGGCTGGTTCCGAGTTAATGTGGGCGGTGCCTATCCTGGCCGGGACTGGGCCGATCTGCTTGTTGAACTGAACACCGGCCAAAGTGCATATGTCTGTGCAGTCTACAATTTCATAGCAGCTCTGCAGGCGCATGGGTCGGGCGAAATCAACCTGTTGAACCGATCGCTGGGGCCGCCCAGCGGGAACGAGGACTTCGTCCGAGATGTTCTAGCTCGCCTGAGCGCCGGTCTGCTTAACGCCACCGCCATTGTCGACATCGCCGCCCAGGCGCGGCGGGGAAAGCATATCGATTTCATTCTGGGTTGCCTTGCTGCTTACCTGTATGACTCGATCGGGGACTTGGACGGGATAAGATCGATCGCCTACTTCTTCACGAAGCGGGATCAGATCGTACCGCTCGATATCGCGCTCCTTTCCGGTGGCCTGATCCGCCAAAACGATAAGGGGCAAATGACAGTCGACATTCCCGCCACCACCGAGAGGCAAGCCCGCACCGCTGTCGAGCGCGCCCGCCGCTCCACGCACCAAGCGACTCCGCTGGTGAAAGGCGCTGAGATTGGCGGACGGGCGCCCTGGCTGCGGAGCGGATGGCGCGCAATCGACACCGCAAATATTGATGAGAGCGCATGGACTTGGCGGGAAGAGGCCCTCGGCATCATCCCCCACCTCGAGCGAGGGGAGTTCAGTGCCGTGAACGGACAGGGCGCCGAGGCGCTACGCAATTTGCTCGGCGCGCACTCCGCCGAGCAACTACGCTCCAACGAAGCACTATGGGACGACTATGAACTACGCGCCGCCGAGGAGCAAGAAGACGCCAAAGAGCAACAACGCGCCAACAAAGTAGGTTAGCACGCGCAGCCGAGCGAGGTAGCACGTTATGAAACTGGTCCTCGTCCATGGCATCAATCAGCAGGGTAAGAGTTCCGCTCTGATCGAGAAACAATGGCTCGAGGCGCTTCGAGCAGGGGCCGGAGCCGACCCGGTGTGGCCCTATTCTAAAGTTTCGACAATCGACGCTACGGAGTCTTCATCAACTCCATCCATGTTGAGATTGCCGACACGATCCGCGACTTTGAACAGAAGCGGTCTGTTCCTGATTGAGGACCTGGCGTTCGCGATCATCAACTTCGCACGGCGCCATGCCCCGTTCTGAGAAGATGAATGGGCGGGCATGTATAGATCCGAATTGGCAAGTTCCGGCCGAGAGATTTGCGGAGGCTGCAGCGGAGGTGTTCGACGGAATCATGCAGCTAACAGACAATGCGGGCGCTACGGATGAGCATCGCGCGCTCAATTATCTCACTGTGCGCTATCCGGCGTTCTATGCGGCAGTGGCCGATGCTCACGGTCGTAATCCATCGCTGACCGCGGTCGCGTGCGTCCGTCAACATTGAGCGGTGTGCGCAATATCGTCGGTGTCATCATCTCGTTTACCAATCGAGCGACCGACGTGGTCGAAAAGCAATACCTGAGGGTAGACGTCACCGGGGAGTTTCCATTTCTTGTCACCAAGCTGTCGCCATACTACGACCGATAAGCCTGAGGGATGTGTGTTCCAAGGAGGATGCAAGAATGATGACGCCTGGATTCAGTGCCGAGACGTCGCTGCATCGGTCGAGTTTGGCTTACTACCAGCTCGCCTTGCTGCAGGCTCCTGGCCCCAACCCGTGCGACTGGCCCAGGATAGTTGCACCTGCACGTCGCCGGATTGTACCTGGTGGTGTCCTCCCCCGGATCCTTGCGCTGGCCTTAGGGGCTGTGCACTAAGGCGTTGCATCTGCACGCACGAACCGGGTTGCAGACTAGTTGCCGACACCCGCCCGCCATGCTTTTTTCATTGCTTTTGCCCCTAACGCTTCACCGCAATGTGCAAGCAAATCTTGTACAACGTGCGGCAACACATTCACGCGGTCTTGCCGAAGAATTAAACCTGAAAAGGGAGGTGTGAAGTGAACATGCCTGGATTTGCAGCAGAAATCATCGCTTGGCCCGCCCACGGGCATGTACATCGGAAAGCCCGTTCACTCCTGGTCCAGTAGGAGCTTCGCCGCGAGCATCATGTCTATCAGTCCTCAACAGTTGTCTGTAGTTGGAACCTCTGCTGGGAGTGATTGCTTTGGCTCACTACGCCAATGCATAGCGGACCACTGTGTTGACGTTGATATTACCCCGAGGCAGAGAATATTATGCATCAGAGCTTGCGGGCAACGGACCGTGTGCGGCCCTTGCCGCTTTAACGCTGGCACTGGCATTTATGAGCGCGAGTGCCGCAGGAGCTTTGTTACAAGTCAAGGAGGTTTTGCTGATGTGTTCTGCACGGAACCGTGCTCTTTGTGATCTGTGGTAGTGCGCATCGCGGCGGGCGGATGTATCTGTGGCGCGCCATCGATGACGAGGGCGAGGTTCTCGACATGCTGGTTCAACGCCGACGCGACACTCGGTCGGCGTTGCGGCCGATGCGCAAGCTGCTCAAGAAGCAAGGCTTCGTGCCGAAAATTATTATCGTCACCGACAAGCTGCGCTCCTACGCCGGCGCGGTCTGCGACTGACCTGTCGCCATGAGCAGGGGCTGCGGCAAAACAACAGGGCAGTGAATTCGCATCAGCCAGTCCGACGACGCGAGCGCAAGCTGCAGCGGTTCAAGTCAGCTCGCTCCGCACAGCGCTTCCTCAGCATGCGCGGTGCGGTCCACAACACCTTCAACTTTCGACGCCACCTCATCTCCCGATCCGCCCTGAGGATCTTCCGAGCCGAAGCAGCTGCAGAGTGGCAAGATGCCGTCGCAGTGGGTGACGCATGGCGAGCCTCGGCTTTCGATGCATGCCTGATAGAGTTGCCGTGACAAAGCCTCCGGTCCGCCATTGTTTAGCAAGTGCGTAGAATTCTACGTGAAATTGCCCGCATCGTAATCCTCAGAACCCATTAGCCTGAGCTGGAGTAAACCGGGACCGTAACGGTCTTGTCATCGCCTCCGAACGTTTCGAGAATCCACGCTTTGATGTCGTCCCAGTGGTACCAGAGCGCCGATTCGCCAAATGCGCCGATTCCCGCATACAGCACCGGATACGCGGTGGCGGAGGCGATCTGCTGTACGACGTTCCCCACGCCCTGTCCAATCGAATGCATCACCGGCCCGGTGCTGTAGCTCTGGAACAGAGGCGCACCCGTGGCTGGATCGACACCCTGCGCGGTGCCGGTGGACGCGGCGTCGGTGATCGCGCTCTTGATCGCGTTGGGGTCGTACTTCACCCATCCCGCGAGTCCGCCCAAAACGGCGCCGACCAAGAATCCGATGGCCATCTGCTTGAGGATGTCCTCGGCACTGCCCTTGCCTCCGCCGTAGCCGATGATGGCGCCGTTGCCAGCGCCGACAACGGCTCCTTCGGCCGCTCCCGCAAGGATCGAGCCCCACACGCCGGAGATTCCCGCGGCGCCGACCGCAGCGCCCGCGGCAAACCCCGCGGCTCCGGCTGCTCCGCCCACAATCGCGCCCAGCAAGAATCCGTCTTCCAGGTTGCCGTGCGCCGACCAGGCCGCGAACGTTCCTACTCCCGCGCCGAGCGCCGAGCCGATTGACGCGGCCAGCAAAATCCCGAACGCGAACCCCGCGCCGCCAGTGAACACTCCGACGACGATCGTCGCCACCACCAGCGCCGCGATGATGAGCGCGCCCAGCAACCATTTCCACCAGGTTCCGTTGTCGTCCACATGGCGCACCGGGTTGTTGCCCGCATATACATAAAGGTTGAGCCCCAGCGGCGTCGCCAGCGCCTTTTCCGGATTCAGCAGCAGGAACGGATCCGGACTGATGAAGCGTCCGAGCGCCGGATCGTAATAACGCGAAGCGCAGAACACCAACCCGATTTCCTGGTCGAATTCGCGTGAGAGCAGCGCGTGGTCGCTTTGCGAAGCACCTGTCGTAAACGCCACGGTGCCGAAGGGCAGGTAACCCGTCTCTTTCACGATGGCGCCCGCGCTGTTGGTGATCAGCACGATGTTACCCAGGTGATCCGGATGCAGAAACACCGTCTGCCCGCCGCTCTCTTCGGCAACGCGGCGCGATTGGTGCAGGGTGTAGCGCCGTGCGACGCCATCGCGCAGCTCGAAGACGTTGTCGATGTAAATGGATTCGGAGGTGCCTCCCCCCGTGATCACTTGCTTGCGAACCCGCTCGCCGGAGTAACCGTAGGTGAAGCGGACGATGGTTCCGTCGTCCTTCTGCACTTCGATCAGCCGGCCGCGCGAATCGAACGTGCGGTTCTGGTGAGGGACGGAGACCATGCAGCCGTTCTGGTCGTAGCCGAAGAGGGGAACGCCGGCGTTGCCCGAAATACGATTGCCGCCGGGCTCGAGAAAGATGCTCGCCATGCCGGCTTCGTCGTTCCTGCTAAAGTTGCCCGACGCATCGTATTGATAGGTGCGTGAAAGGGCCGCGCCATCCAGCATCGCGTCGACGCGTGTCAACTGATCCACGGCATCGTATCTAAAGGTTCGCGAGAATACGTGATGTCCCGCCGTGGTGACGTTATCGGTGATCGAAAGCGGGTTGCCCACCGCGTCGTGCGCATACGTAACGTCGTAGTACGGCTGCGGACTGGCGGGGCCAGTAGTTCGCGCACCGGTCATGTAGAAGGTAGCGGGGTCAAAATCGTACTGCTCAGTCACACCGTTGGCGAATTGCGCCTCAATCACCTGCCCGTGCGCATTCCAGCGGAATTGGTTGACGATGCCCGGAATCGAATCCGGAAGGCTGCGGCCGTTGAAGGTATAGTTGACGATGGACCCGTCCGGACGCGCGACCGACGTCTGCCGCTCCATCGAATCGTAAGTGAACGTGAGTGTGAAGTCCGTGAGCCCCGCGAGCGTGTTCGCCGCGCGCGTCTTCTGCTCCACCTGTCCGCGTGCGGTGTAGCTGAAGCGAACTTCGCCCGCTTCGTCTTCCACTTTGGTAAGGCGCCCCACCAGGTTGTTGCCCGCTCCGGCATCGTAGGTGTAACGCTCCACGATCACGCCGTTGTCGCGAACGGTGGTTGTGCGGCGCAGCTCGTCAAAGGCGAACGAAACCACTTGACCCTTGGCGTCCACGCGCGAAACAAGATCGCCGCGGGCATCGTAGGTCACCAGCCGCTTGCCCGCGTCGGCGTGCACCACCGCGACCTTGCGGCCCACCAGATCGTAGGTGTAGCTCGCGGTCTTGATCCCTCTCGGATTGGTGACGCTGACGATTCTGCCCAGCGCGTCGAGCTCATAGCGCGTGGTCAGCAACACAGCGCCTGTATTCGTTTCCGTCACAGCGAGCAGGCGCCCGCGCGCGTCGTATTCCTCGATGCGCGGCGTATCGAAGTGCCCGTTGGCCACGTTCGTAGGACTCGCATCGGTATCGGAAACGTCGAAGCGCCGAATTCGCCCGAGCTCATACACCACGCGCGACACGCGTCCGTCGGGCGTTGTCGTTTCGATGATGCGTCCCAGCGGATCGTGCCGGAAGTGATAAAGCTGCGCGTCGCCCAGGCCCTCACCCGGCACATACGCGGCGCCCACGGTGAGCCTAGGAACAGATCTAGCCGCTTCCCAACCGCGCGCGTTGTAGCGCCGCGACCCATCGGAAAGCACCTGCCCGCCTTCCGCCGCGGAGCGAAGCTGGATGCGCTTGCTAATGCCGTCGAAGTATTCGGTGGAATCGAGAGTGCCCGCCCCATCGCGAATGTGGGTGCGGATCGCGGCAGGCTGCGCGGCATGCAGATATTCGAAGCTCATTGTCGGCAAGGCGTCGGAGTCGCCCGGCTTGAACATGCGCAGCAGGCGGCGCGAAGAATCGAAGCGGTACTCCGTCTGGTGGCGGTTCGGATCGGAAATGCGCACGATCTCCTGCGCGCGGATATCGTACGTGGAATCGAACACGTGACCGAGCGGGTCGCTCACCGAGGTAGGAAAGATGCCGTTGGCATCCATGGTGATATGACCCGTGTTGCCGAAGCCGTCCTGCTGCGCGACGATGTTGCCGCACGCATCGAAGCTCTGGCGGACGCTGTCAGCCGCCCAGCCCTGTCCTCCGCCATCGGCCGACACCTGGTGGTAGCCGAGCGCGAGGAAATTAGGCAGCGCGGCGCCGTAAATCGCCGTGGCCTGCGCATCGGTCAGCACCAATTCTTCGCGACGGCTCAGGTTGCCGTTTACCACCTGCCCAAGCGCGACGCCCGTGAACGCCGGGCCATCGTAAAAATAGCGATGCTGCCGCAGCAGCGTGCCCGCGCCGTCCGTTTCCACCAGCTCCACCGGCAGATTGAGAATCCAGCGGACGGTATCGGCCGTGTAGCGATAGCGGCTGATCAGTTTCTGCTGCGCACCGCCCGCGTCCCAGGTTTGCTCTTTGCGCGTGATGTTGCCGAGATCATCATAGGTGACCTCGGTTTTATCGCTCAGCGCAGCGGCTTCGCCTTCGTGGGACAAAACCGTTGCGGACTTAATCTTGGGGAAGAGGACCCGCTTGCCGTTCGTTGCCAAGGCAAGCTGCTTGACTCCGTAATCGTCATCCTCGCGGCGGAAGGGAATCGTGAAGCTGCCGTCGGGTGCGGGCCCGAACACTTCCATCTTGTAAAGGCGCCCCTTGAGCGCTGCGCGCTCTTCGGCGGATGCGCCGTGGGTAATCCCGCTGCGGCCCTGATGGAACGAGGACACCGTCATGGTCGAAGGACTGTCCGCTCCGCCGTGCTCAATCACCTCGACGCGGCCGAAGCCGCGGAACTCGCGCTCCTCTCCGTCGAAATGGCCGTCGTAATAACGCATCGTGCGCGTAGTAACGGCGCCGGAAACGGCATCGTGCTGCGTAATCGCGGAGACGGTCTGCACTGGAAACGGCAGCGCCGATTTCCAGGGCGTCCCGCGCGAGGCCGCTTCCACGGCGTGGCGCGTCGAAGGACGATACTCGATCTCCGTGATCGCGCCGATTCCGTTATCGATGCGATTCAGCAAATACGGGCGCACCGTTCCCGCACAGCCCAGGTATTTGTAATTGTGCGGATCGCGCGTGGAAAATGCGAAAGACCAAACCAGCCCCGCTGTGCCCGTGCCCAGCAGGTCTGTCACGCGCGCGTTCGCCGCATCGCCGCGCGGCGTGTACAGCATCTCTCCTCCATCGAGCAGCGCCTTACCGGATTGATTGATCCAGAACCGTACACGCCCGCCCTTTTCGTATACCACGTCACCTACACCGTCGCCGTTGACGTCGGCCAGAAACACACGAGCGGGTTCGAATCCCTGCGCGATCGAAGGATGGATTGAAAGCGACACGCGCGCGCCGAAATGTCCGTTGCCTAGATTCGGCCAGTAATCGATGCGGCCGCCGTGGACCCACACGATATCCACCAGCCCGTCGCCGCTCATGTCCGCAAGCTTGACCCGCGCATCGCGGAACGAAACGTCCGGGAAGACTGCGGCGTCGTGCTGGCGCGCAATCGCGAAGGGCGCATCCCATCCCGCGCGGCCGCGATTCCGGAACACATAAAACGCCTTGGTGGTGATGCGCAGCGCGTCGGTCAGCCCGTCGCCGTCGAGATCGATGAGGCGCACGTCCGGGTCGGCTGGGTCAAAGCTGGGCGCGCGTGAAAAGCGCACGCGGCTGGACCACTCATCGAGAGGATCGGCCTGAAGATAGCCGATCGGCGAATCCCCCATCAGCGCGATGTCGGCTCGCCCGTCGCCATTCATATCGGCGAAGGCGGTGCTGCGGCTGGTTAAATCGAAGTTCGCGGGCAAGCGCCGCAGGCTGCGCGGAGGTCCCCATTTGCCGCCTCGATTCGGCCAGAAACGGCGCACGGGCCCCTCGACTTGAATCACGCCAGGAAGTCCATCGGCGCGCATGTCGACCAGATCGTAGCCCGCCTCTTCCAAAGGTCCTGGCGGAGGTTCTCCGGTGTCGGAACCGATCGGCTGGAACAGATGCTTGGGTTCGAACGGCGTGTAGCCGAACTGCAGCTTGGGAAGGGATGTATCGGGCGGGGAGCCGGCCGTTCCTGAATATCCATGAAACGTCACCGACGCGAGCTGCGAGAGTCTCGCAAAGGGACACTCCGTGTACGTCAGCTCGTAGGAGCGAAACCGCGGCGCAGCTTCCGCGGGCAGCAGATACTCGATGCTTTTCGCGCGCAAGCCCGTCCCAATGAGGAAACCCGGGCGGCGGTCGATCGGGGTGTCCGGCCGCGCTTCATATAGAAAGTGGATTTGGAAGGGACCGTAGCGGATCGAATCCAGGTATAACTGGCCTTGATCGCGAATGTAGGTGTAATCCACACGATTCCCGTTACGATCCGTGGCGCTTTCGATCAGCCAGGCGAGCGTGCGGGTGACGCCGCCGCTGGTTTCCTCGATCCGTGCGGCGGCGTTCTGCCCTAATGCGAATCGGCGACCGCTACGATCCGTGATTTCCCATCCGGCTCCGGTGCGGGCGGCGCGCCGGAACTCGCCTTCGATGCGCAGCCGATACATGCCACCGCCCGTGGGCACGACTTCCTGTCCGTCCAGCAGAAACGTGTCGTGGTCATCGTAGCTGGGCAACCCGCGATCGCTGCGGCGGCGAATTTCGAGCAGAGGCAGGCGCCACCCCATCCCGAACGCCCCGTTGCCGGAACCGCTGGTGTAGATGAGTGACATTGATGGCTGAAAGCCCCCTGGCCCCTTGGGGAACCAGAGAGGAATTTGATAGCTGCCCGTGCCGGTGTACAAATCCGGCGCAAACGAATCGCCGATGCTGTGGACCGAGCCGCCGCCTTTCGGCAGCGTCAACACTTCCGGAGCCACACCGGTGGGCGCTTTCATTTAAGCCCGCCGCACGCTCAAATCCAGGAACCTTGCCGAAGGATTGCCCCAGGCGTAAAGCCCCAAGCGCCCGGCGCCCGCGATCGAACTATCGCGGCCCGCGAGGATTTGTACGCCGTCCAGAAACACCGCGATCGCGTCGCCCACTATTGACACCGCGACGTGGTACGTCTGGTTGAGATTGAATCCCGGCGCGATGTTCTGGACGGCGAGTACGTCGAGTTCCTGGAATACGCCGCCGACCTTCTTCCCGATGCGTCGGTAGTTGCGCTGGCTGTCCATCAGGAAGAAGTAGAAATTGTTCACATCCTGGTAGCGGAACACCAGCCCGATGGCGTGATTGTCGCCCGATTGCAGCGAGCAACGGATGGAAACGTCCGCCAGATTCGGCCACTGCGCTGAGGTCTTATGCACAAGGTACGTTCCGGGCTTGGCCGGAGTCCTGTCCAGTGCGCCTCCGAGAATCGGCGAAGTCTGCTGCATCGATCCGCCGAGGGTTGCCGATTGCGCCCAGGCCGAAGGACCTCCGGCTGCGCCCGGATCGTCCACTACATCGTAATCGGCGACGGTGTTCGCGCTGAAATCATCGGTCACGGCAGCACGACCGCGCGGCTCGAACTCATATTCCAGGTTGAGGAAGATGTTCTGCACCTTGACCCAGGTGAATCCGGCGGCGAACGCGGCGGCGTTCGCAACCTGATCGAACGCGACGGTGAACGTATCGGTCAGAGGCCTCCCGCGCAGCGCGTTGAGCGGCTCCGCCGCGTTGCCGGTCGCGATGAAGCCGTTCGCGTCGGTGACCTGATTCACATTGACGGCGGCGCCCGCTGCCTGGACGTTCACTACCAGTCCGGCATGCGAAACGCCGTCTTCGGTCACGACGGCGATGGTCGCGTCCAGAATCCGCGGATTGGTCTGATTCGGCGCCAGGTAGTTTGAGCCGATCTCGAAGACCACCTTACCGTTGTCCTGAAGGCTGAAGAATTCGTCCGGATATTGGAACCGCAGCGCCAGCCCCAGGGTTTCACGGAACACCGCACCTGCTTCGAGTTCCGCCCGCGCCACGCTGCGCACAGCGTCCGAATAGAACGTATCGAAGTACAGAACGAGGTTGATGTTGGAGATCGAAGCGTAATCGAAGTTGTTGCTGTCGATGGGAAACTCGATCGTCCAACCAGTGGCGGGACCGCTGTTTTCGAAAATCTGTAAGAATCCTTCCTCGGTGGTGAACACGAACCCGTCGCGGCGGATGTCGTAGAGCGAGAGCAGCGCGGATTCGGGCTTCTGCTGCCGCAGGCGGCGTACGCCGTCGCGCCCGCGGAAGTAGGAGAATCCGGAATTGCTCAGAACGCCCTCTGCGCCTTCGCGCGGAAGCAGTCCTTCTACCACCACCTCCACGCGCCGCAGCTTCTGAATGTGCGCGCCTGGATGCATTAGGTCGAAATCCTCCAGCAGCGTATCGAACTCCATGCGTCCGGTCTTTTGAAATTGCTGGAAGAACTGGAACGGAAAGCGGTCCGCCAGCGGGATGCCGAGTCGGCCCGGGGAGTTTCACCCCGAGCCGCTCACAGATCCGGACTTGACACTCTCGCGTCATCCGGCTCGTGCCACCGAACGAAGGCTGCCGCCTCCCGTCGAGAATTGGAGCTCCTCC
>Ga0306921_10003984_pt1 | contig 15065 bp, 14 predicted proteins | sample sta12Cox44000080_FD_203760 | JGI IMG/M metagenome (GOLD analysis project Ga0306921, IMG submission 203760) | Lab enrichment of tropical soil microbial communities from Luquillo Experimental Forest, Puerto Rico - statoxic.12C.oxic.44.000.080 (v2)... | ecosystem: Environmental > Terrestrial >...
CGAGACGAAGCCCGCCTCGTCGAGGCGCATGATCGATACCGCGGCGACGCTCACATTCGCGGTAACCAGGAAAATCACCGCCGAGAGCGTCACCATCGATTGCATGAACAGGAAAAAGAACACCGACACCAACGTCGAGGCCATGGCGGGGCCGATCACGTCGCGCACCACCCGCGGCAGCGCCGCGCCCAGACAGGCGGCGCTCTCCTCGAGTGCGGCCGGCACCCGGCGCAGGCCGGTCATGGTGGTGAGAAATCCTTGCGTCCAATAATGCACGGCGTTGCAGATCGCGATCAGGGCGGCAGTGCCGTAGAGAAACGCAAACGGCGTGCCCGGGACGTTGAAGGCGAAGATATACGCGAGACCCAGCACGAGCCCGGGCACCGAGGCGGGCAGCATGCAGCCAAAATAGATCGGTTTGGCGAGGTTTCGCGGCAGCCGTACCAGCGCAAACCCGAGCGCGAAGATCAACACCGTGCCGACGAGCGCGGCGAGCGTGGAAATCTCAACCGTCGTCCATAACGGGTCATAGCCGCCCGCGACCTTCACGGCGTAGTGGCGCAGCGTGAGATCGAACCGATAGGGCCACAACCACACGAAGCTTCCGTACACGACGATGCCGACGACGAGGAGCGGCAGGAGCGCGACGAGCCCGGCGGCAATGCCGACCGGGATGTCGCGGCGGGGCGTGAATGTCGGGACCAGCGGCAGCGCCGCTTCCGACATCACGCCCAACTGGCGCTGCGCCGCCACTCGTTCAAGATAAAAAGCCAGAATGGTCGGCAGCAGCAGCATGATGCCGACCACGGCGCCGAGATTGAAGTTCATCTGGCCGACCACTTGGTTGTAGATCTCGGTGGCGAGCAACGAATAGTCGCCGCCGATGGTGGCCGCGTTGCCGAAATCGGTGATCGTCACGGTGAACACCACAAAGGCGGCGCTGAGCAGGCCGAATTTGATGTTCGGCAACGTGATGTCGAGGAACTGGCGCCAGCCCGGCGCGCCAAGCACTTCGGCGGCCTCATAGACGCGCGCGTCGGAAGCACGCAGCGCTGCCGCGATGATGAGTGCGGCCTGCGGCAGGGCGTAGAGGCCGTTGGCGATGATGAGGCCGGGCAGGCCGTAAATATCGATCTCGCCCAAGGCGCGCGAGACCAGGCCGTTGCGACCGAGCAGGAAGATGAGGCCGAGCCCCTGCACCAGCGACGGCGCGATCAGCGGCAATGCGACCGCGCCGGCGATGAGCGCCCGGCCGGGAATCCTGCAGCGGGTGAGCGCGTAGGCGACGAGAAGACCAAACAGCACGGCGAACGCCGTGACGGCGCCGCTCATCACCAGGCTGTGCGCCGCCGCGCGCCAGAAGCTTTGCGCGCCGAGGATGCGGAGGTAGTTGCCGAGCCCGTATCCGCCATCCGCTTCGCTGACGCTGCGCAGCACGATCGTCGTGAGCGGATAGACGAAGAACAGTCCCAGCGCCGCGAGCGGCACGACAAGACAGACCGCGAGGAACAGCCGGTCGGCGTCGACGCGGCGCCACGGCAACGCAAGCGCCGTCATGTGTCGCGCACCCACATGCAGCGGTTGAGCTCCACCGCCACCGCGTCGCCAGGCGCAAACGGCGTGCAGCCGGGCTGTTCGGCGATCAGCCGGCCTTCGGCGCAGTCGAGGTGCAGTCGCGACACGCTGCCGAGGAACTCTACCTGATGCACGCGCGCGCCGCTCCCGCCGGCGTTCACTGTCACGTCCTCAGGCCGAACGCACGCCACATGGCCGGGCGCGGCCCCGTCGAGGAGCCCCGGCGCGAGGCGGCGCACGGTTTCTGGCGCAAGAAGATTGCTCAGTCCGACGAAGTCGGCGACGAAGCGGCTGGCGGGCCGGCGATAAAGATCGTCGGGCGTGCCGATCTGGGCAATCCGACCGGCCTGCATGCAGACGATGCGATCGGCTAGCGAGAGCGCTTCTTCCTGATCGTGCGTCACCATCAGGGTGAGAATGCCGAGCCGCTGCTGCAAATCGCGCAACTCCGCGCGCAGCTCGAGACGCACCTTGGCGTCGAGCGCGGAGAGCGGCTCGTCGAGCAACAGGAGCTTGGGATCGACCGCGACGGCGCGCGCGAGCGCCACGCGCTGCTGCTGGCCGCCCGACAGCTCGAACGGATAGCGTGCGGCAAGGCGCGCGAGCTGAACGAGATCGAGCAGCGCCGCGACCCGCGCCTTGACGGCGTGCGGCGACGCGCCGCGGATGCGCAGGCCGTAGCCGACGTTGTCGGCCACCGTCATGTTGGGAAACAGCGAATAGGCCTGGAACACGATGCCGAAGCCGCGCAGCCGCGCCGGAATGCGCGCCAGCTCGGCACCGTCCAGCCGCATGTGGCCGCCGTCGGGCTCCGCCAATCCCGCAATGAGCCGCAGCAGCGTGGTCTTGCCGCAGCCCGAGGGCCCCAGCAAACAAACGAACTCCGGCGCGGTCGCCGTGAAGGTGATGTCGTCGAGCGCGAGAACGGCGCCGAACGCCTTGCGGATGTGCTCGAGCTGAAGATGCATGGATGGCAGATATCAGGGATCAGGCGCAGGCACATTCTGACACCTGATCGCTGATACCTGATCCCCGGAGCTAGCGCCCGATCTCTTTCTGCCAGCGCGCCAGGATCGCGTCGCGCTCGCGCGCGGACTTGGCGAAGTCGACCGGCAGCATCGCCTTCGACACGTCGGCCGGCAACCCCGCCTTCTGCGCCGCCGCGGATGGGGTGAAACCCGCAACCGTCACGATTTCCTTGAACTTGCCGTAGATGGCGACAGCCGCGGGCGACAGCGTCCAGTCGAGGAAACGCTTGGCATCAGGCTTGTTCTTTGCGGCGGCCATGAGCGCGTTGCCTTCGAGCTCGTAGCCCGCGCCCTTGGCCGGGATCACCATCGTGATCGGGAACCCCTCCTCGATCGACTGGATGGCGGCGAACGCGAGCGACGCGCCGACCGCAAACTCGCCCGCCCGCGCCGCTTTGCACGGTCGCGAGCCGGACTTGATGTATTGCGCCACGTTGCCGTCGAGGTCCTTGAGAAATTTCCACCCGGGCTCTTCGCCCAGCTGCTGCAGGATGCCGACGATCTGCAGATAACCGGTCCCGGACGACACCGGATTGGGCAAAACGACCTCACCTTTGAATTTGGGATCGATGAGATCGCTCCAGTCCTTCGGCGCCGGCAGGCCCTTCGCCTTGAGCCGCTCGCTGTTGACGCAGAACGCCGCCATGTAGCCGGTCGCGGCGAACCATTTGTCGTCTGCGGCGCGGTATTGCGCCGCGAGCGCCTCGGCGCCGTTGGCCTTGTAGGGTTCGACGAGCGCGAGCAGGCGCGGATCGAGCAGATTGGTGACCGCGAAGCCCCAGATCACGTCGTGTTGCGGATTGGCGCTTTCCGCGAGAATCCGCGCGCCGAGATCGCCGGTTGAGAGGCGTAACACCTTGAGATCGACGTCGGGCAGCGCGCGTTTGGCGGCGCTGACATATTCGGCGATCTCGTCCTCCTCGAGCGCCGTATAGGCCGTCACCGTGCCGGCCAGCGCCGTCCCGCCACCGAGAACGATGCTCAACGCGCAAACCTGCCCGAATGTCCCAATCATTACAGCCTCCCGTTCCGCGTGCTGCGCGTAGGGTCGCAAATTTGCGCCGATTTGTCACCGCGCCACCGCGCGCGGTGGGGGAGATCTGAGCTAAATGATCGGCCGGTCGAGCCTCTCGTTCCGCCGGCCCATGACCGGCGCGAGCACGATGAAAGCGGCAACAGCCTCCATGGCAAGACAGGCCAGGAGTGCGCGCGCATACGACCCGTCCGGCAGTTGCAAACGGCCGAGCAGCGCCGGTCCGAACGCGAAGGCGAATTGGTTGATTGCCACGATCATGCTGACGATGCGCGCGAAATCGCGTTTGGGAAACTCCTGCTGAACGATGAGCGCGGGAAGCGAAATGACGTTGCCCAGCGCCAAGCCGAGTAGGACAGATCCGGCCGCAAGCATCGGGACCGACGCAGTCGAGATGAGAATCGCCATCGCCAGGACCTGAACGAGAAAATTCCCGCAGGAAACCACGCGCCGGTTCACGCGGTCTACAAACAAACCGGTGCCGAGGCGGCCGGCGATAGCCGCAAACGCGGTCAGGCTTACCATCCATGCGGCCGTAACGGTCCCGGTCATGGGCGTGAGAAAAGCGACCTGGTGGGTGAGAAAGCCGACTTGCGCGATCAGTCCCAAGGCAAACGGGATCGAGATCGTGATGAACTTCGGATCGAATAGAACTTTCCGCGCGCTAAACGGCGGCGCGCCCGGTGCATGTTGCTCCGCCGCCGTGGCGACGCCCGCGAAAGCAGGGTCGTCCTCCCGGTCGTGCTCGTGGGGACCCTTCTCGCGCGCGATCATAGCCAACAGTGGCAGCAGGACGACCAACGCCAATGCGCCGACGAGCTGCAATGCAGCCGCGAAGCCGAGCTCATCGATGAGAAAGACCAGGAGCGGCGCCATGACGAGGCCGCCGGCGCTGGCGCCATTGAGCGCCAGGCTCACGGCAAGGCCACGGCGCCGATCGAACCAGGGCGCGACGATGATGTTGATCGCCGCGTTGCTCATGGTCGCCCACCCGATCGACATCAGCGCGAAAATGGCGTGCACGTGCCATAGCTCGCCCGCGAGCGGCAGCGTCGCGACGCTGGCAGCGAGCGCGAGCACGCCCACGGCGACGACGCGCCGAACTCCATGGCGGTCGAACACCCGGCCGACGAAGAGAAAAGTCAGCGCGGCGCCGAGAATGTAATAAACGGTGATCGCGGAAGCGATATCGGCCGCCGACCAGCCGAAGCGCGCGCGCAACGCCACGAGATAAATGCCGAGCCCATAGAAGCCGAGGCCCCAACCGAACATGGCGATCAGAAAGGCGAGCACCACCACCAACCAGCCGTGATAAAGGCCGGTCGCCGGCGTCGACGTCGCTTCGGTTTTGATACGTGCATCCATGGCGGTGATATTGCCATGCGCCGTCCCCACCACCGGCTGTTTTCGGACTCGGTCCCCGGACTGCGTCCGATTCCGGCTACTCCCGCCGACGCTCGCGCGTTAATGTGGCGCCATGCTCCATGTTCCGCCGCCCCTGCTCGATCACGCGACCTGCGACCGTGCGCGTCTCGCGCGCGATCCCGCGTTCGACGGAGTGTTCTTCACCGGCGTGCGCACGACGCGCATCTACTGCCGGCCGATCTGCCCGGTGCGGCCGGCGCGCTCGGAGAACGTGGTGTTTTTTCCGACCGCGGCAGCGGCAGAACGCGCGGGCTTTCGTCCGTGCCTGCGCTGCCGCCCGGAAACGGCGCCCGGCAGCCCGGCGTGGAACGGCACGCGCTCGACCGTCGGCCGCGCCATGCGTCTCATCGAGACGGGCTTTCTCGACCGCGCGTCGGTGAGCGACCTCGCCGATAAGCTCGGCATCGGCCCGCGCCACCTCTTGCGCCTGTTCCTGCGCCACGCCGGCGCAACGCCAAGCGAGGTCGCGGCGACGCGCCGCATTCAGGCGGCCAAACGCCTGATCGACCGCACCAGGCAACCGCTCGGCGAAATTGCTTTTGCGTCCGGGTTCGGCAGCGTGCGGCGGTTCAACGACGCGTTCCGCGCCACGTATGGACGCCCGCCCTCCTCGTTCCGCAAACGCGGCTAGCATCCGCGCGCCGGACTTCGTAAGTTTCCCGGCCGGCGTAATCTAACCGTTGAGCGTTGATGCAAGCGCCCGATTCCGCACTCACTGCGGGCGATGCGACGACCGCGGGTGGACGCGGCCATTCGCTTCGCCTCGAAACGATCACCCATCGGTTCGGAGCGACCACCGCCGTGCGCGGCGTCTCGCTCGAGGTTTCCGCGGGCGAACTCGTCGCGCTACTCGGCCCGAGCGGCTGCGGCAAGTCGACGTTGCTGCGCATCATCGCCGGCTTCATCCGCCAGAGCGAAGGCCGCGTGCGCTACGACGGCGAACCCGTCGACCACCTCCCGCCCAACCGCCGCGGCGCCGGCATCGTGTTTCAGAGCTACGCGCTGTTCCCGCACATGACCGCGGCACAGAATGTCGCCTACGGGCTCGAAGCCCGCGGCGATGCACGTGCCCGCGTTCGCGCCCGCGTCGCCGAGATGCTTGCGCTGGTGCAGATGTCGGACCTCGCGGATCGCTACCCCGGCCAGCTTTCCGGCGGCCAGCAGCAGCGCATCGCGCTCGCCCGCGCGCTCGCGGTCGAGCCGAAAATACTGCTGCTCGACGAACCGTTCGGTGCGCTCGACAAAAACCTGCGCCTCGACATGCAGGTGGAGGTCAAGCGGCTGCAGCGCCTCTACGGCGTCACCACCATCATGGTCACTCACGATCAGGAAGAGGCGCTCGGCATGGCGGACCGCATCGCCGTGCTCAATCGCGGGGCGGTCGAGCAATTCGCGAATCCGGTCGAAATCTACGATCGGCCGGCGACGCTGTTCGTCAATCAGTTCGTCGGGACCACAAACCTGCTGCCCGGTAACGTCGAAAGCGTCGATGGCAACGCGTGCAAGGTTACCATTGCCGGCGGCGAGAGCCTCGTCTGCCGGGCAAATGGTCTTCATGCCGGCGCGCGTGTCGTCCTGTCGATCCGGCCGGAACAGTTGCGACTTGTGCCGACGTTCGGCCCCGGTCGGCTGCATGCGAAGGTCGGCCTCATCATGCCACTTGGTCCGACGCTCGTTTACGACCTCACGCTGACGTCCGGGACGCCGGTGCGGTTGGCGGCGCCGCGCCCCGAGCTTGCCGCGGTGCCGGCAAACGGCAGCGAAGTTTTCCTCGAACCTACGGCGATCGACGCCTGTCTGCTCTTCCCGGAGCCGGCGTCGCAACAAGGAGAGCAGCAATGAGCGGAAGGTTGGGACGCAGAGATTTTGTCAAAGCTGGCGTTGCCGCGGGCGCGCTGGCGCTGCTGCCGCGGCGCGCGACCGCCGCGGAACCGCTCGTGGTCGTGACCTTCCCGGGCACCTGGAACGAGGCCCATCGCGACGTGCTCGCACCCTACTTCCGCAAGAAGACCGGCGCCGACGTGACCCAAACGATCCTACTTGCGACTGACGAGGTGGCAAAGCTCGAGGCCGCGCGCGGCAAGCCGCCCTTCGACGTCGCGATCATGGACGAAGGGCCGCTGCTCGATGCGGTCAAAGCCGGCGTCATCGAGAAATACCCGGTCGACAAGTCGCCCAACTACAAAGACCTCGTGCCTGCGTTCCAGGAGCCATGGGGACCAAAAATATCGCTGCAGGTGATCGGCATCGGTTTCAATCCGAAGAAGATCAAGAAGCGGCCGAAATCCTGGAACGATCTGTTCAATCCCGCCTACAAGGGGCGCGTCGGTCTGACCGCGCTCAACAGCACGCTCGGCATGGCGTTCATGGTCGATCTCGCGAAGACCCGCGGCGGCGGCGAAACCGACATCGAGCCGGCGTTCAAGGCGCTCAAGGAGCTGCTGCCGAGCGTCGGTGCGATCTCCGCCAACCTCGGCGCGCACGCGGCGCTGTTCCAACAGGAGCAGATCGATATTGCGCCATATAATTTCAATTTTGTGCAGACGCTTAAGGAGAAAGGCGTCGACATCGACTTCGCGACGCTCGACACAGGCATCCCGGCGTGGCGCACCAGCCTGCACCTGGTGAAGAACGCGGTGCAACCGGACTTGGCCGTGCAATACATCGACGCACATCTCGCGCCCGACCTGCAGGAGGATCTGGAGCGCGCGCCCTATTGGGTCATCCCCACCAACCGCAAGGTCCCGCTCAAGGGCGAGATCGTCAAACAGGTCGCCAAGACCCAGGACGACCTCGCCAAGCTGAAATATCAGGATTGGCCGAAGATCAACGAGCACCGCTCCGAGTGGATCGAACGGTTCAATCGCGACATCAAGCTGTGACCGCGGCGCCCGCCGCGAACGGGCCCGAGTGGGGGCTGCTGGCCCCACTCGGCGCGTTCTTTGTTTTGTTCTTCGCGGCGCCGCTCGTCGTCCTATTGCTGGTGAGCTTTTCCGACGGGCTTGCGCTCGACGGTTTGACCCTGAGCCACTACGCGAAGTTCCTGGGCGACACTTTCAGCCTCGGCATCCTGGTCGACACGCTCCTGCTCGGCGCCAAGGCGACCGCGGTATGCCTGCTTTTCGGGCTGCCGCTCGCGTGGGTTTGCGTGCACGCGGGCCCGCGGCAGCGTTCGCTGCTCCTGTTCCTGGTGATCCTGCCGATCCTCACGAGCGTCGTGGTGCGCACCTTCGCGTGGATCGTGATCCTCGGCCAGCAGGGCATTCTCAACAAGGCATTTCTGTCCCTCGGCCTGATCGATTCCCCGCTGCGCCTGCTGTTCAGCGAGGTCGGGGTGGTGATGGTGCTCGCCCAGGTGCAGATGCCGCTGATGGTGCTGCCGCTCATCACCACGCTGCAGCGGATCGATCCCAATCTTGCGGAAGCTTCCCGCGCGCTCGGCGCCGGTCATTGGCGCACCTTCCGCCGGGTGATCCTGCCGCTGTGGCTGCCCGGCCTCGTCGCCGGATGCATCCTGGTGTTCGCCGCCTGCACCACGGCGTTCGTTACCCAGACCCTGATCGGCGGCGCGCGCCTCGTCTACATGCCGCTCTACATCTATCAACAGGCCGCTGGCGCCAACAATTGGCCGTTTGCGGCGGCGATGTCGGTCCTGCTGATGGTATCGGTGCTGCTGGTCGTTTATCTGCTCAATCTATTTGGCCGCACCCGCGCGGCCCTGCCCCATGGCTAGGCCGCGCCTCCTCGATCTCGACCGCCTGAGCTTTCGCCTGACGATCGGGGTGCTGGCCGGAGTTGCATTCTTCTTCCTGATTTTTCCGACCGCGATCGTGCTGCTGACCTCGTTCACCAGCACGGCTTCCCTGCGCTTTCCGCCGCCCGGCTATTCGCTGCGCTGGTACGTCGCGCTTCTCGACGCGCATCAGATGCAACAGGCGGCGCTCAACAGCTTCAAGGTCGCGATCGCCGCGACCGCGCTCTCCGTGCTGCTGGGAACCTCGGGCGCGCTCGCGATCGGACGCAGTACCGCGCGCTGGGCAAAGATCCTCGATTCGTTCTTCATGTCGCCGCTGCTACTGCCGGCGCTCGCGTTCGGCTTTGCGGCGCTGCTTTATTTCAGCCTGATCGGCGTGCCGCTCTCGCTCGCCACGCTGGTGCTCGGCCATGTGGCCGTGTGCGTGCCGTTCGTGCTGCGCACGACAATCGCGAGCCTTGTGCAGCTCGATCCGGCCCTGCTCGATGCTTCGCTCAGCCTCGGCGCCGGTCCGTTCTTCACCTTTCGCCGCGTGACCTTGCCGCTGATCGGCCGCGGCATCGCTGCCGGCGCGTTTCTCGCTTTCATGGCGTCCTTCGATAATGTGCCGGTGTCGCTTTTCCTGACCGATGCCCGTACCGAGGTTCTGCCGATTCATCTGTGGCAGATCATCGATACCGATCTCGACGTACGCACCGCCGCCGCATCGGCCGTGCTCATTGTCGCTACGGTCGTGCTGATGGTAGCCGCCGAACGCTTCGCCGGTCTGTCGAAGCAACTGCACTGACGGCAGCGTCAGCCGCCGCGCTTGAAATATTGGACGGCGCGTTCGTGCTTTTCGGCGGCCGCGCGGCTCGCGAACGTGCCGAGGTTGCGACGCTTGCCCGTCTTCGGATTGCGCTTGCGCGAATAGAGCCGGAATTGGCCGGATTTGAGCTTGCGGATCATTGCGGCTCCAATGCGTCGGCTGATCGATGACGAACAAAGATTTCGCCGACGCAAAGGTTCCCGCGACCGACCGCTTACGAACAGACCTGCTTCCCGTTCACGGTCCGGCACACCGGCCGGCGCGGTGCCGGCTTGACGGCTGCGGCGGCAGGACGCGGTGGCGGCGCTTGCCGCGCGGCCGGCGGCGGTGGCGGCGCCGCCGCGTCTCCGCCGGCGAAGGATTTGCGGGCCAAGGGACCGCCGCCCCGGCGCCAAGGTGACAAACACAATGCCCTCGACCGGCTCGGCGAACACCCAAACGAAAGAGCACAAAGCGAAGGGGACGCCGCCGGTCGGGGCCGAGGTTACCAATACCTCGCCGTCAACCGGAGGCAGGCACCTGAGCATCAGCCGGCGCGCCTGCAAGGAAAAACATAAGCGCCAGGGGGCGAGCAGCGCCCGGACCATGTCCCCCTCCCCCTCTTGTTCCTGTTCGCGATGGTTTCGCGGTGTTGCCGACATCCTCCGGCCACATTCAGCCGCTTTTGCGGCGGGTGCCGCGAGCCGGCTGGAGAGAGTCCTGGCCGCGGGCGGTGCGTCACTTCGTCACCGAAGCTGTTGATCGAACGTCAAGTTTTCTCAGGTAACTGGTTGCAGTTGGGGCTCTTTGGTTGACTTGGCAGGCGATTGGCCGCTCTATGGATTTGCGGAGCGCCATTGAGCCCGATAGGCGGAGGGATAGCTATGCGTGTGATCTTGATGCGTGTGGCGGGGTTCTGCGCGCTCATCCTCGTGGGCGGGATCGTCGCCTACGGCATGGGCCAAGCTCCGAAAGCGCCGGCGCCCGCCCCGGCCGTAAAGGTCGCCGAAACACGCAAACCACCGGCCAATCCGATACGCGAGATCGGCACGGATCAGGTGCAGGTCGCTGCCGCAGGCCCCATCACAACCCCAGCCGCGGAACAGCCGGCCGCCGCCCCCCAACCGCCTGCCGCCACACCTAGCCCAGTGATGGCTCAGGCGCCGGTTCCTGCCGCTCAGGCACCGGCTGCGCCCGCCGCGGCCCCCGCCCCTGCCCCTGCCCCTGTGAACTGCCCGGGTAATCCGAATGCGCTCGGAGTGTCACGCGTGGTCGAGGTCGACACCACCGGCGGCCCGGGTTTCGGCGCCGAACACTTCAAGGGCATGGATTTCCTGCGGCCCGGCGAAGTCGTGCTGACGTTCGATGACGGCCCGTGGCCGAACAACACGCCGAAGGTGCTCGCCGCGCTCGCGCGCCATTGCACCAAGGCGATCTTCTTCCCGATTGGCTTGCACGCGACCTACGAGCCCGACCTGCTCAAGCAAGTCGCCGCCGCAGGGCACACGGTCGGCTCGCATACCTGGTGTCACCAGAACCTGTCGAAGACCAAGGGCTCATGCCTTATCAACGGCAAGAGGCAGACAGTCGAGTACACCTGGAAGGACGAGATCGAAAAGGGCATCAGCGCGGTGAGCTGGGCGCTGGGCGGACCGATTTCGCCGTTCTTCCGCTTCCCCGCGCTGCAACAGCCGCCGGATGCGATCACCTATCTCGGCACACGTAACATTGGCATCTTCTCCGCCGACTTCGACTCGTTCGATTTCAAGATGCGCAAGCCCGAGCAGGTCCGGCAGTCGGTCATGACGAAGCTGCAGAAACACGGTAAAGGCATCATCCTGATGCACGACTTCCAGCACGCGACCGCGGACGCCATTGGGCAAATTCTCGACGACCTCAAGGCCGGCGGCTACCGGGTCGTACAAATGCGCGCGAAAGATCAACTCACGTCGCTGCCGGAATACGATCAGATCGTGATGAAAGAAATCAAATCGCCCAACGTGAGCAGCCGGCCGGTCGAGAGCGTGGTGCGCACGATCGAAGGCAATTGAGCGCCCGGTCAAGTCCGGGATGATCGGATTACTTCGGATCGAGGGGTTTGCGATCGTCTCGCTTGACGGCATGCTGGCCGATCACAACGGCCACATGCCCGACATGCTCAAGGTCGAGGCGGATCAACGGTTCTTCGACTCGAGCCTCGACCGCGTGGCCGCGGTGGTGCACGGCCGCCATTCGCACGAAGGCCAAGCGAACTCGCCACGGCGCCGGCGGTTGATCGTGACGCGAACAATTTCCGCCATCGAGCCCGATCCGAAGAATCCGATAGCGCGGTTATGGAACCCGGCGGGCGCGTCGTTTGTCGCCGCCTGCGCGACTTTGGGGCTCGCGGAAGGAACTGTCGCGATCATCGGCGGCACCGAGGTGTTTGGTTTGTTTCTCGATCTCGGCTACGACGCCTTCCATCTATCGCGCGTGAACAAGGTTCGGCTGCCGGGCGGACGACCGGTATTCCCGCAAGTGCCGGCGCAAAGTCCCGAGGACGTGCTGGCAAGTCATGGCCTGCGTCCCGGGGAGCGGCGCGTGCTCGATGCGCAAGCCGATGCGAGCCTTGTAACCTGGACGCGGAGCGCATCATGACAAATGCGCGACCGTTGCCGCCCTGGTTGCGCGCGGAGAATCCGGCTGCCGCTCTCGATTATGAGATTGCGCACGAAAAGGCCTCCGCGCTCGGCCGGCTTGGCCGAAGGTTGGAGGCAGCGCTTGCGGCGCTCGCTGCTTTCGATGCGCAGGAGGACGAAGCCCCCGTGTTAGCGGCGATGCGACGGAAACGGCGCCAGGAGCTGGTCGCGTCAGCCAGCGAGGTGCTGTGGAGCTTCATCGTTCAGCGGGAAGCCTGCGGCTTGCGCGACAGCGCGCGCGCCATGCGCGATTACGGCGTGCCCCCCGAGGTGCGCCTGCGCATGGGCATTTTTCCGCGCTCGACGAAGTCGGAAAACCGATAGGCCGGTCGCTTGCGCATTACGCGATTTTTTTCACGTTCACGCGCATTTGACGAAACTGCCCGGCCGCCCGGCCGTACTTGCCTCGCACGACCAAATCAGGAGGACCCAATGCCGCTCATGAGCCGCCGCAAACTGCTGTTCGCCGCAACCGGCGTCGCCACCGCCGCGCTCGCACCCCGTATTGTCGTCGCCCAGACGCCGCCGGCGCCCGCGCCCGCCACCCTTCCGTTCACCCTGCCTCCGCTCACCTACGCTACCAACGCGCTCGAGCCGCACATCGACGCGATGACCATGGAAATTCACCACGATCGCCATCACGCAGCCTACGTCAACAATCTCAACGCGATCGCCAAGGACCATCCCCAAATCGGCCAGATGCCGATCCAGGATGTGCTCGCCAAGATCGGCGAACTGCCCGAGGTGATCCGCACGCCCGTACGCAACAACATGGGCGGCCACGCCAACCACACCATGTTTTGGCAGATCATGGGCCCGGGCGGCGGCAAGCCCCAAGGCGACCTCGCTGCCGCCATCGATCGCGACCTCGGCGGATTGGAGAAATTCCAAAACGATTTCAACGCCGCGGGCGGGCGCGTTTTCGGTTCCGGCTGGGTCGCCGTGGGTGTGAGCCGTGACGGCAAACTCGCACTCGAGACCAGGCCGAACCAGGACAGCGTCCTCATGGACGGCAAGCGTGTCCTGTTCGGCAACGACGTGTGGGAGCACGCCTATTATCTGAAATATCAGAACCGTCGGCCCGATTATCTCAAGGCATGGTGGAACGTCGTCAACTGGAACAAGGTGGCCGAGCGCTACGCCGCCGCCAAGGCCGGCACGCTTACGGTTTGAGTCCAGACCTCTTCATGCCCCGCGAAAGCGGGGCATCCAGTACACACCGGCCGTAGTTTAATTTGAAAGACCTGTGGTTACTGGATCACCCGCTTTCGCGGGCGATGACGACCGAGAGATCATACTCACCCCACCGCCCCGCTCGCACGCAGCCGATCGATGTCGGTATCGGCATAGCCGGCCGCGCGCAGCACCTCGTCGCTATGTTCGCCGATGTCGGGCGCGCGGCGCGGCATGACCTTGTCGGAACGCGCGACCCAGAACGGCGAACTCACCGTGAGCATGCCGTCGTTGCCGAGCGGCACCAGCACGTCGTTCGTCAGCATCTGCCGGTCGCCGGGAATGTCCTCGAGCGTTGCCACCGCCCCGGTGATGAGATCGTTGCCGTCGAGGATCGCGCGCCAGGCGGCGAGGTCTTTGGTGGCGAACACCGCGTCGAGGATCGCGATCAGGTCGCGCGCATGCGCCTGCCGCGTCGATGCCGTCGCAAAGCGCGGGTCGTGCCCCAGCTCCTCGCGGCCGATGCAGGCGGCAAGCAACGGCCATTGCCGCTCCTGATCGAGCAGCGAGAGCATGAGCCAGCGCTGATCGCGGCAGAGATAGTGATTGGTCAGCGCGTTGAGCGCGTTCTCGCGTGGCTGGCGCGGATAGAAGGTGGCGCCGCACAGCTGCGCCTGGATGAAGACGCCGTTCGCCCAGGCGCCGTTCGCCATTAGCGACGAGCCGACGTGCGCGCCCTTGCCGGTGCGCTCGCGCCGGAACAGCGCGGTGACGATCGCAGCATAGAGCGCGATCGCCGACGACGGATGGTCGCCCATGCCAGGGACCGAACGCGCCGGCGGCGCGCCGGCGTGCGGCCGCACCACATCCATCAGTCCGGAACCACCATGCGTTGCTGTCGAAGCCCGGCCGGTGCGCCTCTTCGCCGACCTCGCCGTAGCCCGTGAACGATGCGTAGATCAGGCGCTCGTTGAGCGGCGCGATGTGCTCATAGGTCACGCCGAGGCGCCGGCGCACCGGCGGCGGATAATTGGTGATGAACACATCGGCCTCCTTGACGAGACGATATAGCGCCTCGCGCGCTTGCGGTTTGGCGAGATCGAGCGCGAGGCTCTTTTTGTTGCGGTTTTCGAGGATCCAAGTGTAATTGTGCTCGCTCGTGGGATTGCCGGCGACCTGCGGCAGCGCACGATAAGGGTCGCCGCGCCCGGGCGGCTCGATCTTGATGACATCGGCACCGAAATCCGAGAGCACCGTCGCGGCCGCGGGGGCCGCGATGAAGCTCGCGCAGTCGATCACCTTTAGGCTTGCAAAAATTCCTTGCTCCACCGTGCTGATTCCTTTTTTTTGTAGCCCGCATGAGCGCAGCGAAATGCGGGCTACTTGGCAGCGCAGTCCTGCGCCTCGACCACCGCGACGGCGGTCATGTTGACGACGCCGCGAGCGGTCACCGACGGCGTGAGGATGTGGGCCGGACACGCGGCGCCGATGAGGAAGGGGCCGACCGGCAGCGCGTCGCCGAGCACTTTGATCAGCTCATAGGCGATGTTGGCGGCGTCGAGGCTGGGCATGATCAACACGTTCGCTTCGCCTTTGAGGCGCGAATGCGGGT
>Ga0306921_10003986_pt1 | contig 15059 bp, 12 predicted proteins | sample sta12Cox44000080_FD_203760 | JGI IMG/M metagenome (GOLD analysis project Ga0306921, IMG submission 203760) | Lab enrichment of tropical soil microbial communities from Luquillo Experimental Forest, Puerto Rico - statoxic.12C.oxic.44.000.080 (v2)... | ecosystem: Environmental > Terrestrial >...
CCCATACGGGAGATGCGACACCCGACTGTTACTTCTTCACAGTAGTCGAGAGGCTGCTCGTACTCGAATTCAAGCCGCGCAAGAATGATGCCGCTTGGTCCCGTTAACGACTCTTTTAGCACTTCATCGAAGTAGGTGCATCGAGCAGTCTCCGCCCAGACCACGTACGACGCATGGTTAACATGCTGCAGCATGTCTACGTCACAAAACGGGACACGAAATCGATTGATGTGCCGGAAATCAGGCAGTGCCATCTTTAACTCTCAGTGACGAACCCTCGTACGCGAGAGTGCACTCGCCAGTGCCAGTTGGTGCTAACAAGCGATTCCACAAGCGTGCGCCGTTTGTTCGCCTTCTTGCCTGAGACCTACCCCTGGGTCAATGAGTCTAACGGCGAGTTAGCACCAACTGACGAATCGCTTCCGCGTTAGGCAGCAAGGATGCCCTGATCCACAACGCTCTTGTTGTCTTCACTCGGAGCGGTAGTTGAGCGGCGGCTTCTGGTCCGCCGGAATCGCCGTGTAGTAGCTCTTACCGGCGGTCTGCTTCTTGAAGTCGTCCCTCGCCGCCTGCACCAGATCGGGGTCGGTCAACAGATCAAGCCCCGTGAGTGCGATTGCCTTGGCCGCAACAATCATTCCCTGTTGTCCGATGCTCATCCCCGCCGTGGCCGTCGCCTGCCACGTGTGCGCTGCACTTCCCGGCACGAACGTCGCCGTCGAGAATCCAACGGTCGGTACGTTCCAGCTGACGTCGCCCACGTCGGTTGAAGCGGCCGGCTCATTGGGATCGAACTTGCGCAGCGGCTCGACTTCGTTTGTGGTCTCGAGGCTCGGCACGTTGTCCATCTTGAACGTCTTCTGCAGTTCGAGCGCGAATTTTTCCTCGTCAGGGTTCATCTTATAGCCGCCCACTTCCTGCAGGTTCTTCTGCGCCACGGCGGCCAGCGGGTCATTGGGCACGATGTTGGCGTAGCTGTTGATGCCGCTCATATCCAGCGTGGTGCTGGTCATCAGTGTCGCGCCCTTGGCGATGTTCTGGATCCACTCCCACACGTCTTTCAGCGTCGTATTGAACGGGCTCCGGGCGATCAGGTCAATCTGCGCCAGGTCCGGCACCACGTTCGGCGCCACGCCACCCTTCGAGATGATGTAGTGAATGCGTGTGTTGCTGGGAACGTGCTCGCGCATGAACTCCACGCCGTTGCCCATCAACATGACGGCGTCGAGCGCCGAGCGGCCACGTGCCGGAGCCATGGCCGCGTGCGCCGCGATCCCATGAAACGTGAACTTGGCCGCAACCATCGCCAACTCGCCGCCGTTGCTCACGGCATTGCTGTCCCCCGGATGCCAGTGCAGCACCACGTCCACATCCTTGAACACGCCGGCGCGCACCATGTACACCTTGCCTGAACCGCCCTCTTCCGCCGGAGTGCCGTAATAGCGCAACGTGCCCGCGATGTGGTGCGCCTCCATGGCTTGCTTGAGCGCGACTGCCGCCAACGCCGCGCCCGCGCCTAGCAGATTGTGGCCGCACCCGTGTCCCGGCGCACCGGCTTTCACCGGATCCCGCATTGGCACGGTTTGCTGCGAGAGGCCCGGCAGGGCATCAAACTCGCCCAGGATGGCCACCACCGGCTTGCCCCCGCCATAACTGGCAATGAAGGCCGTCGGCTCGTTGGCCACGCCCGCCTCCACCTTGAACCCCGCCGCCTTCAACTGCTCCTGTAGCAGCTCGGAGCTCTTTCCCTCGTGATAGCCTAGCTCGGCAAAGTCCCAGATCTGCTTCGACACCTGCCGCCACTGCGCCGCGTCCTCGTGTAGCAACTGCAGCAGTTCCGCATGGGCGCCGGCGGGAGGCTCGGCCGCCGCCGTAGCGGCAAATAGCACGGCAGTTGCGGCCAGCCACAACAACGTTCCGGCCTTGGAAGAGAAGAGCGGTGAAAGCTGGGAAGACTTATCCATTGCAAGCTCCTCACGGGCGCATTACCAGAACGACCAAGGAATGGAATCGAGATGAGAAATCATGCCACCACAAGAGCGCAGTCGATGAAAATCTCCGCTTCAGGACGACACGCAAATTAACGTTTAAGAGGCGATAGCGCTCAAAACCGCCGATCGCGTACGTGGCGACAGCCGTTGCAAAGCAGAGGCCCTCTGCCGTAGTTCCAACCGTGCGGCATGGGGAGGCCGTCGCCATGAGCAAGCCGAAGGTTAAGCCGAACTACCGTTGCCGGTTGCTGCGGCTGCCGGATCTGGATCATTGTAAGCGGGCGGTGCTCAACAGCCTCGACTCGCTAGCCTCGCGCCGAGTTTACGAGTACGCCATCGATCGTAATCGCCGGCATTGTCAGAGACGCTTGATTTCTTCACCATTTGTGGTCGTGGCGAAGATTCGGGATAAAAGTGTTGCCTCTGCGCGATTCGATTCGCGCGGTTGAGTAATGCTCGATGATTATCGGATGACGTGCGCTCCGGCCAGCAACTCGTCTGCCCGCGGCCTCACTCGGATATCTTCGGTGAAATTTTCCCAGCGCACCGTTCCTGAGCGATCGATCAAGAACTCCGCTGGTCGGGAGATATCTGTTCCATCCGGACTTCCGCGTGGATGCAGAAGCTCGTAACGCCGGATCAGGTCAACCTTCGGATCCGAAAGAAATGGAAACGTATAGCCCCGTTTGCGGCGGAGATTTTCAGAAACCTCCGGAGCATCAACGCTAATGGCGACCGGCAAGATTCCCTGGGCCTCAAATTCCGGTAGAGATTTTTCGATGCCTCGTAACTCGAGGTTGCAATAGGGTCACCAGTATCCTCGATAGAAAACCAGGAGAAGACCTTTGGGCGGCTCCTTCCCCGCTGAACCAGAGAACAACTGCGTCAGCGAGACAGAATGCCCAGTGCTGTCCGGCAGCGTAAAATCCGGCACCCGCTGCCCAACTTGCGGAGCAGCTGTGGATTCTGCGGGGATGTGCCGGGCGCCCCAGAAATAAAGCATAGCGGCGGCCAGGAACAAGAAGGAAAACGCCGCTGCTATGCTCCCGGAAAGTTTTCCTCTGTAGACCGTTGACTGGCCAAACACGCGCCACAGACCGAGCAGAACAACTACAAAGCCAATCAGCGATAGTAGAAGGCCGATCCATGGGACCGGAGCTGCCGGAAAGCCGATAAACGGCAACCCGTTGCTCAAGGCCCCGAGCACGGTTAGCAACAATCCCATCCATGGGGCGAGGGTGCGCTTTCGTGGGGTGGTATCCGCCATTGCGACTCAGTGTAGCACCGTAGGGAAGCGGCAGCAGCTGCGTCGCTGGATCGTGTAGTGAGTTCGTGGGTGCGAATAATAACTTTAGTTCTGGCAGCTCAGGAACAAGTTTCCAGATTCGGCGAGCCGAGTTTTGTCGATGCGGGCAATGCCGTGAAATTGATTACAATTGTCGCCTCAATCAGGGCAGGAGCGGATAGGTCGAGCACCAGACCAACGCCTGGAGGAATTCTATGCTGGAATACAAGAATCGTCAGCAGGGAGATGTCACGATACTTGATCTCGGCGGGCGCATCAGTGTAGGAGAAGCGCTCGCTTTCGGCCCGGGAAGTGGCCTAATACTCGGGGATGTCATTCGTGAGCTTGCCAAGAAAGGTCAAAAAAAGATTCTGCTTAACCTGAAGGACGTGAGATACATCGACAGTTCCGGAATTGGAGACCTCGTGCGCAGCGTCACCAGCCTGCGGCGCGAGGGGGGTGACCTCAAGCTGTTGAGCCCGGCGCCCATGGTCCTCGAGGTGTTGCACATCACTCGCCTCGACAAAATTCTCGAGATCAACGACGACGAGTCATTGGCAGTCCAGTCCTTCTCCGAGCCGTTGTCCGCCACTGGATAGGAATCGCAATTGCGCTCAGACCCCCGAAAAAGGCGAACAAACGGCGCAAGCTTGTGTAAACGCTGATTTCGACAGTTGGTGTCTGGATTCGCCAGTCAATCCGCAACAATAGCGAAAGGGTCTGGCAAAAGCAGCGCACAGGCGCGCTAGAATCGGCGCAAGCCGTGACTCGAACCACGTCGTTGGGAGAAGGAAGCATGAGCTGGAAGCCGTCGCGTTGGGCCTCCGTGATTCCCCGTAATCCGATGGAGCGCAAGCCGAACCAATACTGGGAAATGCTGCGCTCCGGCTGGGAGAATCGCGATCAGCTTCCTTTCGCGTGGCGAATCTTAAACCATGGAGTTTGTGACGGCTGCGCGCTCGGGACGACGGGGCTCAAGGACTGGACCACAGATGGCGTCCACCTTTGCATGGTGCGCCTGGAGCTTATGCGCTTGAACACTTCGCCCGCACTCAATCCTGAGCACCTGACCAACTTGTCAGTACCATCCAGTGTGAGTTCCCAGAATCTGAGGGCTCTCGGCCGGCTTTCCGAGCCCATGGTTCGGCGACAGGGTGACAAAGGATTCCGGACGGTCTCATGGGAGGAAGCGTATGCCACGGTCGCTGAACACATTCGATCAACGACGCCCGATCGGTTGGCGGTCTACCTGACCTCGCGGGGGATGATGAACGAGCATTACTACGCGGCTCAAAAGGCAGCCCGCGTGATGGGAACCAACCATGTGGATAACTCCGCTCGCCTCTGCCACGCTGCTTCCACTGTGGCGATGAAGCGTATGCTCGGCCACGGCGCGAGCACCTGCTCGTACCGCGACTGGATCGGGACCGATCTGATCGTCTTCCTCGGATCAAACGTGCCCAACAACCAGCCAGTTACGATGAAATATCTCTACAATGCGCGCAAGACGGGCACCCAAGTAGCGGTCGTGAACCCCTACTTCGAGCCGGGCCTTCAAAGGTACTGGGTGCCTTCAAAGATCGAATCGGCGCTCTTCGGAACAAAAGTCGCAGACACATGGTTCGCCGTCGATACTGGCGGTGACTTGCCGTTCTTGATTGGCGTCTTCAAGTATCTCGTGGCGGAAAGCTGGATCGACCGCGACTTCATTTCGCAGCACACGGTGGGTTTCGAAGAGGCGAGGGCGAACGTCGAAAAACAAGACTGGAATTCTCTTGAACACGAAAGCGGCACCACGCGGCAAGAGATGAGGCGCTTCGCAGAGATGTTGCGAGACGCGCGAAATGGCATCTTCGTTTGGTCGATGGGTCTCACCCAGCATGCGCACGGGGTGGAGACAATCGAAGCACTGATTAATGTAGCCCTTGTGCGAGGTTGGGTAGGGCGCGAAAAGGTTGGCCTTATGCCTATCCGAGGACACTCGGGTGTTCAAGGAGGAGCAGAGGTCGGCTGCAGTCCAATCTTTGATGGGCGTCAGGCGGAGAGATTGGAACAGGTCTGGGGCTTCCAGCTTCCGAAGTTCCGGGGCTTGACCGCAGCAGAGATGGTCTCTGCTGCCGACCGGGGTGAGATCGATGTCTTTTGGACGGTCGGTGGTAATTTCCTGGAGACCCTTCCAAATCCCCACGCCGTCGAACGCGCCCTCGTCAAGGTTGCCCTACGCATACACCAAGATCTGTGCCTATCCTCGATGATGTTGTTACCGCCAAAAGACACCGTCGTCCTTTTTCCGGCGACGACTCGATATGAATCTCCGGGCGGGGGGACGGAGACCTCGACGGAACGCCGAATTATCTTTTCTCCCGAAATCCCCGGCCGGCGGATCGGCATGGCGAAACCGGAATGGGAAGTTTTTGGTGAAGTGGCTGCCCGGGTGCGACCGGAGCTTGCGCACCAGGTTCGCTTCACCTCTTCGCAACAAATTCGCGATGAGATTGGTAGGGCTATTCCGCTTTACGCAGGGATCGAAAGACTTTCGAAGGAAGGAGACAACTTGCAGTGGGGCGGGCCAACGCTCTTCGCGGATGGCAAATTCGCCACGCCTGACGGTAAGGCGCATTTCTCGACAGTCGCCCCAAAACAGCGCCGCGCGCCCAAGGGAATGTTCTACCTCTCCACGCGGCGCGGTAAGCAATTCAACTCGATGATACAGAGGACGGTCGATCCCTTGACCGGTTCTTCGCGACACGACGTTTTCATTTCGCAGGAAGACGCCGAGCGCCTCGGCATCAAAAACGGCGAGCCGATTCGCTTGATTTCAAGTGCCGGAAGTTATGCAGGACGTGCGAAGATTGACCAGATCAAACCGGGCAACCTCGAGGTCCATTGGCCGGAAGCCAACTGCCTGCTGTCTCATGAGGAGATCGATCTGTCCTCTGGGGAACCGGATTACAACGCGATCGTTTCGGTAGCGAAGATGGAGGAGGCGTAAGCAAAAGCCTCACACACTTGGTGAAAAATCCCGATTTAAGCTGGTTGACCCCTAAAAAGGCGAACAAACGGCGTGTGCTTGTGCAAACGCCTGGTCTTCGCCAGTTAGGATTGAATTGCTGCGATTACAGCCTCTTTGGTTATTCCGGCTGGCTTGAGAATCTCATGGACCGTGGAAAGCTTTCACCGACGTTTGCGAGAGGAAATGCTTGGCAGGAACCCGGATTGCCCGTTCATCCGCCAATTGGATCGCATTCGAATCCAGTGTAGCTACTGAAGCGGCAATTCTGCGTGTACTAGTTGGTCTTCGAAATCGGTGGACAGTCGAAATCCCAGTTTCCGGAACACTGCGCACATCGCGTCGTTCTCCAACATGGTTGTAGCTGAGACGAGTTGTAAACCTTCATCACGGGCAAATGTCACCAAACGGGCGATCACTTCCTTCCCCAGCCCCTGGCCCTGATACGTATCGCTGATGAGGACGGCCACTTCCCCCGAGTTCTTCGAATATTCCTTTTGGAGAGTGCCGATTGCGATCACTTCCCGATCTCCCGTTTGGGGGTCCTGGTGCTCCGCCAGGAGCGCCAGCTCGCGATCATAATCAAGGAAGCAAACCCGCGCCAGCCGCTGGTGGGCTGTTCTGGCCCGGAGTTTTACCCGCTGGAAATAGCGCAGGTAAACACTTCGATCTGACAATCCTTCATGGAACTTCACCATGAGAGGTTCGTCTTCCGCCCGGATCGGACGAATAATCACGGTTTGTCCGTTCTTCATCGTCCAGCAAGAGACATACCGGCCCGGATATGGCCGAATGGCGGTCCTGGACAGTTCGTGTTCTTGAACCTCCGGACCGTGCAGTAGGCAACGGCTGCCAACCACGACCGCATGCTGTGTGGTTTCAACCAGGAGATCCATTTCGATTTCTCTGACGCAACGCTGCTCGGCCACAAGTTGGCTGAATCGCACTAGCAAACGCTCTAATGCCACCAAAGAGTCCGAATCGCATTCGCTACGCAGGGCGAAGTAAAACCGGCTTTGCTCCAGCATGCGGCGCGCCAGCGTGGCATTCAGCGGAGGCAGCCCGATCGCCGGTTCGCCATAAGCGTGCGCACCGCGGTCTCCTGAGCCGAACATCAGTATCGGGCCGAATTGCACATCGATCCTGGAGCCCAACTTGACATGGAAGGCATTTTGCTCGTTGCTCCGGCCTGGGCGCTCGTGAACTGGGATGCCGTACGCATGAAGAACCTGGCTGGACTCATCTGGGCTAAGAGAGGTACGGCCAGCACTGCGCGCGGAATCGATCAGATCGGATACGTCACGCCGCGACGCCGATTGTTCGTCCTCGGAATGCAACATCGGAGTCTCGTAGAGCCCGTCCAAGTCATAGCTGTACCGCCACATGTACTTGAATACTCGGCCTGCGGCTTCCGGCGATGAGAACGTTGGTATGCATGCCCTCGCCAGACTTTGCTGGGCCTCCGGCGTGTCCGCCGTACCCATGTAGCTCATCAGCATCGGCTTCGCACAAGCGCTCCTTAACTGGAGCAGCAGTTCAGCCGTCCGCTGCGGATCGGTGAAGGCCGAGGGTACCATGAGCAGCAGCAGACCATCGCAGTTCGGATCATTTGCCAACACTTCGACCGCCTTCAAGTAATTTTCGGCGCTGCCATCGCCAGCCACGTCCTCGAGCGCATGCTCATGAGGAAGCAATTGCTCCACTTTTGTGCGAGTTTCCGTCGAAGGTTGGGCAATGTCCACTCCGCATCGGCTAATGCTGTCGGCAGCCATGACAGCAGCTCCATCCGCATTGCTGGCGATCATGAGCCGCGCGCCTTGCGGCCGTGGCTGTTTCGAAAGGGCGTCAGCCGCATAGAAGAGGTCCTCGAGAGTGTCTACCTCGAGCACGCCCACTCTGCGCAAGGCCGCCGTAAGTACATCATCGTCGACCACGGCACAGTGGGACTTCCAGGCAAGGGCGCTGATTGAAGCTTCGCTCCGCCCGGTCTTGACCACGATGATCGGCTTGTCCAGCGATACTTCGCGCGCCGCAGAGATGAATGAGCGGGCGTCGCGGATCGAACTGATCTGGAGGACGATGGTGCGTGTGAACGGGTCGCGCCCGAAGTAATCGATTAAGTTAGCCCAGCTCACGTCCAGCATGGCTCCCAACGAGGCAAAGGCACTGAATCCCACGACATGTTTCAGGCTCCAATCCAGCACCTGCCTGCTCAGGATCGGACTTTCGGCGAGAAAAGCAACCGTGCCCCCGAGGGGCATCTGCAAACCGGGCGTAGCATTCAGGCCGATCAGGGGATTCATGACGCCCAGAGAATTAGGACCGATCAGCCGGGTGCGGCTGCCGTTCAGAATGGACTGCAGCTTCTGAATCATCGCGTTGCGATCTTCGCTGCCTGTACCGAAACCAGTGGAAATCAGGAGGACCGCTTTGACGTCTTTGGCAACGCATTCTGCTAGGACATCGGGTGCTTTCTCCGGCGCGGTGACCGCTGCGACAAGATGGATGTTCCCCGGCACTTGCGCTAGCGTGGCGTAAGCAGGTTTTCCCAGTACGGCTGACGACCCGGGATGCACGACCGCAATGGGCCCTCGGAATTCACCGCTTATTAGTGTCGACAGCAGTTTGTGGCCGCAGGTCCCAGGCTGCTCTGTTGCGCCGATAATTGCTACCGACTTGGGGTCGAAAATGCCATCGAGCGAACCGGCATCTCCCAGTAGAGGTGCCGGCGCAACCGCAATTGCGTCAGCACTTCGGTGTGCAGTGGCCATAGCTTTCCTCCCTTTTTCAGACGATGCTTACGCCGTCCAACTGGCGTGGAAGGGCAAAACGTTTTTCGTTCAGGGTGGTCATGCTGCGACGAACATTACGCAAATAGCGCACAAGTGTCTGACGATCTCCACGCATTGATGGCCCACGCCACCAAGTCCGCTGCGAATGGCCTTAGCGAGTTATGAGCCCATGCTCGCAAGAATCTTGGCAAATGCCCTCTGGGTCAATGAGTGAATGGCTGAACACAATAATTGATTTTAGCTTCCCAATTCCCTGTCCATCAGGCACTTCGATCGGGTTGGACCGAACTCCGCGTTGAGAGAAATAGCCACTAGAACTGCACGCTCTTCAGCATCGTGGCATAGGTCGGTTGGAATCGGTCGAAATGTGACTGAGGTGCCACAAACACCATGTAGATCACCGAGCCGTCGCGACGCTGGACGGTCACTAACCAGTCTCGCTCTCGCTGCGGTCGACCATTGGTGTCCGGGAAGGGCGAAACGGAGTGCAAGTTGACGGAGCGGCCCTCGGTGCCGGCAATATTAATAGGCTGTGCCTCACCGGTTTGCTGTAGCGTTTCGTTCTGCTCCATCTCGTGGACGAGTTGGCGCGTGACATCATCGATGCCTGTGCGTTCACCATTGGGCAATACCACGCCATTGAGGACCACACCGTAACCCACACCCTCGGCCGTGACCCCCGCCTGGGGAGCGATAGTAACGGATTGCCCCTGCTGTTTGGGCATCGTGACCTGCCAGTTCTCCGGGTACTCAATTCGCAGGGGACCAAGATTGGCCTTGAGCATGTGCTGGCTCGGGAGAACGCTTTCCATAGAGACCGCGTGGGCATTGGCTGAAGATTCGGGGACTGCCGCTGATGCGCTGGTGCTCACCAGGCTCGCGCCGGTAGGGTTGAACGATGCCCCGTTCTTCTTGTTGAGAGCAGCCCATGCGCCGGACTTGGCGCCCTGTGCGATCTCCTGGGCCGTGTAGGCCTTTACCCCCATGGCGTGCTGGCGTGCTTTCTGGAACCCGGCGCTGTCACTGGCATATTGCTCTGGAGGCCAGTTCCTGATTTCTTTTTCAATGGCTTGTTCGCGATTGCCAGGATTCGGATGATCGCTAAGCCATTGCGGCGGACTCCCGCCCTGCGTTTCGAGCGTCTTAAAGAAATCGGCCATGGCCTGCGGGTTGTAACCAGCCTTGTGCAGGATAATGGCACCCACTGCGTCGGCCTGCGATTCATCCGTGCGAGAATACTTCAGCATGAGGCCTTGGGCCCCCATTTGCAGCCCCATCTCTCCTAGTTGTTGGACGGCCCCTCTTGTCGTTGCACCAACGACGGCTTCTGCAAGTCCAGCGAGCATGCCAGTGGTCTGTGCCTTGCTGGCCTGCTTGGCGGAGTGCTGCATGTATACGTGCGACATTTCATGCGCCATTACGCCGGCGAGCTGGGCTTCGTTTGCCGCCGCGGTGATGGTGCCGATGTTGATGAACATCGGTCCGCCAGGGAGCGCGAACGCGTTAATCTCCTTCTGTGCAACGACATGGAAATCAAACGGCCAGGAGTTTTGCGACGGGATAGTGGCTACCAGTTTTTGGCCGAGTTGTCGAACGTATTGCGTTTCAGGGCTGGTGTCGGGCAGAACCGGCATCTGCTGAAAGACCTGGGAGGCAGCCTGCAGACCTAAGGCGCGCTGCTTGTCACGGGACATGTGAGCATTGCCGGGATTCGGGAACTCGGGATTGGCAGATTGTGGGTAGGCTTGCGTCGCCAGCACCGACAAAACCAGCCACAAAAGTCGTGCCGCCGGCGCACGATTCATGTGAGAGGACCGGCGCTCGAAAACGTGAAACGTCATAGCGTCAACCTTTCTTTAGCCCGGGGAGCGCACTTTCAGGGCTTCTGAGCACGGGGGGATCCATACCAAGTACAGCTGCCCGGGACAGGAAATGTACGAGTTCATTGGAGCACCGACCGAGACTGGCAAGTCCTGTCGGGAGTGACAGACGCTCTGTTTCTGTCTGAACTTGGGCGCCCCTAGGAAAGAAATTATGCGCTCTTTCCCACAGTGGTCTATTGGCGGCGTTTTCCCCGAGTTCGGCACCGAGTAGTGAATCACAATTCAGTTGTGGGAGCTAACCTTCCTAACGATGACCAAATGTTGGCCCGCTAAGTCGATGGCCATTGTTGATTAGTTTTGCAGGTCTTAACGGGGCGCTGGCACTACCCCTTGGTTACCGATCAAGCCGCTACTCCGTCTTCCCGTCAGCGCCTTCCGATGGACTGTTCAAAACCAGCACCAGAATGCGGCCGTCGGAGCGAAAGCTGCCGCCGGTTGCTGTCTTCGCCTCCTTCAACGGGTCGGGGGGAGTGACGTGGTTCCGCGCCACTACCAGTCCAGTCCCGGAAAGAGTTTCGTTTACGTACTCCCTTTCGTTGTCAATCGCAGGATCGATTTTGTGCGTGATGCCGTTGTTGCGTTGGTCGCGCTCAAAACCGACGTCGTGGGTCGCCGCCACACACCACAAGGGCCTGCCATTGACCTCATACGGTGATTTCCAGACCCGAAGGTGATTCCGCGACATGACCACCCGGACCGGTTCCGCATGGGCAAAGCCGTAGTCCTGTGGTCGATCGAACAAGTAGAGAGTGCTCATAGGCATCGTCAGATAATCTTCCTTTTCGATCGTATCTTTCAACGCTGCCAAGATCGTGCCCTTAACTGACTTGTCTACCCTCACCCATTCCGCGGCGATAAAGGTCTTTACCACCTCGGCCTCAGTTCCCACCAGCAGTGCGTTGACCATATCCCCCTCGCCACCCTTTTCATCGGTGACTCTCCGTGGAAGTCTTGCGAGGAGCTGAGAGGTAATGTAGGACAGCTTGGTTTCCGGTGGCCCTCCAGCGCTGGTTCCCTGCGGGGAACTGAGACCCCGGTCGAGCACAGTGATCCGCACCTGGAACTGCCCCTGCGCCCTGCCTGCATCTTTGCGGCTCTGGTTGATTCCCAGAAACAACCGGCCCGCCACTGGAGCCTGGTAGTGCGAGTCCTCGCCGACCTGAAACGCCTGCGCGGCATCACCAGACCCGAGCCGACCGATTAAGGTTCCGTGTCCTGCGTCGAGCACCGCGTATTCGTGAATCACGTCCTTGATCGTCCGCGGCAGCCCTGCCGGTCCACAACTTCTCCCGTTCGCATACGTGATGGTTCCTGCGGCTGTGATGTGAAGCTTCTCGCGGGCGTGTACATCAATCTTTGTATCGACCCACTGCTCCGAGCCCACAACCTCGATCTCGTAAGATCCGGCGGCACTCGCGGGCTTAGCCTTGGATACCTCCTCTTGCGAGGGCTGCTCTGATCGTTCCTGGGATGGAGTGGAAAGCTGATCTTGCGCCTGCATCGCCGGCACCACATAAATCATCATCCCGGCGAGCATAAAGAGGATAAAAAGGGCGGAATTAGAGATCCGGGTTGTCGAATACATAGGGGCCGCCTTCAAGAAAAGTGCTTAACATTAAGCAGCTCGTACCCACAGTGCAGCCGTGAGCGAGACCCGCCCGAAGCGAATCGGGCGGGTTTGGAGGGGGTCCGATACAGCACGCTAGGCGGCGAGTTTCTGCCCCAGAAATTCCTTGGCATTTGCCACTTCCGAATCCCATTTCTTGAGTTGGTCAGGTGTCAGGAAATTCACCAGACGTTGGCGAAGGGCTGCACGATTGTCGATGACTTTCTTGATCAAATCCTGCTGCGTTGCATTGGGATTCTGTTGCCTGTATTCCTGCACTTTCTCTGAAGCTTCGGTCATGAAGGTCTGCAGCTTCTGTTTCTGATCATCCGAGAGATTCAGGCTGACTCCGATTCTTTTGAGTTCGCCTACCACGGCATCGCGCTGCTCGCTTGTAAGAGGCATATTTGCTCCTTCTGTTCTATATAGTCGGCTGATTTGTTTGGACGTTGTGTCGAGTGAATTTGGAAAATCACCCCGCGCCGTAGTCTATGCACGGTAAGAGTGGATGGTCACCTATCAGTTCTACCGGTTCTTTCGCGAAACGAGCCAAACTAGCCCGAAGAGGAACCCTACAGCCGCCGCGCAATTTGGTGTCTTGCCAAGAAATGTGCAAGCACAGGCAACGCCGCCGCCCCCCAGATCGTGAACAAAGTAGAGTTGGACCAGGATATTGTGGCCTGGGTCAGCAGTCCCAGCATCCAATTCACAAAGAAAGCTCCTGTGATGCCGAGCAGCGCATCCGCTACAGGGCCATACGCCTTGCCGCCCACAATGATTCTTGTCACTAGGCCGGTGAGGATTCCAATTGCCAGTAACCACCAAGCGGCGAGCATAAGAATCGGTGCTCCCTACAGGAGAAAGGTGCTGGCATGGAGCTCGACCCTTGAGAGAGAACCGAAGAGAGCACAGTGGTCAGGAATGGACCCCTCCCCGAGATCAATCCATTACCCCGTCCTTCGCGACAAGATAGGCACTCCCACGAGAAGGAACAACTAGCAACAATCCTAGGTCGGTGGAAACACCTAGTGTCCGTATCGCCCATGATTCGTTCTGAACATGAATCGCAATTCCGCGCTCGTAGTTGTGAACCGGAACTGTCGATCCTCAGGAGGTCGAAAAATCCGTCGATACCGCAGCTGTGGTTCGATTTCCGAACACCCACGCCTTAGAGGTATGTCATCTATTACTGAGATCATGAAATCTCAAGGTCTCGGCTAGCAGTTTTTGCAGTTCTACGCCCAGAAAGAGCGTTTTAAGTTCATGGCGGCAGGTACATCGCCGTGAAGCAAATCGTGCTTTCTTCAATCGCATTGTTGTTGCTGGCGGCTGTCAATACGGTCGCTCAGGACGTGCGCTACGACTTCGATTGGGAAGCACATTTCAAGGAATTCAAAACATATAGGTGGATAGAAATCAAAGATTCCCCGAAGATTGGCGAGCTAAGGGAAGAGGAAATTAAGGACGCGGTGGACGCGCAACTCGCCAAGAAACATCTGACGAAGAGCAACTCCGACACCGCTGACCTCTACATTGCCTATCAAGTGGCGGTAGATGCGGGAAGACAAATCGCTTCTTACAACACCGCCTGGAGATATGGTCCAGGCTGGAACTACGGCGGTTTGTACGGCAGTTGGTATGGCGGTTGGTACGGGTTCTTTCATACCAGCGATGGGCCGAATCCGACCATCTACCCGGGCCAGCTGGCGCTGGATATGTACGACTCGAAAAACCAACATCTGGTCTGGCGCGGCGTCGTCAGTAACACCATCGACCCTGCGGCTCCTCCGACCGTTCAAAAACGGACGCTTCACAAAACGGCAACCAAGCTCCTGAAAAAATATCCCCCTCCGCCTCTGGAGGCTTTCTCTTTTTGAGTGCTACTACCGCGAGTCCAGCGCTGTTGCCACTCTCGTTGATGCGATCCTGGCAATCTGTGAGTAAATTTCTTGCACTTGGTAATACGGGCATCTATTTCCCGAGTGCTTTTTTCAGATCGTCGTGCTCGAACGCTGACGCCATGCGGTCGATTTCGATTTTGCCGATGCCATAACGTGCCGCTGCATCTCGCCATTTTGAGACTGCCTTGCCTACCTGTGCGGCAATGGCTTTCGCCTTGTCTTTCTCAAGCTCGAAATACTCCGCAACGCTCATCGCCAGGTCGAGTGAAGCTGCCCCGTCGTCCTCGTTGATGGCCGTTGCCAGGATGCGCGGCTTGATATCGACGGGTACGGGATTCAGGTCGTAAGCCGGCGACAGCCTCCATCCTGCCTGACCGGCGTAGAGGAAACCGTGGTTGCGCAGGTGATCGTCCGTGTTCGAAATCAGGATGCTGAACACGATCCGGCGCCACAGCTCTTCCATGTCTTCCTTCGGTGCGGCGCCATGCTGGCGCAGGGCATCCACAATTTCCAGATAGCTTCTCGTATCTCTGTCCTTCGCACCCAGCATGCTCATGGCGGAGAGGAAAGGAATGCGCGCTGCCTTCCCGC
>Ga0306921_10003988_pt1 | contig 15056 bp, 11 predicted proteins | sample sta12Cox44000080_FD_203760 | JGI IMG/M metagenome (GOLD analysis project Ga0306921, IMG submission 203760) | Lab enrichment of tropical soil microbial communities from Luquillo Experimental Forest, Puerto Rico - statoxic.12C.oxic.44.000.080 (v2)... | ecosystem: Environmental > Terrestrial >...
CCATCCCCCCACCCTTCCAATCTTCCATTCTTCCACCCTTCCATTCTTCCATTCCCCCGCTCCTCCATTCTCCGACCCTTCCGTCAGGCGGGACCCTGAGGAGGCGCTACTTTAATCTCCTCCCAGAGTTCATCCAGTTTCTGCAGGCCTAGCGAGGCAATATCAAAGCCACGTTCCCTGGCAAGCCGCTCCATAGCCTCAAACCGGTTAACAAACTTTGTTGTGGCACGATTCAAAGTCTGCTCTGCGTCCAGTTTTTTCTTGCGTGCAAAGTTCACAACGGCAAATAAGAGATCCCCAATCTCATCTTCGAGGCGTGAATCAGACGCCTTCTCGACTTCGCGGAGTTCCTCATGAATTTTCTCCAGCACCCCAGCAGCGTCGCTCCAATCGAAACCGATGCGAGCCGCCTTGCCCTGGATCTTTTGGGCACGCGCGAGAGCTGGCAACCCCTTTGGCACGCCGTCGAGTGCTGAAGCTCTGTCAACCTTTTCCGCTCGCTTGATTCGGTCCCATTGATTGAGCACCGCCTCGCTGTCCGGCAAACGCATTTCTCCAAAGACGTGCGGGTGGCGATGGACCAGCTTATCGGCAATCACATTTGCTACGTCGTCCAGCGTGAAGCGTTTCTCTTCGGAAGCCATTTGCGAGTGAAGCACGACTTGCAGTAACAGGTCTCCCAACTCCTCTTTTAATTCCGTTTCGTCTCCCGCATCGATCGCGTCGATCAACTCATAACACTCCTCCAGGAGATGTGGTTTCAAGCTCTCATGGGTTTGTTCACGGTCCCAAGGACAACCGTCCGGGGATCGAAGTTGGGCGACGATTTTCAAGAGACGATCGACAGAAGAAGTCATAGATCCGAGTCGGACTGAGCCGCATGGCTCGCCACCATCCCGCGAAAACCAGTGTCCTGTCCCCGAAATAAGCATGTCTTTCGCCCCGCGGTCGCGGGGTCAGTTGGCTGTTTTTCAAGGCGCGAGCGACGATCATATCTAAAGCGATACGTGAGGAGCGAGCAACGCGGAAAAACAGCCAACTGGCCGCGGCCCAGAGGGTTGCGATGAAAATAGGCCGGCGGCTGCGTTGCTCGTCGGTTACGTATCAATTTAGATATGCGCCCTCCTCGCGCCTTGCCGGCGGCCTATTTTGATCGCAACGAAAGATATGCCTATTTCGGGGGCAGGACACTAATGCTTGTCCCTTTTGAGAAGCCTTTCGCGAGCCCGCTGTAAGGCGTCACGTTCTTGAGCCGTAAGGCTCGCAAGCCCATGTTTTGAAATTTTTTCCAAAAGCTGGTCAATCTCGACGGTCCCGCCGTCATTGACTGAGGCAACCGGGGCGCGCGGGCGCGATTTCGGCTTTGGCACCACCCGGAGATTCGGAGCTTTGCGCGCCTGGAAATGGAAAGAAGGCAACTCGCCTCCCCGTTGAAGAAAACGGATATAGCCAAAGGAAAATCCACTGATCAGCCAGAGTTCTCCGAGCGAAATCCACGCGGAGGAGGAGAGATCTACCAGAGAAGAAATCACGAGGCTGCCTATTGCCACCCATTTCGCCGTCAGAAATCCTCCCCACTGAACTCCCGGATAAAGCGTACAAAACGCGATAAAAAGGCCAATCATGACTTGAGTTTGTCCAAAATACAGAATCGGTACGCCGGTCGCGAGACCAAGAACGGTAAGCGTAAGGGCCGGGATCAAAATGATTGTGGCATAAAGGATCAGAAAGCGTCTTTTCCCGATATATTTCTCGATCTCGATCGCGGAGACGTAAAGGAAGACAAGCCCGATGATTGTGAAAAAGCTTGGGATATCAATAAAGGAGTAGGTCAGAATCTGCCAAATCTGACCTCCGAGAATTGACCGATTGGAATCGAAGGCGAAAAGCGAAACGATCAGCTCCCAACTGCCGAACGCCTTTGCGAAAAATGTCGCCAATACGCCGATTCCATAACTGATCGTGAGAATGGTAGCGCAATAGATCGGATAACCCCGAAAGTAGGTGACCGGTCGATCTTCGTTAAAACTGGAAAGTAGCGCCATGGCTTTTTTTTTAGCAGACTCCATATTCTAGAGGAAAGTGAGCCAACCGGCAAGGAAAGTAGTGAGTGCCCAGAGGCTGTTTGCTTCCGAGCAAAAGAACAGCTAATCTCGAACCGGCAATGCTTCAGACACTGGACGCCTCGGTTCAACAGCGGAAACCGTTTACACGGCACGCGCGAGATTTTGCCTCGCACGCCTTTCGTCGATTGATCCGTAAACGGCGCAAACAAAAAACCGAATATAACCTTCTGCCGCTTCTCATTCAGGTCCTCGCGGGCTTTACAAAGATTGACGGGCGTTTTCTCGAGGAGGAGATCGACTCAAGCCTCGGTTTTCTTAGATACGACTATCCCGAAGCAGTTTATTCAGAATTACGCAGTCTTTTCAAAAAAGCGCTCAAGGAACCTCAAGATCTTGCGCAGACTGCGAAGCGATTGGCAGAAGAAATGCCTCAGGACCGCAAGATCATGCTGGGAGTTCAGCTCTATGATCTGATCGCGAAGGCCGGCATGCAGCAGGACCAGATCATTTCGTACTACTCATTCATGTCCCAACTGGGAATGGCTGCCCAGGCAATTGACATCGTCTACCAGTTGAATGCGGCCGACTCCGCTGACCCCTCCGTTTACCAGAAAGGAACGTCTCCTCTGGAATCGGTGATATTCGGCTCCGAACCGAGTGCCGATGTGCAGCTTAAAGAATTGCGGCCGGACGACCGGCTGATCGCCTACCGGTATCATGAGCTGATTCTTTTCAAGAATTTGAGTTCTCGACCGGTTGTCGTGCGAGGCAGAGCTTTGGCCCCCGGGGAATTTTGCAGGATCTACCCGGGGCAGCGCGTCCTGATTGATGAAAGAGTGATTAGCCAACAGGATCTGCTTTTCTATTTCAACGCGAAGAAGAATGTCTCGCTGCCGCAGATTTTTGTAAAGGTGGCGCCGAATGACGAAGTTCAGCTCGAAAAATCTCGGACCCGCGATAGCAATCTGGAGGTCCAGTTCGGCCTCAAGGTACAGGTCAAAGCCCTTAAGAATGTAGCGGCGACTCTCATCGGGGTGCACCTGAAAGCCGGTACCACCATATTGGCAAGTCTTGAAGATCGAATTGTTTTTGAAAACGCCGCCGAGTTGCCGTTAATCGAGCTCCGGCGCCGAGCCCGGGCGATGGGAGGACGATTTCAGCTCAAGACGTCCAAGTCACAATATCTGGTTTCCAACAATCCGGCTTTGCTGGAAGAAGACGACATCCTCCTCAGCCCTGGGACGGTAGGAGAGGTGTTGCTGAAGATCTCCTGCGACTATGATTTGCTGGTTGGGACCCTTGAAGTCCTCCACGCTGATCGGCCAATCCTGGTCGGAGAGGATGCTGTCCGAAGTTCCGCCATACTGAGAGACGGAGACATTATTCGTATCGATACCGGGCAGATCCTGCGATGCAATTTCTCCGAGCGAATTATTGAAGAAGAGCGAAATATTATTCGCCATCTCGAGGTTCGCGATCTTTCTCTCCGCTTTAAAAATGGCCAGATCGCCTTGGATGGGATCTCATTCGCGGTAAACCGCGGAGAGATGGTCTGCGTCATGGGAGCGAGCGGCTCCGGAAAAAGCACGCTCCTCAAGACGATTTGCGGTCAGACCGCGCCGACGCACGGCCAGATCCTGATGAACGGCCAATCTCTTTACAGAGACCTGGAAACGCTGCGAGGTTATGTCGCATACATCCCACAGGACGACGCGTTTGATGAGCATTTGACCATCCTTGAAAATCTCGATTGCGCAACCGCGCTTCGTTCTTCACATCTCTCCCCCAAGGATCGCGTGCGACGCATTGACGGCAAGCTTATCGAGCTTGGTCTTTCGGAGCGACGTGACAGCCTCGTCGGAAGTTCAGTAAAGAAGTATCTGAGCGGCGGCGAGCGAAAGCGGTTGAACATCGGCCTGGACATGATCAGCCCCGCGGATGTCTACTTGTTCGACGAACCAACCTCCGGGCTTTCTTCAAAAGATTCGGAGCATGTCATTGAGATCATCCGCGGACTTTCTCAGAACAAGGTCGTCCTCGTTACGATCCATACGCCCACGTCCAAGATCTTCCAGATGTTCAGTAAAGCAATTCTGCTGGATAAGGGCGGACGGCTGGTCTTTTTCGGCACGCCTCAGGAGATGCTGGAATATTTCGCAAGCGCCGAACATGAGCAACAGTTCGGCACCGACCTCGGAGGCTGCCCTGAGTGTGGCACGACTCGCCCCGAATTCATTTTCGATGTGGTCGAAACGCCCTTGCGCGATTTAAGTGGCGACATCATTTACGAAGAGAATAGCAGGGGGCAACTCGTTCCGTCCCGACGCTACTCCCCTGACTACTGGCGCGACAAGTATGAATCTTTTCGCCTAATCCAGGAAATGCGGCAGGTCGCGCTCAAGCAGGAACCAGCGCCCGTACTCCCGCTCCCCAGCGACAAGCAAGCTCCAAAGCGCTGGCGAGACGAATGGGTCCGTTTCACGACGATTCTCCGGCGCGCCTTCATCAGCAAATTGCGCAACCGCACCAATCTCTGGACGACAATTTTTGAGGCACCCATCCTGGCTGCGCTGATCGGTTTTGTCCTGCGCTACGCTGAGAATTCCAGCTACAATTTTGCCTCCGCCTTTCATATACCTACCTATCTGTTTCTGGCGCTTGTGGTGGTGATGTTCCTCGGATTGACCAACAGCGCTGACGACATCATTCGAGATCGCGCAATCCTGGAGCGCGAGCGGAACTTGAACATTCCCCTGCATTACTATGTCGTCTGCAAGTTTTTCACGCTTTCACTCTTCGCCGTAATCCAATGCGTACTTTTTATTTTGATCGGTAACGCGATTCTCGAAATCCGCGGCATGTTTCTGCCCTATCTCTGGTTTATGGGCATCACTTCCATTGCCGGCGTCGCGGGCGGCCTGCTGATCTCTTCGCTCGTGAACGATGCCAAGACGGCGGCCAATATCGTTCCCTTGGTCTTAATCCCTCAGATCATTCTTGGAGGAGCGCTGATTAAGTACGACGAGATGAATCGTAATCTGGACTTTCTTTATGCGCTTGCTCGAGACCAAGCCGCCCACGATCGGCGGGAACCCGGAGATCGGGCACGACCCCAAGACTTTGAGGTGCCATTTATTTGCCAATTTATTCCCATGCGCTGGTCTTACGAGGCGATGGTAGTGGCACAGGCAAAGCTCAATCCCTTTACACGCCGCCAAGATATCCTGACAAACGAAATCGAGCATTTGGCGAAGCAGCGAACGCTTACAAAGTCAGATGAAGACCGGCTTGAAGACCTGAAGGAAACGTTGGCAATTCTATCCGGACTGGCTGGAAAAAACGCCGCAGATGTCCAGCATAAGCTGCACGAAATCGACAGGATTCTAAACGGAGCATCTCTCGACCGCACCAGGTTCGATACCGGTAGCGACCAGGTCACCGCGGAACAGCTGTTTCAGAACCAGAAGATCACGGACATGCTCACGGACGCGCAGATGAAACAGAAAGATTACACCGCCCAAATGCGAAACGTATTTTTTGGTCCGGAGAAATGCTATTTCGGGCATAAGTTTGACATCTTCCTCTTCAATTCGTTTGTGATCAACGGATTCACCGGACTTTTTCTTCTCTGGCTTCTGGCAAGTCTTATGCGGCAGCTGCGCAAGGGTTGAGAGACGGTTTCCGCGATCCGTTTGCTCTTAAGCGCCGAAGGCGCGCCGGATGTCGGCCTAGGGTCCGGCAAGTCGAACCCCAGGAATCGGCCACCCCGTTGCGGCCAAGCTTCCCAGGAACGGATAATGGAGGTTCTTAAGCCGCTGGAGGGGCGCTGCTTGCAACGTCCGCTGCAGTTTGGACATTTGGAAGACCGAGATCGTGCTCCGTAGGAGCAAAATCTTTATAGGTATCGGTATCCAAATCGCCCTAAGCTCCGTAGGAGCGGCATATTATGGCCAACACCTACGCGCAGATTTACATCCATATCGTTTTCGCGGTGCTGGAGCGGCAGAGCTGTTGAAACGCTTCAATGTGCCGCATGACCAAAGATACATTTTCCAACCTGTGGATCCCGATTAGTAGATGCCGCTCCTACGGAGCTGATCGCATGTTCCAGGCCCGTTACTATAAAGATTTTGCTCCTACGGAGCGTGCCTGGCCCCCTACAAATGCCCAAACTCCAGTAGGCCGCTCCGCGGTCATAGGAAAATGTCCAAACTCCAGGGGCTGCTGCTTGCAACGCCGGGATGCGCGATGCAAGAAAATCTGGTTAGCATTGGCGAAAAACCGCGGGAGCTGCAAGCAACTCCCCTGGCCCGCCCGTAGCCAGCGCTCATTTCCAGGGAGGACCTTCAGATCCTTTCCCTCAACAGATGGCGCGGGCCAAATGAGGTGCTCTGAAGGAGCGCAGGAGTCGACTCTGTAAATGCAACCGGGCTCAACTCATCTGCCGCTGCTTCCTCAGAAGCTTGGCCGATCTTTGTCTGTTTCCTGGGTTCGCCTCGCTGGCGATCCAACGAAAATTATTTCTGTTTTATCCAAGATTTCCCTACCAAAATTTCTCGATGCGATTAAGGTGGGCGCTAACTAAATGTGCGGACGTTGTTTTGCTTTCTTTCTTGTCGTTCTCATCGGCACGGTCTGCGCTTCGTTTGGGGATGTGTTTGTCCGAAAATCCGGGGAGACCATCGAAGGCGCTGCAATTGAACAGGATGACAACCAGCTTGTCGTCCGCCCTTACATCGGCGATGGCGCCACAGTCACCGTTTCCAGGGCTGATCTGACCAACGTACTACCGGATCCACAGGAAACCGCTGATTTTCTTGAGCTGCGCACTGGAGCTACAATCAGGACCGCTTTGGGGCCCGGGCAATTCACCGAGATACTGGAGCGAAGAATTCCCGCGTTCGAAGCTAAGTATCCATCGACAAAGTATCGACTGGAACTCGCTAAGCTGGTTGACCAACTGAAGGCTGACCAGCTTCGGCTTGCCGGAGGTTCAGTAAGAATCGCGGGCGTGTGGCTTGATCACGACCAGGTCAACCAGGCAAAGTACCAGGTTAGTGCCGCAATGCTAGAAGAGGCAATGGCTTCAGCGGAGGCCCGAGGAGATTGGACTTCGGCACTGAACGCATTCCAGAATTTGCGAACCAACTTCCCCGCTTCGCGCGCGTACGTCGACGGAATTGACATCGCTATTCGTGTACTTCCACAGCTTAGAAGGCTTGAAGAAGAAAAACTGCAGAGATACAGGCTGGATGTGCTTCGCTCGAGTCTCAATCTGGCGGAGACGCCGTCCCATGTCCGGGCTGATCTGGCTCGGGCTGAACGAAGGGAGTCCGAAAGTGTCGAAGCGGCGATCGCAGATCAACGCGAGAAGGGCATGCGTTGGCCAACACTATTCCCGCGTTCCGAGAAGGGATTCGATGGAATCTTCGAGCAGGTCACACACGAAATGGACACTTTGGCTAAGCTGCCCCGCAACAAGTATCGTGAATCGATCGACGCGGCGATCAGTGCCCTTCAATCCATCGAGAGTCGTGACCTGATTTCCGCAAAGTCCTTCTTGGAAAGAGCTCAGGTTGCATGGCCTGAAAACGAAATGATCGACCGGATTTCCCAGTCGATACAAGAGATGATCCGCGCTTCGCTTGCTGCTCCCACCCAGACTGCACAACCGGCGCCGATCTTGCCGCTTTTGATTATAAAAAACTACGCGTGGTCCATATGCGCAGGTAGTGCGGCTCTCTGCTTTCTATTGGCTGCCATAATCGTATTGCGGCGCGGGCAACGCTCCCGCCGCAGATTTATCGGCTGAATCTTCCCCTATAAATCGTCCTCGTGCTCGGATCCCATCCACGACGAACAACAAGCCAACAAAGCGGTGCCCAGACTTATCCATAATCGCCCCGGGCCGGTGAGCTGCGAGAATGCCTGGTACAGGTCCGTTACGTCGCAGCAGCGCACCGGCCCGGAAAAAGGCGATTGTGGGTAAGTCGCGAGTTGAACCCGAGCTGCTCCAAAGCCCAGCGTTTGTCTTTCTGCTTTTCGTCAACGGCTTATGTTTTTTAGGCCGCTGCCTTCAACTCTCGCAGCTCAGTTTTCGCTCTCGAAGTGCTGTTTTACGCCAACACGCCGGTACGTCGACACGGCGCTTCATTTGGTTGCGGCTCCGCCGCGCCGTGGACTCCGTGCGAGGCGGTCAGGCTAAACAAATCGGACGATGACCGCTAAGGAAACCACGCTGATGAACAGCCAGAGCAGAATTCCTTGCAAAAACGGCCGCCACCCGACGGCGCGCAGGGTTTTCATCGACAAGCCTGCCCCAATGAGAAACAACGTAAGCGTTAGACCCGTCGTGGCCGCTCGTCCCAAGATGGGCGAAATCACGGCCATCCCAGGCACGAAACTGCGAGCCACCGAGGCGAGCAGGAAAAAGCCAATGAACCAAGGCAAACGCACCGTCGGCTTATGATTCGTCACGGCTCGACGGCGATCCCTGCGCGACTGGAAAACGGTGGCCGCGGCTAACGACACCGGGATGATCCAAAGCGCCCGAGAAAGTTTTACGGCTGTACCCGTTTGCAAAGCATCCAGCCCATAATTCGCACTCGCTCCGACCACCGAGGAAATATCGTGGATGGCGATACCTGCCCAAGTCCCAAACTGGACCTGCGTGAGGCCCAGCGCGTGGCCCACGACGGGGAACACGTAAAGCGCCGCCGCATTGAGTATGAAAACCGTTCCCATCGCAACGCTGATCTCGCCTTCACCTACGTCGATCACCGATCCGACTGCAGCGATAGCCGATCCACCGCAGATCGCGGTGCCCGCGGAAATCAGGGCAGAAACCTTGCGATCGATCCCGAGTCGCTTGCCCAGTGCCCAACCTAACCCTAACGTCGTGGCGATGGTAGCTGCAGCTAAGGCGGCTCCCTGAATGCCCGTCCGGAGCACGACTGGCAGGTCCATACCAAAGCCTAAAAAGACCACACAGACCTGCAGCAGCCTTCCCGAGACTTTCTTACCGAGGTGTGCAAAGGGGTTCTCGTGTGTCAGCGCAAGAATGGAGCCCATTGCCAACGCGAGGGGGGGTGAAACCCATGGCGTCAGGCAGAGCGCGGCGGCGACGATGAAGATGGTTTGCCGCACCTCTCGTGGAAGCGCTTCGGGGTGAAATGGCCAACGTCGGGCAGGTGGAGCTGCCCGGATCGCAGATCTTTTAGGAATTGCCGGAGCTCTGCCGGCACGCAGGGGTAAACTGCATAAACTATCTTGATTCACACCCCGACTGTGGCTTGTTTATTTCATTAGAAAAATATATGTTTTATATATAATATATTAGAATGACTTATACCTACGCCTGAAGCATGAACTTCAACCACCTTTTCCTTTTTCGGGCCGTGGCTGAGGCCGGCAGCTTCAGCCGGGCCGGCGAAACCGTGCATATAAGTCAACCTGCGATCTCGATGCAGGTGGCCGAATTGGAAGCGCAGCTGGATTTGACTTTGTTCCATCGCTTACCCAGGGGCGTAAAACTGACCGCAGCGGGGCAGCTTTTGTTCGGGTATGCGCAACGGCTCGGCGCGTTGGCGGACGAGGCGCAGAGCGCGATGGCCGAAGTGAAGGGAGTTCGCCGCGGCCGTCTGTCAATCGGCGCCAGCACCACCATCGGTGTCTACCTTCTGCCGGATCTCCTGGGTGAATACCGCCGGCGTTACCCGGACATCGATCTTCGGTTTGATATCGCCAACACCGAGGAGATAGAAAACCGGTTGGTGGACGGGATCCTCGATGCCGGCCTGACCGAAGGGCTGCCGCCGAACCGTGATGACCTTGAAAGTGTGATTTTCCTGCGGGATGAGCTGGTGCCTATCGTCCGGCCCGACCATCCCAGACTCGCTGCGGGCAGCGAGCCGTTCACCTTGCAGCAGCTATGTGCCGAACCGATCATCCTGCGCGAACCTGGCAGCGGAACGCGGGAAGTAATCGAAGGAGCCCTGGCCAAACGGCGGCAAAAACTACAACGGATCGCAATGGTCCTGGGCAGCACGGAAGCGATTAAACGGGCGGTCGCCGCGGGGCTTGGGGTGGCGATCGTGTCGCATCTCACGATTCAAGCCGAATTGGTTTTGGGCCGGCTGGCGATCCTCCCCGTGCGCGGCTTCCAAGTGAGCCGGCCGCTGCTCCGACTCTGCTGCCGCAATCGGGCGCAAGACCCCGCAACGCTCGCCTTTCTCGCGTTGCTGAACCAACGATACCCAGCAGACCTGAAACCCCGAGAATAGCTTCGCTTCCCTGAGGGATCGTCATTGGGGTCACGTCTTAACTTGTAACATTTTCAACACCTGTTTTAGACGTCGTGTGAGCGTCTTTCGTCGCCTCCATCACCATCACGCCCATTGTCAAAGTTCTTGATTTCCTCTGGTGTGGCTTCCACAAGGTCGAGTCCCTTCATGTGGCGAGGAGCCGCGAGGTATTCGACGCCGACACAGACCAAATCAATGTTCTCCGAAACACTCGGAGCTTTTGGACTGCGAATCAGCAAGGAGCCGTGGCTGACCTTGTATTCCCACAGTTGAAACGCACGGTCTTTGAATGAAGTTTCCATGATTATTTGAATGGGTTTGCAGCAGGTTGGCCGTTTTTCCAAAACTGGAGGCTGTCCCAAATCGCTTTTAATTTAAGACAGCACGAAAGGGTTATTGAAGGACAGGGCAACTGTCAGTGCCATCGCCTTCTGATTTCTCGGGGATCGATTTCAAAACCGCGGATGTTCTCGGTTTGAGCCGCTTATGTTCTCAGTTCGCTACACCTAGACTGTCTTCAGCCGCGGCTTCGCCGCTAAAATCCGGATGAACTCGCCCAACGCCAGGTTTAAATTTTGACGCAATTCCGTGTCGAGAAACCCCAAAAATCCCGTTCGGTTTTCCGTTGTCCTCTCTTTTAGCGACGATCTCGGATTTTTCGTCAAACAGTGGGAACCGGAAAAGCCAGTCATCCGCGTATTAGCTCACAAGGCCTCGGTCAAGGATGTAATTGAAGCATGTGGCGTCCCGCATCCGGAGGTTGACCTGATTATTTGCAACGGGAAGCCGGTCGACTTCTCATTTCAGCTGGAAACCAACGCACGCCTGGATGTTCACCCGGTCTCAACAGAATCGACTCCCGAGTTTCGGCTCCAGGAACGCAACGTATACGCCTTTGTAGCCGATGGGCATCTCGGCAAACTCGCTCGAGAACTGCGGTTGCTGGGCCTTGATGTCAGTTACCAGCGCGATGTCGACGATCAGTGCTTGCTTGCTACTATGATACAAGAAAATCGAGCACTCCTGACACGGGATCGGCCGCTTTTGATGCATAGGGTGGTTAAGAACGGGTATTATCCACGCTCGCAGGATCCGCTCCAACAGATCGTAGAAGTGATCCGACGCTTTGGACTTGGCCAAAAGATCGCGCCATTCACCCGGTGCTTACGCTGCAACGGCTTACTTACGGCTGTTCCGAAGGAATCCGTGATCTCCCAACTGGAGCCTCTCACCCGGCTTTACTACAACGATTTTCAGAAATGTTCTCAATGTAACCATGCTTATTGGCATGGCTCGCATGTCGACAAGCTTCATCGACAACTGGAGTTGATTATGGGCCGCTTACGGGAGTGATCGACTCAAAGATGCAAACGAAGCATGTAAATTGTACGGGATATGAGCGATCTTGAGAACGTACGACGGATGTTGAGTAACGCTGGCGTGCAAGATACGATCGGCTGAACCCCGGGAATCGGAATAGTTTGTGGCAGCTTAGGTGCGCCTCGGTGTACGGTCTATCCCATGCCTAAAATCATTCGCTTTCATGAGGTGGGCGGACCTGAGGTCCTGAAGATCGAGGAATTGCCTGCACCGACGCCGCAGAAGGGCGAGGTACGCCTCAAGGTTGAGGCCATCGGTTTGAATAGGGCGGAGGTCATGTTCAGGCAAGGAAGATACGTGGAACAACCGGAATTGCCTTCAGGGCTTGGCTACGAAGCATCCGGTACCGTGGAGGAGGTCGGTCCGGAAGTGACCGGGCTCAAGCCGGGGGATCGCGTCAGCTCGATACCCTCCTTTTCGATGCGAAACTATTGGACCTACGGTGAAGTGGCCCTTTTGCCGGCTTATTCCTTGGCGAAGTATCCCGAGAATCTAGGCCCGATCGACGGCACTTCGATCTGGATGCAGTATTTGACGGCTTACGCTTTGATTGAATTCGGGCAAATGCACGCAGGCGATCGCGTTTTGATCACGGCAGCCGCAAGCAGTGTCGGTTTGGCCGCTATCGAGTTGGCCAACGCGGTCGGCGCCATTCCTATTGCGACAACCCGTAACCAGGCCAAGGAAAAATCGCTCCGGGATGCCGGAGCAAAGTTTGTGGTCAATACCAGGACGGGAGATTGGATTACGAAGGTACGGGAGATCGGCTCAGGCAAAGGAGTTGATCTGGCGTTCGATCCGGTTGCCGGCCCGGAGTTAGAGCGTGTCGCACAGGCGATGCGTCCGGAAGGCACCATTTTTCTTTACGGTGCGCTGGCCCCGGAGCCTACGCCTTTGCCTTTGTTTGCAGCCATTTCTAATAGTCTAATCCTCCGGGGCTATTCGCTGTTTTCGATCTCGACCAACCCGGACCGCCTCGCACGCGCTAAAAGTTGGATCTACGATCGACTTGCCGCAGGCAAGCTCACGCCGATCATCGCACGTACCTTTAGCCTTGAAGAGATCGTCGAGGCCCATCGGTTCATGGAATCGAATGACCAGATCGGCAAAATTGTGGTCACCGTCTCAAAGGCATGAAAGATGGGGGTTATGATAGCTAGCCGGCAAAAATCATCCAAAATGCGCAGCGACGAGTTTCTCATTGTGAGTTAGCCCACTTATTGCGGAAGCGCGTCGACGCATCGCGGGCGATAGGCTTGCCATGGCCGAACCCGGCGGCATCGAATGAAAGAGTGGCAAGTTTGCGCTGGCTCGCACGACCTTCCTTCAAACTCTCGAAGCCGAGGGGATCACCGAGGCCCATGAGGTTCGTACCGACATCGCCTGCGAACAGCATTCGTCCCGGGCGCCACAACAGCGCGACCTGTCCCGCGCAATGCCCGGGAGTATGAATGACTTCGATCCCGCCAGCGATGGGCAGTATTTCCCCAGCGCTCAAAGGCTGGTCGACGGTAACCGGCTCCAGTCGCTCGTCGGGATGGTAGAACAGCTTGCACAGCACTCGCGGCAACAAACCTGGTGCCGCCCGCAGAGGCCGAAAAGGACCTCCACTCTCGGCCATAGGGATATCGAGCGGGTGCATATAGGTCCTCGCACCGGTTTCCCGCACGATCGCAGCGGCGCTGCCGATATGATCAGGATGGCCGTGAGTGAAAACCAGGTGCTTGAGCTGGTCTGGCGAACGGCCAAGTCCGCGGATCGCCCCGAAGACGACTGCCTCCTTACCCGGGTAACCGGCGTCGATCAGCGTCAACCCGTCGTCGCCCTCGATCAGGAAAGCGTTTGACATCCCCATCGGAGCGACGTGCACGCCTTTAATCACACGCTTCATAGCCATAAACAGAACCCCTCGCACTTTTTGCACCGTAAATGCAAGCTTACATCACCACGGGAGGGGGCCGTCCTCGCTCGAAAGCGCGCCCGTCGGACCATTGGCGTTGAGGAGCGCGAGGCGCACGGGCTCACGTGCCGCCTGGTGGACGGGACGGCGATCTCACGCGTGCGCGGCGCATGGGTTGCTCTGCTGGTGGACGGTCTACGCTACGGTGCGAGCGTGCCGGGCCAAAAGTCGACCCATCTCAAATGATCGTCCGAACAACTCCCCCATCTACGCGCAATGCGGCCCCGTTCGTGGCTGAAGCCAGTGGACTGCAAACAAAGACAACAAGATTCGCGACTTCGTCGGTTGTCGCAAACCGTTTGAGTAGACTGGCTGGACGTACCTTCTCGAAGAAGAACTTTTCGAATTCGCCCGGCGACTGATCCATCTGGGCGGCAAGTTTACTGACAAAATCGCTGACCCCTTCGGACGCCGTCGGCCCCGGAAGTACAGCATTAACTGTCACTCCGGTGCCGGCAGTGCTTTCAGCCAGTCCGCGCGAAACTGCTAACTGCGCTGTCTTCGTAAATCCGTAATGAACCATCTCAACAGGAATATGAATTGCGGATTCACTGGAAATGAAGACGATGCGACCCCAGTTTTTTTGCTTCATAAGCGGCAGATAGGCGCGCGATAGGCGAACTCCGCTCAATACATTCACCTCAAAAACCTTCGCCATTCATCATCATTGATTTCTTCAAACGGCTGGGGATTAAAAATGCCGGCCAGCGCGCGCGGGGATGCCCGCACCTGGAGTTTGGCCATCTATAGCTTCGTCCTTCGGGATTCAGCGCCGAAGGCGCGATATCAAAACAGCCTAGGGCAAGCGAAGGGCGGTTTCAGCCCGTAGCGCAGCCCTAGGTAAGCGCAAAAAAAAGAAGGGCTAGCGCTGAAAGCGCGACACAAGGACAACCAATTTGCAAAAGACCCTCGATCCGTGGCTTGATGTGGAAAATATAGTCCGCCTTGTGGCGCGCTTTCAGCGCTGTTTGTCTAACCTACGGTTCCTAGCCCTGCGGGTCCCTGCGGGCCAGGCTATCGTGACGTTACGCCTTCGGCGCTAAAAAATGGCCAAACCCCAAGCGCGGGCACATCTTTATCAAATCACCCCTTCGGGTCATACTAATCGTCTGCCAACCTGGTAAACTCACCTCCACCATGTCTAACTTAGTCCAAGAGCAGTCCTCGGCTTCCTCAAAAGTCTTCGAGACTGGTCGGAATGCAGACGGCAAACCGACCGTAACCATCCACCTTCTCGCTTCAGGCGACAACGAGGACACACTCACTAACGAGTACGTCTTCGCCTCGGAAAAAGGCTTCCTCGGCCCCAGCTCAAATCCCACCGACCAAAGCGGGTTCGCGAACGAG
>Ga0306921_10003990_pt1 | contig 15051 bp, 18 predicted proteins | sample sta12Cox44000080_FD_203760 | JGI IMG/M metagenome (GOLD analysis project Ga0306921, IMG submission 203760) | Lab enrichment of tropical soil microbial communities from Luquillo Experimental Forest, Puerto Rico - statoxic.12C.oxic.44.000.080 (v2)... | ecosystem: Environmental > Terrestrial >...
CATTGACCCGGATAAACAATTCATCGGCGAGGCGATCGGGATCGTTCCCGCTGACGCCGATGAGGATCGTGAGATTGTGTGTTTCGTTGATGTAGGATGCGTCATCACTTCCTTCGACATCACTCGTGTCAGCAAGCACATAGCAAAAAGGGAAGCGTGGCTCGACGTGTTGAGCCGTGCCGAACCACGCAAAATTGGACAGCTGTATCGGAGCACCTGCCCATGCCAGTGATGCTGGAGCATCGCGTTCCAAAACGGCTCGCAAATTCTTCACTAGCGGCCGCACAAACTGAGCTGGAATTTTCGGTTGCCACGGCATTTACTTCTTCACTTCAAAGCCTTCATCGCCCGCAAACTTGCCAAGCTCATCAGTAACGACATCAAGCATTCGCTGGATGGTCGCGTCATCGATGATGATTGGCGGACGCGCCGGCATCCGCGAGGTGCCCGTCTGGTGGAACTGCGCATAAGGCACCGACGTCCCGACGGCGAAATTCTTCGGCCGCATATCGAGCACTGAAAAAGGCGATGTCTGATTCGTCAGCGAGACGGCCATCTCGGTCGTCCGCTGAAGCAGCGGATAGCCAGGAAAATGCACCTGCTTCCAGCGCCTGTATTTCTCTGAGAGCTGCACCCAATTGCCTTCACCTTGCGTGTCAAACAATTGCCTTTCCCGTTTATAGAAAATCTGCGCGACTCGAGGCCAGACAGGCGTCAGATCGCCGATGCGCCTCGAGAGGTCGGTGAATGCCTTGCTCAACTGCTCGGTTCCCTGGATTTCAATTCTTATCGGCATCAATAACTCGCATATCCCGTGATCGGCTGGCAGCGCAATCTGATGACTGCCGGCGACCCGATTGCCGGATCGACTGCACGTTTCTCATACCGCGTCTGTCCGATGAGGACGCCTGTGCATTGCTTTGCCCAGTTGTCGAGGTCGGCTGACCAGACGGCGAGTACCTGGTATTCCTCAACGGCGCCGCCGAAGGTTTCCGCAACGACCTCATCCGCTATCCAGCCGGCATCGATCGAGCCGAGCTGGGTATAGCTGCCGTCAAGCTGACGTTGTTCGAAGACCAGAACTTCGGGCAGTCCCTTGAGCGTGCGCCGCATATCAAAGTTGATTCCGCAGATCTCGGTCTGCATATCAGGCTGCACGATAAGGATGCGAATCCTTTGCCAATTGCCGGCAATGGGTAAATAGCTGCTGCATCTGATAGGACTGGCCGGCAGACGATTGCTGGACGAGCGTCGCCGCGCGATCAGCTTTCAAAAGCCATCCTGCCGAGATAGCTGAATCAACGTCATAGAGCTGCTCGATCGGCCCGATAGTCTGCCAGGTGACGCCGCCATCCGTGACCGTTGCCCACGACATCGAGCAGCAGCCGTAAGCCTGAGCGGGATTGCCTGACCATCCGCACCCATAAGCCCAGTCAGGCCACGTCGGCCAAAGCGGTGCCGTAGCGCCTGATGTCCCGCCCTCGACCGCGCGATAAGCCATTAACGAGAACAGATCCGCAACAACCTCGGCGCCAGCCGTGTAAACCATTGATGGCTGCCAGATAGCGGCAACGGCGGCATCAGCCAGAAGCGCATCGAGATCGCCCGTCGAAAGCTCAGGCGGTGAGCAGGCATCGGTATTGAGCGCAAGCTGCTCGCGCAATTGCTGATAGATTTGCTCGGGATCAGTTATCACTGTTTTGCGTGACGCACTTTTGCGTCATTCCTGCTTTCGGCTGCGATGGTGAACGGCTTTGTTATGTGGCGCTTCTTCGATGGCTTTGGCTTCCGGGATGCGATTGAAGACATCTGGATCAAGGCGATCGCCTGCTATGCAAAGCAGGTAACGAGCGCGCGGGTCGCCATCCTTGACGCGCTCGCCATCTTCGGTGAGCCACCAGCGTTCTTCTGCAAAAACATCCATAAACAATTCCATAATTTCTACGGCCAGGGCGTCTTGAGCTGGACGATGCAGAATGCCTGCGGCCGGGTGATGGCCAAAAACCCTCGCATCTCACAGACAATCGTCTGCTGGTTCTTCAGGATGTCGTCGTTCTTCAATCCGACGATGAATGTCACGCCCATTCGCTGGTAGAACGTAGCGCGGCGGAAATCGCCGACGAGCGCCGTGCCGAGAGCAATGTTGGGATCCTGGACGACTGGCAGGCCGAAGATATTTGGAACGCCGATTTCATAAGGCGCGCCGAAGTAATAGACGCCCGTCGTTGATGCCTTCGATATCCGCATCGTCCACCAGTCGGTGGGATTCACGACGATGGCATTCGGCACGCCTGCGCCCGTCGACATCACGGCCTGGATGCCCTTGGCAATCTGATCCGGGAAAAGCGTGCCCGCGGTAAAGGCTCCGGCATTCTGGACGCCCGCGAAATTGAGGATGCCTCGAGGCTGCGGTGTTGTGCCCGTGCCATTCAATAGAACCCAGTCAAGCCGGTATTCGAGCGATGTTCTGAGATCAAAATCGATGGCCGCACGAAGGCTGGGCAGATCATCGAGCGCCATCAGGGTCACGGTAGTCCAGTCGGCAATCAGTTCGCAAACACCGTCAACGGCAGTCCAGCGCGGTTGTATCTCAGGCTTCGACGCACCCTCAGCGATGAACGCTGTGCCTTCCGGCGAGATGGGAATCGTGGCCTGGTAATAGCGCAGGCCAGGTAATGGGATATTGACGACGTTAATGAGTGGAATGACATTTGCAGGCGGCCAGTAATGCGGAATGATCGTGGTATCGGTCATCCTCGGCGCAAACTGTGTCTGCATGATAGGATCGCCTGCAGCCTTGGCATTCAGTCCGCCATGCCCGCTCGCAAGAGCAAATCCGCCGGTAATTTCGGCTCTGATATTGCGGAAGTCGCCTGAGCGCGCCGCCTGCTTCAGCTCATAAGACGCAACGAATTCCTCGAACCAAGTCTTGTCCGGCGGCTTCTGCAAATGGCCGAACTTGCGCTCATAGTCAAATTCATCATCGACACTCGCTGACTTCGCCTCAGTCGCGCCTGTGTTGATCGTCTTTACCGGCTGGCGTTCCTGCTTCTTGCGTTCCGCCTGCGCGCGCTCGAGTGCCACGGCTGAGGCTTCTTTCTTCTCAAGCGCCTCAAGTTCCTCATTCATCTTTGACGCCGCGATGAGATCCTCGTCGGTCGCTTCTTCCTTCGAGAGCAGCGCATCGATTTCTGCGCGCATCGCGGTGACCTTGTCGGTGAGCTGGCTTGAAAATGCCATCTAGTGCCTCCTTAGCGCGATGCGCCGTTTGAGGATGGTTTGCTGGAGCTTGCGCATCTCAGCGCGGATAGCTTCCAGATGTTCCAGTTGATCAAGAATTGATTTGAACGGGCCGTGCTTGGCGACCCAGGCGTGTGCTTCGTCAGCCGTCCAGTCGCTTTTCGGAAAAACGAGCGATTGCATTTCCATTCCGCCGCCGCCTTTGGGCACGCCGTAGCGGGCCATCACGGGATGCGGGACGCCCGCGAGCGGCTTGGATCTGATGCGGCTGTATTTGCCTGGATCGTTGACGCGATAGTGATAGGCGTCAGAGGTTTCATCCCACGAGCCGGCAGCGCCCTTGATGGCCGTCACCTGGGCTTCAGCATTGGCGGGAACTGAAACGAATGAGATTTCATAGAGGTCCAGTTTCTTGAGCAGGCGAGCGTCTTTGGTCTGCTCATCGTCTCTCACCTTGTAGCCTATTGAGAGGCCGACGGATTTACCGCGCTCGCGCCGCTCCTGCATTATTTTGCGGGCGGCCTGTGCGTTCGGGGTGGAATGGAATTGCCCTTCGACATAGAGGCCGCGGTCATCTTCTCGAGCTTCCGATATCGTGGCCAGCGGTAGTGTGTTCCATTCGTGGTTGAGCGCACCAAAGCCATCCTTAAGAAACGACGGTAGCGTGTCGGCGAAGGCACCTTTGAGGACAATCTCTCCCTGACGATCGCGATTGCCGAATACAGAAGCGTAGCCACTAAAGCTGCCGCTAGGACCGTCATCAAAAATCTTGAAGTCGGCATCGACGCATTCTTTGTGACTAAGTGGGTCCATAAATCTAAAAACGCCCGCGAGACCGAGCGATTGGTCTCGCGGGCGCCTATTCCCGAAGTGCTACCCCGCCCAAGGTTCGGGAGACGGGGTCATCGCGGCTTCTAATTGTGCCTGAGATTACAACTTATCCCTTATCTTGTGCAAGGTCTTTCCGATCGCGCCTATTGAATGCCCGGCACGCATCACAGACGAGCTTGAGCGACTGGAGATGCGCCGCCTTCACTTCGACAAGCACGCGGCCACACCTCGAGCAGAGAATCGTTTTCTCTTTGCAGTCCTCAAACCAGCGCGTTCTGAGCTCATAGGGAGAGGGCATAAAATCTATGGATTCGTTGCGCCGCAATGCGGACACGTCGATGGATGTTCGTCGGACATATACGTGCCATTGCAATTCTGGCACGTCACCATTGCACGCAACTTGTCAAGAAATCTTTTCATCCCGGATATCCCCCCACGATGCCATTTGCTCGCGTTTCTGTGGCGCTAGTCGCGTTTTTGAGCCCCAGGCCGGCGCTTACTCAACTGAGATATAAATCTGCGTGCCTTCAGGCTGCTGCGGCGTCTCGCCAGCCTCATCGGAATATTCAATCTCACATCTGCAATTGGTGAGGCAGGTGGTGTCGCCTATCGGCACCATCTCCTCGATCGGCACCCAGCCAAGGTCTGCAAGCTCAGGACATTCATCGCAGTGCTCGGCAGCAGGATCAATGATCCGCCGGGCAAAACGCTGGCCGCCGAGCGACGCCTCGCGTGTTGTCTGCACATTGGCGAATGTTCCATAAAGCGCACCGGCATACATCCCGGCACGCGCAAGCACCTGCGCATCCGACAGCTGATGAGCTGCAATCTGAGCGGCGAATCGGACCATGCGAGCTTGCTGCCTCGTGATAATAGTGCGCGCCTGATCGGCAAGATGGCCAACGAGTAAGGCAGCGCCGCCGGCTGCGATCGCCGCCATTGCGCGATGCCCCGATGCGATGCCCTGCTGCATAATCGCCTGAAACTGCAACTCGGTAATCTTTCCATCGAGATATTCCTGAGCGGCTGTCTCAAAGGCTTTCTTTGAGCGGCCGACGGCGCGAAGGATCCAGGCCATCACCCATGCTTTGGGGACGAGATGGCCGCGCTTATCGCGATAGCGCTGCGCTTCAGCATCCCACGTATATTTAGGTTGCTTCGACGGCATTCAGGTGATCCGCGATTGCTTTGAGGAATATGTAAGCTACCTGCGGCACGATTGCGTTTCCTAACCCTTTAAGGCGGTCCACTCGGCAGGGAACCCCATAAGCCACTCGACCCACGTCGGGTTCAGCGAGCCAGATGCCCTCGAGGGGCTCACGGGCCGCCCAAGCAGTCCATTCGTCGGGACGTTCGCAAGGTCGCCCGTGTCCTTGTAATCCCGAGCCGTCGGCGTCGGCCATTTGCTGACCGCCGTTGCCAGTCCGTCGCCAGATGTCGGCGACAGACCGATTCTGTTGTAATTGCCCTTGACACTTGGCGTGGGCCAGTGATTGACCCAATAATTGAGATCGACTTGCCGTTTCTTCCCGTCCAGCGTCTGGCCGGTGAGCGACATGCATCCACCTCGCGGAATCCTGCCGCCGTTCGGCACTGTCGGCGTTGGTAAGAGCCCCTTGATTTGATGAGTTAATCCCGTCTCGCAAACTCGTCCCGTTATCCGATCGTAAGCCCGCTGGCCCGACGTCCATGGCTCGCCCTCTTTGGTTACCAGCCGATCCTGACAAACTCCCGGTTCGCTCGTCGCAGGAGTGCGCCACAATCCACACTCTGTCGCGTCTATGCAGTGCGCCAACGGCTGAAGCGGGTACGCAGTTCCACGACGCATCAAACCCGAGCGCGGCCAGGTCACCGAGTATGCGTCCGAAGATTCGTCCGCCATCGAGGGAAAGCAGGGCTGGCACGTTTTCCAGGAGAGCGAATCGAGGTCGTATTTCGCCAAGCAGTCTCGCAAGCTCGGGCCATAAGAACCTGTCGTCGCGAGTTCCACGCCTCTGGCCTGCACAACTGAAAGGCTGGCAAGGAAAGCCTGCTGTAACGAGATCAATATCCCGAAACTGCCACCCATCGAGCTTTGTGATGTCTCCGTAGTTCGGGACATCAGGCCAATGCTGTTCGAGTGTTCTTGTGCAGTACTTGTCGATCTCGGCGAATCCAACGGTTGTGAATCCTGCCCATCGTGCAGCAAGCGCAAATCCTCCTATGCCTGAAAACAAGTCAAGATGTTTCGACGGCATCGATTAAATTCGCTACATCCTCATCGAGGACCATCTGGCGCCACCAGTCGCGCGCCATCTGCATATCGGCCTCGTGGAATCGCTTCTCGACCGTAGGCGCCGGAAGTGCGATCCGTGGCCCTCGAAGCGTCTGGCGCGTATCGGGCACCATTCCAGCCGGCACGGCCGCGGCTTTTGGCGGCGGCGGCGCATTGCCAGGCTCGACATAGAAGACATCCTGATCGGGCTTGACGTCGAGATCGAAGACCGTCCTCACCTCCGAGAGCATCTTGATGCCATTGACGTACAATGCGATTTCACGCGCCGTCTGATCGTTCACATTCTCCTTGAGCGCATCGACTTCGCTGTTATCGAACGCCACATCAAAGCCTTCCGTATCCTGCTCAAACTCGCCGAGCAATTGATGCTCGAGGACGGCGGCAATCTGCATCTGCGTTGGCAAAACGCAGTTGTCCCACGCAGCTCGAAGCGCAGTGCGATAGTTCGCATAAGTCGCGTGCTGCAAACCAACGCCAAAGCCAAGCACGATCGCGGGAATACCAAGCACGGCACTGACGCGCTCTTCGGGGACGCGCCTGAGCATCTGCGTGTCCATCTGCTGAGGCGTATAGCCGAATTCCTTGATGTCGGTCGGCGAGTTGAAGACGATCGGCTTGCCGCGGTTCGGGCCTGATGAACGTGCCTCGATCTGGCGCTTGACGCTCTCAGCGTCCATCTTGATGTAGTTATCACCGGTCGGCTTCGGCGAGATGATGTAAGGCGGGACGCCATAATTAGCTAGGGCCGTGCGCGAATACATCTCGCCCTGAATGTCGGTTGCAATCTCAGGGCCGAGCGATGCAAGCGGCGAGATGCCTAGGCGGTGGTCGCGTGGGTTGAGCGAATAGCGGAAATGGATCATATCCTCGACGTCGATCCGCTGCTCAGCACCGCCGCCAGGAGGGTTGTATTCATAATGGCTGATGAATTTGCCCTGATCTGAATAAACGATCACGCGCTCGGATTGGAGCATCCAGAGTTCAACAACCTGATTCGCACTGTTGCGCGCCTTGAAGATGTAGACGTTGCCCGTAGTGATCCAGTAGAAGGCGAATGTTTTCCAGAACAGCTCGCCCGTGTGGTAGGGATTTGGCTCTTCGAGCAGCTCAGACATCGGATGGTCATTGATGATCTGATATTCGCCGCTATTGTCGGCGTCCTGATAAACCTCGATGGGCGATGCTGACAAAACAGTGCCGAGCCAGTTGCACGAAGCGGCGACAAGCGAGGATGCGGGAGCTGCGCCGCCTGGATTTGGAACGATGCATTCCTGTGTTGGCCACGAGGCGAAGAACCAGTCAGCCGAAGTGCCATAGCCAGCCGTTGGCGTTCCCCATCCAGCGCTTGATGGCGAGTAATTCGAGTAAGTGTCGCTGAAAGCCTTGAAGCTGGATTTGAGACGGTCAGTGAATTTCATGCCAATGCTACCTTCGCGAATGCCTGCGGGCGCGAAAGTGCGAGGCCGACGCGCTGGCTTGCGGCAAGCGTCAGCTTATTCTTGAGAATGTCATCGTTCAGATAATCAACGACGATTCTGATGCCGCCGCGATCATAGAGCGTGGCATAGCGCCAGTCGGCAACAATCGCAGTTCCGACCGGACAATGCGCATCGGTGGCAATCGGCGGCAACGTAGGCGAGAGCAGATAGACGTTGGTCGTTCTCGTAGTGACCATCGAAAGCGCATCAGCGGGATTGAGGACAATTCCATTGACGGTTCCGTAGCCGAGACTCTGAACGGCATTAATGCCCTTGAAGATCATGTCAAGGATTGAACTCGTTGTGACAAAGGCGACGGTCTGAATATTCGGCGTTGCAAGAATGCCGAGCAAATCCGGTGATGTGCCCGTCCCGTTGATCACGCGGTCTGCGATGCGATCATTGAGCAGATTCTGCAAATCGACATCGATGGTCCGCTCGAGCGAGGTGATATCGTCGAGCGCAAGCCGCGTCACTGAGCACCAGTTGGCAACTTCCTGAAGAATGCAGGTCGCGGATGTCCAGCGTGGTTGATTCTCAGGTTTCAATCCACCCTCAGCAACAAACGCACTGGCATTGGTCAGCGGATAGGTAGCCGTCGAGTAGATAAGCGATGATGTGGGCGAACTCGCGCGGGTAATCAGGTCAAGCACGCCTGCCGGCGGCACGGCGTGGATAATCGGCGGCACGAATGAATAAGTGGCGAGTCCCGCAATCGGATCGCCGGCGGCTTTGATCTCAGGCAGATCAATAACTGTGCGCCTGCGTGAGAGCGTGAATTCCTTCCACTCGGTTGAGCCGAGAAGTGTTTTAGCGAGGGTGGATGGTCGTTCTTCTTGTTTTTGCAACAATTCAGTCAATGGCATTGATTACCTCCCAGCTCTCGACCTGCGCCTGGCGGAAGGCCAGTGCTCGAGCGATTACGGTATCATCGTGCATTCCTGATGGCGCTGAATAGCTGACGCGGCCTGTAACGCCGACTGCCTGCGCTTCAAACGATTCAAGCTCACCTGTCGCAACCGGCACATCGAGCCACTTCGCTTCGCATCGCTCAAAGGCAAGCGCGAGCGATTGGATGAGCTTGGCTTTTGATGCGGCGGTGGTAGTGAAGCCTTCGACGGGCAAGCCTTCATCGCGAAGCGCTTCAAGGAGCGGCGATCCTATTGAGTTCCTCTCGACCAGGATCTCGGACGCCTGCCACTTGTTTGCTAAAGCGGCGAGGCGGCCGCGTTGAAGCGCCCACTCGACCTGATTGAAGCGATCCAGCTCGAGCTCGCATTTGCAGGTAGCGCAGAAAACAGAGATGGCGGTGAAGTCAACTGATTGTGCCCAATCGACGCCGATCACAATTTTATGACCGGCGTGACTGGGGGAATTGCCGTCACCTGGTCTCAGCAGGCATGCAGCAATATTGCGAAAGACTGTGCCTTCGTGCTCGATGAACTCGGCAAGCCATTCCTGGCGATAGGTGCGCTCAGGGACGCGCTCTTTGGCTGCGATGGCTGCGTTACGTATTTGCGGAGATGGGTTATGGCTTGATGGAGCGTGCCAGGATTGATATCGACAATCATCCGATAGCCCCTGTTGATACTCGCGGAAGAACCAATTCTGCCGGCCCTTCGGTGTTGAGATCAGAACGGCGCGCCCGTCATGATCTGCGAGCGTGGGCTGAATGGCATCAGTCCAGGCTTCCTCGGGAATGCGAGCGGCTTCATCGATCACGACGAGGTGGAAATCCTCGCCACGAATGGAATCGGGCGAATCCATCGAATAGATCCCGAGCCAGCCATTGTTGCGGGGGAACTCGATAATGCGCTCGGCGCGATTGATGATTACAGTATCAAGATCGCTGAGAATACGTGCGGCTTGTTCGGCGCGTCGCCAGAGCGGGCGCCCAAGGCGATAGGTGGGAACGATCCAGGCGACTTTATGACCGTTCCCTGCCTCCGTTATCGCAAGCCAGGCTCCGAGAATCGTCTTGCCCCAGCGTCTCCCCATCGATAGTGTTTTGATCTTCGCCGGATGTGAGAAGATTTTCCATTGATCGGCCCGTAAGGGCGGCAATGGCGCCTGCGATAAGAGATTCGCCGCCGCTGATCTGCTGGTCGAGTTCGTGTCGTTCGACGTAGCCGCGATTCTTGCCGAGGGTTTTGAGCAGGAAACAGACTGCCCAGCCTTCGCCGCGTTTAACTGCGTTGTAAAGCGCGTCCTCGCCCGAATCGAGGAATTTGCCGCGTTCATCCTCGATGACTTGTTGAATTTTTGGGTGCCGCTTGGCATATCGATAAACCGTCAAAGGTGCTACCTGAAGATTTTCAGCTGCCAGATAGACCATGCCTTTGTGGCGATGAAGCGCATCGATGACTTGAGACACTTTCAGTTTGTAATGAGGCACATGTATTACTTCCGTTACGCGGCAACGCCTGAGTTATTTGGCAATGGCGTCTCATCTGAAACTGTATTGGGTTCGGGATAGCGCGGTACGTGCAGCGTATCCAGAAACGGATGGCCGAAGTGGCGCGCCAGTTCGATATTGAGTGCGTTAACGGCGCTCGCAAGCCAGTCGCATTTATCGCTGATCAGTTTGACGATGGCTTCGGTCGGCAGGTTATCGGGCATATCAGGCATTTGTTTTTCCTTTCAGTAGATCACGGAGCATATCGGTATAGACCTCGAGCTTTGTGGCGTGAGCTTCGAGGCGCGTAAGAATGACTTCGGTGACATTGCGTGTTGCATTCAAATCCTCGGCGATTTCGCGGGCCTCGACGATCTCGAGGGCGAAGCGTGCGCTAAGGCTTTCGACCAGGTCCGCTCGCAGGTCCATTTGGTTTCTCAACCGGTTTCATTTCTTCGGTACGCATCACATCAGACGGCGGTGGTTTATGCGCCCAATGCAGCAGCGCCTTGACGATGGCCCAGACGATCGCAATGCCGACGGCGAGAACGCCGGCGACATAGAGCCAATCGAGCCATGGATGTTCGCTTGTCATTATGGGAACGGATACGACTGGCCAGTGTTGCCGTAGTTATAGAGTTGCGTTACTTCAGCGGCCGAAAGCGCACGCGACCACATACCGACTTCATCAAGGCGGCAATTTGCTGCTGAGGCACCGGTTGTGGGATATAAGCAATCGAGTGAATAAGTCGAATTGAAAACGGGCCCGGCAAATGCAGCCGAGTTAAGCAGGCTGCCATTCAAATAAACCTTGATTGTCGCACCATCCCAAGTCCCAGCGAGGTGATACCAAGTGGTTCCAGCAGCGATTGAGCCTCCCGGTCCTGAGGCAGCCGTCCGCGCTGAGCCATTCGCGCTGAGGGCAAATTCGATGGTGCCACCGCCGACATATTCGTTATACCAGAGTCCCCATGCCTGATTGGAAGCAAGATCGCATTTCGACAAAATGGTGCTGATCCCTGTGCCGGAAATCGCATTGACTGAGAGCCAGCCGGCAACGCTAAAGGGACCGCTGAAATGTTGTGAAGGTGCGTCGGCGCATTGAAGCACGCCGCCGCTCGTGGTTTTGATGTCGCTGCCGATCTTGCCGGAAGCGTCGATAGTTACATTCGAGCCAACGATGACGAGATCATTTGTGCCCACCTGATCGTGAACGGTCGTTCCACTGACGAGCGCATCCATTTTCCAGAATGAGACGAGGTTGGTATTGAGCGTCGTGCTACCGGAGGCGGTGGTGAAGCTCTGATTAGCCGAATTCGTGAGAACGCCCGAGGCAATGCCTTTTGACTTGACGCGGAAATCGTAGGTAACGCCTGCCGAGAGTCCCGTCGAGATGGTTACGCTATGCGGAGTAACGCCGCCCACATCCTGTGGCGTTGCAGGCGAAAGCGTGCCATAGCTGGTCGTTGTGCCCCATTCGACCTGTGAATCGGCGGCAACGTCAGTCGTCCAGGTAATAGTTACGGTATTTGTTCCTGGCGTGCCTGATGAGATGGCAGAAATGACGGGGCCGGCGACGGTCGTTGTCGTGAAAGTATAATCGGCTGATGTGGCTACGGTACCTGCTGAGTTCTTTGATTTGACGGCATAGTGATACTGCGTATTTGCCAGGAGGCCGGTCAAAGGAACGCTATGCGAAGTAAGGCCAGGCGGGACGGGATCCTGCGGCGTTGCGGGCGTTGTATTTCCATAACTCGCGGTTGTCCCCCAAACGACCTGTGAATCAGTGTTCTGATCAGTTGTCCAGGTGATCGTGGCGCTTGTTGGCTGAAGATTGCCCGCGCTGACATTCGAGATAATGGGTGGAGCGCTCGCGGAATTTGGCACGCGGACGCGGCGGTAGCCGGTGCCTGAAGTATCGGCGGCATCGAACGATGCCGGCACGGCAAGACCACTCTCGCGGAATGAGAGGGTGGCAACGTCGAGGATCGTCGAGCCGAAGTGATGGAGGCTGACCAGGGACATCTTCGATGCGCCGGTGATCGTGATTGGCTGCGGGCCACTCGGCGAGCCCGCGCCGACATTGGTCCATTTGATGAAGCCGGTAGCGACATCGCCCGGATCGTAGATGTAATGGCCGCTTACGGGCGCGAACCAGCCAGAGCCATTCATCTCGAATTCAACGTGACAATCGAAGGCGACGGCACTGCCGGGGATCGAGATCGAGGTCGGGCACTGGACGATGAGCAGATTACCGGTGATGCCGTAATTTGCGCCTTCCTGATGCGTCTGAACGCCTACCATGCATCGCTGGATGAAGCAGCTCGATGATTTCCAAAGCTCAGAGCCGATGACGCCGATGTAGTAATTCGAGACTGAAATGTTATCGGTATTAACGAGCGTGCATTCGTTGATTCGCGGCAGGCGTAATCCAAAGTTCGAGGTATGTGTCGGCTGCGCGCCGCCCGCGAGGGTGCCGCCATAAGCGGCGGCATTACCTTGAGCGCTGATGCCGGTATCAACAACGACGTCACGCAGGAAGATATTCCAGATAGTACCAAAATCGAGGGCGCACAATTGAGGGTTATCATAGGTGCGAAAGGTCAGTCCCTCAATGAGCAGTGAGATTTGATTGCCGTCAATGGCAGTGCCTGCCGAGTAATTGCCACTCGAGAGAATCGATGACGTGCTGGTCGCGCCGATGAGGTCGGATTGAATGATCGGCCCGCGAACATCGGGTGGTTGGAGCACTGATGCGACAGGCGTGTTATAGCCGCGCAGCTCGACATTGGGCGGCGGCGGTCCGGCCTTGTTACCGGTTGCGATGGTCCAGGGATTGAATGGGATGCGCAGGATGGCGTCCGTATCGGTCCGGAATCCGGCATTGACGCGATAGAAGCCGCCGATATCAAACCATACAACGCCACCGCCGGCATTGAACGCGGCATCAATGCTGGATTGGAGGGCAACGGTATCGTCATGCTGGAGGTTATTGGCGACTGCGGTGATGGTCGTGGATGCTGCGGTCGCGAGCGTGATCGAGGTGCCCGAAATGGCAGTGACAGTGGTAACGAGATTTGCGCCTGATACGCCGGCGCCTTTGACGAGAATGCCCTGATTGACGACAAAATCGGTTGCGGTGGTAGTAGTAAGAGCAGCCGACGTGGCAGTAATTGAGCCGCTATAGGTATTCTTCGAGCCTGATGCGTTATAAGCGCTGACGTAATATTGGCGTGGCTGTGCGGATCCGCCGCCTGAGCCCGCATGCGTATCGACGTATTGTTTAGTGGCAGCTCCAAGCATTGCAGTTGGATCGGCAGCAAGCATGAGGGCGCCTGTGAGTGTGCCGCCCGCGAGGCCGAGATAGAAGCTCGAGTAGTCGGCCTGGATGGGAAGGACTGCGCCTGTGCGGCCGTTGAACGTAGCGACGCCTGCGACGCCGGAAGCGAATTTTGTATCGACGTATTGGCGCGTAGCGGCCTGCATTGCCGAGGCTGGATCAGCTGCAAGGGTGATCGGGCCGGTCATTGAGCCACCGCCGAGTTGAAGGAAAAAAGCCGAATAATCGCCGGATTGGGGCATGACATTGCCCTGGCGCGCATTAAATGAGACTACACCCTGCGGCGTGGTCGCAGCGCTGAAGGCTGCGAAGTCCGAGGCTGAGAGATAACCATCGTGAGTAGTATCGGCTTTCGGCATCGCGAGGACGTTATTTGCGAGGGTGATTGGTGGAACTACGGCAAGAACGCCAGGCGGTGCCGAAAGCGGAACGAGCTGACCAGAGGCAGCATTGGGAACAGCGAAGGGAACGCCACCGGGCTGGTTCCAGAGGCCAGAGGCGCGAGCGGAAAGATAAGCGGTGGCACCTTGTGGAAGTTTCGCGGAGAAGATGCCGGACGGATCGGTGTAGGCAGTGAGTGGGCCGATGTAGATGGAGTTGCCATTCGCGTCGATTACTTTCTCAACCGTGACGAGCAGATCGGCGTAAGGCGCGCCCGTAGGATCGTAGATCGGGTAAGTCGCAGCACATTGAGGCAGAGCAGCCATCGTCTGGAGAAGGGAATGCGAGCGTTAAGCTTGAGGTTGTCGAGACTCTAGCCGAAACGGCGTTGATTGCGCAACTTAAATCGGTGTTGGGATGCCGGCGTTTCCGCACCGTGCCGGCATCCCGCCCGCTTGCGCGACCTCAAGCATTCAGCGCGCAACGGGATTAGTGCCTGAACGGCGAATCGTAAAAGCGCTGCACAATCACCTTCGGTGCAAGCCGCACGAGCATATCGAAATCCATTTGCGTCTCCTGCAATTGTTTTTCGAGTGCGAGATGCTTTTGCTCATAATCGCCGAACTCGCGATTGATCTTTGCGACGAGCGCTTCAGCCTTGTCGACGCGATCGACAAGCGGTGCAAACGCGAGCGTCACGATACACGCTCCGAGCAGCAATCCGATTCCAAAGCCGATCCAGAAGATCACTGCTTGCCCTTCACGTCGTAGGTCTGCCCCTCGACGTATTCGTGGAACATCACGCGCAGCCGGCGAATCTCATCGAGCATTGCCTGGATGAGCACGGCCTGCTGCTGATGGCGAATGTTCGAGGCCTCGCGGTGCTGGCGTGCGTCTTCCATCTCGACGAGCAGAATGCGTTCGGTATCTTTTGTCACGCCCACCGCCACGCGATGTAGATCAAAAACGCGAAGATGAGCGCGATGATCAGGATCGCATTGACGTGTGCAATGTCTGTGGGATCGTCTCTCATTGCGGCTTGAGTCCCTTGCGCACGGCTTCGGCCTGCTCGTGAAGTCCCATGCGTTCGAGTTCATCAGCGAGCGCGATC
>Ga0306921_10003994_pt1 | contig 15042 bp, 17 predicted proteins | sample sta12Cox44000080_FD_203760 | JGI IMG/M metagenome (GOLD analysis project Ga0306921, IMG submission 203760) | Lab enrichment of tropical soil microbial communities from Luquillo Experimental Forest, Puerto Rico - statoxic.12C.oxic.44.000.080 (v2)... | ecosystem: Environmental > Terrestrial >...
GCAGCGTGAGTTCGGTCGATCCCTCGAGCATGACGGTCAAGACGGACTTCGAAGACTACAAGGCCGCCGTTGCCAACATCATCCCGCCGCAGCGCGCCGGCTCGATCGCTGAGCGTGCCGGCGTGGCGGACCGGACGGGTTGGTGCCCGATCGAGCCGGTCGCGTTCGAATCGACGCTGCAGCCCGGCATCCACGTGCTGGGCGACGCGGCCTTGATGGGCGCCATGCCCAAGGCCGCCTCGGCAGCGGCCGCGCAGGGCAAGGTGTGCGCCGCCGCCATCGTGGCCCGCCTCGCCGGCCGCGCGCCGGCCGAGCCGCTGCTCGACAACGTCTGCTACAGCCTGGCCGGTCCCGACTTCGGTTTCGTCGAGACCAACCAGTATCGTCCCCAGAACGGCCAGCTGATGGCGGTGCCCGGCGCGCTGCATACCAGCCCGGCTCACGCTGACGCCGCCTTGCGCGTGAAGGAGGCGCGCGAGGACGAGGCCAGCTTCCGCACCCTGACGACGGCGACGTTCGGATGAGGCGCCTTGCCGCCCTCGCATTGCTGCTGCCCTCGATCGCCTGGGCTCAGGTCGGCTCGAAGGTCGATTCGATGCCCAAGCCGTTGACCGATGCGCCGGGCGACGCCGCGCGCGGACGGGCGATCGTCGCCAACCGCACGGTCGGCCTCTGCCTGCTCTGCCACAGCGGGCCGATCCCCGAGGAGCGCTTCCAGGGCAACCTGGCGCCGAGCCTGGCCGGCGCCGGATCGCGGTCGACGCCGGCGCAGCTCCGGCTGCGCATCGTCGACGCAGCCCGTCTCAATCCCGACACGATCATGCCGCCCTATTTCCGGGTGGACGGGCTTTCCCGGGTGGCCAAGAATTTCCAGGGCAAGTCCATCCTGAGCGCGCAGCAAATCGAGGACGTCGTGGCCTACCTCGCGACCCTGAAGGACTGACATGCAGCGACGCGCCTTCATCGCCGGCTTCGCCGTCACCGTCCTGCCGATCGCGGCGGCGGCGACGCCCGAGACCATGGCCGCCGCCATCAAGCAGGTGACGGGCGATGCCGCGGTGCGGCCCGGCCGGGTCACGCTCGACATCCCGCCGCTGGTCGAGAACGGCAACACCGTGCCGCTCACCGTCTCGGTCGAGAGCCCGATGACCGAGGCCGACTTCATCAAGGCGATCCACGTCTTCAACGAGAAGAACCCGCAGCCGCACGTGTTCGATGCCCGGCTCAGCCCGCGGAACGGCAAGGCGGTGGTCGGAACGCGCATCAAGCTCGCCGACGCCCAGAAGGTCGTGGCCATCGCCGAGACCAGCAAGGGCGAGTTCTTCAGCGCCAGCGCCGACGTGATCGTCACCATCGCCGCCTGCATCGAGGACATCACCTGATGGCCAACGTGCTCGTCAACGCGCCCAAGACCGCCCGCAAGGGCGAAACCGTCGAGATCAAGGCGCTGATCATGCATCCGATGGAGACCGGCTTCCGCGCCGGCACCAACGGCCGCATCATCCCGCGCAACATCATCGAGCACTTCACCGCGACCTGGAACGGCAGCGAGATCTTCCGCATGGACTTCTCGCCGGCGATCGCCGCCAACCCGTTCGTGTCGTTCTTCACCATCGCCGGCGAGAGCGGCACCATCACCTTGCGCTGGACCGGCGACGAGGGCTTCGTGGCCGAGCATCAGGTCGCCATCACGGTGACATGACGCGACTCACGATCGGCCCCTTCACGGTCGGATGGGCGCTCGCCTCCGTCTTTGCAGCGTCGTGGGCCTTGGCCCAGAGCGATCCGCGCCATTCCGGCTACCAGGACATGGGCCCGGATCTGCGCCGCATGCAGGACGACGACACCGCCAACCCGGCCATGCTGTTCGTCCAGGCGGGCCAGGCGCTGTGGCAGGAGAAGGCGGGCACGGCGAACAAGGCGTGCGCCGACTGCCATCAGGATGCGGCCAAGAGCATGAAGGGCGTGGCGGCGCGCTATCCCGCCATTCCGGCCGGCACCGACAAGGGCGCCGGCCAGCCGGTCGACCTCGAAGGCCGCATCAATCTCTGCCGCACGGAACGCCAGCAGGCGCCGGCGCTGGAGCCCGAAAGTCCCGACCTGCTGGGGCTGACGGCCTATGTCGCCCTGCAGTCGCGCGGCCAGCCGATCGCGCCGGCCGACGATCCGCGGCTCGTTCCCTTCCGTACCAAGGGCGCCGGCCTCTACAAGAGTCGGCAAGGACAGCTCAATCTCTCCTGCTCGAACTGCCACGACGACAATGCCGGCAAGAAGCTGGCCGGCGCCACCATCCCGCAGGGCCATCCGACCGGCTATCCGATCTATCGACTGGAATGGCAGACGCTGGGCTCGCTCAAGCGGCGGTTGCGCAACTGCCTGGTCGGCATGCGCGCCGAGACGTGGGACTGGGACGATCCACAATATGTTGCGCTCGAGCTTTACCTGATGGATCGCGCCCGCGGCATGACACTTGATGCACCTGCTGTGCGACCTTGACATGGCTTCCTGCGTTGACGATCTCGGCGCGGCTGGCCTATGACCGCCGCGCCCATGTTCGGACGACGCAAGCTGCTGTCTGCCGCGCCGGCCGCCGCGCTTGCGCCGGCCATCGCGCGCGCCCAGTCCGCGAAGCTGACGCTCGGCACGGCGTCCGAAGGCGGAGGCTTCGTTATTTATGCCGCGGCCTTGATCGATTTGCTGAGGTCGATCGACCCGGTCATGGAAATCCGCATCGTGCCGACCAAGGGCACCAGCGAGAATGTACCGAAGCTGGAGGCGGGAGATATCGATCTCGGCTTGGTGTCGGGCGAAGTCGCGCATGAGCTGTTCAACGGGACCAATCGACCGGTCAGCAAGCTCAAGGTCATCAGCGCGATGTATTCGATACCAGGCATGTTCGTGGTTCGCGCCGACAGCCGCTATCACAGCATCATGGATCTGAAGGGTCGACCCGTCGTGTGGAACGGCCGCGGCTCGGGCTTCGCCGTGCAGGCGCGCTATATAATGGATGGCATGGACCTCGACATCGACAAGGACTTCGAGCCGCTCTACATCGAGCAGCTGCCGGATGGACCGCCGATGGTGATCGACGGCCGAGCCGCGGCGTTGTGGGGCGGCGGCCTGCGCTGGCCGGGATTCGTCGAGGTCGCCAATAGCCCGCGAGGCGCGCGCTTCATCGCGCCTACCGCCGAGGAGATCAAGCGCATCCGCGCGAAGTACAGCTTCTTGGCGCCGCTGACGGTTCCCGCCAGCCTCTACCCCGGCCAATACGATCGAATCGATACAGTCGGGACCTGGAGCTTCATCATGGCACGCGCCGACCTCGCCGATGCACTCGGCATGCGGCTGGCGACCGACCTCGTTCGGGCTGACCGGACCGGCCAGCTCTCCAAGACCTTGCTGCAGAGCACCGCGAAGAACACGCTGGCGGCGATCCCCAATCCGTCGGTCCTGCAGCCCGGCGTGGCGAAGTATTACCGCGAGGTGGGGCTGCTCTAAGGCGAGGAATTTTCCGCCGCATGAGCTGTGCGCCCCTGACATGGCTTCCTGCGTTGACGATCTCGGCGCGGCTGGCCTATGACCGCCGCGCCCATGCTCCGCCGGAAGCTGCTGTCTGCCGTGCCTGCCGCTGCTGTGTTCGCGCCAGCGGTCGCGCGTGCGCAGCAAGTGAAGCTGAGGCTCGGCACGGCCGAGGAAGGCGGCGCCTTCGTGCCTTATGCGGCGGCCTTGCTCGATCTCCTGAAGTCGGTCGATCCCATCATGGAGGTGCGCGCCGTGCCGACCAAAGGCAGCGGCGACAACGTGCCAATGCTGGAGGCGGGCGACCTCGACCTCGGCCTGGTGTCGGGCGAGGTCGCGCACGAGCTCTTCGCCGGCCTCAATCGCCCGGTCGGCAAGCTCAAGGTCATCAGCGCGATGTACTCCACGCCCGGCATGTTCGCGGTGCGCTCCGACAGCCGCTTTCACCGCATCGCCGATCTCCTGGGCTGGCGCGTGGTGTGGAACGGCCGCGGCTCGGGCTTCGCCGTGCAGGCGCGCTATGTCATGGACGGGCTCGGCCTCGACATGGACAACGATTTCGAGCCGATCTACCTGACGCGGCTCGCCGACGGGCCGCCGATGATCATCGACGGCCAGGCGGCGGCGCTGTGGGGCGGCGGCCTGCGCTGGCCGGGCTTCGTCAAGGTCGCGACCAGCACCCGCGGCGCGCGCTTCATCGTGCCGACGCCCGAGGAGATCACGCGCATCCAGTCGAAGTACGATTTCCTGGCGAGGCTTGCCGTGCCGGCCGGGCTCTATCCCGGCCAGTACGACCGGCTCGAGACGGTCGGCACCTGGAGCTTCGTCATGGCGCGCGCCGACCTCGACGATGCGATCGGCCAGCGGCTGGCGACCGACCTCTACAAGGCCGAACGCACCGGCCTGTTGACCAAGCAGCTGGTCGAGACCACCGCGAAGAACACGCTGGCGGCGATCCCCAGCCCCAAGGTCCTGCAGCCCGGCGTCGCCAAGTACTACAAAGAGGCCGGGCTCCTCTAGGGAGAGAGATTTTCCGTCCGAGGCGCAGGCCGGAGATCGTTCTGCCGCCCGACGTGGCAAATTCGGCCGCGCCTTCCATTGCCCGCGCCGACGGGCCGCCCCTAGTGTCGCACCATGCTTGCTCTCGCCAATCAGCTTGCCAGCCGCGCCGCCCGCCTGCTCGCTGTCCACGAGCCCGCCCTGTGGTCGATCTCGACCGGGCACCGCGTGGTGGGCTCGCTGGCCTGCGAGGCCGGCCGCTGGCGGCTGGCCTGGTTCGCCGGCGCCGATCCCCGGCTGGTCAACTACGCCGGCCCGCTCGATGGCGACGTCGAGGCGTTGGCCCACACGCTCAGCACGCGGCTCGGCGCCCCCGTGGAGCTTCACTCGCTGTCGGTCTAGACTGACGCCGTAATGGCTGCCGGCACTCAGGACATGGACGCGATCGATCGCAAGATCGTGGCGCTCTTGCAGGACGATGCGAGCCTGTCGCTGGCGCAAATCGCCCATCGCGTCGGGCTGTCGCAAAGCCCGTGCTGGAAGCGCATCCAGCGCCTCGAGAAGAACGGCGTGATCCTGAAGCGCGTGGCGCTGGTCAGCCCCGAGTCGATCGGCATGGGGCTCACCGTGTTCGTGTCGATCGAGACCGGCGATCACTCGACCGCCTGGATCTCGAAGTTCGCCCAGACCGTGACCGCGTGGCCCGAGGTCATGGAGTTCCATCGCATGGCCGGCGACATCGACTACATGCTGCGCGTGTCGGTGCCCAACATGCAGGCCTACGATGCGTTCTACAAACGCCTGATCGACACCATGCCGCTCAAGAACGTGACCTCGCGCTTCGCCATGGAGCGCATCAAGTCGACCACCGCCTATCCGCTGCCGGCCGACCCGCGGAATCCCAAGGAGGCGAAGAAGAGGTAGCTCTGGTAGTCTCCTGGAACAAGTACAACCCGGGAGCGTTTCCATGAGCGTGCATGCGCTGAAGACGGCGAAGGTCGCCAACCTCAAAGCCAAGGTGTCGCCCGAGGAATGGCAGGCCCGCGTCGATCTCGCCGCCTGCTACCGGCTGATGGACCTCTACGAGATGACGGACCTGATCGCCAACCACATCTCGATGCGCGTGCCGGGCGAGCCCGACCACTTCCTGATCAACGCCTACGGCCTGCTCTACGATGAGATCACCGCCTCGAGTCTGCTGAAGATCGACCATGACGGCAACGTGCTGGCCAAGCCCGAGTTCGGGCCCGGCCTCGATTATGGCGTCAACCGCGCCGGCTTCGTGATCCATAGCGCGCTGCACATGGCCAAGCCCGACGTGAACTGCGTCATCCACACCCACACCTGGGCCGGCATGGCGGTCTCGACCATGGAATGCGGGCTGCTGGCCAACACCCAGACGGCGATGCGCTTCGCCCACATCAGCTACCACGACTACGACGGCGTCGAGACCGACACCGCGATGCGCCAGTCGCTGGTGCGCGACATGGGCGACAACAACGCCATGATCCTGCGCAATCACGGCCTGCTGACGGCAGCCAAGACCATCCCCGAGGCGTTCAACGCCATGCATCGGCTCGAGCTTGCGTGCAAGACGCAGATCGCGGCGATGTCGTGCAACACGCCCCTGATCAAGGTGCCGACGCAGGTCGTCGAGGCGACCTACATGAACTACCAGCCGCAGGTGCGCCGCCCGTTCGGCGTGCTCGATTGGCCGGCTCTGTTGCGCAAGCTCGACCGGATCGATCCCACCTTCCGGGACTAAGTGGACACGCCGCACAGCTCGGTACGGGCCTTCGCCGCCGTCGCCGCCGGTTACTGGACCGCGCCGGGCTATCGCAGCGTCGCCTGGCTGCTGACGGCGGCGCTGGCGCTCACGGTGGCGGGCAACGTCGGCATCGCGCTGTGGCTCAACGTCTGGAACCGCGACTTCTTCAATGCGCTGGAGCAGAAGAATCTCGCTGAGCTGGTCCAGCTGCTGTGGATGCTGGCCGCGATCGTGATCTCGGCCGGCATCGGCGTCGCCATCCAGCTCCATCTCAAGCGGCGCCTGCAGTTCAACTGGCGCGCCTGGATGAGCCGCGTCACCGTGCATCGCTGGCTGAATTCCGGCCGCCAGTACCAGCTCGGCTTGCTGGCCGACGAGATCGACAATCCCGACGGCCGCATCGCCGAGGACATCCGCGTCGCCACCGAGTACGCCGTCGAGTTCGCCGCCTCGATCCTGCAGTGCATCCTGCAGCTCGTGACCTTCCTCGGCGTGCTGTGGGTGCTGTCGGGCGCGCTGCCGGTCAGGATCGGCGACCGCATGGTCGAGGTGCCGGGCTACATGGTGTGGTGCGCGGTGGCCTATGCCGTGGTCGGCTCGCTGCTCACCTATGCGCTGGGCCGCGGCCTGATCGACGCCGGCAACGTCCGCCAGAGCCGCGAGGCCGACTACCGCTCCGGCCTGACCCGGGCGCGCGAGCACGCCGAGAGCATCGCGCTGCTGCGCGGCGAGGGCGACGAACGCGAGCGCCTGCGCGGCTCGCTGTTCGACCTGCGCTCGGCCTGGCACCGCCAGACGCGCGGCCAGGGCAACCTCTCGCTGCTGACCAGCTCGTTGGCCTATCTCGCGCCGGTGGTGCCGCTGGTCGTCGCCCTGCCGCGCTATCTCTCGGGCGAGATCCAGCTCGGCGGCCTGATGCAGACGGCGCAGGCCTTCTCCAGCGTGCAGTGGGCGCTCAGCTGGCTGATCGACAACTTCCCCAAGTTCGCCGACTGGCGCGCCTCGACCGACCGCGTCGTGCACCTGCACGTGGCGCTCGCCGACCTCCAGCACACCGTCGAGCAGCACGACGAGCGCATCACCCTGCACGAGCCCACCGCCGCCGATCGCGGCGGCTCCGACGACCGCCTGGTGCTGCGCGACCTCGGCCTGGCGCGGCCCGACGGCGAGATGCTGGTGGCCGAGGCCGAGGTCGAGATCCGCCGGCCCGAGCGCGTGCTGATCCGCGGCCAGTCGGGCTCGGGGAAGAGCACCATCATGCGCGCCGTCGCCGGCGTCTGGCCGTGGGGCAAGGGCGAGATCCACCTGCCCAAGGGCCGCATCGCCTTCCTGCCGCAGAAGCCCTATTTCCCGCTCGGCACCCTGCGCGAGGCGTTGCACTACCCCGAGACGCCGGACGGCATCACCGACGAGATCCTGCGCGACACCCTGCACAAGGTCGGGCTCGATCACCTGCGCGACCGGCTCGACGACAGCGAGCGCTGGGACCACATCCTGTCGGGCGGCGAGCAGCAGCGCGTCGCGTTCGCCCGCACGCTGATCCACAAGCCCGACTGGATCTTCATGGACGAGGCGACCTCGGCGCTCGACGAGGCCGGCCAGGAGAACGTCATGAAGCTCCTGATCGAGGAGCTGCCCGAGACCTCGATCGTCAGCATCGGTCATCGCCCTGGGCTGGAAGTGTTCCACACCCGCGAGCTCATCCTCGAGCCGGGCGTCGAGGGTGCCAGGCTCAGCCAGGCCGTCCAGCAGCGCCACAGCAGCCTGCACGACGTCTATCGGCGCCTCAGCAAGGCCAGCCGCAACCAGCGCCGCGAGCCCGGCTTCTGGGCGACCCTGCGCGCCAATCTCGGCGGCCCGCCGCCGCGCGCGCCATCGAAGCGCGCCCGGCGCTGATTCCTCCTCCCCATTCAAATGGGGAGGTGTCGCGGTCATACCGCGACTACGCGCCTTCACAGGCGCTCAGGGGTCAGACGCCGCAGCGGTAGCCTTGACCCCTCCGTCAGCGTAAGACGCTGACACCTCCCCATTTGAATGGGGAGGAGGAGTTTGAATGATCACGTTGCTGCGTTGCTTGGTTGCTCTCCTCCTTTCTCTTACCGTCGCGGCCGGCTTGACGGTTGCCGGGCGCGCCGACGACTGGCCGAGCCGGCCGATCGTGGTGCTGATGGGCTTCCCCGCAGGCTCCGGCGTCGACGTGGTCGGCCGCCTGCTGCAGCCCTCGCTCGACAAGTCGCTCGGCCAGCGCCTGGTGCTCGACTACAAGTCGGGTGCCGGCGGCAACGTCGCCTCCGAGGCGGTGGCCAACGCCAAGCCCGACGGCTACACCTTCCTGCTCGGCACCGCGGCGACGCATGGCGTCAACGCCGCGCTCTACAAGAAGCTGCCGTTCGACGTCGAGGACGACTTCACGCCGATCTCGACCCTGGTCGACGTCTCCAACGTGCTCACCATCAACCCCAAGGTGATCGACGCCACCTCGGTGCAGGACTTCATCGCCCAGGTGAAGGCCAACCCGGGCAAGTACAACTACGCCTCGACCGGCAACGGCACCGGCACGCATCTCGCCTTCGCCGAGTTCAACGCCAAGGCCGGCCTCGACATGGTGCACGTGCCCTACAAGGGCGGGCCCGACGCCATCCAGTCGGTGCTGAAGGGCGACACCTGCTGCATCTTCAACCAGGTCCAGACCGTCTTGCCGCAGGTCAAGGCAGGCACGGTGCGGCTCTTGGGCGTCACGACCAAGAAGCGCGTCGCCGCCATCCCCGGCGTGCCGACCATCGACGAGGCCGGCGTGCCCGGTTACGAGAGCTACACCTGGTTCGGCATCTTCGGGCCCAAGGGCATCGATCCAACGGTCGCGCTGCGCTTCAACCTGGCGATCCGCGCCGCGCTCAGCGAGCCCGAGATCCAGAAGAAGCTCGCCGAGCTCGGCAACACGCCGCGCTACGAGACCCTGGCGCAGTTCAAGGAGACGGTGCACCGCGACCGCCTGCACTGGGCCGAGGTGGTGAAGGCGGTCGGCGCGCAGATCGAGTGAGTCTTGCCGGAGCGCGGGCCCCTGGCCTGAGCGGAGCCGAAGGCTCCGGCCCGCCTCATGAGATAAGCGGACCAGAGGTCCGCAGTCCGGCAAGAGTGGCGCGCCGCTGGCGGCCGGGCTAGCCTTCCCGGGCAAGGGGAGGTCGCTGTCATGAACCGCAAAGCCTTTCTGTTGGTCGCGTTGATGCTGACGGCCGGCGCGGCCGCGCAGGCCCAGCCGGTCACCGTCGTCATCAACAAGATCGACGCCAAGGGCGTCGGCGAGACGATCGGCGGGCTGACGCTCGAGGACAGCGCGCAGGGCCTCAAGGTCACGCCCAAGCTGACCGGCCTGCCGCCCGGCCCGCACGGCTTCCACGTCCACGCCAATGCGAGCTGCGCGCCGGCCGATCAGAACGGCCAGCCGGTGGCCGGCCTCGGCGCCGGCGGCCATTTCGATCCGGCCGCTACGGCCAAGCATCTCGGCCCGGCCGGCGATGGCCACAAGGGCGACATGCCGGTGCTGGTCGTGGCGCCCGACGGCACCGCCACCAGCCCCGCCGTCTCGCCGCACCTCAAGGTCGCCGACGTAAAAGGCCACGCCATCGTCATCCATGCCGGCGGCGACAACTATTCCGACCAGCCGGCGCCGCTCGGCGGCGGCGGCGCGCGCATCGCCTGCGGGGTGGTGAAGTAGCCGCGGCGCGAGCCGGTTACCGCGCGGTAACGCTTTTAAAAAGGGAAATAAAACGGGGCCTCCTTTCGCGCTTGCATCTGTACTCATTTCGTATATATTAGTACAAATCGAGTACAGAAGTAAAGGAGCAATTGGCCATGCCGCGTTTCCGCAAGGGCCAGCAGCCCGGGCCCGGTCGTCCGCCGGGCTGCCGCAACAAGTCGTCGGTGATCCTCGATGCGATCGGCCGCGAGGGCATCGAGAACACCATCCGCATGGTCAAGCGCAAGGCCGACGAGCAGGAGAACCTGCACGCCGCCGACATCCTGCTGCGGCGCGCCTGGCCGAGCGGCAACGGCCGGCCGGTGACGCTCGACCTGCCGCCGGTCGAGACCGCGGCCGGCGTCGTCCAGGCCCACGCCGCCGTGGTCGCCGCCATGGCGGCGGGCGAGATCACGCCCGAGGAGGCGCGGGCGATCACCGACGTGCTCGAGAGCCAGCGCCGCGCGCTGGAAACCCACGACCACGACAAGCGCCTGCAGGCGCTCGAGCAGAAGAAGGCGGAAGGCTCCACCCCGTACGAAGAGCTGCGGTGAGCCGCATCGCCCACGAGCGGCGGCTCCGGTCGCTGGAGGGGCCCAAGACCGGGAGCTGGCTCGCCCGGCTCCACGCCGACGTCAGCGAGCTGGATCGCATCCGGACCGCGCACGTCACCCTGGTCCGGTTCGCCCAGGCGCTGGCCGGCACGGTGATGCAGCCGCGCTACGCCAACGACGGCCGCCGCGATCCCGCGCCCGAGCTCGCCGCGCGCCCGCCGCCGGCGGCGTTTCCCGAGGCGGCGGTGAATCGCGTGCGACAAGAACCGCCGCGGCTCGATCACCACACCGAGGCGACCTTGGAGCAGGTCGCCAAGGAGCCGTGGGTGTCGGAGCCGCTGCGGCCGGCCTGCGGCCAGATCCTCGTCCCGGCGCCCTCCGAGGTGCCGAGGCCGGAGGGATGGGTGGATCCGTGGGGCGGGAGCGAGTTTGTGTTTCCGTCTTATGCGGGCGGCGAGGAAGAGGAGCGATGACCTTCCCTTCATCGACAGCACCGCCTTGGCAGTTCATTCGCGCAGCCGATGGCGGGGCGATGCGGCGTAGAGACCGACGATTACAGGACCAGCATAGAGTGGCTACCGTCCATCACTCATGCCGCTGCCGCAAAAACGCCGCCCGCTCGCCCGGCTGGTCGATGTGCGCCGACAGCGCCTGCCACAGCCCGTCGATCGACGGGGCGTCACGGGCGGCGCGCCGCACCAGGACGCGGGCGATCGGTCCGAGGTATTGCGTCAGCGCCACGGTCGCCCGTTCCAGCTCCGGCTCGTGGAACGAGCCGATGCTGCCGTGCGAGGGCGCGTCGTCCAGCGCCGGCGGGCGGGTGCGCAGGAGCGGGGCGACGTCGCGGCGGAAGCTCTCGCGCTCCTTGCCTTCGGGCACCGACGCGGCCAGCCCGGCGCACAACGCCTCCAGGCTCGGCGCGCGGCCGGCGGCGGAGCGCACCATGACCCGGGCGATCGGTCCCAGGTAGGGGGTGAGCTTCTGTTCCAGGACGTGCAGCGTGCTGGCATCGATCGCGGAGTGCCCTCCGGTGGGCGCAGCCCCAAGCGATGGGGTGGGGGGCGGCGGGGTTGGCCGCGGCATGATGGCGGTCGGCGGCAAGGAAGCGGCCGCCAGGCGGGCCTGGAGCTCCGCCTCGAGGCCGGCGGAGTGGCCGGCGCCCGCTCCGGCGCTGGCGCCAAGCACCTGGCGCAGCGCCTCGGCCATCTCGTGGCCCGAGTCGAAGCGGTCCTCGGGCTGCTTGCCCATGGCGCGCTCGAGCACGAACTGCAGCCGCGGCGCCTCGGCGCGCACGGCGGGCGGCAGCAGCGGCAGCCGTTCGTTCATGATGCGATGCGTGACCTCGGCCGGGCTGAGGCCACCGAAGGCGCGGGCGCCGGCCACCATCTCGAACAAGGTCGCGCCGGCCGCGAACAGGTCGGCGCGATGGTCGACCGGGCCGCCGCGGACCTGCTCGGGCGCCATGTAGTTGGGCGTGCCCATCGACGAGGAGACGCTGGTGACGTCGGTGTTGGCGAAGCGCGAGATGCCGAAGTCGGCGACCTTGGCGCGCCGCTGCGGGGTCAGCAGGATGTTGGCCGGCTTGATGTCCTGGTGGATGATGCCGAGCTCGTGCGCGCTCGCCAGCGCCTCCAGCACCTGCATCATGACTTGGATGGCGTCGGGCACCGCCATCGGCGCCTCGTCGATGATCTGGCGCACGCTCAGGCCATGGACGAACTCCATGGCCAGGTAGGGCTGGCCCTCGTGCAGGGCGAAGTCGTAGATCGCCACGATGTTGGGATGGGCGCAGCGCGCCGCGGCCTCGGCCTCGCGGCGGAAGCGGCGCATGTATTCGCTGCGGTCGCCGCCGCTCATCAGCCGGGTCGAGATCAGCTTGATGGCCACGGTGCGGCGGATGTCGGGATCGTGCGCCTTGTAGACCTGGCCCATGCCGCCCGCCCCGACCAGGCTCTCGACGACATAGCGGCCGATATGGGCAGGAATCGCTTCCATCGTCAGGTCATTGGTTTTCCAGCATGCGCATGGCGTTCTGCAGGCTGCGATGCATCAGGTTGAACGAGCGGCCCAGCGAGGCGATCTCGTCCTTGCCCTTGACCGCGTACTCCGGCACGTCGGGCTTGCCGGCGCTGACATCGCGGGCCAGCACGGTGATCTGCTGCACCGGCTTCAGGATGAAGAAGTGCATCAGCACGTTCAGCGCCACCAGCATGACGACGAACACCGCGCTCAGCGCACCGACGAAGGCCAGCAGCGAGTGGTTGGCGCGCTTCAGCGCCAGGGTCATCGGCACCGAGACGACCTGGGCGCCGATCACGTCGCCCTGCACCCAGCCGAAGCCGTTGCCGTTGCCGTAGAGGTCGACCATGGTCGCCGGCGCCGCGGCCGGCGTCGAATGGCAGCCAAGGCAGCCGCGGTCGGTCAGGCGGAACGGCCGGGCGAAGGTCAGGAACTGGCCGGTCGGCGTGTCGCGCGTGGTGACGAACTCGTTGAGGTCGCCGTCGCGCTTGAAGGCGGCGATGATGTCGGCCTCCCAGTTGGTCGCCCGGTCGGCCGGGTTGGTCGGATTGAGCGCCGCCTCCTTGTAGGAATAGTCGGGGAAGTCCTTCTGCACCGCGCGCAGCACGGTGTGCGCCGACCATGACGGCACCGAGTGGGGCAGGAAGCGCACCGCCATCTGCTCGCTCAAGAGCGGGCTGATCTCCTTCTGGGTGTAGCTGCGGATCGCCGTGCCGGCGCGCATGATCAAGGTCGCCTCGTTCAGCACCTGGCGCTTGGCCTCCTCGGTGGTGATCTCGCGCGCCAGCACCGTGGCCACCACCAGACCGATCGCGAAGGCGGCGATCATCACCAGGTTGAACTTGGTCCGCAGTCCCATCGCTGTCCCCTTGTCTCAGCGCGCGCCGTTGACCAGCCGGGTGGCCTGCTCGGCCGACAGGCGCCCGGTGAGCTCGGCCTTGATCTCGAACTGGTAGCGGCGGATGGCGGCCCGCGTCTCGGGCCCGAAGGTGCCGTCGATGCGGCCGGAGTAGTAGCCGATGTTGGCCAGCACGATCTGGACCTGGCGCCGGTCGCCATCGGACATGCGATCCTCGTCGACCATCTGCTGTTGCGGTGCCGGCGCCGGTGGTGCCGATGCGGCGGCGGGCGGCGCAGTTGCTGTCGGCGGCGGCGGTGGTGGCGCGGGCGCGGCGGCCAGCGCCGCGTCGCTGGTCGCGGCGATGAACTGTGCCGTTACCGCTTCTTTCGCCAGCCGGCGGCGCAGGCCGTCCAGCACGCCGTTCAGCTTGGCACCGCCCGCGGCCAGCTCGTCGCGCAGCGCGAGCGCCGCCGCGGTGGCGCCGTCGCCAGCTCCGTTACTCTGGCCGTCATTGGCGGCGGCGATGACCGCGAAGCTCGACGCCGCAAGCTGCTCGGCCAGCGCGCCCATCTTGCCGGCCGGCGCGTTGGGCGGGGCGAAGACGTCGAGCACCACCAGGCCGGCGCTGTCGGGCGCGCGGCGCAGGCTGTCGACCACGCTCTTGACCAGGATGCCCTGGGTCAGCACGTCGTTGTCGCGGGCGAGCACGGCCGAGACCGGCAGCAGGAAGGACCGGTTGTTGAACTCGGCGGCGTAGCCGCAATAGTACAGGGCGGCGATCGCCGGCGGCGACGCTGCGACACGGCGCGCCAGCACGCCGATCGCGGTGTCGAATTCGCCGCGCCCCAGGTTGTTGCGCTCGATGATCTCGAAGCCCTTGGCGCGCAAGCCGTCACGCGCCGCCGCCGCCGACGGCGTGCAGCGTGCCGTGGCGGGAAAGTTGGCGTACTGACCGTTGGCGATGACAAGAGCGATGCGCAACGGTTCGGACCGTCCCGCGGTTGCATCGCAACAGGCGAAGGCAAGGCCAAGGAGAATGATCGTCAGGCGAGCGCGCCTCATTGCGTAACCGGCCGGTGGCCCACACCAATTCAGGAATTGTGGAAGGAAACGCGATGGTACGAGCCGGCCTGAAACGGCGCTGTGTCAATGCTGTGGCATGTTCCCTGGGTTGAAAGGCGCAACGCCTCTACAGCCGGACGTGTACAGCCGGCCGTGCGCGCCGGAACCCGTCCGAGCAAGCAGGCGTTGACCCCTGGGGAGGTGACCCGCGCAGCCGGGAGTTGCCGTGATGAAGAAGCTGGTCTTCCTCCTTGCGCTCGCCTCCTGTTCCGGCACGGCCGACACGCCACCGTCGCCCGCCCTGCGCGACGTCAAGATCAGCTACGTCCATGCCGATCCGGACTGGATTCAGCACCGTGGCCAGGTGATGGGGCTGGCGCGGTCGAAGGACAAGATGACCTTGGCCTTCGCCACGCTGCGCTGGACCACCCACAGCTGCGTCGTGACCCTGCCCTGGCCGTGGACCGTCGGCCTCGACCTCTATGAGCGGCTGCGGCGGCACGAGGAGCGGCACTGCCACGGCGAGGAGCACCACGCCGCGCAC
>Ga0306921_10003995_pt1 | contig 15039 bp, 14 predicted proteins | sample sta12Cox44000080_FD_203760 | JGI IMG/M metagenome (GOLD analysis project Ga0306921, IMG submission 203760) | Lab enrichment of tropical soil microbial communities from Luquillo Experimental Forest, Puerto Rico - statoxic.12C.oxic.44.000.080 (v2)... | ecosystem: Environmental > Terrestrial >...
CGTGGTACGGGCCGGTCATGTGCTGGATGTGAAGACCGGCAAGACCGAAACCAACCAGATGATCATCATCGAAGGCGGGAAGATTTCGAGCGTTCGTCCGTGGGCAACCTTTAAACTGCCCGCCGGATCGACCGTCATCGATCTTCCCAATGCCACCGTTCTGCCCGGCTTGATCGATGCGCACACCCATCTCACCGGTGACCCCACCGACTTTGGATACTCAGCGCTCGGCATTTCGGTGCCGCGCGAGGCGCTCATCGGCGCACGGAATGCCCGCATCACGCTTGAGGCTGGATTCACCACGGTCCGCAACGTCGGTGCCGGGGGCTACAGCGACGTAGCCCTGCGCGACTCGATCAATCTGGGCGACGTCCCCGGCCCGCGCATGCTGGTCAGTGGGCCCCCCCTCGGCATTACCGGAGGCCACTGCGACAACAACCTTCTCCCCTACGCCTATCACGCGACCGAAGACGGGGTGGCGGATGGCGTGGAAGCGGTGCAGCGCAAGGTTCGCGAGACCATCAAGTATGGCGCTGATGTCATCAAAATCTGCGCTACCGGCGGGGTGCTCTCGAAAGGCGACGACCCGAACGCCGCACAGTACACGCTTGAAGAAATGAAAGCGATTGTTGCCGATGCCCATCGGCTGGGGCGGAAAGTGGCTGCGCACGCGCACGGAGCGCAGGGCGTGTTTTTTGCCTCAGAGGCGGGCGTCGATTCGATCGAGCACGGGCATCTCATGAACGACGAAGCCATTGCGACGATCAAAAAGAACGGAACGTATCTGGTTCCGACGCTTTACCTCATGGACTGGCACAAAGAGAACGCGGCTAAGGCCAATCTCCCCGATTTCACCCGAAGGAAGATGGAGATGGTGAGCGCGCAGGGGGCGAACATTGCCAAGAAGGCATTTGCGGCTGGCGTGAAGGTCGGCTTCGGCACCGATGCCGCGGTCTACCCGCACGGTCTGAATGCGCACGAGTTCGCCGTCTACGTTCGCCTGGGCATGACGCCGCTGCAGGCGATTCAGACTGCCACCATCAACGACGCCGACCTGCTCGGATGGTCGGATAAAGTCGGCACGCTCGAACCCGGCAAGTGGGCTGACATTATTGCGGTCGATGGCGACCCGCTACAGGACGTGACTCTCTTGCAGCATGTGAAGTTCGTGATGAAGGGTGGCAGCGTGGTGAAAAACGAGTACGCGAAGTAGGCGGCGGCATCCAAATCGCGCAGCTCTCTGCTACAGTCCCAGCGAGAACAGATTCCGCGCTGGCTGAAGCCAGGTCGGAATGACAAGAGTAATAAGAGGTGTCGCTCTGCCCAGACTTCTCAGAACACTTTCACTTTGAACGTCAGATACTTCTTGGGATTCTCGCGGATTGCCTTCACGAGTTCACGCGTCTCCACCAGCATCTGGTCGGAATTGTTGTAGAGCGAAGGGTCTTTGAACAGCTTGCCGGCCGTTCCATTCCCCGCTTCGAGGTCGCTCGTGAGTGCAGCCAGTTTGCTGATGGTGGTATCGAGTTTCTGCGCCAGCGCCTCGTCTTTCGCCAGTTTCCCAATACTGCCGCGGCCCGAGTTGATGTCATCCGTGATCTTGCGGACGTTCACCACGGTCTGGTTTGCGTTGTCGTAAAGGGCGGAATCTTTGAGTAATTTACCCGCGGTTCCCTTACCTTGCTGCACCTCATCAATCACGACGTTGATCTTGTCGATCGACCCCATGAGCTTGTTGTAAGCCTCGTCGGTGGCAACCAGCTTGCCGATGCTGCCTTTGCCGTTGCGGACTTCATCCACCACACCCTGAAAATCAGTAACGGTTTGCGCGAACCGGTTGTAAAGCGTTGGGTCGTAAATCAATTTGCCGATCGAGCCCTGGCCACTCTCCACGAATGCCACGATGCGATCCAGTCGCTTCAGCAGCGCATCCATATTTTGCAGCGTGCCTTGGCTGGCGCGCACCACGTCCTGAATGTCGGGAGTGTCGCGGGTGGCGAGCGTGTCGCCGTCGACCGCTTCCGGGCCCTTGGCCTGCGAGCTGTTGATGTCAATGAAGGTCTCGCCCAACACGCCTGCCGTTGCCAGGGAGGTCATCGAATCCTTGCGCAAGTTGAAGCTGTACTTGGTGCTGATCTTCATGGCGACTTCGACCGGGGTGCTGCCATGATCGCGCACGATTCGCACGCCTGTGACGTTGCCGATGTCAACTCCCTGCAGCCGCACCGGTGCCCCGATCCGCAGTCCACTCGCGTTGTCGAAATATGACCTGATTTTGATTTTGGGAGTGAACAGGCCGGTTGCCCCGGTCATGAGGAAGATGAGAACGCCCAGAGTGATGCAGGCCACGATGACCGTGATGCCGACCCGCAATTCCGACCATTGCAGCTGTTTCTGACTAGGCACGCACGCCTCGTCCGCGCTTGCGACTTACCCGATCGCGCCTGCTGAGCTGCCCCATGGCCACCTCATCGCGGAACCCAGACCGCCGCGCGTGCCCACCCCGCGGACTTTGCTCCGAGCCGCCGCTGAGCTTGCATGATAGCAAACGGAGGAGTTTACGTCAGGCGTGGCTCATTGCCCGCCCGGTTCCCAGCGCGGGCAGCAGCGCCAGCGCCACGAGGTAGGCTGCAGCGCCGCTGGCCAGGGTCACGTTGAGCCCGAACTGCAACGCGATCACGATCGCCAACACGGAACCCAGCACGCTCGACCCGGCATTCATGGCCCATGCCCATTCGATTAGGTTGTTTTGCGCGCTGGCGGGCTCCCCAAGTTGTGCGACGGTAAGGTCCGGTGAGTCTGTTCGCGCCAACGCGCGTAACCCGGTGGGAAAGGGCATGCCCATCGCAAATCCCAATGGCGCGAGCAATGCCGCACTCACCAGAAGTTTTAAGGCGAAGGGGATCCCGATCAGGGCGGCGAGCACCCCGGGCAAGCCCCAGACGGCCAGTACCAACCCGGCGATCACAAACGCCAGCGGCCGCCAGGCGAGGCTTGTTTCCCTCAGCCACCATCTTGAAACGAGGCTGCCCGTACCGCTCGATAGTAGTAACAGAAACACGACTACCGTGAGCGCGTAAGTGGGATGTCCAAGAAACAGCACAACGCGCTGAATGAACGCGATTTCCACCAGGATGTAACCCAGCCCGATCGCGACAAAATAAAACAGCGGCCGGGCCGGCTGATTTCCCAAGCCTCTCGAAGCCAACGGCATCACTAAAAACGAGATCACTGCGAGTAGCGAAATTACCAGCACGATCCCAAGCACGACCACCCCCAGATTGACCTTCCAGTCGATGCCGCGCTTCGATTCGTTCCCGCCGAAGAACTGGCTGGCCTTCAGCGTAAAAAAGAAAAAGGGCGCATTGTCGTCCACCGGAGCTACGTTATAGGCGTACGTTTTCGCGAAGGCTAGCGCATCATTACTCGCAATCAACGCCGAAAACGGATTATGCCCGGGCGCGGAAGGCAGGTAAAGCGCGGCTAGATTCGGTTTCTTTTGCAAGTGCGCACGCACCGCTTCCTCCTCCGCCGGCGTGAACGGGCTGCGTTTCGCGAGCACGACGACCGGAATGCCGTCGGTGTTCAGCCCGCCATCGGAGACCACGATAAAGTGTTGGGCGGGATTCGGGACGCCGAGCTCATGCAGCGCTTGGGTTGCCACCGATACGACGCGCAACGCCTCTCGCGGCTCGTGAAATTCCCAGCGCGTGATGGCCAACAAGCCGTCCGGTTTGAGGTGCTCGAAATATTCGCGAAAGGCATCGACCGTGTAGAGGCTGTTCTCGCTGAGTGCGAAGGCCCCGGCAGCAGTGGATGCCCAAGTATCCACCAACGTCATTTGGACGACGTCGAAGCGCTGGTTGCTCAGCCGCACGAACGAGCGCCCGTCTGTGACATGCAGATGAACTTCGGGCTGCTCATATAGACGGTAAGAATAGTCAGCGTATCGGCCGCGCATCACGGCGTTAGCGATGATCGGGTTGATTTCGATCGCAGTTACGCTCGGACTGCCGTTCGCGACCGCGCGCAGCACATCTACGCCACCGCCCGGGCCAATGATCGCGTACTCCCCGCGGGGCCGCAGCACGTTCGCGAGCGCTGGAGGCGCGGCCATCAGGTTTTTCTGCCACACCGTCCCCTGCCACGCATGTGGGTCCACATTCATGATGTAAGTGGAAGCGTCTGCGTCGATGACGACGGTCTTTCCCTGACTGCCTTGTTGATCAACCTCCACCCGCGAGATTGCGTTCCATCGCGCGAATTCTACCCAGGCTTTGTCGCGAAACATTCCCTTCGCGTAGACCACGTCGATCAGCCGACCGTTGTAGTTAGCCGCGATGGCCGAAACCAGCAACAACGCGCAACATCCCAGCATTCGCGAGACCGTGCGCTCCCCGCCCCAGGTCATTCCCGCGCCCGCCACGAGCAACGCCGCAAACAGAATTGTGTTCGGCCCGCCCAGCCAGTTCAGCAGCGGCACAATGCAGAGACAGGCCAGCGCGCCGCCCAGCAGATCGGCCCCGTAAAGTCGTGTGATGGTCCGCGTCTCTCGCGCGAACACCACCGAGAAAAGCAATCCCGTGATGAAAAATGGCACCGCCGAAGCTACGTAGAGCACTGTGAGCTTGAGAAGGTTGTAGTCGGAGAGGGTGAGCGAAACTGGAACATGTAGAACGATTTCGAGGACGATTGGAATCGCGATTGCGTTCGCGCAGCAAAGCCGCGCTGCCAACGTGCGAGTCTCTATGAGTTTCAACTGTGGCTTCCGCACATAAGCGAACACGCCCCCGGCTCCCAGCCCGAGCAGCGCAATTGAAATTGCAAGAAATGCGAAGTGATAAAAGAGCACCACCGAAAACAGCCGGGTGAGCGCGAGTTCGAGTAATAGGGACGCCAGGCTGCACATCCCTACGCCGAACATCAACGTGCGGCTGGAATTGGCAGTGCGGGCGCAGACCGGCGCAGTCGTGGGGAGGGTGACCATGCAAGATTGTGTGAAGTGGTCAGTCTAGCAGAGTCGACATGTCAGGTTTCGAGAATGACGAAGGCCATCGCCTGCTCGGCGGTATGCGTGAGAGAGAGCGCGACATTCCTCGTGCCGAGGCGGGCTGCAAACTCGGCGGCCTTGCCATGAAACACCAGTGTGGGCCGGCTTCCGGGCTTGCGCGCGACTTCAATATCGCGCCAGCGCACTCCGAAATTCCAGCCCGTTCCCAACGCCTTCATGCCAGCTTCCTTCGCAGCAAAACGGGCAGCATAGCGCTCCTCGCGGTTCGCCTTCGACTCGCAATAGCGAATCTCGCCTTCGGTGAAGACGCGTTCCACAAATCGCTTGCCGAAGCGCGCGATCGTTTCGCGAATGCGTGGCACTTCGGCGATGTCGATTCCCGTACCCACGATCATTCTGGCAACTTAGCACAAACACAGTTGGACGCCTGCCTAGAAGAGCAAATCCCCGCGGTAGATGAGCCGATTCTCGACCAGCCGCGCTTCGGCCATTAACTGGTGCGGCTTGGGAGATGCTTTTCCGTCAATGTGCAGGACGACGTGCCCGTGCGCGACCAGCCAATCGGAAACGAGCATCCGATGACACTGGAACCACATCCGCTCCGCGCACATGTAGGCGGTGCGCGCCTGCTCCGCGAACTGCACAAGCTGACCGGCCGCCGCTTCGAATTCGGGTGTCAGCATGTAGTCGGCATAATTGCGGAAACTCGCATTGCGCAGTGCGATGTTCGGTGAATCCTCACGCGCTTTTTTCCGATAGCCGCCCAACGCCTGCATCCATACATATTGAATCCCGGCCGCAGGCAGAGTTGTCTCCAGTGACTCCCGATTGAAATGCGGCAGCCGCCGCGACATCGGGAAGGCGCGAATGTCCACCAACCTTTGAATCTCGTGAGCCTGTAGAGCTTCCACCAACTCATCGCGCGAGCGGGTGGAATGGCCGATCGTGTAGAGGGTCGCCACGTTTCTATTCAAACATGGGAGGGCATCGGGCAGATCGTGGATGCCTGATCAGCGGTGAGTGTCTGCACTAAGAATCCGCCCGCACGCGGCAGCGATAACCGAATCCTGTTCGGGAAATACAGTCCGCAAATCGAAGACGAGGCGGTCATTCTCCACGCGAGCGATGATGGGGGGAGCAGATCTTCGCAACTGCGTCAGCAATTCGTCCGCACTCAGTTTTTCGTCTCGAATGCCTAACAAGCAGGTAGGCAGAACCGCCGCCGGCGCAGCCCCGCCGCCAATCACAGATCCTCCATCCAGTAGTTCAATCGTACTCTGCGGCCAGCGCTTCAATTGATTCGCCAGTTCCTCCGCCCGCGTGCGGACCGCGTCCTTGCTCAAGCGCATCATGCGTAGCGCGGGGATTGCCTCGTAATCTCCGCGCACGTATGCCAGCAACGTCGCTTCGAGGGCTGCGTACACCAGTTTGTCCGCGCGCAAAGCACGGAACAGTGAATTGGATCGCATGCCTGCAATCAGTTCGCGCCGCCCGCTCAGCATGCCCGCCTGTGGTCCGCCCAACAGTTTGTCGCCGCTGTAAGTGACCACATCCACGCCCGCCCTCAAGCTGTCGAGCACACCCGACTCTTCCTGAATGCCCGCCGACTTCAAATCGAACAGTGCTCCGCTGCCCAGATCTTCGACCAGAGGAATCGAACGCGCGCGCGCCAAGGCTACCAGTTCTTCGAGCCCGGGCTGTTCGGTGAATCCAGTAATCTCAAAATTTGATCGGTGCACGCGCAAGAGCAAGCGAGTCTTGTCGGTGATGGCGCGTTCAAAGTCAGCGATCCGCGTGCGGTTCGTCGTGCCCACTTCCCGCAGAATTCCGTTCGACTGCGCCATGACATCGGGAATCCGGAACGATCCCCCGATCTCCACGAGTTCGCCCCGCGAGACGATGACTTCCCCACCTGCCGCGAGCGAATTCAGTGCCAGCCACACCGCGGCGGCGTTGTTGTTCACCACGATGGTGGAGATGTCGCCTGCACCAGCTGGCTCCAACAGTCGCTGAAACAACTGTTCCACGTGTGCATCGCGCTTGCCGCGACTGCCCGCCGTCAAATCAAATTCGAGGTTGGAATATCCTGCTGCGGTGCTCTGAATAGCTTCAATGGCCGCGCTACTCAACGGAGCCCGCCCCAGGTTGGTGTGAAGAATTACGCCCGTGGCGTTGATCACGCTTCGCAGAGAGGGCTGCAAAGAGCGTTGTACCTCCAGGTTCACGGCTCGCGGAAGTCCCGCAATTCGCGAAGCGAGGTTCGGCTCATCAATGGCTCCGGTGGCTATCTCGCGCCGAACCGTCTCTAGCGCCCGCCTTGCCGCTTCTACCGCAACCGCGCGTCCTTCGCGCTCCGCAATTGCCGCTACCTCTGCCTCGCGGAGCATTTCATCCACCGACGGCAGACTGCGGTACAACTCGGACTGGCCGGAAGACTTGTCTGATGCGCTGGTTTTCGTTTTCACAGTGTGTGCATGTAGGCCAGCAGATCTTGAATTTGCTGCTGGTTGAGTTCACGCCCATAGGCCGGCATTTTGCTGCGTCCGTACCGAACGATCTCGCCGACGCGTTCGTCATTTGCAGGCAGCCCGCTGATGGAGAGCTCGGGCTTCCTAAAAACGTCCTTGAGGCCAGGCCCTTTCTTCCCACGCGAGGAGTACGGTTCGTGACACTGATCGCAGTACCGGTCGTAGATTTTTCGTCCGGCCGCTTGCTCCGGATTCAGCCCCAACTCGGCGTCCGATTTTCGGCGTTGCACGTCGCAGCCCGCACACAGCAGCAGGCTGAAGAGAATCGCCACGCCCCAGGGCCGTCCGAAAATCACCACGTCCCCGCCAATGGTTGACCTCGATTGCATTCGACCTCGCGATCGCCGGCTCGCTCAATCCTGCTCCGCTCCGACGTACAATAATAGAGCACCGGCTATGGCAATCGTGGTCAAGCGCGTTTACGAGGAGCCCGCGAAAAGCGACGGCACCCGCGTGCTCGTCGATCGGCTATGGCCGCGAGGTGTAACCAAGGCTGCCGCTGCCCTCGACGCATGGCTCAAAGAACTCGCCCCGTCCGACGAACTACGGATCTGGTTCCACGCTCGGCCGGATGAGTGGCTCGCCTTCCGTAAGCGCTACATGAAAGAGCTCAACCGCCCCGAGGCCTCCGAGGAGTTGCGAGAACTCTATCGCCTGGCCGGAGGCCGCAAACGCCTGACGCTTCTGTTCGCTTCCAAAAACGTAGATCGAAACAACGCGACCGTCTTGAAGGATCTGCTCGATGGCATGCGCAAGCCCCCCACCGGCACCGGGCCCGCTGCCGCCGGAGTCCAGCGCCTGCGCAGAGCTGCCCGCCGCCCGCGTTAAGTTCACGCCTCCCATTCACGCAACAATCATCGACTCGCGATCGAGACTTCCCGAGGTGTTGGCGTCGCTTCGAAGCAGCCTGATTTAGAATCGCCGCAATGCGTCCTGTCTTCGAATGGAACATCGGCTCCCGCGTTCTCACGCTTGGTAAGCGCACGCTGCTGATGGGAGTCGTGAACGTTACGCCCGATTCCTTTTCGGATGGCGGCCTGTTTCTCGATTCCGAAAAAGCTATTGAACATGCGCTCAAGTTGCTCGGCGACGGCGCCGGCCTTCTCGATATCGGCGGCGAATCGACACGCCCGGGAGCCAAAGCGGTCGTCTCAGAAAGCGTTGAACTCGAGCGCGTTCTGCCCGTGATCCGCGGGATCAAGCTGAAACGCGCTGCTGCCACCATCTCGATCGACACCTACCGAGCCTCTGTCGCTCGCGCCGCCTTCGAAGCGGGTGCCGAAATCGTCAATGATGTCAGTGCCTTCCGCTGGGATGCCAAAATGGCGAAGACGGTCGCCGAACTCAAGTGCGGCGCGATCCTTATGCACATGCGTGGACGTCCCGAAGAATGGCGGAACCTTCCTCCAGTTGGCGATATCGTCACCCTGGTCAAGCGCGAACTTCGCGAATGGACTGACGCCGCCACGCTCGCCGGCGTCAAGCGCGAACGAATGATGATCGACCCGGGCTTCGGCTTCGGCAAGAACTTCGAAGAGAACTACCCGCTGTTGCGCCGCCTTGAAGAATTCCACCAGTTGCGCTATCCGATCGCGGTGGGCATCTCGCGCAAGTCATTCGTCGGACGCATGGTCTCCCACGGCGGAGTCGATGCGAAAATCGAAGATCGTCAATTCGGAACGGTCGCCGCCGAAACCGCCGCCATTCTGAAAGGCGCGCAGGTCATTCGAACCCATGACGTCCGTGCCAGCTTCGACGCCGCCCGTGTCGCCGATGTAGCGGCCTGAGGTCGAATGTTTTTTCATTTCAAAAACAAATGCGCGGCTTAAACGCGGCGGCTTCACCTCCAACCTGTGGCATAGACTCAAAGGTGCGATGTCCGGCGCCGAACGACTAAGGACTAACGACCAACGACCAGTGCCCCCACAATGGATGCCCTGATAAAACCCTCCCAAGATCCACGCGTTACCGTCCGGCGCGCCGGGCCGCCCGCTCCTGAAGGCACGTGCGTCGTGTACTGGATGCAGCGTGCCCAGCGCTCGCATGACAATCCCGCGCTCGACGTAGCCGTTGAAGCTGCCAACGCGCTTGGTAAACCGGTGGTGGCCTTGTTTGCGCCCCGCCCATTCGAGCCGGCAAACCTTCGTCATTACGCTTTTCTCGCGGAGGGCATCCCGGATATCGAACAGGGCCTCGCAAAACGCAATATCGGGTTTGTGTTCCGCCGTTTTCCCGATCACAGCCTCATCAAGTTCTGCGATGAAGTGAAGCCCGCCCTCGTCGTTGGCGATGAGAATCCCATCCGGCAGGCGGCAGGCTGGCGCGAAGCGGCAGCCCGCAAGCTGAAAGTTCCGCTCTGGACAGTCGACGCCGACGTGATCATTCCGACAAAGCTGCTCGAGAAAGAGCAGTACGCTGCGTTCATCATTCGTCCGCGGCTGCAGGCGCGGCTCCCCGAGTTCTTGAAGCAGCCCTCAAATCCGAAAGCCAACCACGAATGGAAGCCGCCAAAAGTCAACTCGCTCCCGCCGCTCATCTCAGTCGACACCCTGACCGAGGGCTGGAAGATCGACCGTTCCGTTCAACCGGTGACCGGGTTTACCGGAGGCACAAAAGAAGGGCTGAAGTTGCTCAAAGCCTTCGTCCAGCGCAAGCTCGCGACATACTCCACCGCCAACAATCACCCCGAACTTGACGGCACCACGCAGCTTTCGCCGTATCTGCATTTCGGCCACATCGGCCCGATCACAGTGGCGCTCGCGGTTGAGGGCGCCGACGCGCCCAGGACCGACAAGGACACCTTCCTCAACCAGATCATCGTATGGCGCGAACTATCCATCAACATGGTCCACTTCAATCCCAACTACGACAACTTCGAAGTCGGCGAGACCTGGGCGCACAAATCGCTAGGCAAGCACGCCGCCGACCCCCGGCCTGTCCTTTATTCCGAAAAGCAGCTCGAAAACGCCGAGACCCACGACGCACTCTGGAACGCCGCCCAAATGCAAATGGTAAACACCGGCTGGATGCACAACTACCTGCGCATGTATTGGGCCAAGAAAATTCTGGAGTGGACGCCCTCGCCGGCGCAAGCTCACCAGATCGCGGTCCGCCTCAACGACAAATACGAACTTGATGGACGCGATCCCAACGGCTACGCGGGCATTGCGTGGTCGATCGTTGGCAAATTCGATCGCCCCTGGTTCGAGCGGCCAATCTTCGGCCAGATCCGATATATGTCAGGCGCGAGCACCGGGAGGAAATTCGACAGCAAGAAATACATCGAGCAGAACTTGCAGCCGAGGATGTTTGGCTGAATCAACTCGAGGTAAGAGTTCAAAACTCTCGGTTCGAATCCACCAGAATCGTCACCGGCCCGTCGTTCACGAGCTCCACATCCATCATTTCCTGAAATCTCCCGGTCTCGCACTGCAGTCCAGCGGCTCTCACCCGCCCCACAAAGTACTCATACAGCGCCCGCGCGTTCTCCGGCCGTGCCGCGTCGGCAAACGACGGCCGTCGCCCCTTCCGCACATCGCCATACAGCGTGAACTGCGACACCACCAATACCCCGCCGCTCACCTCCGCCACCGACCGGTTCATCTTCCCATGCTCGTCTTCAAAAATCCGCAGCCCAATAATCTTCTCCGCCAGATAATCCGCGTCGGTTTCCTGATCATTTCCGCCGACACCAAGAAGCACCAGCAGGCCATGCCCGATTTCGCCCGTAATATTTCCGTCTACGGTCACCATCGCCCGGCTCACGCGCTGCACCACGGCTCGCATGACGGCCAGTTTCAGCGTTTTGGAACTCTTTGGCAACTCAGGCATCTGTATGCTGTGAGGCTCCGCCTGCGTTGACCCTTTTACGCGGCTCCAATTAGGATGCTAAGGGTCAAAGCGTCCAAGAAGATTGCTGTCTGCCCGCTCGTCTCTGGGCAAACTTGCGGCTGTCTTTACACCTGTTCGCCGCGACCTTTAGACTTACGGGTCCGTTCATTCGGTTTTGTTTCCGGACATTCCGGTTCGTACGCAGCAGACTTTCAGCATAGGCAGCGCGTGGGCGCCGCAGAGGAGAACTAATGGCAGCCGTTGAGGAAAAAGTAAAACAGATTATCGTAGAGCAGCTTGGTGTGGATGAAGGCGAAGTCACCCCGAACGCGTCGTTTGTGGACGACCTGGGCGCAGACTCCCTCGATACCGTCGAACTGGTCATGGCCTTCGAGGAAGCGTTCGACATCGAGATTCCCGACGAAGACGCGGAAAAGATTCGCACCGTGCAGGACGCCGTCGATTACATCGGCAAGCACTCGAAAGGCGGGAAATAGTTTTGGTTCGACGGGTCGTGGTTACCGGCATCGGCCTGATTTGCGCCGTGGGCAATTCGACCGAAGAAGTCTGGAAGAACCTGCTGGCGGGCAAGAGCGGCGTCGCGCGCATCACGCACTTCGACGCCTCTGCGCACTCCTGCCAGATCGCCGCCGAGGTCAAGAATTTCGACCCGCTGAACTTCGTTGAGAAAAAAGAGCTGAAGAAGATGGGCCGCTTCATCTACTTCGCCCTCGCCGCCTCCGACGAGGCGATGAAGGCCAGCGGCCTGAAGGTCACAGCGGAAATTGCCGAGCGCGTCGGCGTCCACATCGGCTCGGGCATCGGCGGCTTCGATGTGATCGAGCGCGAGCACCGAGCGTTGCTCGAAGGCGGCCCGCGCAAGATCTCCCCGTTCTTCATTCCTGCGGCGATCGTGAACCTGGCCGCTGGCCACGTCTCCATGCGCCTCGGCGCCAAGGGACCGAATGAAGCCACCGCGACCGCATGCACGACCAGCGCGCATTCGATCGGGGACTCCTACAAGATCATCCAGCGCGGCGATGCCGAGGTTATGATCGCCGGGGGCTCCGAAGCAGCCATCACGCCCATGGGCGTGGGCGGTTTCGCGGCCATGCGTGCGCTTTCCACGCGCAACGATGATCCCGAAAAGGCCAGCCGTCCTTGGGACACCGAGCGCGACGGGTTCGTCTGTGGCGAAGGCGCGGGCATCCTGATTCTCGAGGACCTCGAGTTTGCCAAGCGCCGCGGCGCGCCAATCCTTGCCGAAATCGTCGGCTACGGTATGTCTGGCGACGCCTACCACATCACGCAGCCCGCACCCGAGCACGAAGGCGCCTACCGCGTCATGAAGAACGCCCTGCACGACGCCCAACTCCAGCCCAAAGACATCGGCTACGTAAACGCGCACGGAACCTCGACGCCGATCGGCGACGTGCTTGAGGCGCACGCCATCCGTAATTTTTTCCATGAGCACAAGGTCCCAGTGAGCTCGACTAAATCCATGACTGGCCACTTGCTGGGCGGCGCTGGCGGCCTCGAAGCTGGGATCTCTATTCTCGCCCTGCGCGACCAGATCCTGCCCCCGACCACGAATCTTGCGAACCAGGACCCCGACACCATCCCCATGGATTTCATCCCGAACCACCCCCGCAAGGCCACGGTCGATTACGCGCTCTCGAACTCTTTCGGTTTCGGCGGCACGAACGGCGCTCTGATCTTCAAGCGCTGGTCCGAATAGCCTGCTGGGAACTGTTAAGAGCAGGCTCTGCGATGAATCCCGAGGGGCTCAGGTACTGCCTGAACTACCGTGGAAGAGCGGCCCTTTAGGGCCGCGTTAGCTTCTGCGAAAGCTGGGGCTTTAGCCCCTAGTGGCAGCGAATCAAATCTGCGGGCCGCGTCTTTGCTTGCTATCAAATCCCTCAGCACTTTTTGCAAGGACCGAAAGTAACCCATCGGGCCATGTCCCGTAACGCCACTTTTGTACCTGTCCATTGGCCCAACGAGCCTTTGCCAAACTTCGCTTCCGCCCCCAGAATGGTCTTGCACTATGGAACGTACTCCGGCCATGGAATCTACCTTCGGTACCGCCCTCGCCCCCATCGCTCCCAAGAAAAAAGCCGCTGCCCGCGTGGCTTTGGTGGACCTGAAGGACGCCGCCCACAGCGTGCTCGGTGAATGCTTCAAGCAATTCAATGTCGATCCCGTCGTCCTTCCCGGCAACGCAGCGGAACGTCTGAAAAAAGAAAAGTTCGAAGCCTGCGTGATCAAACTTGGCCCCGGCGCCCAAGCTGTCATGGAGGCAATCCGTACCTCGCCCTCCAACAGCCGCATGGTGATCTACGGCCTGGGCGGCAGCGCGCAGGAAGCGATGCGCTACTCGAAGTACGGCATCAACGCGATCTTTCAGGAGCCTGTCGAGCGTTCGACCGCTCTCAAACTTGTTCGTGCGACCAACATGCTCGTGCTCCACGAATTCCGCCGTTATGTGCGCATCCCGGTGATGACCGAGGTCTCGCTCCAACTGAACGAAAGGAAAAAGCTGACCGCGACCAGCATCGAAGTCAGTTCGGGTGGCATGTCGCTGCGCAGTACGGACGATCTTCCCGCCGGACAGAATCTCGAAGTTTCCTTCGCGCTGCTTACCCTGCCGCGTCTGTGGATCCGCGGCACTGTGACCTGGAAAAAACCCAAGCACTCTTTCGGCGTGCGCTTCGACGCGACGGACGACCGCCGCCGTAAGCTCAAAGAGTGGATCGACGCCTACCTCGAAGTCAGCTAGCAGTATTCCTGCAGCATTTTCTAAGCTTGTCATTCCGAGCGCAGCGAGGAATCTGCTTTTCGCCGGCAACCGCGCGAACGCCCGGGTCCACCCGCTACAATACCCGCGTGAGCTCCACCGCTCCGGCCGAGGAAGAACTCGACTCCCCATCCGCCCGCCGCCCCTTCACGCGTTGGGAACGCTTCCTCCTCACCGTCATCTCCCGGGCCGTAACATTCGCGGTAAAACTTATTGCGCCCACTCTCCGCTACTCCGTCTCCTGCGAAGAAAATTCCCCGCAAAGTCTCGAGCAGCGCCCGTTCGTGTACTCCTTCTGGCACCAATGCATCTTTCCGGCGGTCTACCTGTGGCGCAATCTCGACATCCGCGTCATGTCGAGCACCAGCTTCGACGGCGAATTCACCGCCCGCATGATCCGCCGCTTCGGTTTTGTTCCCGTGCGCGGCTCAAGCAGCCGCGGCGCTGTGCGTGGCCTGCTGGGCCTCCGTCGTGAAATCGCCCAAGGCTACACCGTCGCCTTCACCATCGATGGCCCGCGCGGCCCGCGCTTTGTAACCAAGCCCGGCCCCGTCTTGCTAGCTCGCAGCTCGCGCACACCCATGGCAGTCTTCCACATTGCGCTAGAGAATCCTTGGATACTCCGCACCTGGGACGCGCTTCTGATCCCCAAGCCTTTCTCGAAGGCCCTGATGCGCGTCGGCACGCTGATTCCAGTTCCTGAAGACATGCCCGCCGACCAGCTTGAGCACTACCACCAGAAGCTTCAATCTTCATTGGATAGGGTGAAAACCTGGGCGGAAACGAATGTCCACCGCGTAGGCGGAGACCTACCCATCTTCAAACGCACAACAGAAGGCGGTACCTTCCCGCCCAGCTAAGATCGCCGGGCC
>Ga0306921_10003996_pt1 | contig 15036 bp, 14 predicted proteins | sample sta12Cox44000080_FD_203760 | JGI IMG/M metagenome (GOLD analysis project Ga0306921, IMG submission 203760) | Lab enrichment of tropical soil microbial communities from Luquillo Experimental Forest, Puerto Rico - statoxic.12C.oxic.44.000.080 (v2)... | ecosystem: Environmental > Terrestrial >...
TTGATACTCCTGGGGTCCGGAGGAACCCCGCCCGCCCCTCCGTCAGGAGGTCGAATGCCGCATCGGATCATCCAGTTTGGCATGCCTTCGGGGCCGCCGCCGCGCGCCCGGGTCGCGGCCGTGTGGCTGTCGCTGGCCTGCGCTGCCGCCCTCTCTGCGCCCACCCCCGCCGCCACGCAAACGCTGTCGGGCGGCGGTGGCTTCGATTACTACTCGGGCGCCGGCGGACAGATCACGCGCAGCGTCGACGCCTGGGTCGAGGACCGCATCGGGGCCGGCTCGGTGTCGCTCGAGGGCAGCCGCTTCGACGACACCATCGTCGGCAGCGGCCTGAGCTACGGCGCGGGAATCGGCGTGCCGGTCGCGCCGCGCTGGCGATTGCGGGCCTCGGGCACCCGCTACGTCGGCGACGGGAGCTTCAGCGGCTGGCGGCTCAAGGCCGGGCCGCAGCTCCACGTGCCATCCGGCGAGACCGCGGGGTTCTACGTCTCACACTACGACGACAACATGCAGGGGGCTTCCACCGCCCTGACGGTCTCGCTCGCGGTTCCGCAAGGCCCGTCGCTCTCCCTGCGCGCGAATGCCGGCTACGCAGCCGCCGCCTCGGCGCACGGCCCGCAGGCCACCGTGGGGGCGAGCTGGATCCCGATCCGGCACCTCGAGCTCTCCGGGGACTTCGGCTTCGTCCAGAGCGGGCTCGGGGTCGCGGGGGCGTTCCCCTCGAAACACGCGCGCGACCTCGCGCAACCCGCGCAGCCCAGCGCCGAGATCGGCGTGAGGCTCATCTCGTCGTAATCGTCTCCCCGATATCGCTTCCCCCCCGGGCCCGGGAGGTCCGGAATCACGCGCCGCAGGCGCACGTTCGAAAGGAGCAACGATGAACCGGAAGAGCATGATCGCGACCCTGATGGTCGCAGGCCTGATCGCGGCCACCAGTGCGTGGGCCGCGAATGACGCGGGCACCGCCGCCAAGCCGTCGTCCAAGTCGGTGGCGTCGGCCAACAAGAAGATGGAGGCGTCGGCGAAGGACGTGGACCAGGCCGCGGCCAAGGGCGGCGCCGAGGTCGCCGAGCGGCTGGCGAAGATGTTCAACACCACGCCCGATGCGCTGACCGCCGAGCGCAAGCAACTCGGCACCTCCTGGGGGCAGCTCGCCATCGCCCATACGCTGGCGGCCCAGGCGGGCGGCAGCGTCACCGTCGCGAGCCTGATTCAGGAGCGCAAGGCCGGCAAGGGCTGGGGCGAGATCGCGAACGGCCTCAACCTCAAGCTCGGCCAGGTGGTGAGCGAGGTGCACGAGAACAGCCACGCGGCCGCGAACAAGGAGAAGAGCGAGACCGCGGAGAAGGACGCCGACCACGACGCCAAGTCCGGCAAGGCCGCCAAGGCCGGCAATGCCAGCGAGCCGCGCGAAGCCCCGGCCTCGCACGGTGGGAGTCACGGTCACGGTAGCGGGATGTAATCCGCGCGACCATCGGCGGGAAGCAGCGACGGGCGGGACGAACGGTCCCGCCCGCTTCGTTTGCGCCTCCAGTGCCGCTGCGTCGCTAGCGCAGGATCGTGACGCCGCGCGAGAGCGTGTGGCCGTTGGCCCTCAGCAGGATGACGTATCGCCCACTCGCCACCGGCTCGCCGCGCTCATTCCTGCCCGACCAGACCATGCTGCGGCTCCCGGCCGGGAGCGAGCCCGAGAGCAGCCGGCTGACGAGCCGGCCGGAGAGATCGTACACGTCGAGAGCCACGGCACCCGCGACCGGGAGGGTGAAGCCGATCCCCGTCGCTCCCCTCGAGGGATTGGGCGTGACGGGGGCGAGCCAGAGCCCGCCGGCGACCTGGTCGCCGACCCCCGCCATCGAGGTCACCGTAATGCTGAACGGTGTGTTCACCGCGCCCCCGTACCAATTCCACGAGTCACCGCTGGTGCTGCCTCCGTTCGAGCACATCGCGACCGCGTAGAAGCTGTAGGTCCCTTCGGTCGCCGGCGCCTGCCAGCTGAACGTCCACGACCGCTGCGCGTTGCTGCTGTGCGTCAGCTCGCCATTCAGGATGTAGGTGCCGGTCCCTGCGGTCAGTGTGCCGCCGGTCGCTTTGAGATCGACGCCGCCGGTGGTCCCCCCCGGCCCGCCGGTCGCCGAAATGGTGTAGGAGTTGCTGCTGCCCGGAGCCACGTACTGCGATCCCGAGATGCCAACGGTCACGGCGCGGTTCTGGTTCGGGATCGAGCTATGGCACGAGCAGCCGGTCGCGCTCTGAGTGACACCCGACACGCCATTACTGTGAGCGAAGACCACGGCCGACCAGAGCAGGAGTGCCGCCGTCGCGAGCGCACCCGTGTGCCGAACCGCTGTGTGGGAACCCGGCATGATCTGACCCTCCCTTGGGACGACGGTTTGCCGTGGACCGGCGGCCGCGCTGTCGAGCGTCCACGGGAGCGGCCGGCCGCGCGTCAAGCATGGTCCGGGCCGCTAGGGTCTGTAGCGGCGGGAGGTCGGGCGGACCGGCCGGAAGTCGTTGGGGCCGCATTTGCCCGGGCAGGCTCGATCGCCACGCGCGACCGCCGGCCGCCTCTGCCGGTCACCCCGGGAGCACTGACATCGTGGCAGGTGCGGCAGCCCGATGGCACACCGAGGCGAGGCGAAGCGAAGGCGTCGTTGCCTTACGGCCCCTGGGGTGTGGAGTGGCTCGGGTGCAGACGGTGCGCGATGCGGCGCGTCATCGAGACCAGCGGCGCGAACTCGGGCCGGTCGGCGGTCCACTGCGCGGTCCAGGCGCTCATGCCCGCGTCGTCGTAGTCGAAGAGGCGGGCGCGCCACAGGAACGGGCACGCCGCCTCGGTCGCCGCGAGATCGTCGGCGACGAAGCCCTCGGTGTTGGCTTCGCGCACCAGCATGCGCGGCCCGATCCACATGCGGCGCGCCGACTCCGCGGGCGAAAGCCCGTACCACGCCAGCACGCCGAGATACTGGGCGCGCTCCTGCCCGGGCGGCGGGATCAGATCCTTCGCCCAGTGCCCTTCGCGATCGAGGTAGGCGGCCCAGTCCTCGACGGCGCGGAAGTCCGAGCTGGTGAGGTCGCAGCTGTCGGGCACGGCGCGCGCGACGGCGTGCGCGAAGTCGAGCATCATGCGCGCCGCGTCGCCGTGGCCGGCCTGCGCCAGGCGCTCCGCCTCGTGCGGGATGAACCCGTCGCTGTCGCGGCATGCGAGCTTGAAGAAGTTGCCGTACAGGCGCTGGGCCTCGTAGGCGGCCGCGAAGCCGCGCGGCTCACCCTGATTGGCGATCACCGCCGGCTCGAGCACCACGCGGCGCCATGCCTCGTGCGCGATGAAGCGTCCCACCCCCGGGGTCTCGAGGACGCGCGCCTGCACCGCGGGGTTGGAGAGCGACACGCTCCAGGTGGCGATGCGGTAACCCACCGAGTAGCCGGACAGGATCCCCACCACGTTGGTGGTGGTCGAGACCGGCTTCACGTAGTCGAGCGTGCGCCGGTAGAGCTCGGCGAACTGGCCCGGCATCACCGGCGAGCCGGTCGAGTCGGCGAGCGTGAGCCAGAAACCGTTGGGGGCGCGGCCGCGCAGCGCGAGCGGCGCGTAATGCGAACCGCTGATCGCGCGCCGGTACTCGTGCCCCTCGCCCGGCGGCTCGAAGCGCCGGCGGTCGATGTCGTAGCGCTGGAACACGTGGCGGCCGGTCGACAGCTCGACCACGAAGTGGGCCACGGTGTCCGAGGGCGAGTCGCGCCACGAGTAGATGCTCAGGTTCTCGAGCAACTCCTGGTACGGGAGCGCGGTCGGGTCGGGAAGGCTGCGGCGCCCGACCACGAAGCCCACCACGCACAGCGCCAGGAAGACGATGAACACCCGGCTCGCGATGGTGCGGCTTGCGACGTGGTGGACCAGCGGTCCCAGCTTGCGCGGGAAGCGACGCCGTGGCATCGACCTGGCTCCGTAGAGTTGGGGAGGCGGCATGCGGCGCCGGATCCGGTTCCGGGCGCCCGTGCCCGCCTGATGAGGGGTTATCGGACGATGGGCGGCGAAAGTTCAGCGCGGGGCGCGGCGCGCGCCGGGGCCGCGCCCGCGCTCACGGTGCCAGCACCGCGTCGGGCGGCGGCCGGAGCGCGCGCGCCACCGGGAGCAGGTCCTGATCGGGGTCGGCCCACGGGGAGTGGCGGTAGAAGAAATCGAGGCGCCGGGCGGGGCTGTTGGCGAAGGCGGTATCGGCGGCGAGCCTGGCCTTGAACTCCCGGGCCAGCGCCGGGTCCTGGTCGAACATCTTCCGCGCCAGCGGCTCCACGACGTAGCCGGCGCCGAACTCCTTGAGCTCGAGCACGGTGTCGAAGGCGTTCCAGTACGCGAGCCCATCGGGCGCCTGGGCCTCGAACAGGTTGATCGCGATCAGCGCGCCGCGCTGATCGAGCGGCACCCACAGGTCGCCGGGTCGGTAGCCGCGCTTGCGGCGCTCGAGGCCTACCTTCGTGATGCGGATCGGGCGATGGCGCTGATCGGGGCGCGCGCCCCAGCTCCATTCGAGCACGTGCTGGACCTCGACCGAGTCGCTCCACGGCTTGCTGAAGCGCCGGTAGCGCACGCCGTGAACGTCGAGCTTCTCGCGGCAGATGGTCCACTCCTGAGGGATGAGGTACCCGGCCGGCTCGCGCACCGTCACGGTGGGCACGGTCTCGCGGTAGAGGGGGAGGATGGTGTCCCACGGGGTCGCGGTGAAGCGGACCACCGGGCCCCCCGCGATGTCGCTGCGCTCGGCGCGCGCCACCACGCCCTTGTAGTCGAACGGCACGCTCGCGTCGCCGGTCCGGGTGTCGATCACCACCTGGCGCTTCACGGGGTCGCGCTCGCGCGCGCGCCCGGTCACCTCGGCCTCGGCGACGGCGACCGCGTCGATCAGCTCGCGCGGGCGCTGGTTCACCTCCTCGAGCACCGCGACCAGCAGGTCGTAGGTGGCCCGCACCCGCACCTCGTAGGACTTGAGCATGTGGGTCTCAACCAGGATCGCGGGGCGGCACTGGAGCGGACCGTAGCCGGTCGAGAAGCGCGGGGGGAAGTTGCCGAAGTCGATCCCGGTGCGCGGGTCGTCGCCGCCCCGGAACTCGAGGTAGGGCGCCGGCAGGTGGCCCATCGCGGCCAGCCGCGGCACCGCGCGGCCCTCGAACGCCTGGGTCAGCCAGCGGTCGAGCGCGACCGGAACGCCGGCCCCGTGGTTGAAGCCGTAGGTCACGTCGTGCCGGTAATCGGCGCCGTCGGTGGTGTGGTTGTCGATCAGGAGATGCGGCCACCAGCGCGTGAACACGCGGGTGAGGAGCGCCTGCATCTCGGGCGATTCGGCCTTGAGGTAATCGCGGTTGAGATTGAGGCCGGTCGCCGTGGTGCGCATGCCCATCTCCTCCGGCCCGTTCTGGTTGATGCGGTTGTACTTGCTGTGGCGCTCGTGGGCGTCGACCGAGAAGATCGGGAGCACCAGCAGGGTCGCGTGGTCGAGCAGCGAGTCGCGATCGTGGAGCACCGCCATATCGCGCACCAGGGCGAGGCTCGCGTCCTTGCCTTCAATTTCGCCCGAGTGGATGCCGTTCTGGATCAGAATGATCGGCTTGCCGATCGCGCGCGCCGCCTCGGGCGTGAAGGCGCGGTCCTTGGAGACGATGAGGAGCGGCAGCTCGCGCCCCTGAGCGCTCGAGCCGTAGCTCTCGAGCTTGACCCACGGCGAGGCCCCCATGACGCTGCGGCAGAAGCGCAGGGTCTCGTCGTAGTCGGCGGTGACGCGGTAGCCCGAGCGCTCGGCGCGCGTCTGCCAGAACGCGGGCACGGTGTGCGGCGGGGCGGGGGCGGCGGGCGCCGGCGCTGGAGCAGGCGCTGCGGGCGCCGGAGTCGGCGCCGGCGCGCCGTGGCGGACGGTGTCGGGCGCCGGGGTCGCGCGCTGCGTGGTGTCGGTGGCGGGTGTGGCGGCGGCGAGCAGCGTAGCGAGGGCGAGGCGCGCGAGCATGCCCGGCTACGATAGCACAGCGCCAGCGCGCGTCACGCCGCTACGCTGTGGGCGTGCCGGCGACAAGCGTGTCGATCTTCGCGGCCAGGATGAAGTCGTTCCGGTGCAGACCCTTGATCTTGTGGGTCCAGGTCTCGATCGTCACCCGGCCCCACGCGACGTGGAGATCGGGATGGTGCTGCTCGCGCTCCGCGATCTCGCCCGCCTGGTTCGCGAACGCCAGCGCGGCGCGGAAGTCCTTGAACTTGAACTCGCGCTCGAGGCGGGCAATGCCGTCGCGCTCGACGATGCGCCACGCCGGGGTCTCGGCGCGCAGCGCCTCTGCCTCGTCGTGCGTCAGCGGCGGCACCCCGCCGCGGCACGGGACGCAGGAGGATTGCGTGAGGCCGCTCATGCCAGCCCGCCCTCGCGGGTGCGTGCCGTTTGCGCCGCGCGCAGCAGCTCGTCGACGTCGAGCGCGCCGCGCGGGACGGTCGAGCGCCGTGCATAGACGATGCGCCCGGCGCGATTCACCAGCGCCGCGCCGCTCTGCTGCCACACCAGCAGCCTGCGCCCGAGCCGGAAGATGCGAAACGCCACCCGCTGCGGGTCCGCGAGCACCGGAAACGACGCGCGGATGAGCCGGGCGATCTTACGCGCCTGGTCGGGGGTCGAGGGCAGCACGACCAGCAGGGCGGTGTCGATCGCGTCGAACCTCGGGGCCTCGCGTCCCAACTGGACGGCGTGGACGATGCACGTGAGTCAGGTGTAGGCGCGCATGAAGAACAGCCCCACCGCCTGCCGGCCGCGGTAGCTCGACAGGCGCACGAACTCCCCGGTGTGCGACTCGAGCTCGAAATCCGGCGCCGGCTGCCCCGGGGACCAGATCCCCGCGCCGGCGCGCGATCCGGTGGCCAAGGACGGTCCCTCCGCGCGCTGCCCCGCCCGGGCGGCGGAGCGGAACAGAGACTAGCGCAGAACGATCTGCTTCGCGCGCGCGCCGGCCGACCGCGCCCCGGGCTGGACCGGCTGCGCCACCCGCGCGGTCACCAGGCTCTCCATCAGCGCCTTCTGGAGGTGGAGCCGGTTCTCGGCCTGCTCGAGCACGATGCTGTGCGGGCCGTCGAGCACCGCGTCGCTGACCTCTTCGCCGCGGTGCGCGGGCAGGCAGTGCATGAACAGGGCGTCGGGGGCGGCGAGGCTCATCAGCGCCTCGTCCACGCGGTAGCCGGCGAACACGACGCGGCGCCAGTCCGACTCGCTCTCCTGCCCCATGCTGGTCCAGGTGTCGGTGTAGACCACGTCGGCGCCGCGCGCCGCCTCGACGGGATCGCGGAAGCGCCGCACCCCGCCGTGACTGCCGCCGTTGCCGTTGGCGCTCACGACGCGGCGCTCGGCCTCGAGGTAGAGGCCGGCGTCGGGCTCGAAGCCGTCGGGCACCGCGATGCGCAGCGTGAAGCCGAAGATGGTCGCGGCCTCGAGCCAGGAGTTGAGCACGTTGTTGCCGTCGCCGATCCAGGCGATCTCGAGACGGTCGAGGTCGCGACCGGCGCGCTTCAGGGTATAGAGGTCGGAGAGAATCTGGCACGGATGCGAGAAATCGGTGAGCGCGTTGATGACCGGGATGCCGGCATGCGACGCCAGCTCCTGGACCACGCGGTGGGCGAAGGTGCGCGCGACCACCAGATCGCACATCCCGGAGAGCACGCCCGCCACGTCCTTCAGGCTCTCGCGGCCGTTCTCGCTCACCTCGGCGGCGGTGAGATCGACCACGTCGCCGCCCAGCTCGTGCATGCCGACGGTGAACGACACCCGGGTGCGCAGCGAGGGCTTGTGGAACACCAGCGCGGCCGTCTTGCCGGCCAGCGGGCGCGGCGCGCGCGGGCTGCCGCGACGCTCGCGCAGCCAGTCGGCGCGCTCGAACAGCTCGAGCAGGAACGAGCGCTCGAGGCCGAGCAGCTCCACCAGGTGTTGCGGGGCTTCGTTCATCGTCGTCGAGGCTCCTCCCTAGGAGTGAATGACCGGCAGCGCCGGCTCGATCTGGAGCGGCGGCGGAATCGGCAGCACCCACGAGGCGGCGGCGGCCGCGGCGGCCGCGGTGGCGCCGGGCTTGAGGTCGAGCACCACCGCGACCTCGTCGCAGGCGTGGCGGCGCGGGCAGCGCACGCAGTCGGTCCACACCTTGCGGGGCAGGGTGTCGCGCGACACGATGCCGAAGCCGCAGCGCTCGAAGAAGCCGACCTCGCGGGTGAGGGCGATGACACGCGGCAGATCGAGGGTGCGGGCGTCGTCGAGGACGCGCTGCACCAGCCGCGCGCCCAGGCCCGAGCCGTGATGGTCGGGGCGCACCGCCAGCGAGCGCACCTCGCCGAGGTCGTCCCACAGCAGCCGCAGCGCGGCGCAGGCCACGACCTCGCCGGCGCGCTCGGCGACGTGGAACTCGCGGATGCACTGGTAGAGCTCGCTGACCGGGCGCGGCAGCAGGACGCCCTGCGCGACGAAGTCGGCCATGATGCGCGCGATGCCCGGGACGTCGTCGAGCGAGGCGCGTCTCAGCACGATGCCGCCGTCGAACGACTCGATCGCCCCGGGCTCCGGCGCCGCGGCCTGCGAGCCCGCGGCACCGGCGCCGGACTTCGCTGGGGCGATCTTCGCTGGGGCGGTTTTCGTGGTCGCGGTCTTGGCCTTGCCGTTGCCGGCGCCGAGCCCGAGCCGCTCTTCCGCGCGCGCGAGCTGGGCCGCCACCGAAGCCGGTCCGGCGCCCGGCGAATGATCGCGGCGCCTGAGCGCGTTCTCGACGCTGAGCGCTCCGAGACGCTCGGCGGTGAAGTGGGGCGAGAGGGCGAGGCGGTCGGGCTCCGGCAGGTCAGCGGGTACCGCCCCGGCCGCTTCGGCGGCGGCCCACAGGCGCCCGACCGCGGCATGGGCGTCGCGGAACGGGACGCCCGCTTCGACCAGCGCGTCGGCCAGCTCGACCGCCAGCAGGTCGGGCGTGAGCGTCGCCGCCATGCGCGCGGGCTCGGGCTTCAGCGCCTCGATCGCGGGCGGGAGTGCGGCGAACAGCAGCGCCAGCGTGTCGGCGCTGTCGAACAGCGCCTCCTTGTCCTCCTGCAGGTCCTTCTGGTACGCGGACGGCAGACCTTTCAGCGTCACCGCCAGCCGGCTGGCGTTGGTGATCAGGCGCGCGCTCTTTCCGCGCGTCAGCTCGAACAGGTCGGGGTTGCGTTTCTGCGGCAGCAGGCTCGAGCCGGTCGAGAACCCGTCGGGCGCCCTGAACCAGCCGAAGGCAGGCGAGCACCACAGCACCAGATCCTCGGCGAGGCGCGACAGGTGGACCGCCAGGACCGCGGCGGCGTTGAGATACTCGAGCGCGAAGTCGCGGTCGCCCACGGCGTCGAGGCTGTTGTCGGCGACGCGGCTGAAGCCGAGCCGCGAGGCGAGCGTCAGGCGGTCGTAGTCGAGCGGCGTGCCGGCCACGGCGCCGGCGCCGAGCGGCATCTGGTCCGCGGCCTCGCGCGCGGATTCGAACCTCGCCTCGTCGCGCTCGAAGGCGGCGAGGTGGGCGAGCCACCAGTGCGCGAGCAGCACCGGCTGCGCCGGCTGAAGATGGGTGTAGGCGGCGACCGCAATGGTGCCCGCGGCGCGCGCCTGGAGCACCAGTGCCCGCTCGATCGCGTGCAGCCCCGCCACCGCCTCGTCGGCGAGCCGCATCACGCGCAGGCGCATGAGCGTGCTCACCTGGTCGTTGCGGCTGCGGCCGGTGTGGAGCCGGCGCGCCGGGTCGCCGCAGCGGCGCCGAAGCTCGGTCTCGATCGCGGCGTGCACGTCCTCGCCCTCGAGCCGGACGCGCCCGAAGGTGAGGTCGACCTCCAGCTGATCGACGGCCGCGATCAGCGCCGCGAGCCCCGCCCCGTCGAGCACACCGCACTCGGCGAGGCTCCGGGCGTAGGCGCGCGACAGCAGGAGTTCCTCGGGCCACAGGCGCTGATCGACCGCGAGCGAGTCGTTGAGCGCCCGTGCGCGCGGGTCGAGCCCGCCGGCGAGCCGGCCGTGCCAGACCGGCGGGATGCTAGCCGACACGGCCCGCCTCGAGCTCGGCGTCCTGGGGCGCGGCGCCGCGCCGCGCCACGGTCGCGAGCGGCAGACCGAACAGGCGGATGAAGCCCTCGGCATGGCTCGCGTCGTAGCCGGTCATGTCGAACGAGGCGAGGTCGGGCCGATAGAGGCTCTGCGGGCTGGTGCGCGCGATCGCCTGGGCGCGACCATGCGCCAGCTCGACCGTGACCTCGCCGGTCGCGGCCTGGAGCGCGGTGTCCACGAACGCCTGCAGCGCGCGCCGGAGCGGCGTGAACCACAGGCCGGCGTAGATGAGATCGGCCATGCGCGGCGCCAGCTCGGCGCGGGTGCGGAGCAGATCGTGCGGGAGCGTCAGCCGGCACAGGTCCTCGAGCGCCTCGTGGAGCACGGTGCCGGCCGGCGTCTCGTAGACGCCGCGCGACTTCATGCCCACCAGCCGGCTCTCGACCAGATCGACGCGCCCCACACCGTGGCGCGACGCGATGGCATTGAGGCGGCTCACCAGCGCCACCGGATCGAGCGCCTTGCCGTCGAGGCGCACCGGCCGCCCGGCCTCGAACGCCACCTTGACGGTCTCCGGCTCGGCGGGCCGGTCGTCCGCGCCGCGCGTGAGCCGGAACATGCTCTCGGGTGCCGCGGCCGCCGGGTCCTCGAGCGGGCCGCCCTCGTGGCTCAGGTGCCACAGGTTGCCGTCGCGCGAGAACAGGTCCTTCGCCGTCTGCTGCACCGGAATGCCGTGGCTCGCGGCGTAGGCCAGCGCGTCCTCGCGCGAGACGATGTCCCACTCGCGCCACGGCGCGATGACCTTGAGCTGGGGCGCGAGCGCGAGATAGGTGAGCTCGAAGCGCACCTGGTCGTTGCCCTTGCCGGTGCAGCCGTGAGCCAGCGCGTCGGCGCCCACGCGCTCCGCGCACCACACCTGGCGCGAGGCGATGAGCGGGCGCGCGAGCGCCGTGCCGAGCAGGTAGGCGCCCTCGTAGATCGCGCCGGCGCGCAGCGCCGGGAAGCAGAAGTCGCGCACGAACGGCACGCGCAGGTCCTCGACCACCACCTGGTCCGCGCCCAGCGCCCGCGCCCGCGCCTCGAGCCCGTCGAGCTCGGTGCCCTGCCCGACGTCCGAGCAGTAGCACACCACCTCGCAGCCGTAGTGCTCCTTGAGCCACGGCACGATGATGCTGGTGTCGAGCCCACCCGAGTAGGCGAGCACCGCCCGCCGCAGTCTTCCGTTGGTCTTCATCTAGGCAGTACCTTTCGTGTTGGCGGCCTGGGTTTCGAGGGTTGCGAGCGCGCGCTCGAAGCGCTGGAGCGCCTCGACGATCTCGCCCGGGTCCACGTTGAGCGGGGGCAGGAAGCGCACCGCGCGGTCGCCGCCGCGCACCAGCAGCAGGCCGTGCTCACGGCACGCCGCGATCAGCGCCGCCGGGTCGAAGGGTGCCTCGGCCGCGATCTCGACCGCGCACAGGAGCCCGAGCCCGCGCGCCTCGGCGAGCGTGGGACGCGCGGCGACGATGCGCTCGAGCCCCTGCATCAGCTCGCGGCCGCGCTTGCGCACCTTGCCGAGGAAGCCGGGGCGGTTGATCTGGCTCAGCATCCAGCCGCCCGCGGCGGTCGCGACCGGGCCGCCGCCGAAGGTGCAGCCATGCTGCCCGGGGGCGAGCCCGCGCGCCGCCTCGGCGTTCAGGAGCACCGCGCCGAGCGGAAGCCCGCCGCCCAGCGCCTTGCTGAGCACCGTGATGTCGGCGGTGACGCCATAGTGCTGGCCGGCGAGCAGGCGGCCCGAGCGGCCCATGCCGCACTGGATCTCGTCGAAGATCAGCGTGCTGCCGAGGGCACTGGTGCGCGCGCGCAGCGCCTGCAGGAACTCGCGGCGCGCCGGGATCGCCCCGCCCTCGCCCTGGACCGGCTCGACGATCACGGTGGAGACGCCCTGGTCGAGCACCTGATCGAGCTGGTCGATGCGGTTGAAGTCGGCGAAGCGCACCCCCGGCATGAGCGGCGCGAACGGCTCGCGGTAGTGCGGCGTCCAGGTGGTGGAGAGCGCCCAGGCGGTGCGGCCGTGGAAGCCGCCGCGGAACGCCAGCACGTCGCGGCCCGGCTGGCCGAGTGCGACCGCGCGGGCGCGCGCGAACTTGAGCGCCGCCTCGATGCCTTCGCCGCCGCTGTTGCAGAAGAACACGCGCTCGTAGCCGGTGGCGGCGCACAGCGCCTGCGCCAGCTCGATGGCCGGGCGGTTGGCGAAGAGGTTCGATACATGCACCAGCTTCTTCACCTGCCGCGCCACCGCGCGCGCGAGACCGGGAGGCGCCACGCCCAGCGCGTTGACCGCGATCCCGCTCACGAAGTCGATGTACTCGCGGCCCGCGGCATCGACCACGCGGGCGCCCTTGCCCGAGACGATCTCGAGCCGTGGCAGCGCGTAGACCGGGGCGAAGAGCCCCGGCTCCTCGGGCGCGAACCCGGGCGGGATCGCGGGCGGCGTCGCGGCGGTGGACGGTGCGTCGAGCAGCGTGTCAGCCATGCGTGACCTCCGTGGTCGCGTGAGCCTCGATCGTGGTGCCCGAGCCGGCGCCGGCGAGCAGCGCGCGCAGCGTGCCCGGCCCTTCCCAGGCGGCGATGTGGACGCGGGCGATCCCGCCCGCGAGCGCCGCGCGGGCCGCCCTGAGCTTGGCGAGCATGCCGCCGGTGACGTCGGCGTGCGCGATCGCGCCCTCGAGCGAGGCCGCGGGCAGATGGGCGACGCGCCCGCCGCCCAGCATCAAGCCCGGCGTGTCGCTGAGCAGCACCAGCGCGCGCGCACCGAGCGCCGCCGCGACCGCCGCGGCGAGGTCGTCGGCGTTCAAGTTCATGAGCCGGCCGCGCCACGCCGCGATGCTGGCCAGCACCGGCACGCGGCCCTGGGCGAGGAGCGTGGCAAGCAGGGCCGGCGCCACCGACTCGACCGCGGCGACCTCGCCGAGCATCGCCACGTCGGGGTGCGGCCGCGCCTCGACGATGCCGCCGTCCGCCGCCGCGAGCCCGACCGCGTCGATCCCGGCCGCGCGCAGCACCGCGACCAGGCGCTTGTTGGCGAGCCCCGCCAGCACCGCGGCCGCGACCTCGAGCGTCGCCGCGTCGGTGACGCGCAGACCGTCGTGGAAGCGCGGCTCGATCCCCAGCCGCTCGCACCAGGCGCTCACCTCGGCGCCGCCGCCGTGGACCAGCACCAGCGGTCCGGGCGTGAGCGCGATCTCGCCCGCCAGCTCGTGCGGCGCGCCATCGCTCTCGAGCGCGCGCCCGCCGATCTTGAGCACCAGCGGTGCGCTCATTCGCGCCGCGTCCCGGGCGACCGCCCGGGTGGAGCCGAAGGCGCCACGCCGGGCGTGGGCCGGCCCCGCGGGCGTCACCACGGACTCCCGTGCACCGGCAGCGCCCAGTCCTCGGGCCAGCCCAGCATCAGGTTGAGGTTCTGGATCGCCTGGCCCGCCGCGCCCTTGACCAGGTTGTCGAGCGCCGCCGCCACCAGCAGCGTGCGTCCGCCGTGGAGCGTCGTCACCGCCAGGTCGCAGCGGTTCGAGGTGCGCACGGTGCGGGTCTCGGGCCACTGCCCGGGGTCGAGGACACGCACGAACGGCTCGTCGCCGTAGCGCTCGAGGTAGGCGCGACGCGCCTGATCGGGCGTCACCGGGGTGAGCAGCGGGGCGTTGGCAGTGAGCAGGATGCCGCGCGCCATCGGCGCCAGCTGCGGCGCGAAGCCCACCCGCACCTCGACGTTCGCGACCCGCTTCAGGGTGCGCTCCATCTCGCCGACGTGGGCGTGCTCCGTGCCCACCTTGTAGAGTGCGGCACCGCCGTCGAGCTCGACGAACGAGGTGCCGAGCCTCGCCGCCCGCCCCGCCCCCGAGACGCCGGAGAGCGCGCTCACCATGACCGGGCCCGCGAGCCAGCCGGCCTCGGCGACCGGCAGCAGCGCCAGCGTCCCGGCGGTGGCGTAGCAGCCCGGATTGGCGATGCGCGCGCTGGCGCGGATCGCGTCGCGGAACGCCTCGGGCAGGCCGTAGGTGTAGCCCTGCGACCCGTCGCGGAAGTCGGACGAGAGATCGATCACCCGCGCCGCGTCGCGCGCCAGCGTCGGGCGCTCGGATGACAGCTCGCGCCAGGCGCCGTGCGGCAGGCAGGCGATCACGGTGTCGACCGCGTGGCTCGCGATCAGGGTCTCGACCTCGGGCAGATCGACCACCGTGGGCACCGTGGCCGCGCGGCCCGGCGCTCCGCTGCGCGGATCGAGCCCCGGCAGCAGCTCGCTCACCGGCCGCCCGGCGTGCTCGCGCGAGCTGAGCGCCACGATGTCGAGCCCCGGGTGGGCGAGCGCCAGGCGCGCGAACTCCTGGCCGGTGTAGCCGCTGGCGCCCAGCACCGCGAGGCGCGCGCGCTGGCGCGGCTCGGCGGCGGGGCGCGTGCCCGGCCCCGCGGCGGGCGCGGCGCTGGATTGCGGCGGTGCGATCGAAGGCGACGCGGGCAGCGTGGCGCCGGACGGGAGCGGGGGCGGGTTCACTTGGCGCTCCCGCCCGCGGCGAGCGAATCGAGGTGGCGCTTGGTGCGCCGCGCCGAGGCCGCGTGTTCCATGATGCACAGCACCGTGTCGTCGCCCGCCACCGTGCCCACCAGACCCTCGAGCTCGGCGAGGTCGAGCGCCCGCCCCACGCCGTGCGCATGCCCGGGCGGCGTGCGCACCACGAGCAGGTTCTGCGCCACGCGCACCTCGTTCACGAACGCGCGCAGGTCGAGCAGCTGGCGCTGGCGGTCGAGCGCCTCGACCGCCGGGCCCGGCAGCTCGTAGACCGGCCGGCCCTCGGCGTCGGGGCGCTTGATGACGCCGAGGCTGCGGAGATCGCGCGACAGCGTCGCCTGGGTCACCGAGACCCCGGCGCGCGCCAGCGAGCGGGCGAGGTCCTCCTGGCTCGAGAAGCGGTGGCCGCCGAGGAGCTGGGCGACCAGGGCGAGACGGCGT
>Ga0306921_10003997_pt1 | contig 15036 bp, 14 predicted proteins | sample sta12Cox44000080_FD_203760 | JGI IMG/M metagenome (GOLD analysis project Ga0306921, IMG submission 203760) | Lab enrichment of tropical soil microbial communities from Luquillo Experimental Forest, Puerto Rico - statoxic.12C.oxic.44.000.080 (v2)... | ecosystem: Environmental > Terrestrial >...
TGGCGTTGACACGATCGTCATGAAACACCCGGAATGCAGACCATCCGCTCTGGCCTCGCCGCCAAAAAGCGGTCCAGACGAAGTGCTTAGGCAACCCGAGCAGGGGCTGGATGTGCGAGAAAATCTAACGCCTCCGGTCGAGGGAGAAAAATTTCTCTTGACATCCCCTTCTATAGGGCATTCCCACACCCCCGGGCCCGCTCAGCCCGACCACATTATCGCCAGATCTCTACCTTTCATGGTTGCAGCCGGATTTCAATTTGTGCTGGCGAACTTGATTCCGGCGCATATCATGGAGGCACGACGTCCGACTCGAGAGGAAGGCATGAAGCTGCTGCTCCGCGTGGTGCCCGCCGTCGCGGTGATGGCACTGGCCCAGGTTCCGTTCCCGTCGCCGCCGCTCGATGCGCAGGAGCGCCCGGCTGGCCCGATTCTCAACGCCGTCTGGATCGGCGCTGACGGAAAGTACGAGGCGGAACCCGATACTGCAGTCGTTCAATTCAACATCTCAGCCCAGGAAGACAACCTGCAGGCAGCGAACGCCCGAGCCACGCGAGCAGCCGAACAGGTCCGCCAGCTCCTGCGCAACAATGGACTCGATTCCAAGCAAGCGCAGGTGGGAGCATTTTCCGTGCAGCCGGTTTACGACTACAAGAACCCCAAGCGCAAGCTGGTTGGCTATCGCGTCGATACCGACATCACCATCAAGCTGAAAGACTTCGCCAAGGTTGGCCCCATCATCCAGAGCCTTGCCGACATGGACGTTACCGGCAATCAATCGGTTACCTACACTCTCGATGACATCGATGCCGCCAAGGTCAGGGCCGTCGAAGACGCTCTGCGCCGTGCCCGCGACGAGGCCGGTGCTGTGGCTCGCAGCAGCAGCCGGACCCTGGGCGAGCTTTCCTACGCTTCCGTGGATACCTACGAACAGCCCCGTCCCCGGCCAATGTTGATGAACGCCCCTGCGGCGGCGAAAGCTGAGGCTGCTCCTGCAGTTACGGAGGAGTTTGGAGCGCAGAAAATTACCGTGACGGCGCACGTAAACGCGTTGTACAACTTGAAATAGCAGATGGCCGCAGGCGACACCATCCCGGCCCAGGGTGGGGTGAGAAACCTTCCCCGCCGACCCGCGACTTTATCCGCCGTCTTGCGTTTCAGGAGTAAGCTCATTTTATCGAGGAATTCAGCGGTATCCATGCGGTGCGCTGCGGCAGTGATGGTCTCGGTCTATGGAGTCGCCTTATTGGCGCAGGACCAGGTTCACACTGCCCCGCCGCAACCCGCAATCGTGCAGCAGCAGTCCAATGTTGATCCGGCTGCCGATTACAGCGTTGCGTCGGGAACCAAGATCCCTCTGGTGCTCACCCAGGGCATCACCACCAAGACGGCCAAAGAAGGCGATCCGGTTTATGCCCAGACGGCATTTCCGGTTACGCAGAGCAACCGCATCTTGATTCCGGCGGGAACTTTTGTTCAGGGAGTGGTGCGGCGAGTGGTGCGACCGGGACGGGTCAAGGGTCGCGCCGAGCTGCAGATGAGCTTCACCTCGATGATCTTCCCCAACGGCTACACGGTGTTATTGCCCGCTACCGTTGAAGGCGTCCCCGGGTCGCAGGAGGTCAACACGAAAGGCTCAGAAGGAACCATCCAGGGTCCGGGGAGCAAGGGCAAAGACGCCGCCACGGTTGCCAAAACTACCGCGGCCGGAGCAGGTATCGGTGCGATTGCGGGCTCGAGCAAAGGGGCGGGCATCGGCGCGGCCTCGGGTGGGGCACTGGGCTTGGCCACGGTGCTCTTAACTCGCGGTCCGGAAATTCAGCTCAACCCGGGCGCCTCGGTGGAGATGATTTTGGAGCGCCAGCTGAACCTCGAGGGTGCCAAGCTGCGTCAGCAATAACCGCGATTGGGGACAGTTATCGGCCGCCGCCGGAGAGCGGCCCTGCTGGCGGCGCAGCAGCCAACCACTTCTCAATACAGCAAATACTTCGCTCGTACCTGCAGGAAGCGGTCGAGAACGTCCCGCCAGTCTTCGGCGATACGCCTGGGATCTTCTCCTGATTGCAGGCCCTGAAACGCAACCCGGTTTGCCAGCAAGCCATTCATCTTGCTCAGGTCGAAATCCTGGGGATAGAGCTGGTGCAGGGCAGACGCCAACTCGATTCCCAGCTCCGGCGCGTCCAGGATTTCCCGGTTGATCACCATGATCTGTACGCCGCCGCAGCGCGCGGCAGCGTTGGTGCCCGTGGAAGGGGTAAACTCGATCGGCACAAAGCGCACTCCCGCGATCAGGCGGGCATTCAGATAGCCGGCGAGTTGCTTGCCCTTGATCCATGGCGCTCCGATCCGCTGAAACGGCATGTCTGTTCCCCGCCCCACCGAGACGTTGGTACCTTCCAGCAGCTCTACGCCGGAATACGGCGTTGCCCCCTCCAGACTTCGAAGGTTCGGTGAGGGGTTTACCCAGAGCAGTCCAGTCGAGTCGTACCAGTCGCCTCGCATCCACCCCGCCATGGGGACGACGGTGAGCTTGGCATCGATGCGGCGCTCACTATTAAAGAGCTTGGCGAGCTCACCGATAGTCATACCGTGCCGGATCGCTACGCTGTGGTAGTTGACAAAGCTTTCCGGGCTGGAGTCGGAAACCGGTCCCTGCACGTAAGCGCCATTTAAGGGGTTAGGGCGATCGAGCACCACGATGGGTTTGCCCGTCTTGGCGGCTGCTTCCAGGAAATATCCCAGCGTGGTCTCGTAGGTATAAAAACGCACTCCCGCGTCCTGAATGTCAAAGACCAGCAGGTCCAGATTTCGCAGCTGCTCGAGATTGGGCCTTCGCTGGGCATCCGTGTCGCCATAGACGCTATAAATCGGCACATTGCTGGCGGCGTCCCTGGCATTGGCCAGCTCCGTTGTCTCGGCGATGCCCTGCAGACCGTGTTCGGGGGTGAAGATAGCCGTCAACTGGACCTGGGGCGCATGGGCCAGCACGTCGATGGTGCGGCGACCCTGGCTGTCGACGCCCGTCTGGTTGGTAATCAACCCGACACGTGGGCGGGCGACGCCGGGCACCTTGAGCAGGTCGAAATTGTGCTCTTCCAGCTGGTCGATGCCGGTTTTCACGTCCCCGTTGCGCACCGTGATACGCCGTCCGGCAGCGAGAACTTCGTTGTATCCGGTAATACGCGCCAGGCGCAGCTTTTCGTTTTCGGCAACCTGCAAGTTCAGCGCAGCCGTAACCGCGGTCGCCACTTCCGAGCGCATTGTGACCACGTTTCCATGCTTCACATGCAGGGCGTTCGTGAGCAGCACGATGTAGGTGTCGGTAACGGGATCGATCCACAGCGAAGTGCCGGTGAATCCCGTGTGTCCGAACGATCCGACCGGCAGCAACTCGCCGCGATTCGACGAAAACGGCGAGTCGATGTCCCATCCCAGGGCGCGAACCACGGTCAGATTGGGGGGTTGTTGGGGCGTGGTCATCTTCTCCATGCTGAGGCGGGACCAGACGGGTGCTCCGCCATTCAACAGCGCCTGCGCGAACTTCGCAGTATCGTCGACGGTGGAGAACACGCCTGCATGTCCTGCGACTCCGCCCATCCGACGCGCCGTCGGGTCATGGACGATGCCCCGCAGCCACATGCCGGAGCGCTCATCTTTCTCCGTGGGCGCGATTCGCGGGAGCCAGGACGATGGCGGCAGAAACCTGGTGTTCGTCATCCCCAGGGGGGCAAAGATAAAGGTCTCGGCGTAGCGACTGAGGGGGATTCCGCTCACCCGCTGCACCAGCTCGCCGAGCACGATGAAGTTGATATCGCTGTACACGAATGTCGACCCCGGGGGATTGATCGCCTTCTCGGCATTCGCCAGCCGAAACGCTTCCCCCGGTCCCATCCATTCCACCTTCAGGTCAAGATCGGCCCGCAGTCCCGAGTAGTGGGTCAGCAATTGGCGAATGGTGATTTCTTTCTTGCCGTTCTGTGCGAACTCAGGAAGGTATCGAGCTACAGGATCGTTCAACTTGAGCTCGCCGAGTTGCACCATGCGCATCACGCTGCCGGTGGTGGCCAACACCTTGGTCAGCGATGCCATATCAAAGACTGTATCCACCGTCATAGGTTCGACGGCGGGCTCGAGAGCACGGTTACCAAAGGCCTTGCGATAGATCACTTTGCCCTGATGGCCGATGACCACCACCGCGCCCGGGGTGTGTCCCTGGGCAATTGCGTTCTTGACGATGGCGTCGACGGGAGTAAGGCGTTCCGCGTAGCTCGTCAGGTCCACGACCAGGGGGGGTTCCGGTGGCGTCGCGGTCGGCAATTGTGCGGGCGCCGGGCAAAGCAGGGCGATAAGCAGCGAGGCGGCGAATAGCCAGAAGCGGCTGCGGCTCAATGGATCAGAGACCTTTCTGCGTGCTTTGCCGCGATCAGGCGGCATCCGTTGCCCTAGTCACGAGCATGCGCACGGGCAAGCTATTATAAGTTGCCGCTAGGGGCGGCTCGACCGCAAGGAGTAGCCTGAACCGCGAATCGCAATCGGAGATGAGTCTTGTAGTGGCGTTGGGTGGGCAGGAGTCGCGATTCTCCCGCGCCTTTGCGCTCACCCGCGTTGCCATCCATCGAGGCGCATTTCCCGGAGCGACCCTGGCTGTCGTTTACCGCGGGGCGCTGGTGGTATGCCAGGGATTCGGCCGCTTCACCTACCAGGCGGATTCCCCGCTCGTCGAACCCGACACGGTCTTCGATCTGGCATCGCTCACCAAGGTCGTCGCGACCACAGCCATGGCAATGATTCTTTATGAGCGCGAAGTATTGGGTTTGCAGTCGCCGGTGGCAGATCTCTTGCCGGAGTTTGTTTCGCTCGCGCCGCGCGGGCAGCAGGCGGAGCGTCGCCGGGTGATCCTGAGAATGCTGCTGGCACATTCCAGCGGGCTGCCTGCGTACCTCAAGCTCTTCGAGTCGGCGCACACCCGCGACGAACTGATTCGCGCGGCGTGCGCCGTGCCGTTGGCCTGGCAACCCGGCACCCGCGCCCAATACAGCGACATCGGATTCATCCTGTTGGGCGAAATACTGGCTCGGCTCGCCGGGACCCCGCTGGATACGTTCCTGGCGAAGGAATTGTTCGCGCCGCTCGGCATGACTCGCACCTGCTTCAATCCTTCGGCGGAATGGAAAGCGGCCATTCCGCCGACGGAAGATGATCGCACCTTTCGCCGCCGGGTGCTTCAAGGCGAGGTCAATGACGAGAATGCCTGGGTAATGAGTGGGGTCAGCGGGCATGCGGGATTGTTCTCCTGTGCCGCCGACGTCGCCCGCTTCGCCGCCTGCATGCTGCGCGGCGGCCGGCCCGTCCTTGGTCCGGGGACGGTGGAATTGTTCGCTCGCCGCGAGATGTCGCCCGCCGGCACCTCGCGCACCATTGGCTGGGATACGCCTTCGCAGCCGTCGTCGTCGGGCAGGTACTTTTCCCCAGGATCGTTCGGGCATCTCGGCTTTACCGGCACATCGTTGTGGATTGATCCGCAACGGCAGCTCAGCGTAGTGTTGTTGACCAATCGCACGTGGCCCGATCGAGGATCGCAAAACATCAAGCCGTTCCGGCCACTGCTGCACGATGCCATCGTGGAAGCGTTGTGATCGGACGATTGCCGCGAGACGCCATTGCCGATTGTTCGTAGAATGTTCGAGGACCCTTACCCATGGACAAGCTGGTAGTGCGCGGCGGCAATCCGCTGGCGGGAACAGTGCGCATCAGCGGGGCGAAGAACGCCGCCCTCCCGGCGATGGCGGCGGCTCTGCTCACCGAAGAGACCGTGATTCTGGAAAACCTTCCGCAAGTGCGCGACATCGTTACCGAGCGCAATCTGCTGACCGCGATGGGCGCGGAAGTCGAACTCGGTTACGGCCGGGCACAGCACCGTACCAGGATCTCGTGCCGCAACCTGGTGAAGGCGGAAGCGTCCTACGAGCTGGTGAAGACCATGCGGGCTTCGACGCTGGTGCTTGGTCCCTTGCTGGCGCGAGGGGGACATGCGCGGGTTTCCTTGCCGGGAGGATGCGCCATCGGCGCGCGCCCGATCGATCTGCATATCAGCGGGCTGGAGAAACTGGGAGCGCAGATCTCCCAGGAGCACGGATACATTGAGGCGCGTGCAGAAAGGCTCAAGGGCGCCGCCATTGTCTTCGAGAGGATCACGGTTACCGGCACCGAAGACCTGTTGATGGCTGCGACCCTGGCCGAAGGCGAGACCGTTCTCGAAAACTGTGCCTGCGAGCCTGAGGTCGTGGATCTGGCGGCGCTGCTCAGCAAAATGGGCGCCCGCATCGAGGGTGCAGGAACGCGCACCATCCGCGTGCATGGTGTCGACAAGCTTAGCGGTGCCCGTCACCGTATTATTCCTGACCGGGTGGAGGCGGGGACGTTCGTCATTGCCGGGGCGCTGACGGGAGGGGATCTTACGGTGGCGAACTGCGCACCGCAGCATCTTGGGGCCCTGCTCAGCAAGCTCGGAGATTGCGGTGTTCAGCTTACGACCGGCACCGATTCCGTGCGCGTGGTAGGCGATGGCCGGCTGAAATCGGTGGACATGGTCACCGAAGAGTACCCGGGATTTCCAACCGACATGCAGGCGCAATACATGGCCCTGGCGACGCAGGCGGAAGGGACCTGCCTGATCACCGAGAACATCTTCGAGAACCGCTACCTGCACGCCCTTGAGCTGGTGCGCATGGGGGCGAACATCAAGATCGATGGGCGACGCGCCGTGGTTCGCGGCCAGACCCCGCTAAGCGGCGCTGCCGTGCTGGCCAGCGACCTGCGCGCATCGGCTTCGCTGGTTCTGGCGGGCTTGGTCGCGGAAGGCGAGACTATCATCGATCGCGTTTATCACATCGATCGCGGCTACGAAAGGATCGAAGAAAAGCTGCGATCGGTTGGAGCCCAAATCCGTCGTATTGGATCGCTGATACCGCAGCGAACTCCGGCCGCGGCTGCGACACCATGAGCTCTTCCTGGAGCGCCGGTGGTACGCTCACCGCCCCCGAATTCCTGGCGAATTGCTGCTAGCTTCCGCCCTGCAATCGTCGTCTTCCGTTGTCGATGAGCCCTTTTCCGCAGAAGGCAAGGACGCCCTCCGCATGGCATGGGGCAGGCAAAGGCATCGATTGGGCGCACTGCTTGAAAGCATCCCTGCCAATTATGAAAATCTCTGCAAGACGTTGCCAGGCAAAGCCCCTGGTGTGAGAATAGGCTGGCTTGAAATGCAACCAGGAGCGGGCTCTAGCAGGCATAGAGTGGGGCACGAAACGTGCCTAGATGGTGGCGCACCACTCCGAGATTGAAAACAGCCTAGAGGAGGACTCGATGTCGATTGGGAAGCGGGCAGCGGCGGAATTCTTGGGGACGTTTTGGCTGGTATTGGGCGGATGCGGAAGCGCCGTGCTGGCCGCGTCCTTCCCGGCCGGTGAACCGGGGGCAGGTCGGCTCGGTATCGGCTTTCTGGGGGTGGCCTTTGCTTTCGGCCTCACCTTGCTGACCATGGCCTTCACCATCGGTGGCATTTCCGGCTGCCACATCAACCCGGCGGTTTCGGTTGGGCTGTGGGTGGGCAAGCGCTTCCCGGCTTCCGATTTGCTGCCCTACATCATCGCGCAGGTAGCGGGAGCGATTGTGGCCGCGGGCGTGTTGCATGTGATCGCGAGCGGAAGGGAGGGATTTACGACCGCTGCCGGCTTTGCTTCCAATGGCTACGGTGCGCACTCACCGGGAGGATATTCGCTGCTGGCCTGCCTGCTGACGGAAGTAATTCTCACCATGTTTTTCCTGCTCATCATTCTGGGATGTACCGATGAACGCGCGCCCAAGGGGTTTGCGGCCATTCCTATCGGATTGGGACTCACGCTGATCCATTTGATTTCCATCCCGGTAACCAATACATCGGTGAATCCGGCGCGCAGCACGGGACCGGCGCTGTTCGTAGGAGGATGGGCGTTGCAACAGCTATGGTTGTTCTGGGTGGCTCCGATTGTGGGAGCGGCGGTGGCGGGGATCATCTACAACGGGTTGTTTGCAAAGAATTCCTGAGAATGTCGCCACCCGAGAGCGGCCTGTCGGCCGTTCTCCCTATTTGCCAGGAGGGGAAGGGGTTCTATTGCGCCTTACAGCCGTTGCCCGTGAATCGGAACTCCAGCGCCGACACGATCGGGTTCGACTCGACAAGGGGAAGGAAGGTGGAGGAATATGCCTTGTCGCTTCCCAGTTGCTTGATCAGGTCCGACTCCGATTTCGAGAGAGGCCGGTCCTCGAGTTTAGCGAGCGGGGTCAGCTTCACGTCCAGGTGCCCGCAGGCCGCGGGGTCCGGCTCCAGTTCGCCGTGACGCCATGAAGTAACCGTGCCCTCTCCGGTCGAGGCGAAGCCAGCCAGCTGAAATGATTTGCGGTTGAGCCGCTCCAGCTCGCGCATGGGCAGGCCGATGCGAATGCCGCTGGAGGTGCGCCATTTGCACGGGCCGGTGGGACTGGCGAAACAGATGCGAATAGTGGCCGGGCGTTCGCGGTCCCAGGTGACGGCGAGTCCGGCGCCGGGATCCTCGCCGAGGACGATGGTGGCCGCCTCGGGCACATCGCCGTCTGTGAACGTTCCGTCGTGAACCTTGTCAGTGCCGAACAGCTCGTCGAGCTGGGCACGGGTTGTGGTTGCCGAGATCGGGCCGACGCGCTGACCGGGCACGATCAGCCAGTCATTCTTCTGCGCCTGGGCAGAAGGGGTCAGCAGCCGGCCCAGGGCGGCGGTGAGGCAGGCCAAGGCAAAGAGCAGTCGTGGTTTCATGGAAAGCTGGCTTACATGCCGAGGGTAGCATGACGCCGGAAAGCCAGGGGCACGGTAGGGTTTGTGGGCGTCATCGTGGGCGCCGTGGATCCGGCGAGGATCGCCGAGGGGGGCGAGTATGTTACCCTTTGCGCCGGCATGGTTTTGCGCGGCGTCGCCTCACGCGCATCCTGGAGACTGCCAAATGACCATTCAAGCCAGCACCCGGGTGGTGGACGGGATTGCGATTGTTGACATCAGCGGCCAGCTGCGGCTCGGCGAGGGCACGGGCAAATTGCGCGACGTCATCCAGCAGTTGGTGCGCGATGGCTACCGCAAGATTCTGCTGAATCTCGCAGGCGTAATTCATATCGATAGCTCGGGAATCGGCGAGTTGATGATGAGCTATACCACCCTGCGGAACCAGGGCGGCGAGTTGAAGCTGATGAACCTCCACAAGAACGTGCGCAACTTACTGCAAGTAACGAGGCTGTACACCATTTTTGATGTACATGATGAGCAGGCATCGGCACTGAGAGCATTCCGGTAGCTTCCTGACCGCAATGGACAAGACCCCCCGCGGGATCTCGGGGGCGCAGGAGCACGCGATGGGTGCCGCCCAGTGATCCGCCGGTCATCACTGCCATGGCCAAGAATCGCATCCGCGCTGTTTCGCCCACGATGACAACTGCGAATAGGCGCTTGAGCAGGCACATCCGACCGCTTGAGCGGCGCGATCCAAAGCTTCCCTCCAGGGCGAAACAGAGGCTATAGCCGGAATCGAGATCAGCAACGTTTGAGGACGATGCTGAGGGCGATCACGTCCGCCAAACAGCCTGCACAACCAGGCGGTTTTCCTGGCCGAAAGTGCGTCCGGAGATAAGGACTATCCGCCTTGGCGTTAGGGTTTCTCCCTGATGTTCCCCCTCCCTGCATCCAACTAAACTTCGGCCTACCGGTTAGGTTGACCTGTGCCTCCGCGGCCGGAAGGAGATCAACGATGCCATTGATTCAGGTCCTTATCGTTCTGATCGTTGTCGGAGTGCTTCTGTGGCTGGTGAATACGTACATTCCAATGCAGAGCGCCATCAAGTCGATTCTGAACGGCGTCGTGGTGATCGTCGTGGTGCTTTGGCTATTGAACGTATTCGGTGTGCTTGGGTCGCTAACTAACCTTCGAGTTGGCCACTAACAACCCGGTCTCGATTTCCCGGAGAATGTTTTTGGCGGCTGCCGATGGATTGTTTGCCTCCAGGATAGGCCTTCCTACTACAAGATACGTTGCTCCGGCAGCCAGCGCCTCCGCCGGGGTAACGACCCGCGCCTGGTCGCCGAAGGCAGCACCGGCCGGGCGGACGCCGGGGGTGACGATTGTGAACTCCTGGCCCAGCTCGCGGCGAAGTTCGCGAGCCTCCCTGGCGGAGGCCACGACCCCGCCGCAACCGGCGTTGCGAGCCAAGGAGGCGAGACGTAGCACCTGGGTCATGACGTTGCCGGCCACGCCAATTTCCGAGAGGTCATCGTCGGAGAGGCTGGTCAAGACCGTGACCGCCAGCACCGTGGGCTTCGACGGCGACTGCGCTGCCGCTTCGGCTGCGGTCCTCAGCATCCTCCCGCCGCCCGAGGCGTGTACCGTCAGCATGCTGACGCCGAGTTCGCCAGCCTGCGCGACGGCGGCGCCGACGGTGTTCGGAATATCGTGGAACTTCAAGTCCAAGAACACTTTACGTCCGGAAGAGACGAGATCGCGGACGATTCCCGGCCCCTCGGCCGTAAACAATTGCTTGCCGATCTTGTAGGTTGTAGCAGCCTCGCCGACAGATTGCACGATCCGGCGGGCTTGGGTGGCGCCGGGAACATCCAGCGCCACGATGAGCCGATCCCGGTTAAGCACCGGTTTAGTTTAAAGCATAATGACTAGATTGGGCCAACGGTGGCTCGGAGACCGAAATTGCTGGCCCAGGTCGGAGTCTCGATTAGATCCAGGCGCACTCGGGCAATACCCTCGTTGCCCATGCCCAGAATCATGGCAGCGCCATAGGACAGGTCTAGAATCCGGTTCTTCGGAACGGGACCGCGGTCGTTAATGCGAACCATGACGGACTTGTCGTTCTTCAGATTCGTAACCTTGACCCAGGATCCTATGGGAAGTGTGCGGTGCGCAGCCGTAAAGTCGTGCATGTCATACGGTTCGCCGCTCGCTGTCTTGTGATGCTGGAACGCGCGACCGTACCACGAGGCCTTGCCGACCTGGAATTTCCTGGCCGGGATTGGTTTGATGGCTTCCTGAGTCTGCCCTGGGATACCTTGGTTCGAGTCCGGTGTCTTATTGTTACCGGGTGCTGCAGCCAGTGCCGTGGCCAGAAAGAAGACCGCGGCGACTGTCCTAAGTACTCGTAGCACTAAACACCTCGCATCGTAATTTGGGGCCCTCCCGTACGGGTTTTTAGAGTGTACTGATCGGGTCCATCCGAGTCAACGGCGCCTGAAATTCCTTTTCACTTTATCCTTGACTCTCACCGGGAAGTGTGCTTGCGAGATCGAAGTCCTCTCCGCCAGCGATTGCACCACCCGCACACCCTCGAAAGCTCCCCGACCTGGATGCCAGGCTGCTCACCCGTTCCGGGCCCTGGCGAGGAACCGGGATTCCAAATGTAACAAATTGATTTTCAATGGGTTAGATTGCTCAGCTGGAATAGGCCGCAAAAAGCAATGTTCGTCGGTCGCCAGGGTTGCGGTACATTCGTGATGTGGAAAGCCGGCCAATCGTCCTGAGCATCGCCGGGCTTGATCCTTCATCGGGAGCCGGGATCACCGCGGACGTTAAAACTGCCGCCGCCTTGGGGTGTTATGCCGTCACCTGCGTTACCGCGCTAACAGTCCAGTCCACCCAGGGGGTATTTTCAGTCGTACCAGTACGACCGGAGTTGGTTCGAGAGACCCTTTTTCGCCTGTGTGAGGACGTTAAAATTGCGGGGGTCCGGGTTGGAATGCTGGGCTCGGGGGAGGTAGCAGCGGTTGTGGCGGAGTATTTGCAGCAAAGCCGTCTGCCGAATATCGTTCTGGATCCTGTCTTAAGATCGTCGTCCGGGGCGAAGCTGATTGATGAGGCGGGAGTGGCCACGATTCGCGGCAGTTTATTACAGCTCTGTGACGTTGTGACACCGAATACCGAAGAGGCAGCTGAACTGGCCGGCGCCGGCCTGAATCTGAGTTCCGAGCCATGGGACGCAGCGCTGCCCAAGCTGCGGATGATAGCCAGACGGCTTCACGAGCTGGGTTGCCAGGCAGTCGTGATCACCGGAGGCCACCTAAAGCATCCCAACGACTATCTAAGTTACATCGGCGGAGTTGATGAGCAAGTCTTGGCTGGGAGTCGCGTCGAGTCCGGGGCGACACATGGCACCGGCTGTGCATTTGCCACGGCGTTGGCGTGCGGTCTGGCGCAGGGACGGGACCTGCTGCAGGCCGCTCGAGAGGCGAAGGAGTATGTCCGGCGGGCGATCGCGGCAGCGTACCCGGTGGGAAAGGGCATTGGGCCCGTAAATCAGCTGTTTGGGTAGTTCGCAAGGCGACCCGCTGCCGGGCGCCATGGAGGACAAGGTTCGTGGGATGCCCACTGGCATCTATAGTTTCGAGAGAACAGCATTGCACGCGAGATCGATGAAGTTTCCGCAGTACTCACATCTCAGCAACCTCATGTGGACAGCGCTGGCAGCATTGCTGCTTGGCTCCCTTGGCAGCGCCGCCTCGGGGGGTGACAGCGCTACCTGGATTCCGACACGGGCCACGAACGACGCGACCACGCGCACCGGCTTCGAATACTTTTACGATCTCGAGTACGAAAAATCGATTCGCGAGTTCGAGACGGCACTGGCGGCGCATCCCGATGACCCGTTTGCCGTCAATCATCTGTTGTCGGCAACTATTTTCAATGAGCTGTATCGCATTGGCGCCCTGGACACGGAGGCCTACGCGAGCGACAACTTCATCAACAAAAAGCCGCTCCAGCCGCTCGATCCCAAGGTGCAGGCCAAGGTCAACCAGCTAAGCGAGCGCGGCATTGCACTCTCGAATGCGCACCTGGCGAAGAACCCGGATGACGTCAATGCACTCTATGCCCGGGGGATTACATTCGGTCTGCGCTCAACCTATATGGGCCTGGCGCAACATGCCTGGTTCGCGGCGTTGCGTAATGCCTTGGGGGCGCGGCGCGACCATGAACGTGTGCTGGAGCTGGATCCGAGTTACGTGGACGCCAAAAACGTGGTGGGCATCGATTTGTACGTGATTGGCAGCCTAAGTTGGCCGGTCAGGGTAGCGGCGTCGGTATCCGGGATGAGCGGCAATAAGGAAAAGGGCCTGCGCTACCTGCGCGAGGTCGCTGCGCACGGGGATCCCGAGGTTGCATGGGATGCGAAGATCGCCCTCGCCCTGTTCCTGCGCCGGGAGCAGAAATATGACGAGGCCCTCGAGGTGGTGGGCGGGATGTCTCAGGCGTTTCCCCGGAACTTTCTGATGGCGACCGAGTACGCCCACCTGCTGAACGCTGCCGGGCACGGCCAACAGGCGATTGCCGCCTACAAGAACATTGTTGCCGGATGCGGCAGCAACGCGTTCACCATGTGCCGGATGGAGATTCCGGCGTATGGGCTAGGGGAAGCGATGAAGGGGCAGCGTGATCTGCAGGGCGCTGCGGAAGCCTTCGAACTGGCAGCCAACACGGCTACCGAGCCGGACTTGCGGCAGAGGGCCACACTGAAGGCGGGGGAGATGTATGACGCCATGCACAAGCGCGACGCCGCGCTGGAGAAATACCGGGCCGTAATTGCCGCCAATTCCGGGAGCGCGTCGGCGGAATCGGCACGGCATTACATGAAGCAGGCGTACACCATTGAGTGAGCCGGGGATTCAAGGGGCCTTGCCGGCGCTCCCGGATCTGCCTCGGGGAGGGCGTATGCGGGCTTCGCAGCCCTGGAGCGGTAAGACCCGGCCTGGTCAACACTTGCCAGGGACGGGAACCTTTTTCTATGCTGTGCGTATCTGCTAGGGGAGGCTCCATGTTCTGCAACTATTGCGGTAAGCAGGTTCAAGACGATGCAATGTTGTGCGCTTACTGCGGACGGCGTATCGGTTATGTGGCCCCACCGCCGCAGAAGCTGATGCGGGCACCGAAGGGCAGTCCCGAGAGGAAGATCGCCGGCGTCTGTGCCGGCTTCGCAGAGTACTTCGATGTTGATGTCACGATCGTTCGGGTGGTCTGGTTGATCGTAGCGCTCTGCGGTGGGGGCGGCGTGCTGGCGTATGTCATCGCATGGATCCTCATGCCGGAAGCCCCTCAGGCGACCGCGGCTTCGTCGATCCCAATAGTTCAGCAGCCCTATCATCAGTGATTTCAGTTATTTATGGCTAGCCGGGGCGTCCCTGACCGGGTGGGGCGTGGCACCGGGGTGGCTTTTCAACGGTTACTTTTCCGGCTACCAACACAGAAAACTTCTTCCCTAGAAGGCGGAATCGGGTTACGGTTGAACCTGCAAGCAGCATCCAAACGGTATTATGGACGCCGGTGCAAAACCCGAATCCAGCCTGAACACGGTCCCCTTGCAAAATGCTGTATTGTGCGCCGACTGCGAGGTCATCAGCGACAGCGCCGGCGAAGTGTGCTCGGTTTGCGGCAGCCGTTCCTTGCTCAGCATCGGGCGGGTGCTGGGAGGCAGTGTCGGCGACGAGCGTGCCGTCCTGTTAACGGAATCAGAAGCCAATCTTCGCGGCATGTTTACCCTCCTGGCTAATCGCGAGGCATCGACGACGCTCGGTCCTTCACGGCGATGAGCGCGGACTGAGCGCCTGGAAGCTGACTTAGCCCCCTACCTGCAGCTATCTTTGAGAATCGGCTTGTCGTCTCCAGGCCGGAAGGTGGAATCGCCCGGACCGGGCCGCGACTCGCCAACCCCCGACTTCGTTCCTAGGGGCAGCAGGAAGTTGCCGAACGGATCGGGAATCGTTTTGCAGGAGAGTGTCATGACATCTGCACTGGTCGGTGTGGAGCCACAGGTTGTATGGACGCATTTCGGGGTTCTGGCCGCGACGCCGCGGGCTTCCACCAGGGAAGCCGCGGCGCGAAACTACGTAATTTCACGAGCCAAGGCGTTGGGCCTGGATTACATCCAGGATGCTGCGGGAAACCTGGTGGTACGCAAACCGGCGCGGCCCGGTCGCGAAAGGGCACC
>Ga0306921_10004000_pt1 | contig 15030 bp, 13 predicted proteins | sample sta12Cox44000080_FD_203760 | JGI IMG/M metagenome (GOLD analysis project Ga0306921, IMG submission 203760) | Lab enrichment of tropical soil microbial communities from Luquillo Experimental Forest, Puerto Rico - statoxic.12C.oxic.44.000.080 (v2)... | ecosystem: Environmental > Terrestrial >...
AGCTTTCGACCAAGGCCGAGGATAAGGACTATGCCGATTTCGTTGCCGGCTCGATTTACGAGCGGCAGAAGAAGTATGAACTGGCCGAAGAGCAATTTCATAAGGTCATTACCAGTGACCCCAAGAATGCCCAGGCGCTGAACTACCTCGGCTACATGCTGGCCGACCGTGGTACCCGGCTCGACGAAGCGCTGGGCTACATTCGCCGCGCCGTTGCCCTCGATCCCCAGAACGGCGCCTACCTGGATTCGCTGGGTTGGGTCTATTACCGGCAGGGAAATTACGACCTGGCGGAAGAGAACCTGCGCCTGGCTTCGGAGAAAATTGCCACCGACCCGACCGTGCAGGCGCACTTGGGCGACTTGTATCAGAAGACCGGTCGCCTCAAGCTGGCCACGGCTCACTGGCAGCGTGCGCTGGACGAGTGGAACAAAACCATTCCCGCCGAGGTCGATAACGACGAAGTAGCCAAAGTGCAGAAGGACCTGGAATCGGCCAAGGTCAAGCTGGCCAAGCAGACCCCGGGTAAAGAGTAACCCCCGGCAGAAATAACGCTTGTACGAAGCAGACCAAGCCTGGGCCACGGTTGCGCTAGTCAACTGACGTGCTCGTATTTGGCATAAAGGGTGCCCGGTCCCTTTGAACCCAGACTGTGGGGTACCCGTCCTCCGGTCTGGGGCGCGAACCAGCAACTACGCTGCTAAACTTTCATCATGCTCGCCAGCTACGCGGTTCGCATCGAGAATTCACGCGGACGCCGCTATCCTGAGCCGCCCCACCCTTATCGCAATGCCTTTCAGCGCGACCGAGATCGCGTGATTCACGCACGCGCCTTTCGTCGCCTCGAAAACAAGACACAGGTCTTCAGCCGCCGCTACTCCGACCACTTCCGCACCCGCCTCACCCACACCATGGAGGTCGCGCAAATCTCCCGCACCATCGCGGGCGCGCTCAATCTCAACGTCGATCTGACCGAAACCCTCGCGCTGGTGCACGACATCGGCCACCCTCCGTTCGGACACGCCGGCGAGCGCGCCCTCGACGCCGCCATGCGACGGCACGGCGAATTCTTCGATCACAACCTGCAGGCACTACGCATCGTCGAAGACTTCGAGCTGCGCTACGCCGCATTCCGCGGGCTGAATCTGACCTTCGAAGTCCGCGAGGGCATCATCAAGCACTCCCATGACTACACCGCCGACGAGCATCCCGAGCTGGCCGAGTATCTGCTGGATCTTCGTCCTCCCTTGGAGGCCCAGCTTATCGACCTGACCGACGAGATCGCCTACACTACCGCCGACCTCGACGACGGCTACGAGGCGAAATTGCTGAAGCTGGAAGATATACGTCGCAACGTGCGCGCCTTCGAGCGTTACTTCGTCGAGGTGGAATCAAAGTATCCCGCCGCCCCCGATAAATTGAGATTCAACGAGGCACTGAAGCGCATGCTGAATCGCTTCGTCGGCGACCTGATCGAGAACATCCGGGCGCGCGTCGAGCAATCGAAAATTACAGGCCTGGAGGATGTCCGCCGATTTCCCGAAAGGCTGGCGGCCTTCAGCCCGGCAGTCGAGCAGGAGCGTCGCGAGGCGAAAGCGTTCCTCTACCAGGCCCTATACGAAAGCAAACCGCTGTTGCCGGAGAAGTTCAAAGCTGAAAGAGTGGTCACTGAAACGTTCGATTTTCTGGTCGCCAACCCCGGAGCCTTGCCCCCGGGTTATCGCCAGAAGGCTGAACAGGAGAAACTGGTGCGCATTGTCTGTGACTACATCGCAGGCATGACCGACCACTACGTTGTCGAGGTGCGCAGGAAAATCGGCGCGGTGTAGTTAGTCCAATGGGGGTTGGTACCGCAGATTAACCTAGTCCGCCGGAGCCAGCGCCGGTTGTATTTCTTCCACATCCACCACCTTCGTCGGATACTTTCCGGTATAGCAGGCGGTACAGTAGCGGAGGGCTTCGCCTCCGCCTGCCGCCTTGAGCATTCCCTCCAGCGAAAGGTACGCCAGCGAGTCCGCCCCGATATATTCGCGGATCTCGTCCACCGACTTGTTGGCAGCGATGAGCTGGCTCTTCGAGGGCGTATCCACTCCATAGTAACAAGGAGAAATGGTCGGAGGACATGAGATCCTCATGTGGACTTCCGTTGCCCCCGCATCGCGCACCATGCGCACGATCTTGCGGCTGGTGGTTCCGCGCACAATGGAATCGTCGATCAGCACCACCCGTTTGCCGTCGATCACGTGCCGTACCGGGTTGAGCTTCAAGCGCACGCCGAAGTCGCGCACCCGCTGTTCCGGTTCGATGAACGTACGGCCTACGTAGTGGTTGCGAATCAACCCGAACTGAATCGGTATCCCGCTTTGGTACGAATAGCCCATTGCGGCTGTCACGCCGGAGTCGGGAATCGGAATCACGATGTCGGCCACTACCGGCGACTCCTTCGCAAGCTGTCGCCCCATGGCATCGCGCGACTGCTGCACCGAGCGTCCAAATACCATGCTGTCAGGGCGGGAAAAGTAAACGTGCTCGAAGACGCAGCTGGATAACGGCTGCTGCGGCGCGTAAAAGCGCGAGTGCACCCCCTCGGGCCCGACAATGACCAACTCTCCGGGCTTGACTTCGCGGTCGTACACCGCGCCAATCAGGTCGAAGGCGCAGGTTTCGGAGGCAAATACGATCGCATCCCTGTGGTGCTCGGACTGTCCCGGAATGTGGCCCATCACCAGGGGACGGAATCCACGTGGGTCGCGTGCCGCGAAGACGCGGTCCGGTGTCAACATGACCAGGGAAAACGCGCCCTCGATGCGGCGCAGCGAATCGCTCATGGCGCCCGCCAGAGTCTCTTCCTTCGAGCGCGCAATCAGGTGCACGATTACCTCGGTGTCGCTGGTGGTCTGGAAGATCGAGCCCGAATGCCCCAGCTGCGAGCGAATCTCGTGGGCATTGATGATGTTGCCGTTGTGCGCCAGCGCCACCTTCCCCTTGCTGCATTCCACGCGGATCGGCTGAGCGTTCAGCAGCGCAGAGTCGCCGGTCGTCGAGTAGCGCGTGTGCCCGATCGCAAGCGAGCCCGGCAAGTGCGCCAGGGTATCGGCCGTGAAAATGTCGGAGACCAGCCCCATCGCCTTGTGCAGCTCAATGCGTTCGCCGTTGGCCGACGCGATGCCTGCCGACTCCTGCCCTCGATGTTGCAGAGCATAAAGGCTGAGATACGTGAGCTTGGAAGCCTCGGGGTGGCCGTTGATGGCCGCCACGCCACACTCTTCGCGCAGTTTGTCATCAGATGTGGTCAGCATCGCTCACCTTCACGATTTTGCTAGAGCCCGGCCGTGGAAGCCTGGGCCTTTCCTTCCCGCGGAGTCCGAGCCCGACAGCCGGCCGTTTCTCATCACTTTTTCGCGCTCCCTAGAGCATCGTCCCGCTTACCAGCTGCTCTTCCGTCTCCGTATGCAGCGCCCGTTGCAACGCCGTCGCCCAGTCGTTCTTTAGCTCCAACACCGGTGCAACCGCGGCCAATTTGCCGTCCACGCTGATCTCCACATTGTCGGGGAACGTGCTTCCGATATTTTCTGCCGAGACCCTGTTTTGCTCCGCTATTTCTTTGATTCTTTCCAGATACTTGCGGTCGCAGGATATGAGGATCCGGCTGGCATCCTCTCCAAACAGCACAAACTCCCGAACCAACCCCCCGGAGGCCACGTCGATCTGTGCCCCCACACCGCGGGCAAAGCCGCTCTCGGCCACGGTGACCGCCAATCCTCCCTCGCTGCAGTCCTTGGCGGACGCCACCAGGCCTTCGTCGATCATCTGCACAATGACCTTGTGCAGCGCCGCCTCCTGCTCGATCTCGAGGGCGGGCGGAAAGCCCCATAGTTCGCCCAGAATTTCCTTGGCGTACTCAGACGACCCGAATTCGGCTTCTACATCCGACGGGTCGCCAACCTCCGAGCCCCGCAGCAGCACCAGGGCCTGACCAGGTTCCTTGAAGTCCGGTCCGACTGCCTTGTGAACATCTTCCAGAATTCCGACGATACCGATAACCGGTGTCGGGTAAATCCCCTCGCCCAGGGTTTCGTTGTAGAAGCTTACATTGCCGCCTGTGATCGGTGTCTCCAGCTCCTCGCACGCCTTGGTCATGCCGTCGATAGTCTGGGCAAACTGCCACATAATGTGGGGTTTCTCCGGATTGCCAAAGTTCAGGCAGTTGGTCGCGGCTATGGGAACCGCGCCTGAACAGGCTACATTCCGCGCCGACTCAGCCACCGCATGCATGGCCCCCAGCTTTGGATCGAGATAACACCAACGCCCGTTACCGTCGAGCGCCATCGCCAGGCCGCGCTTCGTCCCCTTCAGCCGAATCACTCCCGCTTCGCCGCCGGGACCTTCGACGGTGTTGGTCTGCACCATCGAGTCATACTGCTCGAATACCCAACGCTTGGAGCAGATGTTGGGACTGGCCAGCAGCTTCCGCAGATCGCCCGTCAGGTCCGACGTCCGCCCCAACCGTATTCCCTCCGGCACCTCGCGCGGGACCGCCGGCTCCCAACGCTCCATCGGACGCTGGTACAGCGGAGCTTCCTCGGTCAGCGCCCGGTTGGGAATCTCGGCGACTACCTTGCCATGCTCCAGCACTCGCATGGTCGGTTCGCCGATGACTCGCCCAATCGTGACGGCATCGAGCCCCCATTTCTCGAAGACGCGGAAGACCTCATCCTCGCGGCCCTTCTCGGCGACCAGCAGCATCCGTTCCTGCGACTCGCTCAGCATGATCTCGTACGGAGTCATACCCGTATCGCGCTGCGGCACCAGGTCAAGCTCGATCTCCAGCCCCACTCCTCCACGGCCACCCATCTCGCAGGTCGAGCACGTCAGCCCGGCAGCGCCCATGTCCTGAATGCCCACGATCGCACCCGTCTGCATGGCCTCCAGGCACGCCTCCAGCAGAAGCTTCTCCAAGAACGGATCGCCCACCTGCACGTTCGGCCGCTTGGCCTCCGACTCCTCGCTGAATTCCTCACTCGCCATGGTGGCGCCGTGGATGCCGTCGCGTCCGGTCTTCGAGCCTACGTAAATCACCGGGTTTCCTTCACCGGACGCCTTGGCATAGAAAATCTGGTCGCGCTTGACTAGACCGAGAGCGAACGCATTCACCAGCGGATTACCCGAATAGCAACTTTCGAACTTCACCTCGCCGCCCACGTTGGGCACACCAAAGCAATTGCCATAAGACGCAATGCCGCTCACCACACCTTCCATGACGGAGTGGTTCTTGTGCCGGGTCGCCTGATCAATCGTGGGACTTGTAGGCGGCATTCCCTCCCGGCTTTGCAAAACGGTGGGATCAAGCGCCGGCGCCAGAGTAGGAGCTCCCGGAACCTGCGGCTGGGAACTGGAAACCGGTTTGGGGGGAGCCACGATCGGTCCAAAGCGCAGCGAATCCATCACCGCCACCGGCCGGGCACCCATGGTGAAGATGTCGCGCAGGATACCGCCCACCCCGGTCGTTGCCCCCTGAAATGGTTCCACGAAGGAGGGGTGATTGTGCGACTCGATTTTGAAGGCGCAGGCCCAGCCGTCGCCGATATCGATGATGCCCGCATTCTCGCCCGGCCCCTGCACCACGCGGCGACTGCGCGTCGGCAGGCGCTTCAGATGCACACGCGAGGACTTATAGGAGCAATGCTCGCTCCACATGACGCTAAAAATACCCAGTTCGGTCAACGTCGGCGTCCGTCCCAGCGACTTCAGGATGCGGTCGTATTCCTCCGGCGTAATACCGTGGTCGCGCAACAGCTCGGGAGTAATCGCGGTTTCCTGGGCGGCGGGCTTCTCGGTTTCGGTGGGATTCATGGCGATTCGGGCTGGAGTCCTCATTTTCGCATGCCCGAGGACGAGAGGAAAGGATCGAAGGCGCCAACTCGCGCCCGTTCTCAAATTGCCCGAAGATTTGCTGCGACAGGCCCCGTCGCGAGACGGCCGACTGGGGACAACTCGTTCACCCCGATAGGAATCTCTTCTCGAACCGCGGCGCGCTCGAGAGTCATGGTGCGGCAGTCGATGAGACGCTTTGTTGTCCCAGTGCGCCGATCCCACGGTTCCCTGGAGAACCTCGCACTGCCGACCCCATGGGCTCGCCACCAGCTTGCAGGAATCCCGGAAATACGCGCTTGACGGAGGCTTTGATCCGCCCTAGTCCTGAACCTCTTCCCACTGATACCCGCATTGCAGACAGCGCCAGCGCTGCCCTGGCGCTCCCGGGGGCTCGGGGAAGGGAATGGCGGACGACCATAGCGAAATCTGACGCGGATTAACGCCACTAGCGCGCCGGATCTCCAGCGACTCGCACTCCGGGCAGCACTGCACCACGTCGCAATCCGACTCCTCTTCCGCGGGCTCCGGGCGGAAGTCGTCCATTACCTCGAGGGCCCGCACTACCTGGTGGTCGGGAACCTGTAGCCGGATGCCCCACATGGCCATGCCGATGTGCAGGTTCAGGGTGTTCTCGTCGCGCACCGAGGCCTCGATTCCCGCCGACGACAGCTTGCCTTGGGCGAGCTTGGCTTCTCCGATGTTCAAGAACGTAGCGATGGTGACCAGGTCTTCAGACATCATGGATTCCGCTTGGTGTAGCCGAAGCACAATTGAGAGCTGACATCAACAACGTCCTTTAATGGGCGTTTACCAAGCGGCCTAGCTCGTCTAGCGTAGGACTAGCTTACGCCACCCGTCAATTTTTCGAGATGTGCGCTCCGGCTGTGTTCGCCAATGGCGTCGATGATCCGCAATGCGATCGCCAGCGCATCCCGTCCCTGTTGCAGCGAGACCTCGGGCATTCTGCGTTCACGAATTGCAAGCAGAAAACTAGCCAGTTCCGCCCGTAGCGGTTCCTGCTGCTCCACGCTGGGCTTGAACGGCACGACTCCCGGAACACTGCCCGTAAGGCCCACCGGATGGAAGGGGTCGAAATCCGCATACCTGCCCGCGTTCTCGTCGACGGTCAACACGAGAACATCCTGGCGTGAGAAGTCAAGCGACACATACTGTCGCGGCTGGAAGAAGCGCAGCTTGCGCACCCTCTCGGTGCTCACGCGGCTGGCTGTAAAGTTGGCCACGCATCCGGACTCGAATTCGAGGCGTACATTGGCGATGTCCACCTTCTTGGTCAAGATGGGCAGCCCTACTGCACGGACTTCCTTGACCGGCGACTTGGCCATGGTCAGCACAATATCGATATCGTGGATCATCAGGTCGAGCACCACATCCACATCGAGCGAACGCGGTGTAAAAACGCTCAGGCGGTGCACCTCGAAGAACATCGGCTGGGTTAGCAGCGGAAACGTGGCGCGGACCGCAGGATTGAACCGCTCCAGGTGCCCGACCTGAATGACGCGATTGTGTCGGGTTGCGATGGCTTGCAGCTCATCGACCTCGGCCAGCGTATTGGCCAGCGGCTTCTCGATGAGGACATCGACGCCGGCTTCCATCACCTCGCGTGCCACGCCGACATGAGCAATAGTTGGAACCGCGACCGATACCGCGTCTACGCCCGCCTTCACCAATTCGGAAACCGACCCGAATGCCGGCGTGCCGAATTCCGCGCCGACCGCTCGGGCGCGCGCTTTGTCGGCATCGACGACGCCAACGAATTTTACCCGCAGTTCGGGACTGTCTTCGAGGTCGCGGTAGACACGGGCGTGGTTGCGGCCAAAAGCCCCGGTTCCAACCACCCCCACACGCAGAAGGCCGTTGTTGTATGTCATGTTTGGATAGGCACTCCATGGCCTGGCGGCGGATAAACCTCTCCCCCCACGATACAAATGGCCGCCTCGTTGGCGGCTGCGATGACGGCCTGCTTCTCGAACATCAAACACCGCCCCGCGTCAAGCGCCAGACAGGTCGCGCCCGCCTGCTGCATCGTTTCCACGGTTCGCAACCCAATTACCGGGACGTCAAAGCGCATGTCCTGGTTCGGCTTGGCGACCTTAATCACGGTAAGGGAACGACTAAGAGTCGAGGGCTCCTTGCCCAGCGATGGCGATTTCATTAGCTCTCCGGCGCGGAGGATGGTGGCGTCCGTGCCTTCCATGGCTTCTACCGCGACACACGCCGCCTCGGCAATGACTACCGTCTGCCCGATATCAAAGCGCGAGAGATGCTGCGCCACCGCGCGGCCATAGGTGATGTTTGTTTGCTCGGCAGCAGACGGAGGACGGCTGGTCATCACTCCTTCGTCAGCCAGCATCGGCTCGAGCAGCGCGGTCGAGCTCAGCAGCTTGATGCCTTCCGATTCCAGCACCTTGGCAATGGCGCCGATAAGCGAATCGGTGTTCCGGGTAGTGAGACTGAGCAGCACCTTAGCCAGTCGCCAATCGGGCCTGATGCTGCTGAAAATCTGCTTGTGCTTTACCTGTCCGGCCATGACGGCGCGCGTCACGCCCTCGCGCTGAAAGGTCTCGATCAGCTTCGACAACTCTCCCAGCGACAGCCAATGCACCGAGGCGGCACCATGCTGCATGATCTCCGGGGAAGTCTCTTCCTTGATGGCGGCGACCACGACCTGCAGTCCCTGCGACCTCGCGGCCTCCAGCACAAGAAACGGGAACTTGCCGTTACCCGCAATAAGCCCAACGCACTTCGAAGCTGTATCAGCCATCGGTAGCCAGTATCACGGCAGCGACTTCACCAGCCGGCTCAAGACTTCTGCGGATTTGCATGAGCTTGCCCAACTGAATTTCCCTTGCAGGCAGTGTTCGGCCATCCTGACCTGGATTGCAAGCCATGGTTGGAGCACAAGCCGGGAGCAGAAAAGCCCCCTAAACTCTCCCCGTCACAACCTCGCCGCGCGATATTGATATTACTAGCAAACGAAATTGCCGCCCGGTGCAGGTATCAGGCGACGGTTCCGCTTTCGCGAAGCGGGGTGAGGGTTTGTCGGCCTTGGTTGGCAGCTAAGTTGCCTTAACCAAACCGCTGGTTCTAGCATGGTTCCGCTCGAAAATTGCCGCCTGAAGGGAAATCCATTGCGCCGGCATTCGTAGTAGCCTGCCGGCGGTAACCGACCACCGGCTACTTGATAAATCCTCGCTGCGATACCTCAATGAAGCGCAGCAACAACTCCACATCGTCGCCAAGCCCTTCTTCTGTACGCAGCTTCTCCAGCGCCTGCGAGGTATTGAGCTTCGATGCCAGCAGCACCCTGAAGGCGTGATGCAGTTTCGCGATGCGTTGGCGCGAGAAGCCCCGCCGTTGCAGGCCAACCTTGTTGAGCATGAAGGCGTGAGTATCGCGTTCCGCACTTGTCATGGAGAACGGCAAAACGTCCTGGGTGATGGTTGTGCCTCCTCCGATATACGAATGCGTGCCAATACGCACGAACTGGTGCACCGGGCAGAGTGCGCCGACGACCGCCCACTCCTCGACCGTGACGTGTCCGGCCAGGGTAGCGCCATTGATCAGCATGGCATGATCGCCGATGACGCTATCGTGCCCAATGTGGGTATAGGCCATGATGAGGGTGTCGCTGCCGACCCGCGTAACCCCTCCGCCCTTGAGGGTTCCGCGGTTGATGGTGACGTACTCGCGAATTATGTTGCGATCACCCACTTCCAGGCGCGTGGGCTCACCGTGGTAGGTCACGTCCTGGGGGTCTCCCCCAATCACCGCGAAGGGAAAGATTTGATTGTCGGAGCCTATCGTTGTCTTTTCCGCCAGCACCACCTGCGAGTGCACCTGGCAGTTCTCGCCCAGCTCTACCTCGGCGCCGACAACGCAGTACGGCCCTACCGTGCAAGACGCGGGAATCTTTGCGGACGGATCGACGATGGCCGTCGGGTGGATGTTCATGGAAGAGCTAGGATTTTCCCGCTCCCAGCTCAGAGTTCGACCCGGCCTGGGATTTCACACCCCGGCGGTCCAGCAACCGGCAGGTGATTACTGCCTCACAGGCGACCTTCTCCCCGAGGTAGGCCTTGCCCAGCATGCGGCCGGCGTTGCCGCGCCACACCAGCACATCAACTTCGATGCGTAGCTGGTCGCCGGGAATGACCGGCCGGCGAAACTTGGCGCGTTCAATACCGGTGAAGAGAAGCAACTTGTGTTCGCGGTCGGGAAACTCGATGAGCAGCAGCACCCCTCCTGCTTGCGCCATGGCTTCCACCACGAGCACGCCGGGCATGATCGGCCCGGCGGGAAAGTGACCGACAAAATAGGGCTCATTGACGCTGACGTTCTTGATCGCCACAATACGCTTGGTGCGGGTGATCTCCGTGACCCGGTCGATCAGGAGAAACGGATAGCGGTGTGGCAGAATTTTTAGAATTCCCTGGATGTCGAGCCCAGCCGCTTCCTCGACGTCGATAAGCGCCACTTTTTCGGTGTCACTCATGTGCCTGGTCTCGTGAGACTCACGATTATATACATTCCATACTGGCGGCTCATTCCTCCCATAACATGCGCCGGGCGGCACGGAAACTGAGATGAATAAAGCGAAATCAAGGGAGTCAAGATCGGAACTGACGGATGTGTCGCGCTGGTTGGCAGACCATCAGTCCGAGATGGTCGAGCAGCTCCGCGACCTGGTCATCCGCGAATCTCCTACTCACGATAAGCCTGGTTGCGATGCCTTGTGCGCCTATCTCGCGGAACAGTTCCGGGCACTCGGTGGAGGTATAAGGATCCATCGCCAAGCCACGGCGGGCAATCACCTTTCAGTAAGTTTTCCCGGCCGCCGTGGCCGCAAGCCGGTTCTCCTGCTCGGCCATTACGACACCGTATACGAACGCGGAACGCTGCGTACCATGCCGTGGGCCGAGAAGAAAGGCCGCCTCCACGGTCCCGGAGTCTTCGACATGAAAGGGGGCATCGCGCAAATCATCTTCGCTCTGCGCGCACTTTGCGAAGTAAAAGACGGACTGCCGCGTCCGGTCAGCGTATGCCTGGTCTCCGACGAAGAAACCGGCAGCGACACCTCACGCGCGCTCACCGAGAAGCTGGCTGCCTCCTGCGCTGCCGTGCTGGTGTGCGAGCCTTCAGGCCCGGGCGGGGCATTGAAAACGGCGCGCAAAGGCGTGGGGTCTTTTCACATCACCGTCACCGGTCAGGCTGCGCATTCTGGCCTCGACTTCGAGAAGGGGCACAGCGCCATTGACGAGCTCGCCCACCAGATTCATGCGCTAGCGCGGCTGACCGACCCGAAGCGCGGCATCACGCTGAATGTGGGCGTCATCCGCGGTGGCACGCGCGCCAACGTGGTCGCAGCCGATGCTGCGGCTGAGGTCGATCTTCGCGTCGCCCATCGCTCTGACGGTCCGCGCCTGGAGCGTAGAGTCAGGTCGCTACAGCCGGCGAATCGCAACTGCCGGCTGCACATCGAAGGCGGCATCAATCGTCCTCCCCTGGAGCGCACGAAGCCTGTCATCGAGTTGTTTCACAGGGCACAAGAAATCGCCATCGCGCTGGGTTTCTCGCTCGCCGAGATCGCGGTCGGCGGCGGCTCCGACGGCAACTTCACTGCCGCAATCGGGATCCCGACCCTCGATGGCCTGGGAGCCGTAGGTGATGGGGCGCACGCCTCACACGAATTCGTGGTGGCCGCCGAATTGCCTCGCCGCGCCGCGCTTCTGGCCGGACTCGTGGGTGCCATTGACTAGACCGCCCGGGCCGTCAGCCCCTGTAGCAGCGGCCTCTCGGTGTACGGCTGGACACTTTGCGGCCGCCAGGGTTTAATTCCACAGGCGCGAGTCGGCCAGTGAAAAACAGAGTCGAAAATCCTCGCCTCCATTGCTAACTTAAAGCGTTTAGCAGTTCAACCCGGTAGCCGAGGGTTCGGAGTTCGCGGATCACTCTGGCAGTGCGCCGATGCTTGGACCGTTGGCTCACAGCCGGGCCGCGTTCCTCGTAACGGACACCCTGGTGCAGAATCAGCCAGATAAGCCGACACAGCCGATGAGCAATGGCCCCGACGGTTTGATTGTGTCCTAAGCGTGGCACCCGACGGCGATACACGATGTCGAAGATGCTCCCTTTGTGCTGGACCGCAGCGTTGGCGGCTTGATTAAGAATCCGCCGCATGTGGCGGTTACCTTTGGGGGAGCGGTGGCTTTGGTTCACTCCTGCACTCTCTTCGTCTCCATGGCTTGCACCCACCCACGAGGCGAGATGTTTGGCCGAAGGAAAAGTCGCTGCTTTGGCACCCACTTCAGCGATGATCCGCTGTGCCGATTTCCGGTCCCAGTCCGGGTATCTCTGCCAACCGCCGCACCGCATCCTGATGCTGGCTTAGAAACTCGCCATCTCTTGGTCCAGCTTGCCGATCTGCTGCTCGATCAGTTGTAACTTCCTCCAACGCCATCTTCAGCAACCGACGATAGACAGGGTTCAGTTCGGTGCAGGCGGCGAGCGCGTCGCATAATTGTGCCGGCGTGGCGCGCAACTGCTTATCCGCCAGGGCGGCTAGAGCCGCCCGATTGGTTTCGCCCTCAGCCAGCGCCTTCAGCATACGCCGGGCACTGACACCCAGTAGATCTGAGACCAGGCTGGACAACTTAATATGGGCTTCTTCAAGCAGAGCCTCCAGTTGGTTCTGCAACCGCGTGTGATTGCGCGTCAACTTGTACTTTGCGCGCATCACTGTGCGCCAGAGCCGCTGTTCAGCATCGGGCACAAAGCTCAGGGTCAGCTCCTCAGCCACCAGCCGCTTCACCAGCCGTTCGGCGCGTCGCGAAAGTCGTTCTTGCGCCCCCGGCGCCCCCGATTGGACAGCGCCTGCGCCAGATGCAGCGCCCCCGACATCGGTCCTGCGTTTTCCCGCTTCTTACACGTCGGCTTCCAGTACCGTTCCAGCTCTCCCCAAACCGGTTTCCAATATTGTGCGGTTGATTCCAGCACTACTTCTTCCACCTGCTGCTCGATCAGCCATTCGGACAGTAGTCGCAGGTGCTCGGGGTTGCTGCCAAACCGGCGCCGCTCAAATTGGTATTCCTCTTCTACTTCGACGTCAGCCACAACCACGGCCAGCATCCTTTTGTGAACGTCGATGCCCGCTATCCTGTAAGGCATAAGCTTCCTCCCGGCGGGAGCGGAGAACGTGCTGCCAGTTACATTAACCAGAGTCGCAGGCGATCGCCGCTTCCACCGGAGTGGAAAGACAACGCCCATTTATTTGCTCAACCAATGCACGCTCCGGATCAGACAGATAGACAGCCTCAACTTCTCCACTGTTTCCGCAATCTCGCCGCTCCGAGCCACTCACCTATTCTGACTTCGACTCAAAGCAATTTTCATGAGATTTTGCGGGCCGCAGGCCCTAGATCGACAGATAAGCCGAGTCTACGAAGGCCGAGGGCCAGTGCTCGACCCTACAGAGTCCCCCTGGGGAACAAGAACGATGCCGCCGGTAAAAAGGGGCAACTGCCTTCCGGATTCAGCCGCCACCTCGACTACGATCTGCGGAGGACGAGCCGATCCCGGATAAGATGTATGAGGAGCAAGGCCGACGGATTCCCAAATCCGCTGGGCGTAGTCGCGGTAAAACTTCGGCGCAAGCTAATAACCGGAGAACATGTTAATGACAGCTAACCACATGGAAAGATAATGAACCAAGGCGAAGTTGATCTTTGGGCGGTACATCTAGGGGCGGGATTGGACGCACTTGCATTCTTGTCTGAGACACTCTCGCCCGACGAGCGGGAGCGAGCACAAAACTTTCTCTTTGAGAAGCACCGCAAGTATTTCACCGTTGGCCGCGGGTTGCTGCGCGCGATCCTAGGGCAATATCTGCAACAGCCGCCAGCCCAACTGCATTTCTGCTATGGCGTAAACGGAAAGCCCACTCTCTGTGTAGGTGGCGTGCCTCAATTGCATTTCAACCTTGCCCATTCTGAAGATTGTGCGGTTTATGGGATTAGCCGGGGTTCCGAATTGGGTGTGGATATTGAGCTGGTTCGGGAATTGAGCGACATAGAGGCCGTCGCAAAAAGCTTTTTCTCTCCGGAAGAATGTGGCGACCTGCACAGTATCGGCTTGGACCGACGAGCAGAAGCCTTTCTTAACTGCTGGACCCGCAAAGAGGCATATTTAAAAGCGACTGGGGACGGTTTATCCGTTCCCTTAGATCGATTTCGGGTCTCTCTGAAACCGGGAGATCCGGCGTCATTTTTGAAACTGGAGGGGGATCGCTATCCACTGTCAAGGTGGAGCTTGCGGCACCTGGTCCCGCTTAACGGATGCATAGGGGCCCTCGCGATTCCTACGCCTATTCTTAATCTGAGAAAGCTGGCCTTTGGAGACGCGGAGGAGTGCCTGCAATATTTGCAAAAGCCGTTCCAGTAAAATTGTGATGACGGCACATCATCCTTCGCTAACTAGATATCTGAGTAAGTCTGTCAAGTATTTTGTGTTGGATGTCTTGATCGACCACAATTTTTGAACTTGTCATCCACAAGGAGTTCACAAGGCTTTCCCGACGGTGGCGGCAGTGATGGTCGATAGCGGAGAGCCACGCCTGGCGAGGGTGACCAAATATCTGCTCTTGTCATAGGCAACCTTATCTTTCCGCTTCGTATGAGGAATCTGTGGGTGAGTCAGGGATATAGCGCGTAGCTCGACTGCTCGGTTTTGCTTTGTTCCCGAGAGCGGAGAGAAGCCGTAGCCGCGCGGTGGGTAATGTGGGAAGCGCGGGGTTTGCGCTTTCCAAGCAGGCGGAGAACCCCCACGGGGTGAGGGGATTCTCCGCCTGCGTCATTTCCACCGCCGCTTGGGGATTGCGGTACGCTTTTCCCCTTCCAGGAATCTGCGAAACCTGCTACACGTGGATTCAAAGGATCGCTGCTGCTCCTCCGAGTGGTTGTGATGACAATGTTCAGCACTCACTACTGCTGGACAAGGTGGCGAAGCGAGTCCGGGATGATCAGGGGATGCGACTCCTGAAGATGATTCTCAAGGCAACGGGGAAGAAAGGGTTCGACTCAGGCCCCGACAGGTTGCCACCACCTCGCGAATCAGCGCGATCTCGGAGGCCAGGAACCTCCG
>Ga0306921_10004001_pt1 | contig 15028 bp, 15 predicted proteins | sample sta12Cox44000080_FD_203760 | JGI IMG/M metagenome (GOLD analysis project Ga0306921, IMG submission 203760) | Lab enrichment of tropical soil microbial communities from Luquillo Experimental Forest, Puerto Rico - statoxic.12C.oxic.44.000.080 (v2)... | ecosystem: Environmental > Terrestrial >...
CGAGGCAGGTGCGCTGCAGGCCGTCGCGGGGCTGGGGCCCCGCCGGCCGAGGCGCGCCGATGAGAGGCAGTGCGCGCTGCAGGCCGTCGCGGGGCTGGGGCCCCGGCGGCCGAGGCGCGCCTATGGATAGGAGGACCGTATGCAGCTCGGGATGGTGGGGCTTGGCCGGATGGGCGGCAACATGGCGCGCCGCCTCATGCGGGGCGGCCACGAGATCGTCGGGTATGCGGCGGACCCGGCCGGGATCAAGGAGGTCGCTAGCCAGGGCGGAACCGGCACGACCACACTCGACGAGTTCGTTCGGGCGCTCCGGCCGCCCCGCGTGGCGTGGGTGATGGTGCCGGCCGGCGCGGCGACGGAGCAGGTCGTGACCGACCTGGCCAAGCGGATGTCGTCGGGCGACACGATCGTCGACGGCGGCAACTCGTTCTACAAGGACGACGTGCGCCGGATGAAGATGCTCCGGGCGCAGCAGATCCACTACGTGGACGTCGGCACGAGCGGCGGCGTCTGGGGGCTCGAGCGCGGCTACTGCCTCATGATCGGCGGCGAGCGCGACGTGGTCGAGCGCCTCGGGCCGATCTTCAAGACGCTCGCGCCGGGAGCGGGGAGCATTCCGCGCACACCCGGCCGCGACGCTACGAGCGGAACGGCCGAGCAGGGCTATCTCTACTGCGGCCCGTCGGGCGCCGGCCACTTCGTGAAGATGATCCACAACGGGATCGAGTACGGGCTGATGCAGGCGTACGCCGAGGGGCTCGACATCCTCAAGAACGCGAACGCGAAGGCGCTCGAGCCCGATCTGCGCTACGAGCTGAACGTCGCGGACATCACCGAGGTGTGGCGCCGCGGCTCCGTCGTGAGCTCGTGGCTCCTGGATCTGACTGCCCAGGCGCTGGTCGAGAACCCGACGCTCTCGAACTACGAGGGCGTGGTTGCCGACTCGGGCGAAGGGCGCTGGACCGTCATGGCCGCGGTCGAGGAAGGCGTGCCGGCCGACGTGCTCTCGGCGTCGCTCTACACGCGCTTCCGCTCCCGCCAGGACCACACCTTCGCCGAGAAGGTCCTCTCCGCGATGCGGCAGAAGTTCGGCGGCCACGTCGAGCGACCCGCCGGGTGATCCTCGCGGGCGACGTCGGCGGAACGAAGACCGCGCTGGCGCTCTTCGAGGTGCGCCGCCGTGCGCTGGTGGTGGTCCGCGAAGGCGTGCTGGCCAGTCACGACTTCGCCGGTCTCCCGGACGCGATCCGCCAGTTCATGCTCGAAGGCTCGCCGGCTTCCATCGACGCGGCGTGCGTCGGCGTCGCCGGCCCGGTGATCGACGGACGAAGCACGGCGGTGAACCTGCCGTGGGTGGTCGACGAGGCCTCGCTGGCCGACGCCGTCTCGACCCGACGGGTGAAGCTCGTGAACGACCTGGAGGCTACGGGCCAGGGCGCGCTGGGGCTCCCGCGGGCGGCGCTGGCGACGCTTCAGGCCGGCGAGCCGCGCAAGGCGACGATGGCGCTGATCGCGGCGGGCACAGGGCTCGGCGAAGTCTTGCTCGTCTGGGACGGCCGGCGACATCGCGTCGTCAGCTCGGAAGGCGGCCACGCGGATTTCGCGCCGCGCACGGAGCTCGAGACCGAGCTCTTCCGGTTTCTCAGAAAAGAGTTCGGGCGGGTCAGCTACGAGCGCGTCGTCTCCGGGCCCGGGCTCTACAACATCTACCGGTTCCTTCTGGCGAGCGGCGGTGGGCCGGAATCGGAGTGGCTCCGCTCTCGGATGGAGACCGGCGACCCGAGCGCCGCGATCGCCGAGGCGGCGCTCGATCAGCGTGACCCCCGCGCCGTCCAGGCGCTCGAGACGTTCGTCACGGTCTACGGCGCGGAGGCCGGCAACCTCGCGCTGAAGGCGCTCGCGATCGGGGGCATCTTCATCGGCGGCGGGATCGCGCCGAAGATCCGGGCCAGGCTGGAGGACGGGACTTTCGTCGAAGCCTTCCGCGACAAGGGACGACTGAGCGGGATGATGGCGTCGATTCCCATCCATCTGGTCCTCGAGCCCCGGGCGGCTCTGCTGGGTGCCGCGGCCATCGGCCGGTCACTGCTGTCCGGTCCCGCTCCGAAGCCTCACACCGGCCAGCGTGCGAGCTAGCGTCGGCGCGCCTCTCGGGCCCACTCGCGTGCCCCGGCCTTGAGCACACGCAGAGGGACGACCCGGGAAGAGCAGCGGCTCCGGGAAGCGCAGGCGCGAACGGCCCACTGGAGGCGATGGGGGCCCTATCTGGCCGAGCGCCAGTGGGGCACGGTGCGCGAGGACTACAGCCCCGACGGAAGCGTCTGGAAGTCCTTCCCGCACGACCATGCGCGCTCGCGGGCCTATCGCTGGGGCGAGGACGGCATCGCAGGCATCACGGACAACCACGGACGGCTCTGCCTGGCCCTGTCGCTCTGGAACGGCCGCGATCCGATCTTGAAGGAGCGCCTCTTCGGGCTCACCAACACCGAGGGCAACCACGGCGAGGACGTGAAGGAGTACTACTTCTACCTCGACTCGACGCCGACGCACTCCTACATGAAGTACCTCTACAAATATCCGCAGGCGGCGTTTCCCTACGAGCTGCTGGCGGCCGAGAACGGGCGTCGCGATCGCGACGCGCCGGAGTTCGAGCTGATCGACACCGGGGTCTTCGACGCCGATCGGTACTTCGACGTCGTGGTCGAGTACGCCAAGGCGGCGCCCGACGACGTGCTGGTTCGGATCACCGCCACGAATCGCGGTCCCGAGGCGGCCGACCTCTACCTGCTGCCGACGCTCTGGTACCGCAACACGTGGTCGTGGGACGTGCCGGAGCCGGCGCGACCGACCCTGCGCGCCGGCGCGGGCAGCGATCGCGTCGTGATCGAGGCCGACCACGCCTCGCTCGGTGCGCGCTGGCTCTACTGCGAGGGGACGCCGGAGCTCCTGTTCACGGAGAACGAGACCAACCTCCAGCGGCTCTACCACATCCCGAATCCGAAGCCGTGGGTCAAGGATTCGATCAACGAGTACGTCGTCGGCGGCCGGACGGACGCCGTCAATCCGGATCGCATCGGCACGAAGGCCGCGGCGCTCTACCGAGCGAGGCTCGAGCCCGGCGGGTCGATCGCGACGCGGCTCCGGCTCTCGAACTCGCCGATGCCGGGCACGCCCTTCGGCGCCGAGTTCGACGTGGTGTTCGCGGAGCGTGTGCGTGAGGCGGACGAGTTCTACGCCACGATCGTTCCCGACAGGCTTTCCGACGACGCGCGCAGCGTGATGCGTCAGGCCTTCGGCGGGCTCTTCTGGTCCAAGCAGCTCTATCACTACGACGTCGCGCGCTGGCTCAAGGGCGATCCCACGGGCCCGACGATCCCGGCCGAGCGGGTCGAGGGGCGCAATCACGAGTGGCGGCACCTCTACAACGAGGACGTCGTCTCGATGCCCGACAAATGGGAGTTTCCGTGGTACGCGGCCTGGGATCTCGCGTTCCACACGATCCCGCTGGCGCTGGCCGACCCGGACTTCGCGAAGAGCCAGCTCGTCCTGTTTCTGCGCGAGTGGTACATGCACCCGAACGGGCAGATCCCCGCCTACGAGTGGAACTTCAGCGACGTCAATCCGCCCGTCCACGCCTGGGCGGCGCTCCGCGTGTACCGCATCGAGCGGCGGCTTCGCGGCCGCGGCGATCGCGAGTTTCTCGAGCGGATCTTCCACAAGCTCCTGCTGAACTTCACGTGGTGGGTGAACCGCAAGGACACCGAGGGGAACAACATCTTTCAGGGGGGATTTCTCGGGCTGGACAACATCGGCGTCTTCGACTGGTCGGCGCCCCTGCCGAGCGGCGGCCGGATCGAGCAGTCCGACGCGACGTCGTGGATGGCGATGTACTGCCTCAACATGCTCGCGATCGCGCTCGAGCTGGCCCGGCAGGACCCGGCCTACGAGGACGTCGCATCGAAGTTCTTCGAGCATTTCGTCTACATCGCCCACGCGGTGCACGACCTCGGCAGCCAGGGTATCAACCTCTGGGACGACAGCGACGGCTTCTACTACGACGTCCTGCACGGCGACGGCGAGCCCCATCGCTTGAAGGTCCGCTCGATGGTGGGGCTGATCCCGCTGTTCGCGGTCGAGACGCTCGAGCCCGAGGTGATCGACCGGCTGACCGGGTTCAAGCGGCGGATGCAGTGGTTCATCGACAACCATCCCGAGTTTCGCGACCACGTCGAGACGGCCACGAAGCCCGGCGGCGGAGTGCGGCGGCTCCTCGCCATCGTCGGGCGCCCGCAGCTGCCGCGCTTGCTCCGGTTCATGCTCGACGAGTCGGAGTTCCTGTCGCCGCACGGCATCCGCGCGGTGTCGCGGTATCACCAGGACCACCCATACGTCTTGCACATGAACGGCCTGGACCATCGGGTCGACTACGAGCCGGCCGAGTCGACGAGCGGCATATTCGGCGGCAACTCGAACTGGCGCGGGCCGGTCTGGTTTCCGGTGAACTATTTGCTGATCGAGTCGCTGCAGAAGTTCCACTACTTCTACCGCGACGCCCTGAAGGTCGAGTTCCCGACCGGCTCCGGCACGCGGCTGGACCTCTGGCAGATCGCCGCGGAGCTGTCGCGGCGGCTGACGCGCATCTTCCTGCGAGGCGCCGACGGACGCCGGCCCGTCTACGGCCGCACCGAGAAATTCCAGCGCGACCCGCACTGGCGTGAGCTCGTGCTCTTCTACGAGTACTTTCACGGCGACAACGGCTCGGGCATCGGCGCCGGCCACCAGACCGGCTGGACGGGCCTCGTGGCCAAGCTGCTCCAGCAGAGCGGCGAGCGATGACTTTCGCTCCGCGTCCCGCGGGAGTATTTCTCGAGGAGGCTTGCCGCGCCGCCCGCGGGCGGTGGGTGAAGCCGTGGAGCTGCGGCCAGCGCCGTCAAGGCGGAGATGCGGGCCTCCGTGCCAGCGCCACGGATAGCCGCCGGGGTAACGCCCGGCCGGCAGGCTGCACCCGACACCTGCGGCCCATCGCCGGAGAGCTTCTGGGTGAGGCACCGGGTGGCTGAGCCGACAGCGCTGGACCGGATCGTCGATCTCACCGAAGCCGATCGTGACGCTCTGCACTCGCTGTCCATGGCGGTCTATCCGCCCGGGCCGGCGACGGACTGGCCCGGGCGACAGATCGAGTGGGCGGCGGCCGATTGGTGCGTCCGCGTCCGCGCCGAGGACAGGGCCGTCGCGTCGTACGTCGGGATCTCACTGCGTGACGCGCAGCACGATGGACGGCCCGTCAGGATCGGAGGCATCGGCGGCGTCAAAACCCATCCGGCGGCTCGCCGGCGGGGGCTGGCGAGCCTCGGCATCGAGCGCGCGGTTCAGTTCTTCCACGAGCAGGGCGACGTCGGCTTCGCGCTACTGGTGTGTGGTCCGCACCTGATCACGTATTACCGGCGCCTGGGCTGGCGTGAGTTCGATGGACGGCTCCTGGTCCAGCAGCGGGGCGAGACCGTCGCGTTCACGTTCAATCGGATCATGACGCACGGCATCGAGTCCGAGGCGCCCGAGCGCGGTACGATCGACCTCCTCGGGCCGCCGTGGTAATGGTAAAGGGCTCATGAACCAGCGCGCGGAAACGACCTTCGTCGTCGGCGCGCCGCTGGCGCTGGCACTGCTCGAGCTCTACCATCCGCACCCGCACGATCTCTTCCGGCTCGACCTCCGGGCGTGGATGACCGTGCACTACCTCCAGATCGTGCTGTTTCCACTGGCGGCGCTGGCGCTCGCGCGGATCGTCCGCGGTCGCCGGGGATTCGCCGCGGGTCTCTGCCGTGCAGGCGCCTTCGTCTTCGGCGTGTCGTGGGTCGCCTTCGATACCGCGGCCGGTGTCACGACCGGGATTCTGCTCGAGCGCGCTCAGGCGACCGGCGCGCCCGAGGCCTGGCGCGCGCCCATCATGTCCATCTGGGAGCACCCGATCGTCGGCGCCGGCGCGTCGCCGGAGTCAGCGCCGCTTCTGGCCGTGACCGGAACGATCGCCTGGCTGGTGGGATGCCTGGCCGCCGCATTCACGCTTCGCCGCGCCGGGATCTCCTGGATCCCGGCGGTGCTGCTCGCGATCTCCGGCGTGAGCTTTCTCGTGTGGAGGACCCACGCCTCGCCCGGCGGCCCGATCGCGTTCGGCGCGCTGGCCGCTGCCGCCGCCTGGCTACGCTGGGCGAGCCCCGAGCGAGCCGACGCGCGTCAGACCTTGCCCTCGAGCGCGCGCTTGAGCTGATCGAGGTGGTTGTCGTCGTGCCACGCCATCAAGGTCACGAAGTCGTTGATCGTGATCGGCCCGCGCGTGGCGTGCACCCCGGCGCGCTTCCACTGCTCCTGGGTGAGCGTGCGCAGCAGCGCGAGCGACTCGTCGCGCCGCGTGCGAAATGCGGCCAGCGCGAGCTGCGCGTCGTTGCGGAGATACTGCCGCTCCTCGGCCCAGCGATCCGGCGTGGTGGGATCGAACGCGAGCTTCGGGTTGTCCATCGCCAGGATCATGCCGAACCGCCCGATGAACATCTCCTCCACGTCGCGCAGGTGGCAGATCGCCTCCGTCGCCGCCCAGTTCTTGCCGTCGGGCCGCCGCGACAGCGCCGCGTCGTCGCGGCCGCGGATCGCGGCGATGAGCTCGTCGGCGGTACGGGAGAGCCGCCGCAGCCGCTCCTCGACCGGTAGCTTCGCGTACTCTTCGATCGTCGGCATCGTCACTCTCCCCCTGGCCTCGGGCATCAGCTGATGGAACAGGCTCGACTCGCGCTTGTAGAACCCCTGCGTATGATACGACTCGGGCAGCCTGAGCCCCGTGTAGTCCACGTGGTGCCCGACCTCGTGGAGCAGGGTGCGCAGATACGAGCGGAACGCGACCACGCGCTTCTTCTTGGCCGTGCGCATCCAGAGCTGGATCTTCGGCTTGCGGCCCCGCTCCTGGGTGTAGAGGCCGTGCAGCTCGCCCCAGCGTGAGTGCGGGCGCGCGGCGAGCACCTCGACCCGCACGGCGGGAAGCCCCATCGCGTCGGTGAGCCCGGCGATCAGCTCGTGACTGGCCCGCTCGGTCGCCGCGCGCTCCTCGGTGTTGAGCGCGGCTTCGAGCGCCTGAACGTGAGGATGGAGTGACGCGGGATCGTGCAGACGGATCTCGACGAGCGCGTCGCTCTTGCGGTAGACGGCCTGCTGGGCGCGGGTCAGCCGTCCGTAGTAGGCGAACGGCGCCACTACTGACCGGTGAAGCGCGGCTTTCTCTTTTCGAGAAACGCCTTCGCGCCCTCGATGCGGTCCTCGGTCGTCCTGAGGAGCGTGGCCAGGTCGTTCTCGAGGCGCAGGCCGTCCTCGAGCGACATGCCGAGCCCCTTCACGACCGCTTCCTTCGCGTAGCGCATCGCGATCGGCGCCCGCTCCGCGAGCGTCGTCGCCAGGGTCTGCGCCGCGGAGTGCACCTCGGCCGCGGGCACCACGCGCTCGACGAGCCCGATGCGCAGCGCCTCGCGCGCGTCGATGCGGGCGCCGGTCAGGATCATCTCGAGCGCCTTGCCGCGGCCGACGAGCCGGGGCAGCCGCTGGGTGCCGCCGCCGCCCGGGATGATCGCCAGGTTCACCTCGGTCAGCCCGAGCAGCGAGTCCTCGCCGGCGATCCGGATGTCGCAGGCCAGCGCCAGCTCGAGCCCGCCGCCGAGCGCGAAGCCGCGAATGGCGGCGATGATCGGCTGGCCGCAGCGGTCCATCGCGGCACGGAAGTCGACCCGTCGGCGTCCGTCCCGGAACTTGACGGGCACCTGGGGCGCCACGAACTCGCGGATGTCGGCGCCGGCCGAGAACGCGCGATCGCCCGCCCCGGTCACCACGATCGTCCGCGCCTCCGCGCTCTGGGCGAGCTCGACGAAGCACGCGGTCAGCTCCTCGCGCATGCGCTCGTTCATCGCGTTGTGGACGTTGGGGCGGTTCAGGGTGATCGTCGCGACGGAGTCGGCCAGCTCGTAGCGAATCGCCTCGTACGCCATCGGTCCGACCTCCCCCCTGCTTGCTAGCTCGTGGAGCGCCGGCGGCACACGCCGCGCGCCGCGAGCCCGGCGATCTCGTCGTCGGTGTAGCCGAGCTCTCGCAGCACGGCGTCGGTGTGCTGGCCGAGCGTCGGCGCGGGGCCCGGGTCGCGCGTCGGCGTTCCGCGAAACGCGATCGGCTGGCCCATCATGCGCAGGCGGCCGACCTCGGGATGGTCGTACTCGCGGACCATGTCGTGGTGGCGCACCGCCGGATGGTCGAGATACTCGAGCACGGTCTGCACCGGCGCCGCCGGGATGTCGTGCTTGGCGAGCACATCGAGCCAGTGCTCGCGCGGCTTCGACTTGAACTTGGCCTCGATCAGCGGCAGGAGGGCCTGGTTGTTCTCGAGGCGCGCGATCCACGACGCGAACCGCGGATCGTCGGCCAGGTGGTCGAGCTCGAGCGCCTTGCAGAGCTTGCCCCAGAACGCCTGGTTGCCGACCGCGAGGAAGAACCAGGCGTCGTCGCCGGCCTGATAGAGGCGGTAGGTGGGATTGTCGCGGACCAGGGTCGGCTTGGTCGGATAGTCGATGGCCACGCCCGACTGGAGCGCCAGCACGCCGCGCAGGAGCGAGGTCTCCACCCGCTGGCCGCGCCCGGTTCGCTCGCGCGCGAAGAGCGCGGCGATGATGCCCTGGGTGGCCAGCGCCGCCGTGTAGTAGTCGACCGGCGCGGTCCGGAGATACGCGGGCGCGCCGCCGAAGCCCTGCAAGGTCATCAGGCCGCCCAGCGCCTGGAAGACGGGATCGAAGCCCGGTCGGTCCGAGTCGGGCCCGCTGCCGCCGAAGGCGGTGACGGAGGAGTAGACCAGGCGCGGATTGATCTGGCTCAGGCGCTCGTAGCCGACGCCCAGACGCTCGGCGACCCCCGGCCGCATGTTCTCCATGACGACGTCGGCGCGCGCGGCAAGCTTGCCGACGATCTCACGGCCTTCGGGTGTCTTGAGGTTCACGGCGAGCGAGCGCTTGCCGCGATTCCAGCCGTAGAAGCCGGGCAGCTCGCGGAACGAATCGCCCTCGAGCGCCTCGACCTTGATGACCGCCGCCCCGAGGTCGGCCAGCTGCATCGCCGCGTACGAGCCGGCGATGTAGCTGGTCAGATCGACGATCTTGACGCCGTCGAGCGGCGGCGGGGGCGTGGACACGGAACGGTATCTCGCTCCCGCTACCTCGCGGCGCGGCGGACGATCTGCTCGCGGTGATAATCCACGTCGCCGTACATCGCCTCGAGCGCCTTGGCGCGCTTGAAGTAGATGTGCAGGTCGTACTCCCAGGTGAACCCGATGCCGCCGTGCACCTGGATCGCCTCGCCGCACACCTTGCGGGATGCGTCGGCCACGTACGCCTTCGCGACCGAGGCGGCCAGCTCGTGGTCCTCCGCCGTCGCGTCGAGCGCCCACGCCGCGTAGTAGACGGCCGCGTGCGAGTTCTCGACCTCGAGCAGCATATCGGAGCACTTGTGGCGGATCGCCTGGAAGGAGCCGATCGGCTGGCCGAACTGCTCGCGCACCTTGGCGTAGCCGACGGCCATGTCGAGACACCGCCGCGCGGCGCCCAGCATCTCCGCCGCCGAGCCGACCGCGCCGCGGCGTAGCAGCGCGCTCAGCAGCGGCGCGGCCTGGCCCGGCGCGCCGAGCACAGCGTCGCCGGCCACCGGTACCCTGTCCATCTCGAGATGGACCCAGCGGGTCGCGAGGTCCATGCCCTGGACGGGCGAGAGCTTGAGCCCGGCCGCCGACGGATCGACCAGGAACAGCGACGGGCCTTCGGGCGCGCGCGCGGGGATGAGCAGCATGTTGGCCACGTGCGCCCACGGCACGAAGCGCTTCGTCCCGGAGAGACTCCAGCCCTTCGCGGATTTCTCCGCCCGCGTCGACACCGAGGCGGGGTCCCAGTCCAGATCGCTGTCGAGGAACGCCAGGGTCGCGCGCGCGTCGCCCGTCGCGATCGGGGAGAGCCAGCGCTTCTTCTGCGTCTCGTTGCCCGCCGCCTCGATGGCGGCGGCGGACAGGACGGTCGGCCAGTACGGGCCGGGATAGGCCGCGCGGCCGAGCTCCTCGAGCAGGATCGCCGTCTCGACCATGCCGAGCCCGCTGCCGCCGTAGGCCTCGGGCAGCGAGAGCCCGTGCCAGCCGAGCTGGGCCATCTCCTTCCACATCGACTCGCTTTCGCCGCGCGGATCGTCCCACAAGAGACGCACCGTCGCCGGCTTGCAGTGCTCGTCGAGGAAGGCGCGGGCCGAATTTTTCAGTAATTGCTGGTCGGAGCTGAATGAGAAGTCCATGGCGTCAGGCCTTCAGGCGGTCGGCGCGCACTTCCTTGGGCAGGCCGAGCACGCGCTCCCCGATGATGTTCTTCTGGATCTCGGACGAGCCCGAGTAGATCGTGCCGGCGCGCGACCACAGGAACGCGGTCGCGAACGTGCCGGGCTCGCCGGACGAGGTGTCGACCTCCTCGAACTCCTCGCGCGCAACCATGAGCTGGCCGAACGGCCCCAGGATCTCGAGCGCCAGCTCGTAGTAGCGCTTCTCGAACTCCGTGTACGACAGCTTCGTGATCGACGAGGCCGCGCCCGGCGCGTCGCCCTTCTGCAGGGCCGAGAGCACGCGCAGCGCCGCATAGCGCTGCACCTCGAGGTCGGCGTAGATCCGCCCCATCCGCGCGCGCACCGCCGGATCCTCGATGAGCGGCTGGCCCCCGCGCCTGAGCTCCTTGGTGGCCCTCACGAGCTGGTTGAACGCGATCGCGTAGCGCGTGACCCGCCCGAGCGCGTTGCCGCCGCGCTCGTAGCCGAGCGTGGTCTGGGCGATCGCCCACCCGTCGTTGATCCCGCCGATCAGGTCGGCCTTCTCGGCGCGCGCGTTGGTCATGAAGACTTCGGAGAAGAGCGAGCTGCCGGTGATCTGCTTGAGCGGGCGCACCTCGACACCGGGCTGCCGCATGTTGAGGAGCACGCACGAGATGCCGCGGTGCTTGGCCACCTTGGGATCGGTGCGGCAGAGCAGGATGCCCCAGTCGGCGATCGGACCGCTCGAGGTCCAGATCTTCTGGCCGTTGACGAGGAAGTGATCGCCCTGATCCTCGGCGCGCGTCTTCAGGCTTGCCAGGTCCGATCCGGCGTTCGGCTCCGAGTAGAGCTGGCACCAGATCTCTTCGGCCGTCAGCATCTTCTTCAGATAGCGCTTCTTCTGCGCCTCGGTGCCGTGCACGATGATCGTCGGGCCGATGAAGCCGATGCCGAGGCCGTTGATCGCGGGCGGCGCGCTCACGTGCGCCATCTCGTCCTGGACGATCGCCTGCTGCATCGGCGTCGCGCCCCAGCCGCCGTACTCCTTGGGCCACAGCATGCCGACGTAGCCCGCTTCGTAGAGCCTCCGGTGCCACGCCTTGCGCTCGTCGAGCGTCTTGAGATCCTGCTTGGGAACGTTGGCCTCGAGCCAGCGCCGCGTCGTGGCGCGGAATTCGCGGTCTTCGGGCGAGTAGTTCAGATCCATCGGGTCGGCCTCCGCCTAGAACGAATGCACGTTTCTAGCATGCCGGCCCGCGCGAATCAACGCGCGGGGGCCGGCAGCCGATAGATGGCGGTGTGGAGCACGTGGGCGATCGGCCGGCGCTCGCCGGCGACCAACACCAGGTCCGCCTCGACGAACTCCTTGCCCTTCTTCTCGAAGAGCGAGCGTACCCGGCCGCGGGTCGACAGGGTCTCACCGACCCTGGCGCCGCCGAGATGGCGGACGACGCTGCCGACGTGGACCCAGGGGCTCATGCGGACGTTCAACGAGAGCGCCTTGTTGGCCTGGTCGAGGAAGAACCCGGGATGTACCCAGCCGCGCGGGCCCCGGTAGAGCGCGAGCCCGTCGCTGACGCGATCCAGATATTCCGCCTGGCGCTCGGCGTCGTACGGGTTGATCGGGGTGCCGAGGACGTCGAGGGTGCTGAGGTGCTCGCGCGTCGCCGTCGGCCGGTCGGCCGGCAGCGGTGCCTCGCGGTATTGCGCGAGGTTCACCGGCACCGGCGAGCCGGCCGGCAAGGTCGCCGTGAGCGTCGCGCATTCGCCGCCGACGGCCGTGGTCGCCGTGAGCGTGGCGGTCAGACCCCTCGCGTCGCGCGAGCTGACGACGCCGGCCAGCGCGACCTCTTCGCCGTCGTGGATCGGCTTCAGGAACCGCACGTTTGCCGTCCCGCGCTCGAGCCAGGGCGCACCGAACGCGTCGACCAGCGGATGGGTCATGTACGCGTAGACCGTGACGCCGGGCACGAGCGCGCCGCGAAAGCCGTACTGGCGCGCGATCTGCTCGTCGTGGATCTTGTTTTCCGAGCTCGCGGACGTATTGCGAGCCTTGACGTGATACTCGGGCAGGCGCTCCTGGCTATCCGTATGAGCCTCCTTCGTGCATTCCGCACGGCCACCCTGGGGTGGCGGCAAGTATATAATCAAGCCGGCCATGTCGCGCGCCCTCATCGCTCTGGTCGTGATCGCCGTCCTGGTCATCGGCATCGGCGCCTGGGCCGTCTCGGTGAACAACCAGCTGGTCGTCCTCGACCAGAACGTCGGCGAGAAGTGGGCGCAGGTGCAGAACGTGTATCAGCGCCGCGCCGACCTCATCCCCAACCTCGTCGAGACCGTGAAGGGCTTCGCCGCGCAGGAGCGCACGGTGCTCGAGGAGGTCACGCGCGCGCGCGCCAGTGCGTCCTCGATTCAGCTCACGCCCGAGGCGCTCAACGACCCCAAGGCGCTCGAGAGGTTCCAGGCCGCGCAGAACCAGCTGTCGGGTGCGCTCTCGCGCCTGCTCGTCACGGTCGAGCGCTACCCCGAGCTCAAGTCGAACCAGAACTTCCTGGCCCTGCAGAGCCAGCTCGAGGGCACCGAGAACCGCATCACGGTCGAGCGCCGCAACTTCAACCAGGCGGTCCGCGACTACAACACCCGCCTGCGCCTCTTTCCGGGCTCGATGGTCGCGCGCTTCGCAGCTTACCAGCCCAAGGCGTTCTTCGAGGCGGAGCGCGGTGCGGAGACCGTGCCCAAGGTGAAGTTCTAGTCTGCTTCTCGCGGTAGTCCTCGCCGTCGCCCTCGTCCTGCCGCCGGCGCCGACCGCCCGGCTGAACGATTACGCGGGCCTCCTGACCCCCGCCGAGCGCGAGCGCATCGAGGCCATCTTGACCGACCGCGAGCGGGCCACCGGGACCCAGATGGCGATCGCGGTGTTCAAGTCGCTCGACGGCGAGAACCTCGAGGACGTGGCCAACCGCCTCTTCCAGCAGTGGCGCCTCGGCCAGAAGAAGCTCGACAACGGTGTGCTGCTCGTCGTCTTCGTCGAGGATCGAAAGCTGCGCATCGAGGTCGGCTACGGCCTCGAAGGCGTGCTGCCCGACGCCGAGGCCGCGCAGATCATCGCCGGCGTGATCGTGCCGCGGTTCCGCGAGCAGCGCTACGCGGCCGGGCTCGAAGCGGCCACCGTCGCCGTCTTCGAGCGCATCAAGCCGGGCTCGACTCCCGAGGAGCTGCGCCGCGCGGTCGACTCGTCTCAACGGCGGCGGGACAGCTCCCCGAATCTCTACATGCTCATCTTGCTCGCGTTCATCCTGCTGACGGTCGGCGGGCTCGCGTGGGAAGCCTCGCACCAGCGCGGCTATACCGCGGGCCGGCGAGGCTGGACACAGTCAGGCGGCGGCTGGTATGGCGGGGGGTGGGGCGGGGGCGGTTTTGGCGGTGGCGGCGGCTTTGGCGGTGGCGGGGGTGGCGGGGGATTCTCGGGCGGTGGTGGGAGCTCAGGCGGCGGCGGCGCGAGCGGGAGCTGGTGATGGCGAAACATCCGAGCTGGACACGACAGTTTCTGAGCGAGGCGGACTTCGACGCGATCACGCAGGCGATCAAGGCCGCCGAGCTGCGAACCTCCGCGGAGATCCGAGTACACCTCGAGCGCCGGGTGCCGCGGCGGCTTCTGCTGGGGCGCTCACCGGACGTCGTGACGCGCGCGCACCACGTGTTCCGGCGCCTTGGCATGCATCGGACCGCGGAGCGCCACGGCGTGCTGCTCTACCTCGCTGTCGAAGACCACCGGCTCGCGGTGGTGGGCGACGAGGGGATCCACGGCCGCGTCGGCGATCCGCACTGGCATCGGGTGCGCGACGTGATGGTGGAGCGGCTCAAGTCGAACGCGCCGCGCGAGGCGATCGAGCGGGCGGTCGAGGAGATCGGGCGCACGCTGGCCGAGCACTACCCGCGCCGGCCCGGCGATGAGAACGAGCTGAGCGACGAGGTCAGCGTGTCGTGAAAGTCCCGCGCCGGGTGTACTGTACGGGGCATGGTCACGCGCATCGCGATAGTAGGAGCCGTTGCCGCGGCGCTGTCGGCGTCGGCGGCGAATGCGCAGGAAGCCCGTCCCGCCGGAGCGCCGGAGCCTCTCGAGCTCACGCGCGAGGCGAAGCCGGCACGGCCGATCGTGCGCCCCGAGAGTGATCGCACCCAGGCCGTGCGTGACGCGGCGAAGGACGCGGCCGAATACGAGCAGCGGCAGCGGGACGACGCGCTCGTGCGTGAGCAAGCGCGCCCGGCGTGGCGGCCCGATCTCGGCTACGACGTGACCAGCGGCATCCAGCAGCGCAACCTGCGCCGATGATCCGCGACGACATCCCGACCCCCGCGCTGCTGCTCGACCTCGACCGCTTCGAGCGCAACCTGCGCCGGATGGCGGCGCACGCACGCGCGTCCGGCAAGAACCTCCGGCCCCACGCGAAGACGCATCGCTGTCCGGAGATCGCCCGCCGCCAGGTCAGCGCGGGCGCACTCGGCGTGGCCTGCGCGAAGCTTGGCGAGGCCGAGGTGATGGCGCGCGCTGGTGTCCGCGGGCTCCTGATTACCACCGAGGTGGTCGCGCCGGCCGCGATCCGGCGCCTGATGCGGCTCGTCTCGGCGGCGCCGGACACGCTCGTGGTGATCGACAATCCGGACAACGTCGCGG
>Ga0306921_10004002_pt1 | contig 15028 bp, 12 predicted proteins | sample sta12Cox44000080_FD_203760 | JGI IMG/M metagenome (GOLD analysis project Ga0306921, IMG submission 203760) | Lab enrichment of tropical soil microbial communities from Luquillo Experimental Forest, Puerto Rico - statoxic.12C.oxic.44.000.080 (v2)... | ecosystem: Environmental > Terrestrial >...
CACCGAGTGGATGGCGCTGTCACCCGTATTGACGGTCGGTGAAACCTTTCTTTTCCGCGATGCTGCGCTGTGGCGCCTCGTGGAACGCACGATATTGCCTGACTTGGCACGCCTCACTCGGCCGTTGTGGCTGTGGAGCGCCGGTTGCTCAACCGGTGAAGAAGCGTACACGCTCGCGATTGTGGCTCGCCGCGCGCTCGGGACCAATGCCTTCACCGTGCTTGGCAGCGACGTCAACCCGAAAGCAGTAGCAGCGGCTCGGGTCGGCGTCTACACGCAGTGGTCGCTACGCGGGGTCGATCATGACCGTTTAGATGGCCTGATCATCACGGGCACCCAGACCGTGCGCGTGCATGACGACGTCAAAGCACACGTGCGCTTTGACACGCACAACTTGAGTGATCCTAACGCATTTCCGCCGGCTGGTATGTCCTCGTTTGAGTGCATCATCTGCCGGAACGTCCTGATCTACATGACGCCCGGCGCGCGGGAAATGGTGATCGAGCGACTGGCGAGCTGCCTCACGCCAGGTGGCGTTCTCGTCCTCGGGCATGGTGAAGCGCAGGGCGTGACCACGCACGGACTGGTCATCGAACGTCACGACGCTGGTATCGTCTATCGTAAACCGCTGCAACCCGCTAGCGTCAAGGAGCGCCCGAAAGAATCGAAGGCGGCGGCTCGCAAACCAGCCGCCCGCCCCGCCCACGCACCCCGCACATCAAAGACCGTGCTCAAGACCCGGAGCGCGCACAAACCGGCGGCCCCGCCCGCAGAACCGCCGCTTGACGTGGAACGCGCCCGCCGCTTGCTCGGCGAGGCCGCGCTGCAAGCGCGCAGCGGTAAAGCCGATGCGGCTGAACGGATAGCCGCCGAGGCGATGGCTGCCAATCCCCTGGATCCCGAGCCGCACGTGCTTCTTGCCGCGCTCTTCGCCGCGCGTGACGCGTTCAAGCAGGCGGAGACCGCCTTACGGCGTGCGCTGTTCTTAGACCCAGCGTGCATTCCGGCGTTGTGGCAGATGGGAACCTTGTATCGCCTTACCAATCGCGATCGCCAAGCAACGTACACGTTTGCGCGACTCCTCGCACGGCTCGAGGGCCTTCCTCCTGACCGCGACGCATTGCCCTTTGACAACCTCACAGTGAACGAGTTGACCACGTTACTGCGTGCAGCGCTGGGGGAACCAGCCGATGCATGAGACATCGCCGCTCTTGGTTAGTGCACAGGCGACAGCCGACCACACGCATCTGCTCGTGCGCGTCGACCGGTTCGACCTTGCGATCCCCATCGAGTCCATCATCTCTGTGCACGAGGCACCGGCACTTTTCCCAATACCCTGTGCGCAGCCCGGCATTGCGGGAGCCGTGCAGTTCCAGGGCTTCGCCGTCCCTATCTTCGACCTGCGGCGCAGCCTGCGCTTGACGCCTCGCGCAGTTGTCGCAGGCGATCGCCTTGTGCTGCTCGATGTGGGAGTCCGGCTCATGGGACTCATCGTCGATGAAGTAAAGGAGTTCGTCACGCTCCAGCGGATCACCGAAGAGGGCACCGACGCACTCTTCGGCGACAGTCCGGTGAACGCGAAGATCATCGCCGGCATCGCCTGCGCTGACGACTTATGCGCGATCATTGACCCGGCTGGGCTGCTTCAACCAGACGTGTGGGACGCGGACATTGTTGACGACGTCTACGCGCACCAGCTCTCTCCCGACGACCCGTTGGCAATTCGCACTGCTGCCCTGGCGCAGATACCGGCGGCGCCGCAAGCAATCGGTATCGAAGCGGCGATCTTTCGTTTGGCCGGCCAGCGCTTCGGCGTCGCCCTGCCGAACATCGTTGAATTTTTCAGCGACGCCTCGCACGCGCCAATTCCCGTGCGCTCGGCAATCGCTGTGTCGCTCGTCAACCGTCGTGGCGAAGGCATCATGCTTTTTGATCCGCGGCCGATCTTGGGGCTGCCACCGGCGGTGCTGCCAGCCCGTGTCGACGGCATCATCCTGGCCAACGACAAAGCACCGATGGCCGTGCCCGTCGATTCGCTCGAAGGGCTCGGCCTTTTGCCGCGAGCTGACTCCAGCATGGCTCCCGGACGTTTTTGCCTCTCCGTGCACCCGAGTCCGCAGGGCGCTGTCCTGCTGCTCGACGTGCCCGCATTCTTGCATCATGCTCAGTCCGCGTTCAGCAGCCGGCCATCGCCGGCGGGCGCGGCCGCCTGACACGAGGGTACTATGAGAACGCACGGCACACTCACCACGCTTCGCGATACGCTGTTCAAAGAGAAGACGATCAGCCGCCGCATTTGGAGCATGATCTTCATTTTGGGCGGTATCATCGCGCTGCAGATCCTATTGACCGTCATCCTGCCCAGAGTGATCTTCAGCCGCGAACGCAGCGTCATCGACAGTCTTGAACCGATCATCTTGACGAGCACAGATGTACGCCGTGACGTCCTGAGCATGATCGGCGGCGCAGCGCAGTGGGGCCTGACGGGCAGACAGACCGACCTCACCCTCTATCGTGACGGCCTGACCGCTTTACCCACTGACGTCACGACGCTGAAGATGATCGGTGCCACCAATCGCAGCCACGAGCTCGACGACAAGATCGACGCGCTGGCGGCGGCGGCGCAGGATGAGTTCAGCACCGTTCAAGCGATCGTCTCGGGCGCCGACGTCAACAACTTGCACATCGCCAAACAAGTAGCGGCTGGCATCGTCGACGAGCGTGACAAGCTGAATCGCTTCATGACTGCTGAGCGCGATCTGTCAGCGGCGGTCGAGCGCGAGCGCGCCCTGCGCGAGCACCAAGCCGCGATGCTCATGACCGCCCTGGTTATCTTCCTCGTTCTCTCCTCGGCGACGGTCGCCGGCATCGCGTTCTACGTCGCCAAACGCAATGTGGAGACGGTGAGTCGCGCAGCCCGCGAGCTGTCGGACGTGTCGGCATCGATCGCCTCCGGTGATTTTACGAGCAGGGTCGACCTCAAGACCGAGGACGAACTGGAAACGCTGGGCGAGGCCCTCAACAACATGGTAGAACGCTTGGGCTCATCGCTACAACAAGTACAGAGCACGGTGAATGAATCGACCGTCGCCGTGATGCAAATCGCGACGACCGCGCAAGAACAAGAACGCATGACCACACAGCAGTCGGTGGCCATGAGTGAGATCTCACAGACCATTCAAGAGCTCAACTCCTCGTCGCAGAACACTGCCGCCCAAGCCGAGACGATCTCTGCGAAGTCGCTGGAAAGCGCCGATATCGCCCGCCGCGGCCGAGCCGACGTCGAGACCAACGTGTCCATGATGCTGGCGCTCCGGGACCGGTTCCGGCAGACGAGCGATCGTATCGCTCACCTGTCCGAACAGATCGCGCAGATCAGCACGATCACGCGTACAGTCGCGGATTTCGCCGCGCAGACAAACCTGTTGGCGCTCAATGCGGCTGTCGAAGCTGCGCGTGCTGGCGAGCAAGGCCGAGGCTTCGCGGTCGTCGCCGCTGAGATCCGCAAGCTGGCCGATCAGAGCAAAACGGCGACCGAGCGTATCGATGTGCTCACTCGCGAGGTGCAGCGTGCCTCGGATGAATCAGTCATGGCCATGATCGAAGGCAGCAGAAACGTCGACGAGAACGCAAGTCACGCAGCTCAGACAGGTCAAGCCATCGCTGAGATCATTGAGACGCTGCAACACACGGTAGAATCCATGCAAGAGATCGCGCTCGCTGCCAAACAACAATCGCACAGCATCGAGCAGGTCACGCAGAGCATCACGGGCGTCAACGCCGCCATGCGCGATACTGTCTCAGCCACGAGCCAGACGCAGGAGGCTACGCAGCGCCTCAACGATCTGGCGCTGGGCCTCAAGCACATGGTCGCGGCCTACCGTATCTAAAGGAACGATGGCCTCGCCCATGGATGCGACGCCTGCGGAACTCGCAGAGCTCAAGAGCGTTTTCAAGGCCGAATGCGACGAGCACGTCGCCGCGTTGGATAGCCTGCTCTTAAAAATGGAGCAAACGCCGGACAACGCCCTCGTGCTACAGGAGACGTTCCGCAGGGTCCACAGCGTCAAGGGAGCTGCGCGCATGGTGGGCTACAGCGGCCTTGAGTCCGTCGCACACGCCATGGAGACGATGCTGGCAGGGTCGCGCGATGGACGGCAGACCATCACGCCATCCATCATCGCCGCGCTCTTTGAGGGCGCCGATGCAATCGGCGACCTTGTCCGCACAGATGGCGGCCGAAGTGAGAGCGAACCACGCGTCCGCAACGCGCTTGAACGTATCTTGCTGTTGAGCGGTGACGCCGCAGAGGCGCAGGCACAGGGCCAAACGACTCCCGCCACGCCACGCGTACAACCCTCTGCCGGTGGCGATGTCGTACGCGTGAACACGCAGAAGGTCGACGCCTTGCTTTCCTACCCGGGTGAGCTCATGCGCGAGCTGGCCAGCGAAGAACGCGAGTTCAAAGAGTTGACCAGCGCGCTTGAAACCCTGCTCACGGCCGCTGACCACGTCCGTCTCCAGTCTGACGAGCAGCGCCGCCATGCAGCGTTGGAACATCTTCTCTCTCTGACGCTTGAGCGCCGGGAGCCACTGCACGGTACCCTCACGCAAATGGCCGAGCGCAATGTACGCCGGGCCAGGGCACTCGAGGAGCTGCGGTTCGGGCTGTCTAGCCTGGGTATGTTGCCGGTGCAGACCGTGCTCTCCGGGATGCCACGCCTCGTGCGCGACACCGCAGTTGCGCAGGGAAAGCGCGCCGAGTTGCAGGTGAGCGGCGCCGAGGTCGAGATAGGCAAAAGCGTTCTCGATAGGCTCATGGAGCCGCTCATCCAACTCGTCAAGAACGCAATCGCGCACGGCATCGAGACACCTGAGCGGCGGATGGCCCATGGCAAAAACCCCGTCGGCACGGTGCGCATCGCTGTGACGACGAGCCCCTCGAGCGCGACCATCGCCGTCCAGGATGACGGCGAAGGGATTGATCTTGCGCGCATCCGCGAGGTGGTCGTCGCCGAAGGCGAGGCTACAGATGTAGAGGCCGCGGCGATGTCTGAGCAGCGGCTGATCTCCTACCTTTTCCGGCCAGGTTTCTCCACGAGCGAGCGCACCGATGAGATTGCGGGCCGCGGTGTCGGATTGGACATCGTCGCCGAGCGAGTCAAACAATTGCGTGGCACGTACCGGCTGGAGAACCAGCCTGGCCGCGGGCTCGGATTCTTCCTCACCGTGCCGGTCAATCTGCTGTGGTCGTCGATACTCTCGCTGCGCGCAGGCGAGTTCGAGGCATGCTTGCGGCTTGCGGACATTCGCGAAGCGACCATCTTGCGCCCGAGCGACGTTGTCCACATCGACAACCACCTGTGTGCCACGGTCCACGGCGAGGCGATGCCGCTGCTCCCGCTCACCTTCGTGGGCGGCGGAGACGCCGAGATCACGTTTGGGCTCGACGGCGAGATCACGGTCCTGATCGTCGAATACGGAGAGCGGCGGGCCGCCTTTGCCATCGATGCCTTGCAAGGCGTCAGCGACGTCATCGTCAAGACCCTACCCAAGCCCCTTGCGCATCTGCCCGGCATCGCTGGCTACGCGGTGCTCGCATCCGGCGATCCCATTTGCGTGCTCGACGGCCAGTATCTCGTCGAAGCGGCGTACGAGTATAGCGGCGCCGGCCGCATCCGCCACGTGCAGCCAACTGCCAAGCGCAGCATGCTCATTGTCGAAGATTCGATGACGACGCGGACGCTGCTGCGCAACATCATGATCGGCGCGGGATACGCGGTCGACACCGCAGTGGACGGAGCCGACGGCTGGGCCAAGGTGCAACAGCAGCGCTATGACTGCGTGGTCAGCGATATCGAGATGCCGAACATGAACGGCTGGGATCTGTGCGCCCGGCTGAAACGCGAGTCGCGCTTCGCGGACATCCCGTTCGTACTCATCACGTCGCTTTCCAAAGATGCCGAACGTCGACGTGGGCTTGAGCTGGGCGCCGACGCCTACATGGTGAAGGGTCTGTTCAACGAGCAAGAATTGCTGGATACCGTCGAGCGTCTCATCGCATGAACAAAGCACGCTGGGCTCGCGTTTTGATCGTCGAAGACTCACCGACCACAGCACGCATGCTTGCCGACGGTATCAGCCGCGACCCGCGTCTTGCGGTTGCCGGCGTGGCCTTGAGCGCGGGCGAAGCGGTGGCGCTTGCAGAGCAGCTTCGACCGGACGTCATGACCGTTGATCTCACGCTACCCGATCAGACCGGTCTGGACGTCATTTTGCGGGTCTTGAACAAATCATACGTGCCGATCATCGTCGTGAGTTCGCAACCCTCAAACGGGATGGCGAGCACGGCGTTCCGTGCGCTCCTCGCTGGTGCAGCCGACATCGTGCCGAAGCCCTCCGGCGCGCCTGGGGCCTTGCGAGCATTTTTTGACGACCTCAACGAGCGAATTGCGGGGCTTGCGGTTGCGCGCTCAGTGCCTACCCATCGGCCTGCCGGGCGTCTCGCGCGCAGCAGACAACACGCGCACAGCGCAACAGTGGAATGCGTTGTTGTCGGGGCGTCGACTGGCGGCCCGACTGCGCTCGTCGAATTCTTAAGCGCGATCGGCCCGGAGTTTCCCGCGCCATTGGTCATCGTGCAACACATCGCTGCGCCATTTATCGAGGGCCTCGTGCGTTGGCTCAACCAGGAGACCCCGATCCCGGTCAAGCTAGCGACCGACGGCGAAGTGCTGCAGCGTGGGCACGCCTATATCGCACCGGCGGCCGCCGACCTCGTGGTCAAAGCAGGCGGCAGGCTATCCGTGAAACAGGCTCAGCCCGGCCGCACGCACATCGCTCCTTCTGCTGATGCGCTTTTCGAATCCGCTGCCGACGTCTACGCATCCCGGTTGGTCGCAGTACTTCTTTCGGGAATGGGGAAGGATGGCGCGGCTGGACTTCTCAAAGTGCGGGCCAAGGGTGGGAAGACGTTCGCGCAAGACGAGGGCAGTTGCACGGTGTTCGGCATGCCGGCAGCTGCTGGCCGTGCTGGCGCGGTCGAAACCTTTGCCGATCCCCGAAGTATCGCCGCCAGTCTGCGTAAGCTCGTCGACCGGCCTGAGAGGATGACTGAATGAGCACGACCGTGTTGTTGGTGGATGACAGCGTCACGCAGTCGTTTCATCTCAAGCTTGCGCTCGTACGAGCCGGGTTCAAAGTGTTGACCGCGTCAGATGGCCGCAGCGCACTGAAGGCCCTCGACAGCGATCCCATCGATGTCGTGCTCGCCGATGTCATCATGCCTATGATGGACGGCTATGAGCTCTGCCGGCAGATCAAAGACAACCCGAAACATGCCAAGCTGCCGGTCATCCTCATGAGCGCACTCGGCGAGACGCATGACCAGTATTGGCGCCAACACGCCGGTGCAGATCTCTACGTGGCGAAGAGCGCCGACGCGGGCAAGCTGGTCAAGGCCATCGAGGACTTACTTGCCGGCAAGGCCGTCGAAAGCGCCGAGTAGATCTTTCAACCTTAGCTGGATTCGCTGTCAATGGCTTCTTTTATCGACACGCCCCAGTGCAGCTTACGCTCGAGCGTCTGAAAGAAGAACTGCTCGCCGCCTAATCGCACGAACTGCATTGCATGCACCGAGCGCACCACCTCGACTGTCGCGCCAGGTGCCAGCTCCACTTGCGGCCGACCGTCGACGAAAAGCTCGTTCCCGCGGCTGTCGGACGGCAATGTAATCGCCACCTTCTCGTCAGCTCCGACGATCAGCGGGCGCGAGAACAGCGTGTGCGGGGAGATAGGCGCGATGCCGAAGGCTTCAAGTTTGGGCGACATAATCGGGCCACCGGCGGACAGGAAGTAGGCGGTCGATCCCGTCGGGCTTGCTACCACAACACCGTCAGCCGGTATCGTCGCTATATGCACGCCGCTCAAGTAGATGCCAAAGCTCACGATGTGGCCGTGATGCTTGCGATCAACGTGCACGTCATTGACGGCGTAATAACTTCGATCTTGACCCGCGACGCGCACCTCGAGCGCAAGATGGCGCTCGATCTTCATGCCGCCGCGCAGGATTTGTGCGAGCGCTGCCTGGTAGCCATCACGTGGCACTTCGGTCAAAAAGCCCACCCGGCCAAAATCCACACCAAGCACGGGAATCCCGAGGGGACCTGCCAGATGGGCCGCCTGTAATAGCGTGCCATCACCGCCAAGTGAAATAAGGATGTCTGCAGCCTTCGGATACTCACTGGCAATGCGCGCGCCGTTGAGGCCGAGTGCCGCGGCTTGCTGGTCGACGATTTGCAGCGCGACGCCGTTGCTCTCAGCGATCTCAGCCACGACCTTTGCCGCGCTCACGGCTGCTGAACGCCGAACATCGACGTATAACGCGATGTTGGATATGTGAGCTATGGTCACGGGTCCAGCGCTTCGTGGGCGCGCTCGACGACCCCCGCCACATCGAGGCGAGGTGCTTCAGATGCATCGGCGATGGCGCCAAGCAAGAATTCGATGTTCCCGGCTGGACCTTTGAGCGGCGAGTGTGCGATATGCAGACACTGCAGGCCGGCTGCGCGCAAAGCACTGATGACGTCCTGCAGCACCCGCATGTGCACATTCCGATCGCGCACAACGCCGCCGCGCTCGAGGGTCCCGCGCCCGGCCTCGAACTGTGGTTTTACGAGCGCCACGAGCTTGCCGCCTTTGACGAGCGCTGCGCGCAGTGGGGTTGCCACCTTCGCGAGTGAGATGAATGAGACGTCGATGGTCGCAAGGTCGAAGGGCGCTCCGAGCGATTGTACGTCAACGGTGCGAAAGTTCGTCCGCTCAAAAACCGCGACGCGCGGATCTTGCCGGAGCTTCCAGGCAAAGTGACCATACCCGACATCTACCGCCGCCACTGAGCTTGCACCATGCCGGAGCAGACAGTCGGTGAAACCACCGGTCGACGCGCCAACATCCAGACAACGCAGTCCATCAATCTGCCACTCAAACGCTGCCAAGGCGTGCTCGAGCTTGAGCCCTCCGCGTCCCACGTAGCGCGTGTCATCCTTGATGTCAAGCGCGGCTGCGGGCGGCACAGCGAACGCAACCGACCTCTGCACGATGCCGTTCACGCGCACGCGGCCTTCCAGGATAATCGCCTGGGCGCGTTCTCGCGACATGCTGCCCGCAGCAGCAACCGCGACGTCAAGACGTTTTTGTTTTGGACGGTCTTGACTGTTAGAGTTCGCCGTCGTCTTCGGCCTGGCCGGTCTCGTCGCCGTCGAACTCTTCCTCCACCTCATGCTCATCGACGTCGCTGAGCGCTTCTTTCACCACTACTTCCGCGGCGCTCAAAAGGGAGCGGCAACGCTTGGCTAAACTGGTCCCTTCTTTAAACAATGCGAGCGCGTCCGCGAGTGGCAGATTGCCATCGTCAAGACGTTCGACAATCTCCTCGAGCCTCGTGAGCGCCGTTTCAAAATCGGGTTGCGCTCCTTCAGCTTCCGCCGTCTTTTTGCTGGCAGTTTTTGCCATGCTCGTCCTTCTTCTCAAATATCAACGCTCCGAGTGAACCGCTCTTCAACTCGACTGCGATCTTCTCCCCGATGTTGATCATCGTGCTGTCAAGGACGACGTCCCCGCCGGCATCGTAGACGATTGCATATCCGCGTTCGAGCGTGCGCCTTGGGCCGAGGGCTTCCAATCGTGCTTCCGTCACGTCAAGATCGCTGCCGCACCGCGTGACGATTGCAGCCAGCGCTCGATCGAGTTCAGCTTGGCGGTCGCGCACGGCGGCGCCGCCTTGTTGCACTGTCCTTGATCCGAGCACTCTAAGCCGGGCGATCGCGCCAGCCGCTCGCTGCGACCACAATCGCATCCGTCGCCGTGGGTCGAGGCGGCGCAGGTGCACGACAACGTCATCCACGCGTTGCGCCCTGACCAGCACCGCATCGCCGCGCACACGTTGCAGGCCTCGCAGCATGCGTGCAAGCGCGCTACGGGGCTGCTCGACGCAGCGCAACAGGGCACGTCGCGCGCGTAGTTGCGCTCCTGCGATGCGCGCAAGGAGCGCGGCGCGTTCGTTGGCGACGAACTCAGCTGCCGCTGTCGGGGTCGCCGCGCGCTTGTCCGCCACGAAATCCGCGATGGTTATGTCCGTTTCGTGACCGATGGCGCTGATGACGGGTTTCGCGCATGCGGCGATCGCGCGGGCCACGCGCTCCGTGTTGAATGCCCAAAGGTCTTCTGTCGAGCCGCCACCGCGAGCTACGACCACGACGTCAACGGGCGAGCGACCGGCACGTGTGATAGCACGAGCGAGCTCGGAAGCCGCCGCCGCGCCATTGACGGGTGCGTGGACGAGACAAATGCGCACGTGCGCACCCCGCCGGCGGCACGTCGTGACAAAATCGTGCAACGCAGCAGCACTGCGGCTGGTGACGATCGCGACGTCACGGATGAAGCTCGGTATGGGCCGCTTACGTGCGGGATCGAACAGGCCCTCGCGTTCGAGATCCGCTTTGAGCCGCTCGAACGCCAGGTGCAGCGCGCCTTTACCGAGGGGAACGACATCCAGCACGCGCAGCTGGTACGAACTGCGTCGTTCATAGATATCAACGACACCGGCAACTTCCACCGCAGTGCCGTCGGGAATCGGCAACGGCAGACCCAACCGAATCGCCGTCTCTTTGTAGCAATAACAGTCGATGATCCCTTGCCGATCTTTCAGCGTGAAGTACGTGTTGCCGTCGATCGTTCTGCTTCTAGAGACTTCGCCGAAGACGCGTACGCTAGCCGGAAACGATTGGCGCAACGCGAAGCGGATCTTGCGGCACAATTCACCGACCGGGATCGCTGGCGCATCGAAGAGGCTACGCATCATGGCGTGCTTGCCGCGTCCGGCACATCGCTAGCGGTCGCCGAGGGCCCTGGCTCAGGCGGGGTTGGCGCAGGTGAGGCGAGTGGTCCGAACGGTGAGGCGTCGACACCGGGGACCTCCGCCGGGCGCGGGGTGCTTAGCGCGACGCAGTATGCCAATGGTGCTGTGCCATTGAGGAAAAATTCTACGCGACCGCCTTCACCAGGCGCAGCTCGGCGGCCGCTGCTGCAGATCTTGACGCGCTGCACATCCGGTGGCACTGGTCCGAATTGCTGTACTGGTACGCCTTTCAGCGCAGCTTTCATGAACGCAGCCCAGGTCCGCGCCGGCACGTTCCCGCCGTACGACTCGTACATGCGCGAGTAGTCATCGTTCCCCACCCACACGGCTGCGGTGAGCTGCGGTACGAAGCCAACGAACCACGCGTCTCGAAAATCCGACGTGGTGCCCGTCTTTCCCGCCGCAGTCCGTCCGATGATGGCGTTGGGATAGCCTGTGCCTTCTTGGATCACACCTTCCATCATCGTGGTCATGATGTACGCGGCACCTGGTGATAAGGCAGCACGCCGATCCGGATACCTGTTGTCGACGATCGTCTGCCCGTACTCATCGGTGATGTAGCGGATCGCCTGCGGCGGAGTGTACACGCCGCCGTCGGCGATGGTCGAGTAACCCGAAACCATATCCAATGGTGAAACGACTGCGGTGCCAAGCGCCAGTGACAGATCGGGCTCGAGGGTCTCCGTGATGCCCATACGGTGCGCGTAATCGATGACCGTGTCGATGCCGATGTCGCTCGCCAGCCGGACCGCCACGATGTTGCGTGAGAGCTCAAACGCCCGGCGCAGCGTGATCGCGCCGAGATACCGGTGGTCGTCGTCCAGCGGTTTGTAGTCTGTGCCGTCCCCGGCGGGATATGTGACCGGGGAATCAAGATAAACGGACGAAACCGGCACGCCCTTGTCCACTGCGGCCGAATATACGTACCCTTTGAACGACGACCCGGGTTGCCTGCGCGCCTGCCACGCCCGGTTGAATTGACTTGCAGCGGAGAAGCCGATTCCGCCGACCATGGCGAGAATCTCACCTGAGCGCGGATCTTCGGCGACCAGCGCGCCTTGATGCATGCCATAGCCCTCAGCGCGACCTTGGTTCACGCCGTTTGTGACCGCGCGTTGCCCAGCTGCTTCCAGCCGGGGGTCGAGCGTCGTGTAGACCGTAAGACCGCCCCGATAGATCCGCTCGTAGCCGAATTGCTTGACGAGCTGAGCGATGACGTATGTCGTGAAGTACGGTTCACGGTAGGAACTGATGCCGTTGTCCGAGGCACCGATGAGCCGCAGATCGGCGGCGGCGGCATCATCAGCTTGCTCGCGGGTGATCATGCGCGTTGCAACCATGCGGTCGAGAACGTGACGCTGGCGGTCGCGAGCGCGCTCCATATCATTGTACGGAGAATAGAGTGACGGCGCGGCGACGAGACCGGCGAGCATGGCCGCCTCAGGCAATGTTAGCTTGCTAACGTCCTTCCCAAAATACGCATGACTCGCTGCCTGGACGCCATATGCGCCCGCGCCGAAATAGACCAGGTTGAGGTACCGTTCCAGGATTTCGTCCTTGCTGTACGAGCGCTCGATCTCTATGGCCAGCAATGCCTCTTGGATCTTGCGGGTGAGAGTTTGCCGATCGTTGAGGAAGAGCTTGCGCGCCAACTGTTGCGTGATGGTGCTAGCGCCTTGCGTGATCTCCTCGTGCTGATAGTTTGCAAGCGCGGCACGCATGATGCCGCGCAGATCGACACCACGATGGGAATAGAAGCGCTCGTCTTCGGTGGCCACCATCGCGTCGCGCATGACTTGTGGGATCTGAGTAATCGGCACGTATACTTTGTACTTATCGTACAGGCGGGCCAGCACGGTGCCATCGCGTGCCACGATCACCGTCGGCGACGTCGGCTGAATGGTGGAGAGGCTGCTGACATCGGGGAGGTCCCGCCCATATGCGCCCAGCATCGCGATACCGACGCCAGCGCAGCCAAGCACCACGAACGCCACGCAGATCAAAAGCGCGCTCATCAAGAGCCGCCAACGCCGGCGGCGACGCTCGTTCACTGGCCCGTGACTGTGGCCGGCGGCGCCGGCGTCTTTGCGAGCGCGTCGAGGATCGCATTGACAAACTCGCCGGACTTTTCAGTGGAGAGCCGGTGGGCCAGCTCGATTGCGTGGTTGATGATGGCCGTGGTCGAGATGCCCGGCCGATGGCGCAGCTCCCAGGCGCTCATCTCCAAGATCACTCTGTCCACGCCCGACAACCGTTCGAGCTTCCAGCGCCGCAAGAGCGGTGTTATCTGTGCCCGCAACTCTAGCTGATGTGCGAGCGTGCCCCGCACGAGGAGCTCGACGAGGCTCCAGTCAGTCGAGCGTGGTGCGCCCTCCCGGCGTTCGACTGCAGGATACTCTTCTTCGTACGGATCCTCCAGACGAGCGGCGTCGCCGCGACTGAACACGCCTATCTCGTCACGGGCTTGGCGCAGTGCATCATCCAGCGGCGCCTTGCCGATATCGACCGCATACAAGATCTCAAGTGCGAGGCGATGCTCGCGACGCTCAGCCGCCATGTGCAGCGACCGCCTCGTGCGGCGGCTGCAGCACGTGCTCGCGCAGCCAGGTCACGTTTGTGTGTCCTTCGACATAGGAGCTCATCGTGAGGATGCGTTCGAGAACCGGCACTGTTGTGGCAACCCCGAGGATTTCGGTCTCCGCCAAGGCGCGGCGCATGCGTACGATGCTGTCGTCTCGCGTGCGGTCGTACGTGATGACCTTGGCAAGCAGCGAATCGTAGTATGGCGGCACCTCGGCGCCGGCGTAGATATGCGTGTCCACGCGCACGCCTGGGCCGCCCGGCAACAGCACGCTGCCCAGCTTGCCCGCCGTCGGCCGGAAGCCCATCTCTGCATCTTCAGCATTGATGCGGCACTCGATGGCATGGCCGGTTGGCTTGATCTCCTCCTGACGCACGGTCAGCCGCTCGCCAGCCGCGATCCGGACCTGCCACTTGACGAGGTCGATGCCGTAGACGATTTCGGTGATCGGGTGCTCGACCTGAATGCGCGTGTTCATCTCCATGAAATAGAACTTACCATCCGAACTCAACAAAAACTCGAGCGTGCCGGCATTGGCATACTCGACCGCGTGGGCAGCGCGAACAGCGCTTGCGAGGAGCTCCGCCCGGATGCTTGGATCCAGGTTGGGCGCCGGCGTCTCTTCCAGCAGTTTTTGGTGCGAAGGCTTTTGGATGGAACAATCGCGCTCGCCCACGTGAATGATGTGGCCGTATTCATCGCCCAATATCTGCACCTCGATGTGCCGCGGGTGCGTGAGCAGCTTTTCGATATAGATGCGGCCATCGCTGAACGCCGCCTGCGCTTCTCCGCTCGCAGCGGCCAGACCAGCAGGCAGATCGGCTTCCCGGCCGACGATACGCATGCCCTTGCCGCCACCGCCGGCGGTCGCTTTGATGAGCAGTGGAAAGCCGACTTCACGACCGAAACGTCGCGCTTGTTGCTCGGACTCGATGATACCCGATCCCGGCACGACTGGCACGTTGGCTTCTGCCATGCGTTGTTTTGCCGAAGACTTGTCACCCATGAGGGCGAGTGCCGACGCCGCAGGACCGATGAATTTGAAGCCATGGGACGCGCAGATCTCTGCGAACTGCGCATTCTCGGACAAGAAGCCGTAGCCGGGATGTATAGCGTCGACGCCCGCGATTTCTGCAGCACTGATGATGTTCGGCACATTGAGGTACGAGCGCGCCGTCTGGGGCGGTCCGATGCAGTATGCTTCATCTGCGAAACGCGGGTGCAGCGCGTGCCGGTCCGCCTCGGAAAAGACAGCCACCGTCTTGACTCCAAGTTCTCGACAGGCGCGGATGATGCGGACGGCGATCTCGCCGCGATTTGCCACCAGGACCTTAGCGAACATTATACCCTTAGATGCGCGGTGGCTCGACGAGCTCCGCTGCGACTGCCGGCTCCGGCTCTTCCGACCCCGTGGCTGCTATAAGCGACGCTCCGCCACTGTCAACGACGAACAGCGGCTCGCCAAAGTCCACCGGCTGCCCGTCGACGACCACCTGAGAGATGAGCGTGCAATCAAGTGGACAGCGCAC
>Ga0306921_10004005_pt1 | contig 15026 bp, 12 predicted proteins | sample sta12Cox44000080_FD_203760 | JGI IMG/M metagenome (GOLD analysis project Ga0306921, IMG submission 203760) | Lab enrichment of tropical soil microbial communities from Luquillo Experimental Forest, Puerto Rico - statoxic.12C.oxic.44.000.080 (v2)... | ecosystem: Environmental > Terrestrial >...
GAGTTCCCTGAGACGGCTGAAATTTTCGGGCCAAATGAACGAGAAAATTGTGTGGCGAAGAAGCAATGGTGTCAACGGAAAAGCGCCACAAGCAGTGGTGGCAGTGTTGCAAATCTGTGGAAAAAAAGGCCCTAGAAACGCAGTGAAAACAAGCGAGTTGAACTCGGGGGAGATCGCGGGCCAGCTCGGACGAAAACCGCGCTGTTGGCGGATTCGCAGCGGGGAAGCGAGCGAAAGGAAAAGGCTGATACGTACGTAGTAAAAGAAGAAGAATGTGCGAGTGTGAACACTGCGGGGGACAGCTATGACGAGCGGAACGCGAGGGTTCGATTTAGGAGGCAATATGCCGACGATGCCGAGTCTTAGAGGATTCGGGTCAAAGTTTTTGCGTGGATTGGGAATCGTATTTCTGGTGATCTTGTTTTTCGCTAGCGTAGTTTCCGTGCCGACCGGGCATGTCGGGGTGCTGACGCTGTTCGGGAAGGTTACCGGAGAGACGCTCGCAGAAGGAATCCACCTGATCAACCCGCTGAAGTCCGTGCAGAGGCTTTCGATCCAGACGCAATCGGTGAAGGAGAGCGCGAGCGTGCCATCGAATGAGGGGCTGATTCTGGCGCTCGATACCTCGTTGCTGTTTCACCTGGACCGGTCGAAAGCCGCCGAGATGTACCAGAAGGTGGGTGCGAACTACGCAGAAAAAATCGTGGAGCCGACGTTGCGCGCGGCGATCCGGACGGCGACCTCGGCGCACACGGCGAACGCGCTGTACACGAACGCCAGGGAACTGGTGCAGCAGCAGATCCAGGACGAATTGACGGCGCAACTGGCTCCGCGGGGAGTGATTATTGAAAACGTGCTGCTGCGCGACGTGCAACTTCCGGCGATGCTGAAGAGTTCGATTGAAGCGAAGCAGCAAGCGGAACAGGACGCCTTGCGGATGAATTTCATTTTGCAGAAAGAGAAGCAGGAAGCGGAGCGGAAGAGGATCGAAGCGCAGGGGATTGCGGACTTTCAGAAGATCGTGGCGCAGGGGATCAGCACGCAGTTACTGGAGTGGAAGGGAATCGAGGCGACCGAGAAGCTGGCGACGAGTTCGAATTCCAAGGTTGTGGTGGTAGGGAACACGAAGAATGGGTTGCCCCTGATTCTGGGGCCGCAGTAGGAGAGTAGCGCTAGAGCAGTGTCTCCGTGACCGGCAGCTCGGTCAGGGGCGCGACGGCGGGGCAGGCTTCTGCTCTTCCTGGGGACCCAGACCGGCGAGCTTGGCTTGAAGGCCGGCGAGTTCGTCCTGCGCCTGCTGGATGTCGGCTTTCATGGAATCGAGCTTGTTTTTTCCGTCGGCGTCGTGCTGGTAGTCGGGATTGCGATAGAAAGTGTCCTGCTTGAGGGCGAGGTCACTTTGTAGAAACTTGATCTGCTCCTGCTTCCGGGCGATCTCTTCCTTTAATTTTGCAATGTGCTGCTTCTTTTGTTCCCCATCGCCATCGGATTCCGCTGCGGATTTGCTTTCGGCGGACCCGGCTCCCGGACTGGCTTGAGCGGCACCAGCGGTGTCGACCGGAGCCGAGGGCGGTGCCGGAGTGGCCGATTCAGAAGGCGCGGCCGGAGAGGCCGGAGTAGCAGCAGGATTGGGAGCCGGAGCGAGGGTGTCATTCGTGATAACGGAAGCGGGCTTGGCAGAGGCCTGCTTCTGCTGCCGGGCGCGCCGAGCGGCATCGGCGACGGACGGCTCGTCCTGAGCGGCAACGCGAAAAGCGGAGAAGGACGTGACAGCGACGAGCAGCGTAAGAGTTCGAATAATCCCTTTGCGACCCATAAGAGACCCTCGCACGGCCTGGAGTGAAGGCTTATACCTAAGAATACGATTGAGGAGAAAACCGCTCAATTGCGCAAATCGATTCTGGAGCCAAACAGGCAATGCCGAAAGGAACGGGTTCGAGCCTCAGGGCGCGGCGGCGCCGGGAAGGCTCAGCGAGAAGGGGCCGGCGTTGCGGGCGTAAGGTCGCGGAAGGAAAAGTGGGTCTGAAAGCCGGAAACCGGTTTGCCGTCGAGCTCGGCATACGGGTAAATGAAATAGTTGAGCGGGCCACCGTGCTGGTCGGGAGAGAGGCGAAGATCGCGGCCGTAGGTGAAAAGCACGCGATTGGGATCGTTCGCGCCGAAGAAGTAATCGCGCTTCCCGGGATTCTTCGAGGCCTCGGAGGCGTCGACAGGAACCCAGCCAACGGCATTGAGATAGAACTCGGCCCAGCAGTGGTATCCGGGGATGTCGCCTGCAGCCTTGGCCTCCGGTAGAGGGAAGCCGATTTCGAATCGAGCCGGAATGCCGGAAGCGCGCATCATGCCGATGAAAAGCGCGTGAAAATCGGTACAGTTGCCGCGCTTGGAGGTGCAAGCCCAGATGGCGTCGCCGCGGCCCCAGCCTTCGCCGGACTTGTCGTAACGCATGGTGGCAAGGACGTAGTCGTAAATGTGGCGAGCCTTGGCGAGCTCGGTCGTGTCACCGGATGTATGTTCGGCCGCGAGGTCTCTGATGACTCCATTGAGGGGAACGAGCTCGTCGGGTTCAAGAGAACGTTGGAGGTCGGGTGTGGTGGGGGAAGGGAAGGCGACAATCTTTGCTTGTGGCGAGTCCAGGGAGACCTTGTGCTCGAGCCGGGTAGCGACGAAGCGAACCGAGAGGTCGAAGCCGGAATCGAGTTGAGCGCGGGTGGGCTCGAAGAGCGCGTAGGAATTGCCGTATTGGGATTCGTGGCCTGAGGAATGAGAAACTGGGCTTGCGATCTGAAGGTCATCGATTTTCTGGTAGGCGTCCCGTTGGGGGATGGGGATCCAAAGCAACATTTTTCCCTTAGCGTCCTTCCTGTTCGGGACGTGGACTTGGTAGGTAAAAGCGAAGGTGCGGCGGGAGGCCGGAGTCTCGTGGTCGGCACCAGAAGGGGAGGAGGGAACGGTCAAAAGAAGACAAGCCGCGGCAAGCAGCAGGCTGAGGACAATGAGGATAGCGGCTTGTCGCATAGGCGTTAGATGGCCAACCGAGAAAATGGTTGCCGGCTGGGAGTATAGCGAGGGCGGGACGAGATGTGGAACAAACAAATCGTAAGCGGGCAAAGCGCCAAGGGAAGGCTGCGGACTTTCGTATTTGGAGCGCTGCTTGCGTTTGCATGGTGGGGACTATCGACCGGCCCCACGAAAGGCCAAGGATCGAGCGCGGGAGGTTCCGAGGCCCAGGAGTTGAGTCAACCGGAGAGCGTGGACCAGATGGCGAAGGGCAAGACCGACCGCTTTCGATTGAGCAAAGAAACGTACGAAAAGGCAGTGGCTTACTCGAGGGCGTGGTACAGGCTGTACTTCGTATCGGTCGGCTGGGGCATTGCAGTCCTGCTGGTGCTATTGAGGCTCGGAGTGGTGGCGAGGTTGAGAGATTTTGCAGAACGGCGAGGTGCAAAGGGATGGCTCGAGGCGCTGATTTTTGTGCCGAGTTTGGTTTTTCTGCTCGGGGTGTTGCGTCTGCCGATAAGTGTTTACGGGCACGGGCTGTCCTTGCGGTACCAGCAGTCGGTCGAAGGCTGGGGGTCGTGGTTTTGGGACTGGACAAAGACGGAGCTCCTGACGATGGGTTTGGGGCTCCTGGTGGCGCTGATTCTGGCCGCGGTAATTCGGTGGAAGCCCGAGACCTGGTGGCTGTACTTCTGGTTCGCGGCGATACCGCTGGCGACCTTTCTGGTGTTTATTGCTCCGTGGGTGATCGACCCGATGTTCAACAAATTCGAGCCGCTCGAAGGAAAGCATCCGGAGCTCGTGGAATCGATTGAAAGACTGACAGAGAAAGCCGGGATGCCGATACCGCCTGAGCGGATGTTTTTGATGCAAGCGAGCGCCAAGACAAACCGGATCAACGCGTATGTGACGGGGATCGGAGCGTCGAAGCGCGTGGTGATCTGGGACAATACCATCCGGAAGCTGACGCCCGGGGAGGTGCTGGCCGTTGTGGGACACGAGATCGGGCACTATGCGCTGGGGCATGTGCTGAAGGGATTCGCATTCTTTCTGGGCGCACTGCTCGTGGGATTGTATGTGGCCTACCGGGCGCTCGAGTGGGTGCTCGAGCGTTGGGGCGCGCGATGGAGAATTCGAGGTCAGCAAGACTGGGCGGCGCTGGCGGCGCTTCTGCTGATCGCCGAGGTGCTGGGATTCCTGTCGGAGCCGATCGGCAACGGGTTCAGCCGGGCGGTCGAACACGCCGCGGATGTTTATGGACTCGAAGTGACGCATGGAATCGTGCCGGATTCCTCGGAAGAAGCGGCCAGGTCCTTCCAGGTGATGGGAGAGAAGGATCTGGCGGATCCGAATCCGCCGGCGTTCATCATCTTCTGGTTGTATAGCCATCCGCCAATCGCGAAGAGGGTGGAGTTTGCTCACAATTATGATCCTTGGGGAAAGGGGGAGAAGCCGAAGTACGTGAAATAGGGCTCGGCTGGAGCAAAGGAAAGTAAGGACGTAAAGGAAAAGGAAAGCACGCTAGGGTCGGCGGCGAGAAGAATGGCGGCGGAGGAAGGAAGCAACTTTGTGACGATTGCCGCAGGTCGCCATGGAGCACCAGCGGCGGCGGTGCGTACGGGAGTTATCGTAGAAAAAGAGGCGGCAGGCGGGATTCGCGCAGCGACGAATGGGAGAGCCAAGCCCTTCGACGAGAAGATCGGCGGCAGAACGGGCGACAGCGGCGAGGAGCCACTCGAGGCCGCCCTCGCGTGCAACGAACTCGAGGGACCATGCACCTTCACGAAAGACGAGCTCATCATGTCCTTCCGTGATGCGCAGGATTTCGTTCACCGGCTCGGCCCAGGAAGAAGGAAAAGGCTCTTTGTCGACGATCGAAGCGAAAATGGCTCGGAGCGACTCACGAAGGCGAAGGGCGCGAAGCAGGACGGCGTCGACGGCGCGGGGTTCCGTGGCAAGAAACGGGCGCAGGCGCGCGGCGCGCTCCTGCGAGACCAGGCGGGCGTCCACGAGGAAGGTGACAAACTCCTCCCAGGAGAAATGGCCGGTCGAAGGGATGTTGGCAAAGTCGAGTGCGAGACGGCCAGCGACAAGAGGCGACTTGGAAGCGGACTGGGTGACCATGAACGCGGCCTAACTCTTATGCGGACGTTAGATGCTTATATCACAGGCAGCAAGGTCCGATCACGCGGTCGCGAAGCGGGCTGGCGTTAGGAGAGCAGGGATGGCAGTAGAGCAACCAGGTGCGAGCGGCCAATTTACCTTGAGCCAGCCTGACAGACGAATGGCGCAGTTACGCCTCGTCTGGAAGTTGCTTCTATTTTTGGTCATCACGATCGGCATCGGTCAAGGTTTGGTGTATCGGGAGGGGGCGCGGCTATTTGGTGTGCAGCGGGGTATAACCTCTCCGCAATTTCTGCTGTTTTTTGAGGCCGGGAATTTCGCGCTGGTATTCGCGCTGACGTGGTTGCTTTCGCTCGCAGAGAAAAGACCGCTTGGAGAATATGGGCTGCCCCTGAAGGAAGCGTTCAGGGGGAATTTCTGGATTGGTTTCCTGCTGGGGATGTCGGAAGCGTCGGTGGTGGTCGGGCTTGTTGCGATATTTGGAGGGTATTCGTTCGGAGAACTCGCCGAGCGCGGCGAGGACATTCTGAAGTGGGGATTGCTGCAACTGGTGGGCTTCATCTTCGTGGGGCTATACGAGGAGTTTCTGTTCCGGGGCTATTTGCAACACGGCTTGGGCCGGCTGGTCGGCTTCTGGCCGGCGGGCGTCGCGCTGTCTGTGGGTTTTGGCGCAGTGCACCTAAGCAATCAGGGGGAAGATTGGGTGGGCGCGGCGAGTGTTGTCATCGTGGGACTCCTGTTCCTCTTCACGCTCAGGAGAACCGGAAATCTCTGGTATGCCGTCGGCCTGCATGCCGGGTTCGATTGGGCACAGAGTTTCCTGTATTCGGTGCCAGACAGCGGCGAGCTCATTTTTGGGCATTTATCCGATTCTTTGCTGCATGGGCCGAAGTGGCTGACAGGAGGGACTGTGGGGCCGGAGGCCAGCGTCTTCTGCTTTCTGACGATGGGGCTGCAGTTTCTTGTGGTGATGTGGTTGTTTCCCGCAAAGAAGGGCGAGCCAGAGGTCGAAGCTCCCGCAATGCAAGATTAGGCGGCAGGAGATGCATGCGGGAGCGGCGTCGGGCGAATCAGTGGACCAGGTCGGAGGCGTAGACGAGACGAACGCCCCTCGATTGGACTTGCGGTAACAGCTCCGCGAGGGCACGCAGGGTTTGCGGATGCGGGTGGCCGATCGCAATGCCATCGCCTCTCCCTTTCGCATCACGGATGGCCAGCTCGAGCTGCTTGCGAATTGCCGCGACATCGCGAACATCATCGAGGAACGGAACATTGCGGAAGGAGGAGCGGACGTGGGCCGTCTGTGCCGCGTGGTACGCAACTGTGGTGGCAGAAGTACGGCTGTCGATGAAAAAGAGGTTTCGCTCGCGAAGCTGGGGCATCAGTTCGGCCATCATGCGCGCGTCGGAAGTGACGAGAGAGCCTTGGTGGTTGTTGACGCCCGCCGCGTGAGGGACGGACTGGAGCATCTCGGCCAGTGAACGCGAGACTTCGGCGGAGGACATGCCTTCGCGGAGTTCTTGAGGCTCGGGAGCGTCGTTGCCGATGGACTCCATCGGCAGGTGCAGCATGACCTGGTAGCCGCGGACGCGAGCCTGCTCCGCGATCTCGGCCGAATGAGCGTGGTTCGGAAGGATAGAGAGCGTAAGCGGATAATGCAGGGAGGAAAAAATGGCGTCGGCCGAGGACATATCAGCGCCGAGGTCGTCAATGATGATGGCCAGACAGGGACCGCTCGCGATTCGAGGATGCTCGGGAGGAGCCGGCTGCACATTCGCGGAGCGCCGGGACTTGAAGATGGAACTAGCGGTGGACTTGATTTTGTCGCAGCCGGTAAGGGATAGACACAGCGCCAGACACGATAGCGCAAAAGCGGCAGAGTACGTTCGCGCGAGCCGGACAAGTGGAGATTTCACGAGCTGACTAGCGTTTCTAGGCGGCCTTCTTTGCGGGAGCGGGAGCCTTGAAAAGCTCGAGCGCGCGACGCAGGACCGGGTCGTCGGCGGAAAGCGGACGCGGGCCGGCGGGCGGTTCCTTCTGCGGGCCAGCCGTCGGGGAGGCCACGTCGTCGCCCTCCTCGCCCTCGTCAGCCGCCGAGGAAGCCGCGTGTACAACCTCTGTGGGAGCAACACCCTCCTCGAGGATGGTCTTGCCGTCGGGGTTGTAATAGTTGGCGACCGTCAGAACGAGAGCAGCGCCGTCATCCATGGTGATGAGTTTCTGTTCGGAGGCCAAGCCGAAGGTGCGCTCGCCAACGATGTCGCCACGCTTGCTGTTGGCGAGCGAAGCCGCAAGGACCTCAGCAGCGCCGGTGGTCGTAACGTCAATCAAAACCGATACGGGTCCCTTCCAAACGACTTTCGAGGGGTCGGCAGAGAAGGCCTGCTCGGGAACCGTCTGACCCTTAAGGGTGAGCAGCGTGCCTGAAGGAACGAACAGGCGGGCGATAGCGAACGCGTCGGAAGCCTGACCACGCCCGCAATCGCGAACATCCAGGATCACTCGGGTGATGCCCTGCTTCTGAGCTTCCTGGAGATGCGTGCGCACTTCATCGACGCGTCCGGCGTCAATCGAGGGGAAGCGCAGAGCCAGTGTTTCGTTATCGACCTTTTGGACGATGAGCTTTGCGGGCGGAAGCTTCTGGCGAACGATTTCAAGCTCGTCAGGCTGCGTGCGTCCGCGACGGATGACTCCGACTTTGATGCCCGTGCCGGGCGGACCAGCGAGAAGGTTCTTCGCTTGACCTACCGACATCTCGCGCGTCGTGAAACCAGCGACAGATTCCAGAAAATCGCCGCTGCGCAGTCCGGCTTTTTCGCCCGGACTGTCGGGGAGAACCGAAGTGACGACGATGTACCCGGAACGCTTGCTGAGGTTCAAGCCGGTCTCACCCGTTCCGGGATTGGCACTCTTTTCCTTGTATTCGGTATATTCACGAGGCGTGAGGTAGCTCGACTCCGAGTCGAGGGACTCGAGAAGCCCGTGCAGGGAACCGGCCGTGACGAGATGCATGTTGGGCTCGTCGACGTAATCCTGCTGAATCTTTTGTAGAACTTCGCTGTAAACAACGAGGGACTTGTACGCTTTGTCATTCGCGGTACGCCCGAGAACGTGGCCTATACCGACCCAGCACACGATCAGCGCGGAAACGGCCAGGATAGCAAAGCGAGCAAATCGATTCATTCCTCACCACCTTCAAAGTAAAACAAGAAGACAAGTATACCATTCTGATGGGACGGACGAAGGTAGAGTTGGATGGGGGGAGGTCGTTAAGGGGAAGAGCCGAGAGAGAAAGTTGCGGCAGGGACACGCGAACAGGACAAGTTGTTGCAAAAAAGCCACGCTAAGCGAAGCCGAGTCGGAAATATTTTCCATAACTAATTGAAAATAGGGGAGAAATTCAGCTTGACATCGCTTGCAGTATGGTAGAATTCTACAATCCATTCCATGTTTCAGACCAGTATTCAGCGCGTGGTGGAGACCCGCGGAATCGGTCTCCACACAGGAGTGCACAGCCACATTCGCTTGGTGCCGGCTCCGGCGGATACCGGAATTGTGTTCCGACGCGTGGACCTCGAACAATTTCCGATTGAGGCGCACGGGAGGAATGTCGCGCGAGTCAGTTATGCCACCAGCTTGATGAAAAAGGGTGTGCTGCTTTCTACGACGGAGCACCTGCTGGCGGCGATCTACTCCTGTGGAATCGACAACATCTTCATCGATATCGACGCGATCGAGGTGCCGATTCTCGATGGGTCGGCCGAGCCGTTCATGCGGCTGCTGGACCAGGCGGGAATTCGGAAATTGCGGAGGCAGCGGCGATTTTTGCGGGTGCTGCGGCCGGTCGAAGTTGTCGAGAACGGAAGACGCATAGGGATCTATCCGGCGGACGAATTCCGGGTGCGCTGCTACGTGGACTTTGCGCACCCCCTGGTGGGCGAGCAGGAAGTCGATATGGTGGTAAACGCCGAGAGTTTCCGCAAGGTACTCTCGCGGGCGCGCACCTTCTGCTTTGAAAGCGATATCGAGCCACTGCGGGCGATGGGGCTGATACGAGGCGGGTCGCTCGAGAATGCTATCGTGCTGACGAAAGACGGGATGATGAATGGGCCGCTGCGCTACGGTGACGAATTCGGACGGCACAAGGCGCTGGACCTGATTGGCGATCTGGCGCTGGCGGGTTTGCCCTTGCTCGGGAGGGTCGAGGCACGCAAGGCTGGGCATGCGCTGCACACCCAGTTGGTGAGCAAGCTGCTCGCCGATCGCAGCTGTTGGGAAATCACCGCGAGGGAGCCGGTACGAGCAAAGCGAGCGGCGGCCCAGTGGGTTTCGACAGCAGCCGATTGAGCCGGGAAGGTCCGTACCTCGACGTCGTTGGCAATCGTGAATCCCGACCGTGATCACGAAGGCTAGTCCGGCGACGCCCATCCAACCGGGCACGATGCCGGCGATGGCCATTCCCCTCCCCACCATTTGAAGCGGGTGCGGACGAATCTCCCTGAGCAGCAGATATCCGAGGAAAAGAGCCGCGATTGAGCGAAGCCCACCCACCCCAAAAATGCCGCACAGGTGGCTACCGGCGCGGCCGGGATGAACTCGGCGCTCACTGCGGGACTGCCTGGGCGCTCCTGGAGAATTCAGCCCGGATTCAGAACAACGTTCAGAGGGAACAAAGCGCTCATTGTCAAATGCGCCCGGTCACGGGAGAATGCTCTCGACATGGCCAATAACAAAGACGTCGCAATGCTAATCCTGGCCGCAGGCAAGGGAACGCGGCTGAAGTCGAGTCTGGCAAAGGTGATACACGCGGCGGGAGGGCGGCCGCTCGTGGAGCATGTGGTGCGCGCATGCCAGCCGCTGGGCGCAAAGAAAATTATCACGGTGGTGGGTCACCAGGCGGAGAAGGTAACCGAAATTGTAAAGCCGCTCGGGGCGGAAGCGGTGCTGCAGCAGCCACAAAACGGCACCGGCCACGCGGTGCTGGTGGCAAAACGCGCCATCGGCAGCGCGAAGTTTGTGGTGGTCCTGCCTGGCGACGCGCCGCTGGTGCGAACCGAAACGTTAAAGGCCCTGATCCAGAAGCACAAGAACGGTGAGGCGGCAGCGACGATTCTGACGGCGGTGCTGGCGGATCCATCGGGGTATGGAAGGATTTTGCGAAAGGGGGGAGACGCGGTGTCGGCGATCATCGAAGAGTCGCAGTTGACCGCGGAGCAGCGCGAGCTGAACGAAATCAACTCGAGCATGTACTGCTTTACGACCTCGAAACTCTGGCCCGCGCTGGCCCGGGTGAAGCCGAACAACAAACACCGGGAGATTTACCTGACAGACGCGATCGGGGCCATGAACGCGAAGGGCGAGACGGTTTTGGCCGAGATCGCGTCGGATCCACGGGAGATGCTCGGCTGTAACACACGGGCGGACTTGGCCGGAGTGGACCACACGTTCCGGGAACGGAAACGCGAGCAATTGATGAGGGACGGCGTGACAATTCAGTTGCCAGAGACGGTAGTGATCGATCCGGATGTGACGGTTGGCGAAGACACCGTGATCGAGGCGTGCGTGCAGCTGCTCGGGAACACGAAGGTCGGCGCGCGGTGCGTGGTGAAGACGGGGAGCGTCGTGCACAACTGCGTGCTCGGAGACGCGGTGACCGTGGAAGCGCATTGCGTCATGAGCGAAAGCAAGCTCGAGACCGATGCGGTCGTCGGACCGTTTGCGCGGTTACGGACGGATACGCTGGTGAAGAGTGGCGCGCGAATCGGGAATTTTGTCGAGTCGAAGAAGTGCGTGCTGGGCGAGGGCACAAAAGCCATGCACCTCTCCTATCTGGGCGACACAAAGATCGGCAGCAAGACCAATATCGGCGCGGGAACGATTACCTGCAATTACGACGGGTTTCAGAAGTACCAGACGACGATCGGGAGCAAGGTCTTTATCGGCAGCGATTCGGCGCTGGTGGCGCCGGTGAAGATTGGCGATGGCGCCTACGTGGCAGCGGGTTCGACGATCACGGACAACGTGCCGGCCGACGCACTCGGAATTGCTCGCGGGCGGCAGGTGAATAAGCCGGGATGGGCAGGCAAAAAGCGGCGCGAACTGGCCGCCAATGAACGGGCTCCTAAAAAGAAAAAATCGAGGGGTCGTTAGAGCGGAGTACAATGGGCCGCTCAAAAGGCGGGGGGTGGCCCGGTGAACAGAGACTGCAAATTGCCGATTTTGGCGGCCCTTCTGATTGCGCTGACGGTTTCCTGTACGCGTCTGAACGCGCAGAGTCCGCACGAAGCAATTCAAAAATTCTTCAAGGATTATTTCGAAGCCAAGCTCAACGAAGAGCCGGAGTTTGCGACCGTTACCGGGCACTTTGAGAACGCCGATAAGTGGAATGACTGGTCAAAGGCGGGTCGAGACCGGCGACGGGTGAGCAGGGAAGACACCTTGCGCGACCTGGACAAGTTTCCCCTGACGGCGCTTCCGGACGAGGATCAACTGAGCGCGCGTCTGCTGCGCTATGAACTCCGGGTCGAACTCGAATCGAACGAACTCGAAACCTATCTGTTGCGGGTGGGCCAGCTTTACGGAGCGCACAACCGCGTTTACACGACAACTGATCGCATGCCGGCGCGAAATCTGCGCGATTACCAGAACATTCTGGCGCGGCTGCATGGAGTGCCGCTGTATGTGGATCAGAACATCGGGATCATGAACGAAGCGATCGAGCGCGGGATTGTGCAGCCCGAGGTTGTGGTTGACCTGGTGATCAAACAGATCGAGGCCCAGGCCGCGCAGGATCAGGCCACGACACCTTTGCTTGAGGCATTCCGGAAGTTTCCTCCGGCTTTTCCGGAGGATCAGCAAAAGAAATTGCGTGACGAAGCGGTTGCCACGTACGAGCACGAATTTGTGCCGGCCTGGCAAAAGCTGTTGGAGTACATGAAGACAACCTATGCGCCGAAGGCGCGGCCGGCGATTGGGTTGAGCAGTTTGAAAGGCGGCAAGGAGTATTACGCCATCCTGGTGCGGAGGCTGACGACGACCAACGCGACGCCGGAAGAAATTCACAAGACAGGCGAAGCAGAGGTGGCGCGGCTCGAAGCAGAGATGCTCGGAGCGGCGCGCGAGACGGGATTCGCGGGAACGCTTGAGGAGTTTGCGAAAAAGCTCGATAGCACTGCGGAGCAGCATTTTCATTCGAAGGACGAAATGCTGATCTACTGCCGGAATGCGGCGAAGATCATTGAGCCGGAGCTGCCGAATCAGTTCAAGCACATTCCCTTGCTGTTGTATGGAATCCGGGCGATCCCGGCGGACCGCGAGCAGGCCTCGGCGTCGAACGCACAGGCTCCGGCGCCCGACGGGAGCGTGCCAGGCTGGTTCAACCTGAATACCTATCGGCCCGAGAAGCAGTTCCGGTTCGACAAGGAGGCGCTGGTGTTGCACGAGGCCGTGCCGGGGCACGTCTTCCAGATCTCGCTGGCGCGTTCGCAGCAGGGCTTGCCGGAGTTCCGGCGGTTTTACGGGAACAGCGCGTATGCGGAGGGCTGGGCGCTGTACGCCGAGTCGCTCGGCGGGCAACTGGGAGTCTACAAGGACCCCTACAGTCGGTACGGGCGGTTGGCCAGCGAGCGTTTTCGCGCGGTGCGGCTCGTGGTGGACACGGGGATTCATGAGATGGGGTGGACCCGAGACCAGGCGCTCGAATATTTCAAAACACACGCGCCGGAAGAGTCACTCGCGGAAGTGGACCGTTATATTTCGTGGCCGGGGCAGGCGCTGTCTTACAAGATGGGGCAGCTGAAGATTCTCGAACTGCGAAGAGCGGCGGAAATGAAACTGGGAGCAAAATTCGACATTCGCGAGTTCCACGACGTGATTCTGCGTGATGGAACCCTGCCGCTCGAATTGCTGGGCGAGCAGGGGGAGAAGTACATCAAAGCGCAGTGAAAGCTCGATCCATGCCGGAAGAACGTGCGGAGCCCGACGCGGACGATTCGAAGGCACGGCAGCAGCGCTGTGGTAAAATGTGATTCACAGAAGGAACCCCGGGAGGTGCACCCATGAAGTTTGGTGTTGTGGTTTTCCCCGGGTCGAATTGCGATCACGACGCGTTTCATGCCATCGGCCACGTGCTGCAAAAGCCGGTGGAATTCATCTGGCACCAATCCGAAGACTTGCACCATTCGGACGCCATCATCCTGCCGGGTGGTTTTTCCTACGGCGATTACCTGCGGACCGGAGCGATTGCGCGGTTCTCGCCGGTGATGAAAGCGGTGGAGAAGTTCGCGAGTCAAGGCGGGCTGGTGCTGGGTATCTGCAACGGCTTCCAGATTCTGCTGGAAGCGGGAATGCTGCCCGGAGCGATGGTGCGGAACTCCGGGCTGCGGTTCATCTGCAAGCAAGTGCACATCCGAGTCGAAGAGACAAATTCGGCATTTACTTGCGCAGCGAAACGGGGGCAGATTTTGACGATCCCCATTGCGCACAGCGATGGAAACTACCGGTGTGACGAGAAGACGCTGGCGGATCTCGAGAAGGGCCAGCAGATACTTTTCCGCTACACGGCGCGCGACGGAAAAAACGACGATGCCGGGAATCCCAACGGGTCGACGGCCAATATCGCCGGGATCTGCAACGCACGGAGGAATGTGGCGGGGCTGATGCCGCACCCGGAGCGCGCGGTCGAGGAGATGCTCGATTCGGAAGATGGGCTGGTGATTTTCCGGTCGATGATCGAGGCGCTGGTAGGCGCGGCAAAGGCGACAGCGTGAGGGTGGGTGAAGAGAGAGGGCAGGAACCTGGCACTCGCTTCATCGATAGCAGAATTCGTGACGCAGGGGCACGGCTTGCCGTGCCCTTGCGTGTTTAGGGTGGACGATGGCGACGGCACAGACGGAAATTAAGGTGACGCCCGAGATTGCGGTGGAGCACGGGGTAACCGCCGAGGAGTACGCGCGGATCCAGAAGATACTGGGACGCGATCCAAACATCACGGAGCTGGGAATTTTCAGCGTGATGTGGAGCGAGCACTGCTCGTACAAATCGAGCAAGGTGCATCTGAAGAGGCTGCCGACACGAGGCAGGCTCGTGGTGCAGGGTCCGGGAGAGAATGCCGGCGTTGTGGATATCGGCAACGGGCTCGTGGCTGCGTTCAAGATCGAATCGCACAATCATCCGAGTTACGTGGAGCCATTTCAGGGGGCGACGACGGGAGTCGGCGGAATCCTGCGGGACATTTTCACGATGGGAGCGCGGCCCATTGCGGTGCTCGATTCGCTGAGATTTGGGGAGATCGCTGCTTCGAGCATGACCAGCGAGGAAGAAGCCGCAAAGAACCGGCGGATCTTGGATGGAGTGGTTCGCGGAGTGGGCAGCTACGGGAATTGCTTTGGCGTGCCAACGGTTGGGGGCGAAGTCGCGTTCGAACCGTGCTATTCGCAGAACCCGCTGGTGAATGCATTGGCGCTTGGGATCGCCCGCAAAGAGGATCTGTTCTTTGCGAAGGCCAAAGGTACGGGCAATCCCGTGATTTACGTGGGCGCGAAGACCGGGCGCGACGGGATTCATGGCGCCTCCTTGCTGGCGTCGGCGGAATTCACCGAGGAATCTCAGCAGAAGCGGCCGAACGTCCAGGTGGGCGACCCGTTCATGGAGAAGCTGTTGCTGGAAGCCTGCCTGGAAGCGATGAAAACGGGCGCGGTGGTAGCAATACAGGATATGGGCGCGGCAGGGCTGACGTGTTCGACGTGCGAAATGGCGTCGCGCGGCGGAACGGGGATCGAGATCGATCTGGCGAAGGTGCCCCAGCGCGAGACCGGCATGTCACCGTACGAGATCATGCTGAGCGAGTCGCAAGAGCGCATGCTGCTCGTGGCGGAAAAAGGGCGCGAGGCGGAGGTGCTCGG
>Ga0306921_10004010_pt1 | contig 15022 bp, 11 predicted proteins | sample sta12Cox44000080_FD_203760 | JGI IMG/M metagenome (GOLD analysis project Ga0306921, IMG submission 203760) | Lab enrichment of tropical soil microbial communities from Luquillo Experimental Forest, Puerto Rico - statoxic.12C.oxic.44.000.080 (v2)... | ecosystem: Environmental > Terrestrial >...
TTCTAGGCCCTTCCTGCCTCCGAACGTGGAGATTACGCTGCCCCCTGGGGCGGTTTGCCGCCACACGTCATACCGAAATTCGTCTTTGATGCGTCCCGATGTCGTGGCGAGCGGGCTGAGCCAATCCGGCTGGCTGGCCGCCTCCCGCTCCGTCATCCGGCGCCAGGAGCTATAGAAGCTCGGATTGTCGCATTGCTCCGGGGACGAGGCATTGGATTCGCCCGTCGCACGGGCCTGCTGCGCAGCCGGACAGCTTCTCCGTGGATCTTCTGCTTGCGGACTGGTCGAGGACGGCGGCGTGCCTTTTTCGTCTTCGCTAGCGGCTGCAAGGGGAGAAATGAGCAGCGACACCCCCGCCAACAATGCTCCAAGCGCGATTTTCCCCAGGAGATTCACAGTTGAAGACATTATTCCCACGCATAGGCATTGCGTTTTGTGTGCTATTTGCACACCGGACGGGTCTTAATTCGAGAGCGGTCAACCCAGAAGAGGACATTTCTAGACCCAATGATAGACTTTGACCACTACCCAGGTGGGTCTAGCCAAACGTAGTAGCCGAGAAGAACTAATTCTTTTGGGCTAGTTAATTAATTATCGGACTATGGCCCTAGGTCAACTTTGGGTTGGTCGGCTCTGGAAGCCTTTGCCAGCCATTTGCATCCGATCAACTGGTTGTATGCGTGTCGTAGGCGCGGCTGCTGGCTACTGTTCCAACCCATAAGGACAGTGTGTTGGTCGCATTCGTAGAAATCGGCTCGACACCGGCAAATAATAGTGATGGAAATGTAACGAAAAACTCCCGCCAGCGCGACGGCGTTCATAGCGCCCCAACGCGCCTGCGAAGAAAAGGAGATGGCTCCAGATAGGTTCAACTTTCTTTTTATCATAGTTCAAGCGCGAACCTCCACTTGAACATTTGCACTTGAACATTTACAAGCGGCTCAATCTGCCGCGCCGCATACTCATTCCACTTCTGCTCATGAGCGTGATCCGTCGGGGGATTGGGGGGAGCGCTGCTCTTGCTTAAGACGCCAGCGCCCAGCTTTGCGAGTCATTCCCTGGTTGATGCTGACACCACGCTTCTCTTCACCCTTGGGCTGATTAAAATGTGTCGAACGCCGAGACGCAGCAGCGTTTGGCGGAGGATTTCCGCACCAATGAGCTTCATAGAGCTCTCCCAAATGATACCAGCACTGTTCTGAAAGCGAGACTTGCTGGCACGGGAGCGATGGCTCTGAGCGACGAAGAAACCAGCGAGGCGTACTTGGCCATAAAACCACTCGCAAAGCGGTGCTTTGGCGTCTTCCAGGCAGCGGTCCGCCTCTGGATTTCAGCGTCGGTGATTTCGACGCTGATCGAACACGGCAAATCGCCCTGTTACAACGAAGCGGATCACGTGTCCCTGTTCTATGCCGAATCATGGGCAATCGTTCATTACCTGCGCAACCCTTGCGGCGTCGCAACGAAAAGCGACTGTGCAGGAGTCGGTCGACGACAAACTTCCGGTTGCCGACGTGTCCGAGGGCCAACCGACCGCGAGGGCCGCAACTTCTGGAAATCGGGCTACCTCACGCCCCTCCTCTGCAGCTGGAGAGATGACCAACCGTCAATACGAATTGACGGGTAAAGTAACTACAGTCGACTGCGGGAAGACTTCCAACTCGGCCAACTGGCGCTGCGTATTAATTCTGTGCTGATGAAGTTTTGCTACGCGAAGTTATCGCGATTGCAAGTCAGCGGCACCGCAAATTCAGTCAAGCTGCCTGCCTGTAATTCGTGGAAGGGTATGTGAGCTAAAGTTATCTTTCATCCCGCCCAGGATAAGGATTACGACGGCGAATTGATCGCAATTCAATTTTTTTGATAGACAGTACGGCCTCCCACCACCGTTCTCAACACTTCGGTCTTCAGGATTTCCTTTGGTATGGCTTTGGTGACGTCGTTTGATAAAATCACAAAGTCGGCGTATTCGCCCACCTTCAATTCGCCTTTCTTCCCCTCCTCGAACTCCGCATAGGCGGGACCGGACGTGTAGGCGCGGATACAGTCGTCCAAGGAAATCTTTTCTTGCGGCTCCCACCCGCCCGGGGGACCTCCGTCAGGAAGCTCACGCGTGACACAGGCATACAAACCGCGAAAGGGATTAATCGGCTCCACATCATAATCCGTGCCGAAAGCCAGCTTCGCGCCAGACTTAAGAAGCGAGTTCCAAGCATACGCGCCCCTGGCGCGTTCGGGGCCGATGCGTTGTTCCGCCCAGCGCATGTCGTTGGTTTCGTGAGCCGGCTGCATCGAGGCAATCACGCGGAGCTTCGAAAATCGTGGCAGGTCCTCCGGCGCAATGACCTGTGCGTGCTCGATGCGGTCCCGCCGGTCGCGAGTGCCATTTACCCGCTCGATGGATTCAAACACGTCGAGCGCGATACGGTTGGCCTTGTCACCGATAGCATGAAAGGCCAGTTGAAAGCCCAGCTTGTCGCGCTCGAGTGCCATGGCCTTCAGCTTTTCCGCGTCCATGGTCATAATGCCGCTCGTCGCCGGATCATCCGAATATGGCGCGAGTAACGCCGCGGTGCGCGAGCCCAGCGCGCCATCGGTCACCATCTTCACCGCGCCCGTTTTTAGCCAGGGGTCCGTCGTGCCACCTTGCGCGCGGCGGTTTTGCAATTCCGTCGTGGAAGCCGTGAACGGCAGCCATTCCGTAATCCGCACTGTCAGCTTTTTCTCTTCTTTCAAATCGGTGTAAACAAGGAAGTCTTCCCATTCGGAATTGTCTTGCGCCGAGGTCACGCCATTCCTAGCCAGTTCTTCCAACACCAGCTCAATCCCGTGCCGCCGCTCGTCCGGCGTCGGGTCCGGGATACGTTGCGCGACGAATTCCGTCGCTGCGCCTTCCTTCAGCATGCCTGTGGGTTCCCCGTCGGCAAATCGTTCGATTTCCCCTCCCGGCGGATTCTTGGTATCGGGAGTGATTTCCGCGTGCTTCAGCGCCAGAGAATTCGCCACCGCGACATGACCGGAGACGTGCACCAAATACACCGGGTTGTCTGGCGCGACCTCGTCGAGCTGAAGACGTGTTGGGAATTTCCCGTCAGGCCAAAGCGTCTGATCCCAGCCACCACCCGTAATCCACTCGCCGGGTTTATGCTGGGCGACCGCGTCTTTCACGCGTTTCTGAAGTTCCGCGATGGAAGTCGCGCCGTTCAGCACCACGGCAAGCTTGTCCCGAGCTGCTCCGCCGAGATGCGTGTGCGCATCATTAAAGCCGGGCATGACGAAACGTCCCTTGAGCTGCACGGTTTCTGCTTCGGCCTGCGCGCCTCCGCAATCCAGAAGGATCTGCTCAAGCGCACCAATGCACAGAATCTTGCCGTCGCGCACGGCTATGCCCGAAGCCCAGGGATGCTGCGGGTCGTTCGTATAGATCCGGCCATGGAGATAGTAGATCGTCTTGTGGAGTTGCGAATCGCTCTGCGCGCGTGTTTGCACTGGGCTGCAAAAGCAAATCATCGCGCAACTCCAGAGCGCGACAAAGCCTTTCGACCCGCGCCCCATGCTCAATTCCCTTTCTCCGTTGCGAACCCCGCCACACCAAGAAGCGTCAGCAACACCCGCTGCAATCCTACTTCGCGACCCGCGGGTTCATACCACTCCTGCAACGAATGCGCGCCCCCGCCATTTCCTCCCGCGCCGATGGCGATGGCGTCAATTCCCAGCGACAAGGGAATGTTCGCGTCCGTCGAAGAACGCTCAATCCTCGATTGGTTGCCCACCGTTTCATCCGCCGCCCTCAAAGCCACAAGCAATACCGAATCCGTCGCCAATTCCCCGCCCGGCCGGCTGCCAATCGGGTTCACTTTCCATTCCAGCTTGCCCTTGGTGCGATCACGCGCGTTGTCCATTTCGTCCTTCACGCCGGCAGCCACGCAATCCCGCAACGCGGACTCTAGCCGCACAAGTTCCTCTTCGCTCTCGGAGCGCAGATCCACCTTCAATTTCGCCTCATGCGGTATCGAATTGACCGACGTACCGCCCTCGATTTGACCCAGGTTGAACGTGGTTCGCGGCGTGGCAGGGACGCGCGTATTGATAAACCGTACCGAAGCGCGAACCAGCGCATTGATGGGATTCGGCATGCCAAAGTCAGACCAACTGTGACCGCCGGGCCCGCCGATCACCACTTCCAATCGCCGGGAAGCCAGCGCTTTCGTTGTTACATGATCCGTGCCCGAACCATCCAGAACAATCACGGCTTTCAGTCTGCTCCGGTAAGCATCAATCAACGCCCGCATACCTCGAAGATTGCCCTCACCCTCTTCTCCGACGTTTCCTGCGAAGAGAATCGTCCGCTCGGGTCGAATCTTCGCCGCACGCATCGCGCGTGCAGTCGCTACTAACCCCGCCAGGCCGGTCCCATTGTCGGAAATTCCGGGTGCGATGATCCGTTCGCCCTCCTGCTGCGCTTTGATCTCCGTTCCCGCGGGAAACACCGTATCCAGGTGGGCAGCCAACAGGACGACTTCCTTTTCGTTTGCTCCGCGCAACTCGCCGATCACATTCCCGATTTTGTCCGTATGAACGCTCAAGCCCTCCGCGGCAAAAAGGGCACCCAAAGCGGCCGCTCGTTTTTCTTCCTGAAATGACGGTGCAGGAATTTCCGTCAGACGAATCTGTTCCTCGTTGATCCATTTCAGATTCTTGCCGAACCATTCGAGCGCTGCGCGGACTTTCGGCTGCTCTGCCAAAGAGGGGGTATTCGTCGGCCGGGCCACTTGAGGAACAACCGAAGAGCGAATCGGCATGAGAAACAGAATAGCGCAAAGCGCTACTCGTTTCACCGTACCAAATGACAGGTACTCGAGGGAAAGGACCAGGGGCGAGCCATCTTTCGGGGGACGGGGCTTGCGCACGCCGCCATTCTACTCCGGGAGCGGAACCCCGCAAATGGCGTTTCGCCGGCGGCGAGGGCTACGCCGCAGCGCCTGAGCCCGCGCAAAGCGCCTGCACTTCCTCTTCCGTCAGCATCCGCGAGGATTGTTTGGCTGCCTCAAAGATGCGGTTCACCAGTTCGTCCGTAGCAGGAATGTTGTGGCGCGCCAGCCAGTAGAGTACGTTGGATTTCCCGCTCATGGGTCCGACTTCCACGATTTGTTCCAGGCCGAATAAGTGCGCAGGCACGCCACTGTAAACGGAATCTGCAAGATCCCGGTCGTGTTTATTCAAAGCCTTGATAATCGCCGCGGCATGCACGCCTGTTCCGGTGCGAAAAGCGTCCTTCCCAAAGACCGGATAATTCGGCGGAATGACCGTGTGTGTCGCCTTCGCGACTTTCTCGCAATACGTCCGGAGATATGTCAGATCGTTCTGAATCAGTCCCATGAGCCGCAGATTCACCAGCAACAATTCCATCGGCGTATTCCCAACACGTTCGCCCAGAGAAAGGGCCACCGCGTGAACCTGATCGGCGCCCGCCGCCACCGCTGCCAACGAATTCGCAATCGAAAGTCCGCGATCGCGATGACCGTGCCAATCCACGCGAATCCGCATGCCGGAGGGCTTCACAACTTTTTCCAGCACAAATTTCACGAGATTATAAGCGCCCTGCGGCGTGGCGTGCCCTACGGTATCGCAAACCACTATGGCGCGCGCTCCGCTGCGAATCGCCGCGCCGTATAACCTTTCAATTGTTTCCGGGTCCGTTCGAATCGTATCTTCCGTGACGTACATGGACGGTAGCCCCTCGGCGGCCGCAAACTTCACGGCTTTCTCCGTGGTACGTTCCAGATGATCTACCGTCCAATCCTCGACGAGCCGGCGGATCGGGCTCGAGCCGAGAAACGTAGCCGCCTCGATGGCAATACCTACACGCTGCGAAATCTCTGCGATCGGCCGGATGTCTGTCTCCATCGTGCGCGCCGCGCAATTCGGTCGGATGCGCATACGGTTCGTCGCAATCTCTCGCGCCAGGGCTTCCGTGTGCTCTGCCGCGCGGGGGCCGGCGCCAGGCAAGCCGATATTTACCGAATCAATGCCCAAGGATTCCATCAGGTGCAGGATTTCAATTTTTTCTTGAACCGAAGGATCGGTAATCGAAGGATTCTGCAAGCCATCGCGAAGGGTCTCGTCGTTCAACAACACTCGTGTGCCCAGCGGAATCGCTAACTCGCCCTCTTTGTTCCAATCATAAATCCATTGATTTTCGGGCATGTCGAAGAGATCTCCGGTCCAACTCAATAGCGGACTGTGTAGCTATTCGGCTGTTGCTGCGGGTCCGGACGGTACAGCGTCTTGCAAAACTCACAGCGATAAATTTCCGCGCCCTTCCCTACGAGCGCTTCCACTTCCGCGGAAATCTCGAACCAGCGCTTCAGATGCCCGGCGCAGAGCTTTCCCTTTTCATTTTTTTCGTCACAGGCCCGCTGCTTCGGTTTTCTCGTTTTCAGCTTGGGACCGCTGGTCGCCGCTTCGCTTTGCGTCGTTTCCCCTGCGTCTTCTCGCGATTCCTCAATCACTTGGCCTCTCCTCACTGCATTCACAATGACTCGTGGCCTTGCGGCCCGAGTCACAGTCCGTGATCGCGGAACATGGTCTTCATGGCTTCGCGCGCGTTCCGCAGACGGGCCATCACACCGCCCGTAAATTCAAAACGCAGGAAAGCATCCGCGGCCTTCTCCAGTTCCCCGCCATAGCGGTACCACCACGGCTTCGGCGTTCCCGGCAAGCCGTCCACATCCACGTATTTTAGATGCACCATTTCGAGCAGGCCCGCTTTTCCATGCGTGCGTCCCCAGCCGCTTAAGCCGCAGCCGCCGTGGGGCGCCTCCGCGATCGCAAATCCACTGAGAACGTCGTTCACCATGACGGTCCCCGCGCGAAGCCGCTTCGCCAATTCCTTGCCGCGCTGCGCCTCTCGCGTCCACACACTGGCGGCCAGCGAAAATTCCGTGTTGTTGGCCTGGGAAAGCGCCTCTTCCGCGTCTTTCACCACTTGAATCGCCATGATGGGACCAAACGTCTCGCCCTGAAAGAGCCGCATCGAGGCATTTACGCCCGTCAGGACCGTTGGCTCAAAAAATCCGGGCCCGAGATCTGGGCGCGGACGACCACCACACAGAACCTTGGCGCCACGCTGCACCGCCTCGGCGATCAAATCATTCATTCGCTGCACGTGTTGCGGCCGGATCAGTGGCCCGACATCGGTTCCGGGGTTACCCCCGGGTCCGAGGCGGAGCTTCTGCGTTTTTTCGACGCATCGCCGGATAAACTCCTCACTCACCGCCTGTTCGACGAAGAGTCTCTCCACCGAAAGGCAAACCTGGCCACAGTTCGTAAAGCTGCCCCACACTGCGGCGCTCGTGGCAACGTCCAAGTCCGCGTCCGCCAGCACCAGCATGGCGTCTTTCCCGCCCAATTCCAGCACACTAGGAAGCAATTGCCTCGCGCAGGCTTCGGCGACATGCTTGCCAGTGAAGACGCTTCCCGTGAAAAAAACTTTGTCCGGACGCGCTTCGATCAGGGCTTGGCCCACTTCGCCGCTGCCTTGCAGCACGGTCACCAGGTCCTGCGGGAAGCCGGCGTCACGGAACAGTTTGGCGATGAGATCACCGCAGTCTGGGGTAAAGTCACTCGTCTTACAGAGCACGGCGTTGCCGGCGGCGATGGCGGGAATGATCTGGCTCATGGGTATGGCAAGCGGATAATTCCATGAGCTGATGATTCCCAAGACGCCCCATGGCTCGTAGTGGAGCGAACCAGACTTAGCCTTCGCCGCCAAATTGTGATGCGGAATTTTCTCGGATCGTAAGAGCTCAGGGCCATATTTCGCGAAGTAACCAGCGGTGTCCAGGGACACAAACACATCAGCAAACAAGGCTTCAGCGCGCGGCTTGCCGGACTCGCGAACCACCGCGTCTGCCAGCGAACCGCACGCCTCGAGAATCTTCGCTTTCAACACAGTGATCTGCGCGCAACGATCCCGAATCGGCACCCGCTCCCATGCGGCTTGCGCCGCGCGCGCTTTTGCCAGAATCCGCGGCACCGCCAGCGGCGGTGTTTTCTCAAAATGGCCGCAGACCCGCCCTGTGGCAGGATCGATCGAAGGAATCGTTTCAACGACGACTGGAGTGGCAACCATATCCGTGATTCTAGCCCAAATTGGGGCGGCAGACTCGACGTCCTTGATTTACGCCGCAAGAAATAGAAAACGCCCGGCCTATACGTCCCAGGCTTCTGGATGCTCCACCGCAACCATGCATAATCCTTGCGGCGGCACGGTAGGCCCGGATTTCGAACGGTCTTTCAACTCGTATAATCGATCAATATCTACAGGGTCCAGTTTGCCGCGCCCGACTTCGAGGAGCGTGCCGACCATCTTGCGGACCATGTAACGCAGAAACGACCGGCCGCGCACGGTGAACCACAACTCTTCACCGTCGTCCGTGCGCTTCAGTTCGGTTCCAAAGATTTCCCGTTCCATGTTGCGCTCTTTGTCGTCGTCTTCCGATCCTGTGGAAGCCGCGAACGACGAGAAGTCGTGCACACCCACGAATCGCGCCGCCGCCTCTCGCATGGCTTCTTCATCCAGCAGGAACGGGTAATGCAGCACGTAGCGCCACAAGAACGGTGGGACAACCTTGCCTCGATAGATCCGGTAGCGGTAGACCTTTCCTTTTGCCGACCAGCGGGCATTAAACTCCGGCCCGACTTCCTCTGCCGATACGATACGGATCGTCGCTGGCAAGAGCGCATTTAGGGCTCGGTGAAATTCCAGCGCCGAAAGCGCCGACTGCGTGCGAAAACTACCGACTTGTCCAAGGGCGTGAACACCTGCATCCGTCCGCCCGGCGCCATGCAACTGTATGTTTTCCTGCGTCAATCGTTGCAGCACGGTCACAATCTCGCCTTGCACCGTCGATTTATTCGCCTGCATTTGCCATCCGTGGAAATCGGTCCCGTCGTAGGCAATCGTTAGTTTGAAATAACGCATGCGGGAATACGTCAGCGACTTACGAAGCGCTTCGCGCAAAATGGCTGCCAGGCTTCACGGCCGCGCCACCTTGCCGGCAGAGTGGGCAATCTTCCGGCTCAAAAGTCTCGATGCTCAGTTCCAACAACGACTGCGCTTCGACGTCGAACTCAATTTTTCCACCGCTGCGGTCGATCAGCGCCCCGGCGGCAACCACCCGGCCCCTGGCCTCCTCCACGACTCGGATGGCCTCGCGGGTCGATCCACCCGTCGTCCACACGTCCTCTACAACCAGAACGTGCATATCCGGCCGAAGCGAAAACCCGCGCCGGAGTGTCATCATCCCGCTTCCGTCGCGCTCTACAAACATGGCCGGCACTCCGCCTCCAAAAGCGTCTTTAGGAGGCGGCAACGCGCGGGCAACTTCCTGTCCAATTACCACACCACCGAGCGCCGGGGAGACCACCGCGTCAATCCTCGCGTCCGAGAAGAGAGCTGCGAGCGCATGACCCAACTTCTCGGCGAATCGCGGGTACTGCAGCACCAACGCGCATTGCACGTACGTACCGCTATGGAGGCCGCTCGACAACTCAAAATGGCCATGGCGGATCGCTCCCGCTGTCTCCAAGATCCTCAAGAGTTCTTCGCGTGACAACATGGGCCGCTAACCGTCGGGCGCTCCTAAACGTCGAAACGTCAGCAGACTAGCCGCGTGGACCTATCGTTGTCAAGGAACTGCAAGCCCTGATAGACTTCACAATTCTGGCCTGGCGTCCGGACTGGCCAAACAAGGCTCTCGTTACGGTTTTCATGAAACAAATCGTGCCCCGCGAGCGTTTTACAGAGAGAACCCAGACACGCGGGGTTACGCGAAGCTTGATCCAAATGCTCAAGGTAAGGTGAGGAAACTGAATATGAAGATGCCGTTCTTTCGATCGCTGCTCGCCGCCGTGTTGGCTGGAGTCTTGGCAGGGGCACCCGTTTCGCCCGTGTTGGCGCAGGAGCCGGCTTCTGCGCCTGTTCCGACCGCGCCGGTGCAAGGCGCCGTGCCCATCTCTCTGGGAGTCTCGAAATATAACTATACACGCGCGCCGAAGCCCTTCCCGAATATCTTCGCGCCCTATACGATGCAGTATGTCGATCCCGGCGTGCTTACGAATTCTCCGCGATTGGAGCAACTAATTCGCGACGGGAAACTCCCTCTCAGTCTGCAGGACGCCATTGCCCTCGCGCTCGAAAACAGCATGGACATCGTCGTTCAGCGGTACAACCCCTGGATGGCCGATGCTGGCATCCTGAAGGCCAAAGCTGGCGGATTTGGCTACCTCATCCCGAGCGCCACCCTCCCAGGCTCCCAGGCCAACCTCCCGATATTCTTCTATGATCCGCTCATCACCCAAACATTTGCGTTCGACGATCGCACCACGCCGATCAACAACCCGTTCATCGCGGGTACCGGTGCAGGCGTCGGGAACCGGCAGAATCCGCAAGCTCTTCCCCTTTTCTCCCACACGGCACAGTACAACACGCAGTATCAGCAGCAATTTGACACCGGCACTTCCTTCAGCACGTCCTGGAACAACACGCGCGCCTCTTCCACGGCCGCCAACTTCTTTAATCCTTATGTGCAGTCTTCGCTTATCGTCGGATTCCAGCAGCAACTCTTGCAGGGCTTTGGCCGCAGTGTGAATCGCCGCAATATCCTGATCGCGGAGAACAACCGCAAGATCGCCGATCTCGCGTTCTCTCAGCAGGCCATCACAACCGTTACGGCAACCATTACCGCCTACTGGGAGCTGGCGTACGCTCGCGCGAACGTGAACGTCCAGCAACAGGCCGTCACCGTCGCCGAAAAGCTTTACAACGACAACAAGAAGCAGCTCGAAATTGGCACCATGGCACCGCTGGACGTCACCCGCGCCGAGTCCGAACTCGCCACCGACCGCCAAAACCTCATCGTTGCACAGACCACCGAGCTGCAGGATCAGCTCATCCTCAAGAATAACATTTCCAAGGATCCCTTGGCTTCCAATCTCATCAACGTCGAAATTGTTCCCACCGATAAACCGGACTCGCCTGCCTCGATTCATGCGCTCTCTTTTGAGGAGGCCGTCAAGGAAGCGTATGCCAAGCGCCCCGATCTTCAGGCACAGTTTTACAACCTGAAGAACGAAGAGATTGAGGTCCGCGCCACAAAGAACGGGCTCTTGCCCACCGCAACGCTAAACGCGCAGTACGGCACCTTCGGCCTCGCCGGCAACTCGACTCTTCTCAGCGCCGTCTCCTACACGGGCCCCACAACCACCAGCGTGCCGGTTATTGACGCAAACGGCAAACAGGCCACGATTCCCGGCCCCACTGGCCCCATACCGATATTCGTGGCCACGCCCACGCAAACCGTCCTTGGGACCAACAAGGCCGGCTTCACGAGTGCTCAGAGTCAGGTTTTTCGCAACAATTTCCCCGACTACAACGTCTCGCTTAACCTGCAAATTCCGCTGCGTAATCGTGCCGCGCAAGCCGACAATCTCCACGCTCAGCTTGTCAGGCGCCAGTTGGAAGCCGAAGTACAACAGCTCAAGAACACCGCTCTTCTCGACGTCCGCAACACCACCATCGCTCTCGAACAGGGCCGCGCGCAGGTGGAAGCCGCGAGCAAGGCCCGCGAGCTGCAACAGCAAACGTTTGACGCCGAGCAAAAGAAATACACCCTCGGCGCTTCTACCGTGTACAACGTCATTCTCACGCAACGCGATCTGATCACCGCGCAAGGCACTGAGCTTCGAGCGTTGGCGAACCTGGCCGAAGCCAAGGCCAACTACGAACGCGCGCTCGGTCGCACCCTCGAAGTCAACAGCGTCACCATCGCCGGCGCAAAAAAGGGTGAAATTGAAAAGGACACGCTCATTCCCGGCACCCTCAACGGCCAGGTTGTCGGGACCGAGCAACTTCTGAAGGAACTCAGCGGTCAGAAGTAACCTTCCCAGCGACGGCCAAACCACCATCTGACCGGCACGGACGCGTCAGTGCCGGTCTTGAAATGGAAGCCACCAAGCACTTCGTAACCTGGTGGCTCTTTTTCTATCCCCATGCCCCACGAGCAAGCAACCTTGCCCCCTACGGGGCTTTCGCTTAGCATGGGTTTTCGCGCGATTCGAAGAGCCCACGAACTCGCGCCATTTTTCTTGTGAACAGAAACTCCGGAGCACTAACGAATGAGTGACTCTTCCCGGAACAAAATGAAAACGACTCCGACTGCGGAGAATTCCCGCAAGCCTTCCCCTCGTGAGCAATCCTGGGAACAAAACACCCTGCAGCCCACTCTAAAGAAAAGCCCGGAGCGCCAGAAGGAATTCACCACCGTCTCCAGTTATCCGATTCGCCGCTTATATACCGAGGCCGACCTCGTCGGCTGGGATCCCGCGCGCGATCTGAGCTACCCCGGCGAACCCCCCTATACCCGCGGCATTCACGCCACCATGTATCGCGGCCGCCTCTGGACCATGCGTCAATTCGCCGGCTTCGGCGCAGCCGAAGACACCAACCAGCGCTTTCGTTATCTGCTGGCTCACGGCCAGACCGGCCTATCCACCGCGTTCGATCTCCCAACTTTAATGGGCTACGACTCCGACCACGCCCTCGCCGAAGGTGAAGTCGGCAAGTGCGGCGTGGCCATTAGTTCCCTTGCCGATATGGAAGTACTTTTCGACCAAATTCCCCTAGCCGAGGTCACCACTTCGATGACCATCAATTCTCCCGCTGCGGTTATCTGGGCCATGTACCTCGCCGTGGCGGAGAAACAAGGGGCCAACTGGAAGGAAATCTCCGGCACGCTGCAGAACGACATCCTCAAGGAATACATCGCGCAGAAGGAATACATCTACCCGCCCGAGCCTTCCATGCGGCTCGTCATTGACACCTTTGAATTCGGCGTGAAGCACACCCCGAAGTTCAACGTCATTTCCATCAGCGGCTACCACATCCGAGAAGCCGGTTCGACGGCGATCCAGGAACTTGCTTTCACCCTGCGCGATGGAATGGAGTACGTCGAATGGGGCATGCGGCGCGGGATGAAGGTCGATGAGTTTGTTCCCCAGCTCTCCTTTTTCTTCAATGCTCACAACGATTTTTTTGAAGAAATTGCCAAGTACCGCGCGGCACGCCGCATCTGGTACAAGGCCATGACCGAGCGCTACAAGTCGCAGAATCCCCGTTGTTGGGCGTTGCGCTTTCACACGCAGACCGCGGGATGCTCGCTCACCGCGCAGCAGCCCATGAACAACGTCGTGCGCACCGCAATTCAGGCCCTCGCCGGCGTCCTCGGCGGCACGCAATCCCTTCACACCAATTCCCTCGACGAAGCCTGGGCGCTCCCCACCGAATTCGCCGCCACTATCGCCTTGCGCACGCAGCAGATCATTGCCCACGAAACGGGTGTCACGAATACCGTCGACCCGTTCGGTGGCTCCTTCTTCGTCGAAACCCTCACGAATGAAGTTGAAAAAGGAGCCGGGGACTATATCCGGCGGATCGATGCGATGGGCGGCATGGTCGCCGCCATCGAGAAGAGTTACCCGCAACGCGAAATCGCGGAAGCCAGCTATCGTTACCAGATGGCCGTAGACAAAAAGGAAAAAATCATCGTCGGCGTGAATGACTATGTCACAAAGGAGAAACCGCTGGAGATTCTGCAGATTGATGAAACCGTAGGGCACCGCCAGGCCGCCCGGCTCCGTAAGTTGCGTTCCGAGCGTTCCGGCGCCCGAGTGGAGCGCCGCCTCTACGCTCTGCGCAAGGCCGCGGAGGGTTCGGAAAATCTGATGCCGTTCATTTATGATGCGGTGAAGGCCTACGCCACCCTCGGCGAAATCTGCGAATCCCTGCGCACCGTCTTCGGCCCCTACGAAGAAGTCGCCGTTACCTGAACCCCTCCTCCACGTCTCTGTTCTCAAGGATGGCATTAGGGGCTATATTGGCAAGGAACAAAAAGAACTCACCACAGAGCCCGCTAAGGTCCACAGAGAAAACGGAGAGGACGTTATCCAGCCACATGACTGAGAAGAAAATCCGCGTACTGATTGCCAAGCCCGGGCTCGATGGTCACGACCGCGGCGCCAAGGTGATCGCTCGCGCTCTGCGTGATGCCGGCATGGAGGTCATCTACACCGGGCTGCGCCAAACCCCGGAGATGATCGCCTCCGCTGCCGTCCAGGAAGACGTGGACGTCATTGGCCTCTCCATTCTCTCTGGCGCCCACAATACACTCTGCCCGCAACTCATGAAACTTCTTCAGGAAAAGGGCATGCACGACGTTACCGTTCTCGTCGGCGGCATCATCCCCGAAGCCGACATCGCCACGCTCAAAAAAGCCGGCATTGCCGAAATTTTCCTCCCTGGCACGTCCACGCAAGACATCATCGATTTCATTCACAAGCGCTTGGCTCCCGCCAGCTGATTCCACACCTTTTGTGAAGCGAATCGCTGTTCCCATGCGTCCTAAATTTCGCGTTATAATAAGAGCGTCCCCGCCGCCCAGAGCCCGAGGTCAGCCGTGGCTACCCCAGGCGTACCGGTAGAGAAAATTCGTCTGCAAGAATATCCAACAAAGATATTCCGTGGAAAAAATGGGGTCCCTACCTCAGCGAGCGCCAATGGGGCACCGTCCGGGAGGACTACAATAGCGATGGTTCGGCCTGGGACTATTTCCCGCACGATCAAGCTCGCTCCCGAGCCTACCGTTGGGGAGAAGACGGCCTCGCAGACTTCTCCGACGACAAACAGGGCTTGTGCTTTTCTCTCTCGCTTTGGAATGGAAAAGATCCCATCCTGAAGGAACGCCTCTTCGGCCTGACCAACAGTGAAGGCAATCCCACGCACTCCTACATGAAGTGTCTCTACAAATACCCCCAGGCCGCTTATCCCTACGACCAGATCGTCAAGATCAATAAGGAACGCTCGCGCACCGAAATGGTGTACGAACTCAGCACCGGCGTGTTCGATGACGACCACTAATGCCCGCCTATGAATGGAATTTCGGGGACGTCAATCCGCCCGTTT
>Ga0306921_10004011_pt1 | contig 15021 bp, 12 predicted proteins | sample sta12Cox44000080_FD_203760 | JGI IMG/M metagenome (GOLD analysis project Ga0306921, IMG submission 203760) | Lab enrichment of tropical soil microbial communities from Luquillo Experimental Forest, Puerto Rico - statoxic.12C.oxic.44.000.080 (v2)... | ecosystem: Environmental > Terrestrial >...
TTCCGCGTTGCTCGCTCCTCACGTATCGATTCAGATATGCTCGTCGCTCGCGCCTTGAAAAACAGCCAACTGACCTGCGGCGAAAGGCATGCTTACAGGACACCAGGAGCGGTCAACGAGCGGAAGTACGATCTGTCGCTTCGCTCAGCCTTTCCTCACTTCCAGGTTGACGCTTCTTCAAGGCCAGCCCTATCCTCTAACGCTCATGCCGTTCTGGCTTCTGTCGGACAATCCCCTATCCCATGAATATCCACGAGTACCAGGCAAAACAACTTTTTGGGCGGTTTAACGTAGCTACGCCGAAAGGCGCGCCCGCCGAGACGCCGGAGGAAGCCGAAAAAATTGCTGCCGGCTTCAATACATCCAAACTGGTCGTAAAAGCGCAAATTCACGCGGGCGGCCGTGGAAAAGGAACTTTTGATTCGGGATTCAAGGGAGGAGTAAAGCTTTGTTCAACACCAGCCGAGGCGCGTGAACTGGCTGATAAGATGCTGGGGCACACGTTGGTCACGCACCAGACTGGTCCGGCCGGGAAAGTTGTCAGAAAGGTGCTCGTTGCCGAGTCGGTAGATATCGCTCGCGAGGTTTATTTCGCAATTTTGATGGATCGCGGCACGGGATCTCCGGTTGTTGTCGCGAGCACAGAAGGGGGAGTCGAAATCGAAAAGGTTGCGGAGGAACATCCGGAAAAGATCATTCGGGAACTCGTTCATCCGCTCCTCGGGTTTCAGCCCTTTCAGGCGCTGAAACTGGCGAGGCAGCTAGACTTCAAGGGGGACCAGTTGAAAGCGGCCGCAACGTTATTCAGCAATGTCTTCAAACTCTTCATTTCGCTCGATTGCTCGCTTGTGGAAATAAATCCCCTTGTGGTGACCCCAGAGGGCGTTGTCTATGCGCTGGATGCCAAATTCAACTTCGACGACAACGCTCTGTACCGGCACAAGGATATCCTGGAAATGCGGGACATTTACGAGGAGGATCCGCGAGAGGTCGAAGCGTCGAGGTTCGGTCTGAACTATATCGGATTGGAGGGGGATATCGCTTGTCTGGTAAACGGCGCCGGGCTTGCCATGGCGACGATGGACATCATCAAGTATGCCGGTGGCGAGCCCGCAAATTTTCTCGATGTAGGCGGGGGCGCCAGCGAGGAGCAGGTGACGGAAGCCTTTAAGATCCTGATCGCAGACAAGAACGTGAAAGCCATTCTTGTGAATATCTTCGGGGGTATCATGCGTTGTGACGTCATTGCTCAGGGTATTATCAACGCAGTCAAGGCAGTCAGTTTGCCTGTGCCACTTGTCGTGCGTCTTGAAGGTACAAATGTCGATTTGGGCAAGAAGCTTTTGGAGGACTCCAGACTTCCGATCCAGGCGGCAACAGATCTTTCTGAAGCGGCAAAACTGGTCGTGGCAGCGGCGAAGAAGGTGTGAAAGCCGTTTCTGGACAACTATGAAAAAATGAGAAGATCTCTCTGAAATAACCATTCAACCATGTCTATCCTTGTTGACAGTAACACGAGGCTTCTGGTTCAGGGTATCACCGGCAGTTCGGGAGCATTCCACGCGCGGGGCTGCATGGAATATGGCACAAATGTTGTGGCCGGTGTCACGCCCGGCAAAGGAGGCCAGCTGTTTGACGGTCAAGTCCCTGTATTTGATACGGTTTACGAGGCGGGCCAGCAAACCGGTTGCAATGCAACGATGATTTTTGTTCCCGCGCCTTTTGCGGGGGACGCCATATTGGAGGCCGTCGACGCGGGGGTTGAGTTGGTGGTCTGCATCACTGAAGGCATTCCGGTGATGGACATGATGCGAGTAAAGACTGCCTTGAGGGGAAAAAAGTCACGACTCATCGGGCCCAATTGTCCAGGGATTATTACGCCTGGCCAATGCAAGATTGGGATCATGCCTGGATATATCCATAGGCCAGGGAAAATCGGCGTGATTTCAAGATCCGGAACGCTCACCTATGAAGCCGTTTGGCAGTTGACCCAGCGGGGATTTGGGCAATCAACCTGCATTGGAATCGGTGGAGACCCGATCAATGGCACCTCGCATCTGGACGCGGTCAAACTCTTCAGTGAAGATCCGGACACCGAAGCATTGATTATCATCGGCGAAATTGGAGGCACTGCCGAAGAAGAGGCGGCAGTCTGGATAAAAGAGAATTATGATAAACCCGTAGCGGCTTTCATAGCAGGGGCGACGGCGCCTCCCGGCCGGCGCATGGGACACGCGGGAGCAATTGTTTCCGGCGGCAAAGGAACTGCAGCAGGGAAGATGGAAGCGCTGCGAGAGGCAGGTATTGCGATCGCCGATACGCCGGCAACTATGGGTGCAACCTTGATTAAAAACCTGAAGCACTAACTTATGCCTGGCCTATCACGAGGATTGGAGGGGGTCATAGCCAACGAGACGAGGCTTGGGGATGTCCGCGGGCAGGAAGGTCAATTGATTTATTGCGGGTATGATATCCACGAACTTGCAGGGAAAGCCTCATTCGAGGAGGTCATTTATTTGTTGTGGCACAACAAACTGCCAACAAAGGCGGAGTTGGAGGGGCTAAAAAAACAATTGGCGGCTGAACGCCAACTACCAGATCAAGTCATCGGTTTTCTGAAAACAACTCCCAAAACAGCATTGCCGATAGACGTTCTTCGCACGGCGGTTTCTATGTTGGGACTGCACGATCCTTCGGTCGCGATCGATAGTAGCCTGGAGGCTTCGACCCGCAGAGCCATAAGTATCACCGCGAAGGTTGGAGTGATCATCGCGTACTTTCACCGAGCCCGTCTCGACTTGGACTTGGCGCCGGTTCGACCGGACCTCAGCGAAGCCGCGCACTTTCTTTATTTACTGGATGGAGAAGTCCCCTCGGAGAAAAAGACAAAGACGCTTGATCTTGCTTACGTATTGCATGCCGAGCACGGGATGAATGCTTCGACTTTCAGTGCTCGGGTCACGATCTCGACTTTGACCGATATTTACTCTGCGATTACTGCCGCGATCGCCACGCTCAAGGGTCCGCTCCATGGGGGGGCCAATGAAGGCGTCATTCATATGCTTCAGGAAATCGGCAGTCCGGACAAGGTCGATGCCTATATCGAACATGCCTTAGCGGAGAAGCGAAAGATAATGGGTATCGGTCATCGAGTATACAAGGTCCTGGACCCCAGGGCTCCAATCTTGAAGACGATGGCGATTCAACTCAGTGGCGAACTCGGTGAACCGAAATGGATTGAGATGTCCGAAAGAATCGCAGCCCTGATGAAAGAAAAGAAGGGACTCCATGCGAACGTCGATTTTTATTCCGCGACGTTTTATCACTCCCTCGGCATCCCAACGGATCTCTTCACGCCGATCTTCGCCATCTCTCGCACGGCGGGTTGGACCGCGCATGTACTCGAACAGCTGGCGGATAACAGATTGTACAGGCCGCTGAGCGAGTATACAGGAGACCCGGTCGGAAAGAAATTTGTACCTATCGAAGAGCGCTAGTGGGAGAGAGAGTGTCTCGCGACATCGATTTTGGCCTGGAGGGGCGTTGCTTGCGACGCCCTCTGGAGTTTGGCCATTTTTTAGCGCCGAAGGCGTGACGTCAGGATGGCCTAGCCCGCAGGGTCCCGCAGGGCTAGGAACCGTAGGATAGGACAATCAGCGCTGAAAGCGCGCCTCAAGACGGATTATATTTTCCACATCAAGCCACGGATCGAGGTTTTTTTGCAATTGGTTATCCTTGTGTCGCGCTTTCAGCGCTAGCCCTTCTTTCTTGCGTTTACCTAGGGCTGCGCTACAGGCCGAAACCGGCCTTCGCTTGCCCTAGGCTATCTTGATATCGCGCCTTCGGCGCTGAATCCCGAAAGACGAAGCTATAAATGGCCAAACTCCATAGCCGGGCGACCTCGCCCGTCAGATTGCCGAAAACGGCTGGGAAATTGCACAAAACCCCAGGGTGGGCGTTGCTCGCGACGCCCCTCCAGGTCATTCCGAGCCGCAACAAAACCACCGCCGAACGATGTTGCGAGACGGTCTCTCGACCGCAGCCCTCCAAGTCAGGAACGAATGAGATGAGGGCTTGTTTGATCACAACTGAGGCGTGGGCCGATTGTCAGCGCTTTACTCCGAGTCCGCAGCTGCGAGGGAACCGGCGCCCTCCAGGTGCCGATCAAGGCTTTAACAGCCGTAATTGCCTTTGGGGGGCTGCAGTGCTCTGCAGCTTGCAGCTGTGGTATGCTTATTTCGGGGACAGGACACTAGCAAGGGTTGCTCGTTCGTGGCATTCTTTGGACAGTTAATTCATGAACCGTTGCTGGTGTTTTCCAGATCCCTCGTCGCAAAAAGCTGCAAGCAGGCTCGCTCGGCAATTGGATCTCGTACCGGCATTCGGTTCAATCCTCGCCCGCATGGGGTTGGCTGAAGAGACTGCTGCTCGGGAGTTCTTGTTTCCGCGGTTGCGCAATCTGCGTGACCCATTCGAGCTCGCCGGGATTTGCTCGGCCGTGGATCGCATTTTCATTGCGCTTGATTGCCGAGAGAAAATCGTGCTTTACGGGGATTACGATGTCGACGGAGTTACTTCGGTGGCAATGCTCTATCGAGTTTTGAAGGCCTTCGGGGCGGACGTCCACACCTTTTTGCCTCATCGCTTAGAGGAAGGCTATGGGCTTTCCGAAGAAGCCGTTCAACGTTGTCTGACGACTTTTTCGCCTCGCCTTCTCGTGGCGCTTGATTGCGGCACAGCTGCTGCCGAGAGAATTTTAGGCATTGAGTCGTGCGGCGTTGATGTCCTCGTCGTCGATCACCACGAAGCAAATGGGCGGCTACCAAACTGTCGTGCGTTAGTGAATCCCAAGCTAGGTACGGACTATCATTACCTCTGCACTGCCGGCTTGGTTTTCAAGCTTTGTCACGCGCTTTTGAAGAGACGGCAATTGCCGGGTGTTGATCTGAAGCAGTATCTGGATCTGGTCGCGATCGCGACGATCGCCGACCTTGTACCCTTGATTGACGAAAACCGGACCTTCGTACATTACGGCTTGCAGCAACTCGAGCGAACTGCGTGGATAGGACTGGAGTCGCTTAAGCAGATTGCTGATGTCACGCCGCCGATTCGGCCAGGACATATCAGCTTTCGTCTTGCTCCGCGTCTCAATGCGGCTGGGCGCGTGGGTGTGGCACAAGATGCTCTCGATCTTCTGCTCACCGACGAGAAGGAGAGCGCAGACGTGCTGGCGCGAAACCTGGATTGGCAAAATCGCGATCGTCAGACCGTTGAACAGCGGACGCTTTGCGAAGCTTTGCAACAGCTTTCTGAAACGTTTCTACCGGAACGAGACGCGGCAATTGTAGTGGCTTCGCGTAACTGGCATCCTGGTGTGGTCGGAATCGTCGCATCCCGTTTGATGAAAGAATTTCATCGGCCGGCCCTGGTCATCGGGTTCGACGATTTCGGTCAAGGAAAAGGGAGTGGTCGCAGCGTACCTGGCTTGTCGCTGGTGAAAACCCTCGGGGAATGCGCGGCTCACCTCTCCCAATTCGGCGGTCACGACATGGCCGCCGGCGTGAGGCTCGACTACGGACAGCTCGCATCCTTTTCATTAGCGTTTCGGGAAGCGGCGAAACGGGTTTTGACCCCTGAGTTATTGCAGCCGCGGCTCGAGCTTGCCGCCGAATTGTCCGGCTCGGACATAAACCTGCGGCTGTTGAGCTGTCATGAAATGCTTCAGCCGTTCGGAATTGGAAATCCGCAGCCGATATTTTGTCTCAGAAGCGTAACGCCAGCCACAGAGCCGAAGTTGCTAAAAGAGAAGCATCGCTTGCTCAGGTTGCGCCACGGTCCGGCCCTTCTGAGTGCCATTCATTTTAATGGGGCGAAAATTCCCCTACCGGAGCCGCCGTGGGATGTTGCGTTCTATCTTGAAGCGAATAAGTACCAGAATCGAATGCAGTTACAGCTTCATGTCGAAGCGATTCGAAGTGCGGAAGGACCGTGAACGAACTTGATCAGCACCTCAACTCGCTAGCCTGGGTACCTGAACCGAAGAGAAAATTGCTTGAGCGTTTGGGCTTAATAACCTGGCGTCATTTGCTTGAACATTATCCGCGACGTTACGAGGATCGTGCTCGTTTCGCTTACTTTCCAACCAGCGCTTCTGAGGAACCGGTCTGTATCCGAGGGGTGATTGGGAAGGTTTCGGCGCGCTATTTTGGAGGCCGCAAAATTGTGGAGGTCACCGTAGAAGACCCCTACGCAAACGCATTGAACGGGCGGCTTGTCTGCCGGTGGTTTAACCAGCATTACATCCAACGGATGCTAGCTACCGGCCAGGACATTATTATTTTTGGCCGCCCAAAGGCTTCCAAAAATCGAATCTACATGGATCACCCGGAGTTTGAGGTGGTCGAGGATGAGGGAGAACAAGACATCCATATGGGACGAATCACTCCCGTCTATCCTCTGACGGAGGGTTTGCGGCAGAGAGCGTTGCGAACGCTTTTGTTTCGCGCGGTCAACGAACTCGGAACCCTGCCACGAGGTCCTTCGACCGATTGGGATCTGCTTCCGGAGCATGCGGCGCTCTGCAAGATCCATTTCCCGGAAAGCTGGGAGGAGCAGCGGAAGGCGAGGAAGGCTTTGGCTCTGAGAGAGTTAGTGGCGATGCAGATAGTGGTCGAACAACGAAGGCTCAAAATCGCGGCTCTGAGTGGCGAGCGCCATGTTGCGTCGGGTCGTTTGACCAAGCGTTTTCTCGATACGCTTCCATACACTCCGACTGCTGCTCAGGTTCGTGTCATAGAAGAGATCAGACGCGACATGGCGAGGAAGGTTCCGATGAGCAGACTTTTGCAGGGAGATGTAGGAGCGGGTAAGACTCTGGTTGCGGCTGCGGCTATGCTCCACGCGGTTGAGTCCGGCTATGAGGCTGCCCTGATGGCTCCTACACAGGTTCTCGCGGAGCAGCATTTTGATAATTTTCGGCGTTGGCTGGCTCCGCTGGATATTCGGATCGCTTTGCGAACGGGTGCACGCATGGAAGATTCTCATCTCGAGCTACAGGGCGATGCGCAGATCCTCATTGGGACGCACGCGCTCCTTTATGACACACACCAGTTCCAGCGCCTGGGTCTCGTTGTCATCGATGAGCAACATAAATTTGGCGTACTTCAGCGCGCAAAGCTATTGAATCGGACTCCCATCCCCGATTTGCTCGTCATGACCGCCACACCTATTCCGCGCACCTTGGCGATGACGGTTTACGGCGATTTGGAGGTCTCCGTTCTTGACGAAAAACCGGCAAACCGTCGTCCTATCATTACGCGGATTCGGTCTGCGTCAAAAGTTCCTGAGGCTTCAGCATTTATCCGCGAGCGTGTTGCAGCGGGTCGGCAGGTCTTCATCGTTTATCCGGTGATCGATGAGTCAGCAGCGATCATGGCAAAAGCTGCGAGCACCGAATTTGCCAAGTGGGAAAAATTGCTGGCTCCGCATCGCTGCGGGCTTCTCCATGGCAGGCTGAGTGTCGAAGATCGGGAACAAGTCATGACACAGTTTCGTGGGGGCAAAACCGACATATTGATCACTACGACAGTTATAGAGGTAGGTGTGGACGTCCCGAACGCGACCGTGATGGTGATTGAAAATGCCGAACGGTTTGGCCTGGCACAGCTTCATCAGTTGCGGGGAAGGATTGGCAGGGGGCAGCACCAGAGCTTTTGCATCCTTTTAACAGATAGCAAAGAATCCGGGGCCCTCGACAAACTCACCGTCCTCGAGAAGAGCGAGGACGGATTCGAAATCGCGGAAGCTGACCTCAAACTCCGCGGACCGGGCGACATGCTCGGAACTGCCCAAAGTGGTTTGCCACCTTTGCGACTTGCCAGCCTGATCGAAGATGCCGATCTATTGCTGGAGGCAAAAGCAATAGCAAAGAAGATTTTGAAAAATGATCCAGGATTGCAATTGCCTCAACATCAGACACTTACTCGAATTGCTATCCAAAATGCCGAAACCGGGGCAAGTTTAGCGAATTGATCGGATCAAAATGAAGAGTTTCCTCAAGTTTTTGGTGTTTGTTTTGCTTTTGGCCTTGGCGATTTCTCTTATTTACGTCTGGGAGGCCAGACAGCCCGGGCAAGCGCAAGTGAAGGTCGAAAAATTTACTCCGGCCGACAAACCGAGTTTGGATTTCAATTCAGTAGACGTTTTGCAACGGCTCGATGAGGAATATACGAAGGTCACGGCCGCCGTTGTTCCCAGTGTGGTAAGTATTACGACCACGCGGACGGTGACTCGCCGGATGCCAATCGATCCGCTTGAGCTGTTCTTCGGCCGTCGCTTTTCGGATCAGAATCAGGCGCAACAGAAGATCACTTCGCTGGGTTCGGGTGTCATCGTGTCCAAAGAGGGGCATATTGTGACAAATAGCCATGTCCTCAACGGAACGAACGATGTGACGGTTCAGTTAAGCGACGGGCGCGAAGCAAAAGCCAGAATAGTCGGGGCCGATGCACAGATCGACGTAGCTGTTCTGAAGGTTGATCTGCCTAATCTGATCCCGCTTTCACTCGGTGATTCCGATAAGGTGAAAGTGGGCCAGATTGTGATGGCTATCGGCAACCCGTTCGGTTTGGACGAGAGCGTGAGCCAGGGGATTATCAGCGCAAAGGACCGGCGAAATATAAACGATAGTCAGGTTGAATTTTTCCAAACCGATACAGCGATCAATCCTGGGAACTCCGGGGGACCTCTGGTGAATATTCACGGTGAGGTAATCGGTATCAACGCGGCCATCTATTCGGCGTCTGGTGGCAACCAGGGGATCGGCTTCGCGATTCCGTCGAATGTTGTCAAGGCGGCGATGAGTAGCATTATCTCTAAGGGGCGTGTTATTCGCGGATACCTTGGAGTGGCCATTCAGGCTGTGACGAGAGAGATTGCCGAGCAATTCAAGCTCGATAGCGTTCGAGGAGCGATCGTTACAGACGTCACGCCGGGTTCGCCTGCGGAGAAAGCTGGAATCATTCGTGGCGATGTGATCCGCAAAGTGAACGATTATGAAGTCAAAGACACTATTTCTCTCGTTAACCGCATCGCCGAAGCTGACGTGGGTTCCAGTCTCAAGATCGACCTTGTTCGCGATGGCGCGCCCAAATCCGTGACGGCGCAGGTTGCGGAACAACCGACCGATCTTGTCGCGCGACTGAATCGCAATCAAAATGATCCGGCGCAATCTGAGGAAACGCAAAGCGGCCTGTTTGCAGGGGTTCAAGTCCAGAATTTAACCCAAAAGCTCAGATCGGAAGCGAATGTGCCGGCGACGGTGAATGGGGTGATTGTCACGAGTGTCGATCCGAGTTCCCCGGTGGCGCAGCAAATCAGGCCCGGCGATGTGATCGAACAGATAAATCGGCAGCCGATTCGCGATGTAAATGAATTTGCACGTGTTTCGGATCAACTTGAGCAGGACATACCGGTCATGGTTGTGATAGCGCGCAATCGCCAGCGATCCTTTGTCATTCTCCAACCGAACTGAAGCGGCCATATTAACTGGAAAACCTAATATCATGAGTCAAGGTTCAACGGGTAACGTCATCGCGGCGCTTGCAAGCTTTTTTTTCCCTGGGCTGGGTCAACTTATCCAAGGCCGCATTCGCGCGGCCATTCTGATGTTCATTATCCTGGGGATATGCTATGTGTGCGCATTTCTCACCTTTGGATTCACCTGGCCTTTCTTTCACGGGCTGGCGGGGATAATCGCCTGCGTCAATGCCGCACTCTGGAAAGGACGATAAGTCCGTGACGATCTCGTCAAACCTGTCAGCCCTTGTGCTTGTGGGCAGCGATCATTAGTTTAGTTGCATGGTGACAGGAGAACTTATGCAACAATCAAACAGAGGGCCTGGTTCAGGGGGTAACGTAATCGCCGCGCTCGCAAGCCTGGTTATTCCTGGCCTCGGACAGCTGTCGCAGGGTCGAATGCTTCCCGCTTTTCTGCATTTGATTGTCGCAAGCATTCTGTGGATTCTTTCGTTTGGGCTTCTTGGATGGGTTGGCAACCTTTTATCGTGTCTGGATGCAGCGCTCTGGAGAGGGCCGCACTAGGCGATGAACAAGCTAAGCTATAGCAAACCTGGGACAGCGCCGGCTACTCTCGTTGCACCTCCGACCCAGGAAGGCCAAAAGCCCGAAATATCGCTGATCGAATATGACGCTCACACGATTTTGGAAAAGAAAGTTGAGCGGGTCGAAGAGATCTATTCCTGCCTGGAGAATAACAAAGTCAGCTGGATCAACATAAGCGGGCTCGGTGACGTCGAAACGTTGAGACAGGTCGGGCTTCATTTTCGTATCCATCCCCTGGCGGTTGAAGATATGCTCAATTTAGGACAGCGCCCGAAGGTCGATGAATACGACGGCCAGCTGTTTATCCTGCTGCAGATGGCCTATTCCTCAGCTGAAGACGACATCGTATTCGAACAGGTCTGCATGGTTCTGGGTAAAGAGTATCTCATCACCGTCCAGGAAGAAATTGGATCCGACGTTTTCGATCCGGTGAGACTGCGTCTGCGACAGGGAGCCGGGAATGCACGGTACCTGAAAGCCGATTACCTTGCGTATGCTCTGGTTGACGCGGTTGTCGATCACTACTTTCCGCTTATCGAGAGCCTGGGTGAGTCGATGGAGGAATTTCAAGAGACCGTGCTTGATGCTCCAACGCGCGAACGATTAAAGGAATTGCATACCTTCAGGGGGGCTATTGCCGAATTGCGGAGGGCGGCATGGCCGCAGCGCGATGTGCTCGGTCGTTTGATGAGGGATGAAACTGGCCTTGTCGATGGGCGAACAAAGCCCTTTTTCCGAGATTGTTACGATCACTCGATAGCCGTTCTCGATATCCTGGAGACCTACCGTGATGCCACCCGCAACATAATGGATCTCTACCTCTCAAGCCTTAGCATTCGGACGAACGAAGTGGTGCGTGTACTAACCGTCATCTCTTCGATTTTTATACCTTTGACGTTCATTGCCGGAGTCTACGGGATGAACTTTGACCCCTCAGCGAGTGGCTTTAATATGCCTGAATTGAGGTGGCAGTTTGGATATCTGTACGCGATCGGTTTAATGCTAGCCGTGGCCGCCGGCATGATCACCTTCTTTAAGCTGAAGAAATGGCTGTGAGGGGATCGGCGCAATGCTGATTTTGCACTCTACTCATGAAGAACGATCTCCTTCTCGCGATCGATATCGGCACGGGTAGTGTGCGGGCAGCGGTCGTTTCTCAGGATGGAACAATTCTGGCCTATACCGCGCGAGAACACGATCAGATTGTGCCGCGGTTCGGATGGTCACAACAAAGCCCTCGAACCTGGTGGGAGGGCGCGGTCTTCACTATCCGAAGCGTCCTGGGAAAGGTCGAAAGAGCCGGGGAGAGGATTGCAGGGATCGCGGCGTGCGGTCAAATGCATGGTACCGTATTAATTGACGACGACGGAGAATTGGTGCTCGAAGAGGTCCCGCTGTGGAACGACAAACGCACGCGCGCTATCGTCGATCGTTTTCAGCGAAGCAATGATCACTCGGCACTACTGCCAATTACAGCGAATCCGCCTACTGTTGCATGGCCGGCTTTCAAGCTGGTCTGGATCAAGGAGAATGAACCGAAGGCATACGATTCTGCTCGCACACTTCTGATGCCTAAGGATTTTATTAACTACAAATTAACTGGCAATAGGGCGACTGACTTCTGCGAAGCGTCCTGCAGCTATCTGTTCGACCGAAGGAGCAGCGGATGGAGTTCCCAGATTTTCGATCTGCTGGATCTCGACATTCGCAAAATGCCGCCGGTCAAGTCAGCCGCAGAAATTGTCGGAACGATCACCGGTGCTGCGGCCGGGATCACTGGTTTGCGGGAAGGGACGCCCGTTGCTGTTGGAGCCGGAGATTTTCCCGCAGCCCTGCTTGGGGGGGGAGTCACAACACCCGGCCTGGCGTGCGACATCACGGGCACATCGACGCTGATTGCGTTGCTCGCCGAACAGCCGGTTCTCGACCCGACTATTTCGAATGTTCAAGGGGTAATCGGCGGATGGGCGGCGTTTACTCTTCTTGATGCCGCAGGCGATGCCATGCGCTGGGCGCGACGCGCATTTCATGAAAATGCGCTTAGCTACGGGCAAATCGTCCAACTTGCAGAGAGTGCGCCCGCCGGATCCGACAAATTGCTTTTCCTCCCTTATCTAAACGGGGAACGGATCGCCCAAAAGGCGAACTCTCGGGCGCAGTTCTTCGGCCTAACAAGCCGTCACGGTGCGTCACACCTTCACCGAGCTGTTATGGAGGGTGTCGCGTTCGCTACCCGGAGAAATATTGCATTGATGAAGTCACGTGGTAGCCGCTTTGATCGTCTTATCGGCGCAGCGGGTGGGGCGAAAACGAATCTCTGGGTTGAAATCAAAGCCGCAATCTATGACTGCCCGATTTTGATTCCTTCCGAGCCCGAGTGTGGGGTGCTGGGATGTGCGATCCTGGCGGGTTTGTCTGCCGGACTCTATTCGAAACTAGGTCCTACGGTGTCGAGGCTGGTGCAGTATGATCGCGAAATTCTTCCAAACCCGACCTGGGTTGCTCGGTATCGCAAGATGCAATCGGTGTTCGACGCGCTCTATGAGAGCAGCGCACAATTCTGGGATCGGTTAGACGCCCTCTAGCTTAGCTTAGCTAAGCTAGAGGCTGTTGCGAAAGTGGTTCCTCGCTAAGGGACATCGACCAAATCCGGCGTCCAGACCGCGAAGCGGTCAGAGACCAATAGCCCAGGCCTTCAGGCCTGGGAATCAGCGCCCGCGGAAATGCGACCTGAAAGGGCGCCAGACCTACGTAGCCCCAAATAGGATTATTTCAGGAGCCGGTGATGGAAACAGATTCGGTTGCCCCTACAGCTACAGGGCAATTTTCATTTCTTTTCTGACCCGGGCCTGAAGGCCTGGGCTTGGTGTTTGGACATTTTTCGCCGCGGAACCAATGTTAATTAAGCCAGAGGTTACGCATGGATCGCCGCGCAGCGGCTAAACAGATTAGCCCAGGCGCCGTCGCTGAAGCTATGGCGCCCCTCATGTTGTGGTAGGTGACGCCAAAAAACCAGCCGCGACGTAGCTTTGCGAAGTCGGGTGCTTTAGCCCTGGGTAGATATTAATTAAAAGCGACTCGCCCTGAAAGCACTCCCAACCCCGCGTCGCGGGGTGCAATTCCGAGAAGCCAATCCAAGGACTGCCTCACGAGAGGCGACCGATGGGCCGGTCCTGGGTTCCGAGGAGATTCGCAATGAGATGGAGGAAATTTTCAAGCGCCACAGGGTCGCCTTCGACGAACGCTATGTTTGGAATCGAAACGCCAATGGGTCGGACGCCCCTTCAGGGCGCGTCGCTTGGCGTCACTTCACCCAGGGCTAAAGCCGCTGGGCTATTCTGTTAGACCGCTTCGCGGGCAAGCCTCGCCCGCAGGGCCCGCAGGGCTAGGAAACCGTAGGTTAGGACAATCAGCGCTGAAAGCGCGCCTCAAGGCGGATTCCACATCAAGCCACGGATGGAGGGTCTTTTGCAATTGGTTATCCATGTATCGCGCTTTCAGCGCTAGCCCCTCTTTTTGCGTTTACCTAGGGCTGCGCTACGGGCCGAAACCGGCCTTCGCTTGCCCTAGGCTATTTTGATAGCGCGCCTTCGGCGCTGAACCCCGAAAGACGAAGCTATAAATGTCCAAACTCCAGACCCAGGCCTGAAGGCGCCTGAAGGCCTGGGGTATTGATCTCTAACCGCTTTTCGCGGTGAAATACGACACGCCTTGGAGATGCGACCCGGTCCCGCCGAGGCAGAAGTCTGCCTTTTTTGCAGAAGACCTTTCAAACGGTCATTTCGCCGTTGCCGGAGCCCCGTCCCTCCGGTAGACCTGGATGAGTGTGGGTTGCTGACAATAAGGCGCAGTTTTTCCCGACGGAATGAGGATGCGGGAATAGCGAACTCTCACAGTCGCTCTCAAAGAACATATCGGCAGCGCGTTGCCACCATGCCGAGATCCTTCTCCACATACGCACACAATGAAACTTGAGATGCTGACTGCCGCCCGCCGGAATCCCGCTGTAACGGGCAGATGCGCGATGGGCATTATGATGAAAACGCCCCGAAATGGCTTTTCGAAGACTCGCCTTTCTCCTCCGTTGTCGCCAGAAGAAGCAGCAGGTATCAGTCGCTGCTTTCTAAAAGATACAAGCGTGGTGATCGAAGCGCTGAGCCGCCAAGATCCTTTTGTGGTGGGTGTTGCGATTTACACGCCCGTTGGGTCCGAGGGTGATCTTGGGGAGCTCTTGCCGCCGGGATTCAAAATGATCGCTCAACGTGAAGGCGATTTTGGCACCCGCCTCTCAGGCGCAGCCGAAGATTTATTTTCCGTCGGATTCTCCGCGGTCTGCCTGATAGGCTCTGATAGTCCCACTCTTCCGTTTCATTATTTGCAAGACTTGGCAACCTTTCTCAAAGAACCCAAGGATCGAATGGTCATCGGTCCATGCTGGGATGGCGGGTATTACCTCTTAGGATTGCGGGATGCGCACACAAGACTCTTTGAAAACATCACCTGGAGCACGGACCGGGTTTATGGCGAGACCATCGAAAGATCGAAGGAGATCAACCTGCCGGCCGTCACACTGCCTGTTTGGTACGATGTGGACGACCAGTTCTCGCTAAACCGCCTGTTATCCGAGCTATTCCCGGAACGCGCAAACGAGGCGTTCCTGCAAGGCTCCGCCGCGCTATACACCAAAGAATTCCTGCGCCAAATTCTGGCAAGAGAAGGTACCGGCCGAATCTGGCCTCAGACCTAGTGCATCGTATCATAAGTAAGAGACTTACCGTTGGCTTCAAAAGGGTCTGGATGCGAGGCGTGAGTGAGGAGCATATCCGGTGCGATACGTAACGAACGAACAACGAAGCAGACGGACCCTTTTCAAGCCAACCCATTGGGCCGTGGCCAGTT
>Ga0306921_10004013_pt1 | contig 15019 bp, 13 predicted proteins | sample sta12Cox44000080_FD_203760 | JGI IMG/M metagenome (GOLD analysis project Ga0306921, IMG submission 203760) | Lab enrichment of tropical soil microbial communities from Luquillo Experimental Forest, Puerto Rico - statoxic.12C.oxic.44.000.080 (v2)... | ecosystem: Environmental > Terrestrial >...
TCAGAAGCGACAGGAGCGCGGCGCGACGAGATCTCATCAAGCCGGTGCGAAGATGTTGTCCTGGGCCGCCCGCCGCGGCGACGCATCACCCGCCGTGGCCGACCGGGGCGCGGCGAAGGCGGGATCGCGTTGCAGGGTCGGCAGTGCCTTGTCGGCGAACAGGCGCATCGCCTTCTCCGCTTCGTGATGCGGCAGGTTGCCGAAGGCGAATTCGGTCACCAGGTGGTCCATGCCGGTGATGCCCTGCAGCTGGCCGATCTGCTGCAGGCAGTCGTCGGGCGTGCCGACGATCTGGATCGAGACGTAGAAGTCGGTCGCCTTCTTGAGGTTGGCCGGGTCCTTGAGCTTGGCGTAGGTCTTGGCGGTCTTGCCGTAGGCCTCGTAGCCTTTGACGTTGGCGAGATGGCCGTCGGAGAAGCGATAGTGGTCGTCGATCGACTGCCACTTTCGGCCGAGATAGTGGAACGCCTTATCCTGCGCCTCCGCGCGGCTCTCCGCGCACGAGACATTGGTCAGGATGATCGGCGGCTTGGGCTCGAAGCCTGCGGCAACGCTCATCGTCTGGAACTTCTCGATATCCTCGCGGCACTTGCTCCATTCGTTTTGCATGATGAAGAGCATGCCGAAGCCCAGCTTGGCGATGATCTCGGCCGATTCGGGACTGACGGAGCTGGCATAGAACCGACGCTCGGGATTGGAGATCGGCCGCGGCCGGATCGACATGCGCGGGATCTGGAAGAACTGGCCCTGGTGCTCGAAGACCTCGTCGCGCAGCGCCTTGACCACGATTTCCGCGGCCTCGGCGAAGCGCGGCCGGGCCTCGCCCATCGGGATGCGGAAGCCCTCATATTCGGTCGAGGCGGCGCCGCGGCCGAAGCCGAACAGGCAGCGGCCGCCGCACATGATGTCCAACAGCGCGATCTGCTCGGCGACGCGCACCGGATCGTGCCACGGCAGCACGATCACCGCCGTGCCAAGCTGGATGCGCTTGGTGCGGCCGGCGAAATAGGCGAGCAGCTGGGTCGGCGCCGGCGACATGGCGTAGCCGGTGAAGTGATGCTCCAGCCCCCACAGCGAATCGAAGCCCAGCGGCTCGACCAGGTCGCCCGCCTGGAGATGCTCGTGCACCACCGCGACGTCGGGCCGTCCGTGCTCGTAGAGCATGTTCAAGGCCATGCCGACTTTCATGGCATCCTCCTGTTTGGTTGGTTGGATTGTCGACCTACGAAGGGCAGGTGACAACGCCCGGAAAAGCCGCAGCGCAGAAGGAAGCCTAGCGTCCCAGCCGGCCGAGATCGCCCGACAGGTCATCACCGCGCGGAGCGACGCCGCTCTCCATCCAGGCCAGCAGGTCGTCGAATGCCTGTTCGCGCACGCGGCCGTCGATCCCGCAATGGCCGGCGCCGGCGACGACGCGCTGCACCAGGCGTTTTCCGCTGCCCGCCGCTTCGACCTTCTGGCGGTAGTTCCGCTCCATCACCAGGGGAACGCGGAAGTCTGCGGTCTCGTGCAGGGTGATCAAGGGAGCCTGCAGCTTTCCGGTGAACTCGGCGAACACCGGATTGGCGGCGCGCGAGCGTGCACCGGGCAGGGGTTCGATGCGGCGGATGTCGCGGTTCAGGGTTTCGCCATCGACGCCAAATCCAGGATCGATGGCATAGCGGATGTGCCGTGTGTCGGCGCTGCGCGCAAACTCCCCCGCCGCCCGCGGCCCGGGATTCCGCGAATTGAGGTTGGCGATGTAGCGCCGGGTGAGACCTTCCAGTCGCATCGCCACGTCGCCGCCCGAGAGATGTTTTACAACGCTGTCGAACGCCCGGCCGCGCTCGGTGTAGCTCCCGGGTGTGCCGAGCGCCGGCACCACCTTCTCGTTGACCACGGTGTTGAAGGCCGGGCGCGGCGTGTCGAGCAGGGGCGCGCCGGAGAAGTATTCGGCCGCCGCGGTATAGGCATAAAGCCAGTCGATCAGGCCGACGCCGTCGACCACGCCGCATTCGGTCAGCCCGGCCTGGAAGATCTCCGGATGCAGCTCGAGGCCCGCGACGGTGATATGACCGCCCATCGACAGGCCGTGGATCACGGTCCACCGCACCGGCCCGATGTCGCGGATGAAGCGCTGGCGCAGCGCCAGCACGTCCTCGAGGAACCAGTCGGGGCGGTAGGTGACGGCGCGATAGCCGGTGGCCGCCCAGGCGATGCCCTTGGCGGTGAGATGGCTGCTGAGGGGCGAGAACTGCACCGTGCCGCGGCCCGGCCCTTCGCCCTCGTAGCCATGGGCGTAGATCACCAGGCCGCCGTTCCAGTTGCTCGGCACGCTGATGATGAAGTCGGCGCCCTCGTTCGTGCCCTCGCGCTGCTCCACGCTTTCGGCCGCCGCGGGCGACGCCAGCAGCAGCAGGATGAGAAAGGTCGTGGCGATCCGGATGGCAGTCATCATTGTCTCCGTCAGGGACCAAGATGCAGCCAGGGCAGCCGCTCGTCGGGAAAGGCGTGGCCGGTCGGGGCGAGGCTGGTGGGATCGTCGAAGGCGCCGATGTGCAGGTGGATCTCACCGGGCCAGCGATCGCCTTCGTAGGTGAGGGTCGAGCCGCAGCGCCCGCAGAAGCCGCGCCGCACGCCGGGCGATGAGCTGAAATAGGTGAGCTCGCCGTCGAGGCGCACTTTCGTCGCCTCGAAGCCGGCATAGGCCGAGACCGGCGCGCCGGTGTGCCGCCGGCAGCTCTGGCAGTGACAGTAGCTGGTCCATTTCGGCGGGCCCTCGGCGGTGAAGCGGAGGGCGCCGCACAGGCATCGTCCCTGGAGCATGGGGCGAGTCTAGCTGCTCGCGCCGGGTTCGTCGCCGGGCTAGCCTCGCGCCATGAGTCCGCCGCGCGTCGCCAAATGGATGTCGTTCGACGATGTCGACCGGCTGGGTGAGGTGCGTGATATCGGCGGCTGGGGCGGCATGATGACGAAAGAGATGCGCTGGGCCGACTTCGTCGCCGATGTCGCGCCGCGGTTCCTCCCGTACTTCCAGGCGCTGCGCGAGGCGATCGTGGCGCGCGGCCTGCGCCGCGGCGGCGACTGGCATCAGAGCGCGCCCGACGGCGTGCCGGTGTTCGACGACGGCGCCGTCGGCACCTTCAGCTGCCGCGCCTGGGGCGACCTGATGGCTGCGGTGTGGAGCGGCGAGGACGGGCGCGGCTACGGCTACATGGACTTCTATATGGACAGTTGCGTGGAGGACGCCGGCATGGCGCTGTCGTCGTGAAAGTCCCGCGATGAAGCTCGCGATCGACCGGTTGGCGGAAGACGCCGAGCGCGTGCCGCTCACGCTGCTGCTGCCGCGATTCAGCCTCAGTAACACTGAGGCCTGGGCGCAAAGCGGGTCCGTCGCGTCCTGGCTGATCGCCCAGGGCTTCGGCCCAGGCGCGCTGGCGCTCGCCGTGTCGGCCCCCGACAGCGCCGAGCGCGCCGTCTTATTGTTGGGAGCACTGCGGGCGGGGGCGCTGGTGGTCGAGGCAGCAGGCGAGGCCGCCCTGGCGTTCGCCGTCCAGGGCGGCCGCCTTGCCGCGTCGGGCGGTATTGCACTGGCCGCGCTGGCGCGGAGCTCGATCGACGCGGCGGTGGCAGAACGGCGCCTGCATATCGGCGCCGACACGCCAGCCCGCATCATCCGTGGTACCTGCAGGTGCCATGGCGATTTCGCGACCATTGCCGAGGCGGTCGCAGACTAAGTAAGCTGCCCGAAAATAATGACGCTGCGTCCATTGTTCTGGGAGGAACGAAGATGATGACGACAGGCAAGTTGTTGGCACTGGTGGCCGCGGGCGCGGTCCTCGCTGCCGGGCCGGCGATCGCGCAGAAGAAGGGCGGCACGCTCACGGTCGGGTTGGAGCTCGACATCCCGGGCTTCGATCCGTTGAAGGTCGGCGTCTACGACACCGCCGCCAACATCGCCGCCAGCCTGATCCTCGAGACGCTGGTCGCACCGGATGAGAACGGCAAGGCCAAGCCGAGGCTCGCGCTGTCGTGGACGAACTCCGACGACTTCCGGGTCTGGACCTTCAAGCTCAGGCCCGACGTGAAGTTCCACGACGGCACGCCGTTCAACGCCCAGGCGGTGGCGTGGAACTACGCCCGCCAGAAGGATCCCAAGAACAACTGCCGCTGCGCCTTCTACGTCGCCAACATCCTGACCGTCGAGGCCAAGGATGATCTGACGGTGGTCTTCACCCTCAAGGACCCGGCGGTCACCTTTCCCGACCAGCTGACGCGCCCGAGCCAGAACAGCTCGATGCATTCGCCGGCAGCGATCCGGGCCAAGGGCGACGACTACAACCGCAACCCGGTCGGCACCGGCCCGTTCGTGCTGAAGTCATGGACGGCCGGCGACCGCATGGTGGTCGAGCGCAATCCCAGCTACTGGGACAAGGCCAAGCCCAACCTCGACCGAGTCGTGCTGCGCCCGATCCCGGATTCGCAGTCGCGCTTTGCGAGCCTCAAGTCGGGCGAGCTCGACCTGGTGTGGGCCGACGAGTTTGAAGCCGACAACATCCTGCGGGCCAAGAAGGATCCGACTCTGCAGGTGATTTCCTACGCCGGGTCGGGTGCAGCGGTGAACGCCATCAATACCAAGGTGCCGCCGCTCGACGACGTGCGCGTGCGCCAGGCGCTGGTCATGGCGCTCGACCGCAAGAAGATGTCGCAGGCGCTGACCAACGGGATCGCCCGGCCGGCCAGCAACCCCTACGGCGACGGCTCGTGGGTCCAGTGCAAGGACGACGGCGCGCTGCCGGAGGATCCCAAGAAGGCCGCCGAGCTGATCAAGGAGTATGGCAAGCCGGTGAAGTTCAAGATGCTGTTCACCGCCACGCCGCGCGGCCGGGCCAACGGCCAGATCCTCCAGCAGTTCTGGAAGAACATCGGCGCCGAAATGGAGATCGAGCAGATCGACCAGGCGACGTTCCCGCCGCGCGCCTTCCAGCGCAAGTTCGAGGTCATCGGCTGGCGCATCGTCGACTTCCCCGAACCCGACGTGCAGATGTACGCCAACTTCCACACTGGCAGCCCGGTCAACCTCTCGCAGTACTCCAACCCCGAGCTGGACAAGCTCCTGGAGGAGGCGCGCGTGACGGCCGACCAGCCCAAGCGCATCGAGCTCTACTGCGGCGTCACCCGCATCATCAACCAGCAGGCGACCTGGTTCTGGACCTTCCAGAACACCTACTACGCGATGGCCAAGGCCAAGGTGAAGGGCGTGCCCAAGCTCTACGGCGGCAACATCGACGTGTCGGAGGCGTGGCTGGAGTAGCCGCTTCGTCGGAGGCAGCGATGGTCCGGTTCGTCGGCAAGCGACTGTTCTACCTGGTGCCGGTCCTGCTCGCCGTCACCCTGCTGACTTTCCTGATCTCCTCGCTGCTGCCGGGCGATCTCGCCTACACCATCCTGGGCGACCAGGCGACGCCGGAGAACGTCGCCGCGCTGCGCGCCCAGATGGGGCTCGATCTGCCGATCTGGCAGCGCTACGGGCTGTGGCTGTGGCAGGTCGTGCAGGGCGATCTCGGCCGCTCGTTCCGCACCGGCGAGGTCGTGCTCGCCGCGGTCACAGAACGGCTGCCGATCTCGCTCGAGCTGATGGTGATGGCCGAGGTGATCGGCCTGCTGATCGGCATCCCGCTCGCCATCCTGTGCGCGGTGAAGAGCGGCAGCGCGGTCGACCGGTTCCTGACCGGGCTCGCCTTCGGCAAGCTGTCGCTGCCGAGCTTCATGGTGGCGATTCTGCTGATATTCCTGTTCGCCGTGCAGCTCAACTGGCTGCCGGCGACCGGCTGGGTGCCGTTCGCGGAGGACCCGATCGGCAACCTGCGTTGCTTCGTGCTGCCGGCCGCGACCTTGGCGTTCGCCGAGTGGCCGGTGCTGATGCGCGTGCTGCGTTCTGACATGATCGCCACCCTGCAGGAGGATTACATCGCCATGGCCAAGGCTAAGGGACTGAGGCCATGGCGCATCCTGCTGGTGCATGCGCTGAAGCCCTCGTCGCTTACCCTGGTGACGGTGACCGGCATCAACATCGGCCGGCTGATCGGCGGAGCGGTGATCACCGAATCGATCTTCGCGCTGCCCGGCGTCGGCCGCCTGCTGGTCGGCAGCATCCAGGCCCGCGACTTCGTCATCCTGCAGGGCGCCGTGCTGTTCGTCGCCACCGGCTTCGTGGTCGTGAACTTCATCGTCGACATGCTTTATGCCGTGCTCGATCCGAGGATCCGCTATGGCCGTGCTTGAGCTCGAGGACGACAAGGTCGCCGCACCCGCGCTCGCCCACCGCCGCCGCTTCGGCGGGCTGTTCTTTGCCGCCATGGCGTGGATCGGGCTGATCGTTCTGGCCGCGATCTTCGCCGACGTGCTGCCGATCCCCAGCCCGACGGAGATCGACATGCTGGGCAAGCGGGCGCTGCCCAGCGCCGAGCACTGGCTGGGCAACGACCAGCTCGGCCGCGACATGTTCTCCCGCCTGATCTACGGCGCTCGGGTGTCGCTGATCGTCGGCCTTCTGGCGCCGGTGATCAGCGTCACGATCGGCGGCATGCTCGGCATGCTGGCCGGCTACTTCCGCGGCCGCTTCGAGCTGTTCGTCACCGGCGGGGTCGACGTGCTGCTGGCCTTCCCGCCGCTGGTGTTCGTGCTCGCCGTCACCGCCTATCTCGGCCAGACGATCGCCAACATCGCTTTGGTGATCGGTATTCTCGGCATCCCCGCGTTCACCCGTGTGGCGCGCGCCGTTACCCTGTCGCTCAGCGAACGCGAGTTCGTTACAGCCGCGCGGGCGCTCGGCGCCACCCATACCCGCATCCTGCTGCGCGAGCTCCTGCCCAACGTCGCGCTGCCGCTCGGCGCCTTCTTCCTGCTGGGTGTTGCCATCACCATCGTGGTCGAGGGCGCGCTGGCCTTCCTCGGGCTGGGCGTGCCGCCGCCGACGCCGAGCTGGGGCAGCATGATCGGCGAGGGCCGCGACAGCCTCGACATCGCGCCGTGGCTCTCCTTCCTGCCGGCCACCTTCATGTTCCTGAGCGTGCTGTCCTTCAACATCGTCGGCGACACCCTGCGCGCGCTGACCGACCCGCGCCCCGGTCAAGTGTGATGGGCCGCACCTGATGGCTGCACCCTTGCTGTCGATCGAAGGCGTGTCGGTCACCTTGCCGACGCCGCGCGGCCTGTTGCGCGCGGTCGACGGCGTCGATCTGGCGCTGGCGCCCGGCCGCACCCTGGGCATCGTCGGCGAATCGGGCTGCGGCAAGACCATGCTGTCGCGCGCCGTCCTGCAGCTTCTTCCCAAGCGCGCCACGCTGAAGGGCCGGGTGATGTTCAACGGCCGCGACCTCTTCACGCTGCCGCCCGAGGAGCTGCGCAAGCTGCGCGGACCCGAGCTCGCGGTCGTGTTCCAGGACCCGATGACCTCGCTCAATCCCGTCCTGACCATCGGCACCCAGCTCATCGAGACCCTGCAGGCCCATCTCGGCATGGACACCGTCTCGGCGACCCGGCGCGCCACCGAACTGTTGGCCGAGGTCGGCATCCCTGCACCCGGCCAGCGCCTGCGCCAGTACCCGCACCAGCTCTCGGGCGGCATGCGCCAGCGCGTGGCGATCGCGATCGCGCTCTCCTGCGAGCCCAAGCTCCTGATCGCCGACGAGCCGACCACGGCGCTTGACGTCACGGTGCAGGCGCAGATCCTCGACCTGCTGGCGCGCGAGCAGCGCCAGCGCCACATGGCGTTGATCCTGATCACCCACGACCTCGGTGTCGTCGCCGGCCGCACTGACGACGTGGCGGTGATGTATGCCGGACGCGTCGTCGAGCGCGCGCCGACGCCGCGCCTCTTCCGGCACATGCGCATGCCCTACACCGAGGCTCTGCTGGCGGCGATTCCCAAGCTCGATGCGGCGCCGCACGCACCCTTGCCCGCGATCGCCGGACGCCCGCCCGATCCGACGCGGCCGATGCCCGGCTGCTCTTTTGCGCCACGCTGCCGCTATTCCGACGCTCTGTGCGAGAACACCAAGCCTACGCTCGACGACCCCGAAGGCGCGGGCGCGCTCTACGCCTGCTGGCATCCGCTGCAATGACCGACCTGCTCGCCGTCGACGACCTCACCGTTGAGTACTTGGTTGGCGGCAAGATCCTGTCGGCGGTGTCGGGCGTCAGCCTCCGCGTCGGCAAGGGCGAGACCCTGGGCCTGGTGGGCGAATCGGGCTGCGGCAAGTCCACGCTCGGCCGCGCCGTGCTGCAGCTGCGCCGGCCGACCGGCGGCCGGGTGACGTTCGACGGCACCGAGCTCACGACCTTGGGCGGCGAGGCGATGCGCCTGATGCGCCGGCGCCTGCAGCTGATCTTCCAGGACCCGATCGCCTCGCTGAACCCGCGCCGCACGATCGGCGACATCATCGCCGAGCCGCTGGTGATCGTCGGCGTCAGGGACAAGGCCGAGCGCGAGCGGCGGGTGCGCGAGGTGATGGTCGCGGTCGGGCTCGACCCCGACACCGCGATCGGCCGGTTGCCGCACGAGTTCTCGGGCGGCCAGTGCCAGCGCATCAGCATCGCCCGAGCCCTGATCCTCGAGCCCGAGTTCGTGGTGTGCGACGAGCCGGTGTCGGCGCTCGACGTCTCGATCCGCGCCCAGATCCTCAATCTCCTGGAGGACATGAAGCGGCGCTATGGCCTCACGCTGCTGTTCATCGCCCACGATCTCGCGGTGGTGAAGGCGGTCAGCGACCGCATCGCCGTGATGTATCTCGGCAAGCTCTGCGAGGTTGGGCCGACCGAGCGGCTGTTCGAGCGGCCGGCGCATCCCTATACGGCGCTGCTGCTCGAGGCGATCCCGGTGCCCGATCCGACCGTCAAGCCTGCCGCCAATATCGCGGTCGGCGAGCCGCCCTCGCCGCTCGCCCCGCCGTCGGGCTGCCGCTTCCGCACCCGCTGCCCGCGGGCGGACAAGACGTGTGCCGAGGTCGTGCCGGAGCTGCGCGATCTGGGCGGCGGCCAGTTCGTCGCCTGCCATCATCCGCTGGTCAATTAAGCGCGGCCCGCCGTCAGCTCTTTAGGCCGGCGAGATTGCACACCGGCACCGGCCGGCTCATGCCGCGCATCTCGCGTTCGCCCAGATCCTCGATGACGGCGATGTCCTCGATCGAGGCGGCCAGACGTCCGCTGGTCAGGATCTGGCCGTCCTCGGCGGCGTTGCACAGCCGCGAGGCGAGGTTCACCACGGCGCCGATCGCGGTGTAGTCGAAGCGGTCCTCGAAGCCGATCCGTCCCAGCGTGGCAAAGCCCTGTGCCATGCCGATGCCGAAGCCCAGCGCATGGCCGCGCCGGGTCCATGACGGCACCAGTTTGGCCACCGCATCGCGCATCTCGACGGCCAGCCGCGCCGCCCGCGCCGCCGGATCGGGGCAGGGCAGCGGATCGTTGAAGAACACCAGCATGCCATCGCCGGTGAAGCGGTCGAGCGTGCCCTCGTGCTTGCGGATCAACGGGCCCACCGCACCGTGGTACTCGGCCAGCAGGCTCATGATGTCCTCGGGCTCGGCGGTCTCGGCGAAGGAGGTGAAGCCGCGCAGGTCGCAGAACATGGCGGCGATCTCGCGCCGATGGGTCTCCAGCGCCTTCTCGTCGCCCGACGACACGACGGCCTGGGCGAGCTGCGGCGCCAGGAAGCGGCGCAGCCGCCCGACGCGCTCGAGCTCCTCGACCTGCGCCGTGACCTTGGCCTCCAGCCGCTGGTTCAGCGCCTGCACCTCGTCGTGCAGCGCCTTGATGCGCAGCATGGCACGCACGCGCGCGACCAGCGCGCCATGGTCGATCGGCTTGGTGAGATAGTCGTCGCCGCCGGCATCGAGGCCCGCCACCACGTCCTTTGGGGTCGCCTTGGCGGTGACCAGGACGACCGGCATGAAGGGCAGGCTCTTGTCGGCCTTCAGCCGGCGGACGACTTCGAGTCCGTCGATCTTCGGCATCATTATGTCGAGCAGGATCAAGTCGGGCAGGGTTTCCGCCACCTTGGCCAGGGCCTGCTCGCCGTCGGTCGCCTCGACCACCTCGTAGCCCAGCGCGCTTAGGCGCATGCGCAGGATCTCGACATTGTCGGCCACGTCGTCGACGACGAGAATGCGGGCGGGATCGCGCATCAGGCGTCCCTCACGCTCCCAGCACTTCGCGCACCTTGGCCAGCATCTGGCGCGGGCTGTAGGGCTTGGCGATGTAACCATCGCAGCCGGCGGCGCGCGTCTTCTCCTCGTCGCCCGACAGCGCATAGGACGTGACGGCGATCACCGGGATCGATTTCAGCGCCGGATCGGCCTTGATGCGCCGCGTCGCCTCATAGCCGTCCATCACCGGCATCTGGATGTCCATCAGGATGAGGTCGGGCTTGTGCTCGGCCGCCTTGGCCACGCCCTCGGCGCCGTCGTGCGCCTCGACCATGTCGTAGCCGGCCATGCTGAGAAGATCGCGCAGGATCCGGCGGTTGTCCTCGGTGTCCTCGACGACGAGTATCTTCTTGCTCATTGCGCGGCATCCTTTACCGGCTGGGCGTTGATCGGGATGGTGACCTTGAAGGTCGCGCCCTTGCCGACCTCCGATTCGACGGTGATGCGGCCGCCATGCAGCTCGACGATCTTGCGCGAGATCGACAGACCTAAGCCGGTGCCGCCCTTCTTGCGCGTGCTGGTGTCGTCGACCTGCTGGAACTCCTCGAAGATCTTGGCCTGATCCACGGCTGCGATGCCGGGACCGGTATCGACCACCGACAGCTCGAAATTGTCGTTGGCTCTAGCGCCGCGGATCTCGACCTTGCCCTCGTCGGTGAACTTGATGGCGTTGCCGACCAGGTTGAGCAGCACTTGTGTCAGCCGGCGCGCGTCGCCGTGGCCGACCGGCAGGCCCTGGCCGACAGCCGAGGTGAGCGCGATACCCTTGGTGCGGGCAAGCGATTCGGTCGCCGCCATGACGGTCGCCACCATGTCGATGACGCTGTACTCCTCGATCGTGAGCGCGAGCTGACCGGCCTCGATCTTGGAGAGGTCGAGCACGTCGTTGATCAGGCCGAGCAGGTGGCGGCCGTTGCTCTGCACGCGCTCCAGCACGCCCTGCGCCTTCTCCGGCATGTCGCCGTAGAGGCCATCGACCATCATCTCGGTGTAGCCCAGGATGGCGTTCAAAGGCGTGCGCAGCTCGTGACTCATGTTGGCCAGGAACTGCGACTTGTGCTGGCTCGCCACCTCGAGCTGGTGGCTCTTCTCTTGGATCTCGGTGAACAGCCGCACGTTCTCGATGGCGATCACGGCCTGCGCGGCGAAGGTCTCGAGAAGCTGGATCTGGCGCGGCGTGAACGGGCCGGGGTCGGGCTTGCGCAACGAGATCGCGCCGATCGCCGTGCCCTCGCGCAGCATGGGGGCGGCGAGCGCCGCCCGAAAGCCCAACTGCGCCGCGAACCAGCGCGCGCCGGCGAATTCGACCGGATCGAGCGCCTCAATATCCGGGAAGTGCACGGTCTGGCCATCGACGATGGCTCGGCCCGGGGCCGTCTCCCGGACAAGGGGAAATCGTTGGTGGGCAAGCGCCTCGAGAGGACCCTCATGGCTTGCGCCGAACCACTGGTTGCCTTCGCGCAGGACGATCAGGGCGTCCTCGGCGCCGCAGAAGCGCCTGGCGGCCCCGACCACCGCCTTGAGGACCGGCTCCACGTCGGTCGGCGACTGAGAAATCACCTGGAGAATTTCAGCCGAGGCCGTCTGCTGCTCCAAAGATTCGCGCAGCTCGGTGAACAAACGAACGTTTTGGATGGCAATGACCGCCTGGGCGGCGAAGGTTTCCAGGAGCTCGATCTGGCGCTGCGTGAAGGGGCCGGCCTGCGGCTTGCGCAGGGCTATGCAGCCGATCGCGCCCGAATCACCCAGCATCGGAGCGGCCACGACGGCGCGAAAGTTCCGGCTCTGCCCGATGCTCCGCGACCTCGTAAGCTCCACCACCTCAGGAGCCAACAAGTCCGGAACGTGGACGGTAACGCCGTCGATGATCGCCCGCCCCCTGACGGTCGTCCCGTCGAGCGCATCATGCTGTCCGGTCTGCGACGTCGCGATCGGGCCTTCGTGCGCAGCGAGCACCATCTCCATGCCCTCGCGGAGAGCGATGGTCGCATCCTCGGCGCCGCAGAAGCGCACGGCGGCCTTTGAGATTGCGGTCAACACCGGTTGGACGTCGGTCGGTGACTGCGAGATCACCTGCAGGATCTCGGCTGACGCGGTTTGTTGTTCCAGGGTCTCGCGCAGTTCGGTGAACAGGCGCACGTTCTGGATGGCGATGACAGCCTGAGCGGCGAAGGTTTCAAGCAATGCGATCTGTCGAAACGAGAAGGCGCCCGCATCGATCTTGCGCAAGACAATCGCGCCAACCGCAACACCTTCGCGTAGCATGGGAGCCGAGATCGACGCCTTGAACCCGTGTTCGCGTGCCAGCGCCAGTGTTATGGCGTTCGTTGCTGGATCGAGGGCGGCAATGTCGGGAATGTGAACAGTGATACCGTCGGTGATGGCGCGCCCGGCACCAGAGCTGCGATCGAGCGGCCGGCGCCCACCGACCGTCGCCGAAAGCGGACCGTCGTGCGCGGCAACCACGATCTCGGTTCCGTCACGCAAATTGATGACGGCGTCCGTGGCACCGCAGAAACGGCGGGCTGAGGCGGCGACCACGTCCAGCACTGGCTGCACGTCGGTTGGCGATTCGGAGATGACCTTGAGCACTTCCGCCGTAGCGGTCTGCTGCTCGAGCGATTCGGACAGCTCTTTTGTCCGGTCCTCGACGCGTCGCTCAAGCGTCGCGTACGAATCTTGCAGCGCTTCCGCCGACTTGTTGAACTGATCGGCCAGCGCCTCCAGCTCGTCGCCGGTCTTGATTCGGATGCGGTGCCCGAGGTCGCCGCCGCCGATGCGCTGGGCGCCTTCCTGCATGGCGCGGATCGGCACCACCATGCGGCGCGCGAGCAGGGCGGCAGCGCCGCCCGCGATCAGCAGGCCGAGCACCAGCAGCGCGATGTCGCGCAGGCCACTGTCGATCACCGGTTGTTGGGCCTCCGACGTCGGCAGCTCGACGAACACCAGCCAGTTCAGCGCCGGGATCGTGGCGTGCGCCGACAGCACCGACACGCCGGCGCGATTACGCGCGTCGACGGGCGCTTCGTCGCCGCCGTCCGGCTTGAGCGCGGCCTCGACCTGGGCGAGCCGGCTCATGTCGGTGCCGCGCAGCACCAGCGAGATGTCGGGATGCGCCACCAGCCGGCCCTGGCGGTCGACGACGTAGGCATAGCCGTTCTGGCCGATCTTGATCTGCGAGATCACGTCCCAGATCAGCTTGAGGTTGATGTCGGCCACCGTGACGCCGCCGCGGCCGCCATGCGCCACCGCCAGGGTGAGATAGGGTTCGCTGCCTTTGCGGAAGGAGACCGGGCCGAAATAGACCTTGTTGGCCTTGGCCTCGATGAAGGCGGGGTCGCTCGAACGGTCGATGTTGCTGCCCATCACGTTCATGCTGATGCGCGACACGTGGAGTTGCTCGCGGCCGGTGGGGTCGAGCTGCGCCAGTTCGGTGATCGCCGGCACCTGGCGCAGCAGCCGGACATAGTCGAAGTAGCGCTGGTCGGCCGGCAGGCTGTCGAACTGGGCATAGGCCACCCAGCCGATCTGGCGCTCGATCTCGCGCACGAACGACTCGATCTTCTGGGCCGCGGCGTCGGCCTTCTCGCCTTGCACCTCGATCGAGGCGCGGCGATTCTCCTGGTAGACGAAGTAGAGCTCGAGCGCGGCATTGATCATCAGCACGGCGGTCACCAGACCGACGAACAGGGTGACGTATTTGAGGAACAGCCCGCGCTTCACTCGATCACCTGGTCAGCGCGCAGGATGCGCGCAGGCCGCTCGACCGGCAAGTCGGCGGCTTGATAGCCGTCGTGCGGAAGCGTCGCCGCTTCAATCGATGACCTCGTTGGCGTGGGCCAGCAAGATGGGCGGTAGCGTGAGGCCAAGCGACTTGGCGGTACGCTGGTTGATTACCAGCTCGTAGGTGGTCGGGCGCTGGATCGGCAGGTCGCCGGGCTTCTCGCCCTTCAGGATGCGACCGGCATAGACGCCGACGATGCGATACATGTCGGTCCAGCGCGTACCGTAGCTGGCGAGCCCGCCATCCTCAGGGAACTCGCGGGATGGATAGATGGCTGGCAATCGTCGGTTTCCGACGAGCGCCATGATGCGGCGGCGCTGGTTGATCAGGAAGGCGTCGGCGCTGACGGCCAGCGCATCGATCTTGCCAGCCGGCCAGGCTTGGAAAGCACGCTCGATCTCCGCGCTCGAAGAGGCATTCTGGACGTCGAGCGTGATCCCGAGCCTGGCTGCCGCCGCCTGCGAGCTCCGCAGCTCCTTGACCGCGGGCGGGTTTGTCGGGTTCATCAAGAGCCCTACCGTGCGCGCCGTCGGCACCATCTCCCGCAGCAGATCGATCCGCTTGGCGTCGAGCTCGGTCGCCCACAGGGTGATGCCGGTGAGGTTGCCGCCCGGCCGGTTGAAGTTGCTGACCAGCCCGATCTCGACCGGATCGGCGCCGGCGCTGAACACCACCGGAATGGTCGAGGTCGCGGCCTTGGCGGCCAGCCCCACCGGATTGCCGCCCGTCGCGGCGATGACGTTGGGCTTGGTGGCGACCAGCTCGGCCATCATCGCCGGGACCTGGTTGTAGCGGCCATCGGCCCAGCGCACGTCGATCATCACGTTCTGGCCGTCGATGAAGCCCGTGCTCTTCAGGCCCTCGCGAAACGCCTGCAGCAAATGCGCGTCGGTGGCGTAGGAGCGGCCGCTCAGGTAGCCGATGCGCGGTAGGCCCGACGGTTGCGCATGCGCGGCGATCGGCCAGACGCTCGTGCTGGCAAGCAGCCCGATCAAGCCGCGGCGCGATACAGTGACCATTAAATCCCCCAGTTGCGCAACCATACCTAGAG
>Ga0306921_10004015_pt1 | contig 15016 bp, 13 predicted proteins | sample sta12Cox44000080_FD_203760 | JGI IMG/M metagenome (GOLD analysis project Ga0306921, IMG submission 203760) | Lab enrichment of tropical soil microbial communities from Luquillo Experimental Forest, Puerto Rico - statoxic.12C.oxic.44.000.080 (v2)... | ecosystem: Environmental > Terrestrial >...
CATAAACTTGTCGACAGAACCCAGGTACTGCTCGGGAATCGAGAAATCGACGTAAATCGGAGTCACCTGATTGATGACGATCAACACGGGCACATCGTTCTGCTTCACAATGTTTCCCGGGTAGACCTGCAGCGCACCGGTACGCCCGCTCGTCGGCGCGTAAATTTTGCAATAGCTCAGTTGCAGCTTGGCTGACTCGGCCGCTGCTTCATCGGCCCTCACGGCCGCTTCCTGGGCGTCGGCGTTCGCCTGCATCTGATCGAGCTGTTCCTTGGGAGCGACGCCCGCCTTGTAAAGCTCGGCATAGCGCTTCGCCTGCACCTCGTTGAGTTCGGCCTGCGCCTTGTCTCTCGCCAGGTTCGCTTGTGCCTGCGCGAAAGCAGCCTCAAACGGTTTGGCATCCAGCGTGAAGAGCAAATCGCCCTTGTTCACGAATTGGCCTTCGCGAATGTGTACCTGCTCGAGAACGGCGTTCACCTGGGCCTTGATCGATACGTTCGAGAAGGCCTCCGCCGATCCAATGGCGGTCAGCTCAATAGGCACCGTTTTCTGGGCAGCCTTGGCGACCGTGACCGGCACTGTGAAATTCGGCGCGGTCTGCGCCGTCTTGGTTGTGCACCCACCGAGCAGCACGGGTGCCAGTACTCCCAGCAGAACTCCTGGGCGTATGAGTCGTTCGTTCATCCAACGCATGCCGAGTGCTTCCTCTGGGAAACCGGATTCGGCGACCGAAGCGACAGGCTCGCGAATGGCCGCTGCAGGAGCGGTGTAGAAGTCCCATAATACACCGACACCGCGAACCGTTTTGAATGCTAGTGGCTGCCTTGCCTGGAGGATTCTGCGCCTAAGATTCTTCCTCAGTTCTTAGACGCTCCACTAAGAACGTTGGTTTCGGCCAAATATCGGCATTTCAGCCAGCTGCGGCGTTGTTCAGGAACCGAACGACCGGTCCCTAAGGCCGCTTTCTCGCGGCCGGGTACGGGCTCGAGCCCAATCCGGGGCTCGGCTTGAGAGCAACCACAATGTCCTGCCTGTTCTGCGCCGGCCAACAGGGAAAAGGCATTCCCGGGCTCATTCCGCACTACAGAACTGGCGAACCTTCCACTCGTGTATCCATTTTCATGGGGGTGTGGGATTGTTCTCGCTTGGACTTGCCGTGTCGCTCGGCCAACTACTTGGCTGCCGTCTTCACCGCATGCCCACCAAACTCATGGCGCATCATGGCCAGCAGCTTGTTGGCAAACGGCTGTGGGTCCTGCGAACGAAACCGGGCATGGAGAGCTCCGCTGAGCGCCGGCAAGGGAACGCCGTGTTCGATACCTTCGATCGCTGTCCAACGCCCTTCGCCCGAATCGGTGACGTACGCCTCGATCCCATCGAGCGTCGGATTTTTCGAAAGGGCATTGACGGTCAGATCGAGCAGCCACGACCGAACCACGCTGCCGGACTGCCAAATTTTCGTGATCTGCAGCAGGTCGAGTCCAAACTCCGTCTTGTGCCGGAACAGATCGAGGCCCTCCGCGTAGGCCTGCATGATTCCGTATTCGATTCCGTTGTGGATCATCTTCACGTAATGTCCCGCGCCGCACGGACCGACTCGTCCCCACCCCTTGTCCGGCCCCAGCGCTAGTGTTTGAAAAATGGGCGCAAGCCCTTTGACCACATCTGCGTCTCCCCCGATCATCATACTGTAGCCTTCTGTCAGTCCCCACACGCCGCCGCTTGTCCCGCAATCCACGAAATTCATCTTCTTCGCCGCCAGAGCGGCGCCCCGTCGCACCGAATCCCGATAATAGGAATTTCCTCCGTCGATGATGGTATCGCCGGGCGCAAAATGCGGGACGAGCGAATCAATCGTTTCGTCCACGGGCTTGCCCGACGGAACCATGATCCACGCCGCACGTGGTCGTTTCATCAGGGCGATTAGCTTCTCGATCGAATCTGCGCCTGCCCCGCCTTTCTCGACCACCCGGCTCACAGCCGCCGGATCGCGGTCAAGCCCGATCACCCTGTGGCCCCCGCGCACGAGTCGCTCGGCCATGAACCCACCCATCTTTCCCAAGCCAATCATCCCTAGTTCCATCGCCGTCCTCCTGATGCGTTAGGGCCGTGGCGGCCCATCCGCCTGAACACCTAGCTGCGCCAAATCGTCGCGCAGTTTCGTGACATTAACGAACTGAATGGTGTGCATGCCCATCTCTCGCGCACACTCAAGGTTGAGCCCGCGGTCGTCGATCAGGACGCACTCGGCAGGCTCGCTCTGCGTAATTTTGAGCGCGAGATGGTAAATACCGCGATCGGGCTTGCGCACGCTCAGATAGCACGAACTGAAGAAGGCCCCGAAGTAGTCTCGCAGCCGGAATGTCCGGATGCGGTATTCATTGATTTCGAGCGACTCGTTGTTGAGAGCGGCCATCATGTACCGTCGAGTTCGCGCCAGTTCACCCAAAAACGCCAGCGGTTCAGGCAGAGCTCGCGATTGCTCAAACATGAACCGCTTGAAATCGTCCATGGTGAACGGCCGGTCGCGGTAAAAGACCGTCCGCTGTAGGTACTCGTCGAGCGTTGCCTTGCCGCACTCGAAGGCATTGAGCATCAACTCATGCCGATCCTCGAAATCGGCAAAATCAAGATGAAATGTCTCGACCGCGAGCTTGCGTGAGCCCCGATCCCAGCCGTTGGTTAGGATCACACCGCCGTTGTCCCAGAAAACAGTGCTGACTTCCGTCATGATCGTTTTGGGGGCGGCCCGTGCACCCGCCGAATGTAAGCAAGTGGAACTGCGCGCTTCCTGGTGGCGATGGCGAACTGCGCCTCCCCATTATCCTCGTCCCTGTTCTGCCGCAGAAGCACAATCTTGTGATACTCCCCGGGCAGCTTGCACAGCAGAGTCGCTGTCTGTTCGATTATCATGGACAGGCGATGAAGAGGCGTCGAAGCAGAAACGCGCTGAAAGTCTTCACCATCGGTCATTCCACGCATTCCATCGAGCACTTCATCGAATTGCTCGAATCGAACGGAGTAAAGCAGCTAATCGACATCCGCTCGATCCCGAAATCCCGGCACAATCCGCAGTTCTACTGGGAGGCACTCGCCCGATCGCTCGGCGCCGCACAGATTCGATACATTCACTTAGAAGAACTGGGGGGACTCCGTCGGGCAAGTCCCCACTCGGTGAATCTCGGCTGGCGCAATGCCAGTTTTCGAGGCTATGCCGACTACATGCAGACGCGCGAATTCCAGTCCGCGCTGGCGCGCGCGATCGAGTTGGCCCAAGAGCGCACCACTGCCTTGATGTGCGCTGAAGCCGTTCCCTGGCGCTGTCACCGCTCACTTGTGGCCGATGCGCTTACGATCCGAGGCATTGAGGTCCTCGATATCGTCAGTTCCTCAGCGCCCCAGGCACACGTGCTGACACCGTTTGCCCAAGTGCGAGGGACTCGCATCACCTATCCCGCCGCACCGGCTTTCCAGTAAGGCCGGTGCGTTTGGTCCCTTGCAGCCCGCGCCTTATCCCATTCCGGCCGGTCTCGATGGTCCCCGATGAGGCTGTTGCCGCGGGCTAGCGTCGAAGGCCACACTGTCGTTCACCTCCCCCAATCTGTCTCGATCCGCGGCCAGGCCAAGACTTTTTCAGGCTGAGCGGGGCGATGACACGATGAGGTTCACATGTCGGCTTGGATTGGGGAAAGGCGCTCGGTGCAGGTCAGTGTGAGGAAGGGACTTCACTGGCTCCGGCGCGGACCGGCTTGACCATCACAAAGGCTGTGGGGATCAGGCACAGAACCACGACGGCTAGCAGGGCAAACACATCCTTATAGGCGACGGCGGTTGCTTGCTGCTGAAGCATCATGTTCACGCGTCCATAGGCCTGATGGGTAGCTTCTGCGGCAGCGACGCCCTGACTATGCAGTGTCGCCGCCATGCCGCCAACCATATCGCGGAACTTCGGATTGCCGTTGTTGAGGTTCGCCGCCAGATAGCTTTGCCGCCGCTGAGTGGCCCGCGTGACCAGCGTGCTGACCACGGCGATCCCGATGCTGCCGCCGACGTTGCGCACGAAGTTCATCATGCTAGCCACTTGGTTGTTCATTTCACGAGGCACGCCAGCGTAGCAAAGAACATTCGATGGAATGAAAATGAAGGCCAGTCCGGCTACCTGCAGCATGCGCAGATTGGACGCCGTCCAAAAGTCCATTCCCAGACTGATGTGCGCAGCCATGTTGTACAACCCGAGCGCCGTCGCGCCGTATCCGCAGGCCAGCAGGATCCGCGGATCCATCTTGCTGGTCAGGGCGCCCGAAGTCGGCATCGTTAGCATCATCAGGAATCCGCCCGCCGCCATGGCTTCGCCGGCGAGCGCAGCTGGATAGCCCATTAGCGTTTCCAAAAATTCTGGAAGCAGCACCGTTGTACCGTAGAGAACGCTCCCCAGCAGAACCATCGAAAACATAGCTGTCGCGAGATTGCGTCTCTTCAAGAGCCTCAGTTCGACGATCGGATGCGGGTGATGCCACTCCCAGCAAATCCAAACGATGAGGATTACGGCCGCGACGATTGTTCCCGTTGTGATCCAGTGCGAACCGAACCAATCGAGTTCCTGCCCCTTGTCCATCACCATTTGCAAAGAGCCCACCCCGAGCGCCACCAGCCCCAGACCTATGTAGTCGATCGTGGCGCCTTTCTTCTTGGCTTGTTCCGCCCGCAAGTAGGGCGGGTCTTCGACGAAGCGCTGCGACATGAGCAGCGAAACGATGCTGATCGGCACGTTGATGTAGAAAATCCAACGCCAGCTAAAGTTGTCCGTGATCCAGCCACCGATCGTCGGACCAATCGCCGGAGCAAGCACCACGGCCATGGCATAGACCGAAAAGGCCATCCCGCGCTGCTCGGGCGTGAACGTATCCGCCAGAATGGACTGTTCGCTGGGTTGCAGGCCGCCGCCGCCAACACCTTGCAAGATTCGAAAGAAGACGAGCAGCCCCAGGGTCGGCGCCAGACCGCACAAAAAACTGCTGGCTGCAAAGAGCGCTACGCAGGACATGTAATAGCGTTTGCGGCCGAACCGAGTGGCGAGCCATGCGCTGATCGGCAGAACGATCCCGTTCGACACCAGATAGCTGGTGAGCACCCAGGTCGATTCGTTCGCGCTCGCACCGAAGGCGCCGGCAATGTGGGGCAGGGCAATGTTGGCGATGGACGTATCGAGCACCTCCATGAAGGTCGCCATCGTTACGGTAAAGGCCACGAGATACGGATTGTGCCGGGGACGCCAGGCAGCGTGATCGAGAGCAATGGAAGCGGCAGCCATAGAATGGTATTGTCAGCAAAGCTGAATAAGAATAAGATACATGCATGTATGTATGTTGTAAAGGCTGCTTTCCGGGAAGGATATGAGTCCGGCGCGAGAAACTGTGGCCAAGCCGCCGGTTAGTAGCGCACCGGTCTCCGAGCAACGGGCGCGCACACTGGCGACGCGCCGCCGGCTGCTGGCCGCAGCCGAAAGGAGCTTCGCCCGCGACGGATTCGAGGCCGCTCGTCTCGAGGATATCGCTGGACTCGCCGGTTACACGCGCGGCGCCTTCTACGCAAACTTTCACAGCAAGGAAGACATCTTTTTTGCCCTGCTGGAGGATTGGGTCGCTGAGCGCATCGCCGAAGTGAACGCCTTACTGGTGAAAGAGCAAAGCCCCGCCAAGCGCCTGCGCGCGCTTCGCGAGCGTTACGCGCAAATCGCGAAAAATCGCCGTTTCGCTCTGTTGAGCCTGGAGTTCAAACTCTACGCCATTCGCCATCCGGAAGCACACGCTCGGCTGCGCACCCGCCAGCGCCGTATCCGGGCCTCGGGGGGTGATCTTCTGCGTCGCACCGCCGAGATAATGGGCCGCACCCTCCCCATCTCGAGCACCGCTGCGGCCACCGCTCTGGGCGCACTGGCTAACGGCTTGCTGCTCGAGAGCCTGGTCGATAGCGCCACTATCAGGGATGAAGACATTCGATACGTCCTGGGCATTTTTTTCGACGCGATTTTGGGGCTAGGCTAGTGCAGGGAAGGCGGTTGATCCCTTTTTTCTGAGTGACCTCCGCTTCGGCCTCGTGCGATTTCTCATTTTGTGGCAGATTAGATCGAGATGGCTTCCTCGGGGGACTCCAGGCTGTCAGGCCGCATTGCGTTCACCTACCCCTCCTTCGTCCTTTATCAGACCGCGCGCTTCTTCATCGTACTGGCCACGGAAATGCAGGCTGTCGCCATCGGCTGGCAGGTATACGACATCACCCGCCGCTCGCTCGACATAGGCCTCATCGGTCTTGCGCAATTTCTGCCGGGAATTCTCTTTTTTTTGGTCTCCGGGCATACCGCCGATCGATTCGACCGGCGCACGGTTCTCACAACTGGATACGCGGGGTTTGCGGTCTGCTCCGCGCTGCTGCTGGCCATCACGGTGTGGGGTATGCACTCGGTGTATCCGATCTACGCAGTGACTGTGCTGGTCGGCGTGGTGCGTTCGTTCAATGCGCCAGCAAGCCGCGCGATTCTGCCAGCGCTGGTTCCTGAAGAGCACTTTCACAGTGCTTTTGCCTGGGGCGCGACAATCTTTGAGGCGGCTACCATTCTGGGACCGGCGGTTGGCGGACTCATTTACGCTGCCTTCCGAGGCCCTGCCTCGGTCTACGCCGCGGCGATGACGACCGCAGCGATTGCCTCGTTTTCGATGGTTGGCGTCAAGCCGCGTTTCCGGCCACGGCCGCGGGCTCCTTTCAACTGGCATACGGTGGTCGCCGGGATGCACTACATCTGGCGCGAGAAGCTCGTGCTCGGCTCAATCTCCCTGGACCTTTTCGCTGTGCTGCTGGGCGGAGCTGTCGCGCTACTGCCGGCATACGCCCGTGACATCCTGAAGACCGGGCCGTGGGGACTCGGGCTGCTCCGCTGCTCGCCGGCGATCGGTGCCGCAGTGATGGCGATTCTACTCGCCTACCGGCCCCTGCGCAGAAGAATCGGAGTGAAGATGCTCTGGTGCGTCGCCGCGTTTGGCGCGTTTACCATTGTCTTTGCCGTTTCGCGCAGCCTCGTTTTTTCGATGCTCGCGCTCATAATGGTGGGCGCGACGGACATGGTCAGCGTGGTGGTCCGCGGCGTGTTGATTCAGCTGGCCACCCCGGACGAAATGCGCGGCCGCGTGAACGCGGTCGACATGATTTTTATCGGCGCGTCCAACGAATTGGGGGCGTTTGAATCAGGCCTCACGGCGCGACTCTTCGGCAACGTTCCCGCCTGCGTGATCGGCGGGGTCGGCGCGATCCTGGTGACGGGGCTGTGGGCTTGGATGTTCCCGGAACTGCGCAACGCCGACCAACTGACCTCGGTTGAAGGTCAAGTCACGGTTCCGGCCATCGAGAAATGAGCTGCGAGCGGCAATCCGCAGCGAAGCCGATGGTTTTGTCGCTCCCGATCGAGCGATGGTCCAGAACTATGAGCTCCGCTGGGGATGACCGAGGCTGTGTCAGTCGGCGGTGGCTTTTTTCTCCGCCGGCGGCGCGATGGCGCCTTCGTACAAGTAGCCGCGCCGCCACTCGCGAACGGTAGTATTGCCGCTGACGCGTGACTGCATGAACGGCTCATAGAAATTGTAGGGATGAACCGGCTCTGGTTTTCCTACCTCCTCGAGGCGCTTGCGCAACTCCGCGGGAATCGTGAAGTCCAGGCAGGTGAGATTTTCTGCGAGTTGCGCCGGCTTAGTCGCACCGAGAATCACCGATGTGACGCCGGGCTGCCCGACAAGCCAGTTCAAGGCAACCTGAGCCGGAGCTCTGCCAACCTGTTTCGAGACATCCAAAAGCACATCGAGGACACGCCAATTATGTTCGCTGAATTTGTCGAAAATCGGATTCGACGTCAGCCGGCCTTCTCCGACGCCCCTACCGCCTTCCCTCTTGTACTTACCGCTCAGAAGGCCGCCCGCCAGCGGGCTCCACGGGCAGAGCCCGATACCGAGTTCCTGCGCGGCGGGGATATGCTCGCGCTCGATGTTGCGCTCGGCCAGAGAGTATTCAAGCTGCAGGGTGGCACAGCGTTCGAACCCGGCTTTTTCGGCAAGCGTTTGTGCACGCGTGAAATACCAGGCGGGCGTGTCGGAGAGGCCGTAATAGCGGATTTTTCCCTCCCGCACCAGATCAGTGAGTGTGCTAACGACCTCTTCGACGGGAGTGATCAAGTCCCACGCATGAAGATAATAAAGGTCGATGTAGTCGGTTTGCAGGCGGCGCAGAGAACCTTCTAGCGCGCGGTACAGGTTCTTGCGGCCGTTTCCGCCGGCATTGGGGTTTCCGAGATTTCCGAAGTTGAAGGTGAACTTCGTGGCGATGACCGCTTTATCGCGAAGCTTGTGCTCGACGACGTATCTCCCGACGATCTGTTCGCTCTGGCCCATCTGGTAGCCATCGGCGGTGTCGATGAAGTTGCCTCCGCCTTCCCAATACTTGTCGAGCATTTGGAAAGAGGGTTTTTCTTCAGCGCCCCAGCCCCATCCCGTGCCGAAGCCCATGGCTCCCAGGCAAAGCGGGCTGACACGCAGACCGGTGCGGCCCAACGTGGTGTACTCGTTCAATCTCATCTCATTCCTCCCGTGAGACTATGCCATAGGGCGAGCCGGGTGAGGACTCGCCAAAACAGAAACTCAACTCGGAAATTGCGACTCTTGCTCACCGCTTTAGGGCCTGGTCAAGTTCTCCTCTGGTAAAGGCGGGCTCGTCCGAGCAGCCGGAGCGGGCCCAAAACTGGAGCGTGCTCTCCACGCGATCAATCTTAGTAAACGCGAAAAGGATTGCAAGTGCGAGGTTACGGGGGATTCTTGCCTGCAGACCGTTGTCCGCTAAACAAGAGGCGCCCGCATTTCGGGTAGGACCCCGCCATCGGAAGCCGAGAAATTTCTGACGGGTGCGTGATTTGCGGTCGTGGGCCAGCCAGTCGTCGCCCGGAATGCCTCGCGGTTTGTTTCGCCGGATTTGGCTGCACCATCGCGGGAGTGTTCGGTGACTTGCAGAGGGAGGAAGCTGCTGCCGAAATGGCTGGCAGTGTTTGGCCTGACTCGCCTGGCTCATGTTGTTGGCCGCCGCAGGCGCGGGCGTTCGGCGCTGCGCCCGGCGGCAGCATGACGAGAGACGTGCCTAGAGCAGAAAAGGCCCGCCAAAGACGCCGTCCGGTTCGAGTTCATCCACGGTGCGATGAGTCTAGCGCCAGGAAGCGGCTGGCCGCTCGGCGATGGTTTCGCCGGATTCCATAAGCGCCTGGAGCCATACCAGCATTCGGGGCCAGCCGCGGTAGTTCCCGGCGACCCCTGCTCCGCTGTGTCGGACCCGCACGAGCGTTCCGCCTTGGGCAGGCTCGAGTTCCCAGCGAACGATGGTCTTTAGCTCGCCGGTCCAGGTAGCCACCCATGTGGTGACGATCAGGCTCGGCCGAGCCACCTCCAGATATTCGCCGCGGACTTCGAAGTTTTTTCCGTCCCCGCTCACGCCGATGCTGCGCCATTTTCCGCCGGCGCGCAGATCGGTCTCGAATTGAGTGCAATTGTAAATACCCTTCTGCCCCCACCACTGCACGACTTGCGCCGGATCAACGAGCGCCTGAAACACGCGCTCGCGGGGCGCCGCGATTTGAATCTCACTGACGATCTCGTCTGGATAAGGTGCGCTTTGTGTTTCCGCCATGGTCAATCCTCCCATCTATTTTTTCCTTCGTTTTCTTTCCCGGGTTCTGGAAGCTTCGAGGGCACCCTCGGTCTCCACAAATTCCTTCAAATGCGAGAGGCTGGCTTCCCAGAAGACGCGGTACTGGCTCAACCAGGAATCGACGGTGCGCAGGGGAGCCGGATTCAGTTGGTAGATGCGGTTGCGGCCCGACCGATGTTCCCGAACCAAACAAGCGCGTCGGAGCAAGCGCAGATGTTTCGAGATGGCTGGCCGGGAGATGGAAAAGAATCGAGCAATCCGGCCGGCGGGAAGCCTTTCCTGCCGGAGGAGATCGAGAACGGCCCGGCGCGTTGGATCGGCGAGTGCGCCGAAGGCAGCGTCGGTTGAATATGTAACCGTTTGGTGACGCATAATGAGTAACTATACGGTTACAAGTAGCCCGTGTCAAGCACGGTGGCGCGAATTGAAGGAGTCCGCCCTCCCCCACCCGGGCTCGAGAGGTCAAGCGAAGGACGTCTCGGCCACGGGGCTGGCCTCCGGGAGGAGACCTCAGTGATTAGGGGTGGGGTTGCGAGTTGTCGCTGGGCGGGTTATCCGGAGGCGGAGCCATGATTTTCGGCGTGTCGGTGGGCGTGGCAGTGCCGGGTACGATGCGGCCAGAGGAGCGGAAGCGCTTGTAATCGGTATAGCGAACGATCATGCGGATGTGCACACCGCCGGTTTTGAACTTCAGCACGTCGTCGGCATGCGTGTAGGTGGGAAACCAGTAGTGGCCTTCGATATTTTCGCGATACGTCTCGAAATGGGGAAAGATGTTCTCGCTGTTTTTCTTGATGATATCCGGCACGGCTTTGCCGTAGGTCTTGACGATTTCAAGGTCCTTGTCCTCGACCCAGACTCGTCCCTGAAAATAGCGCTGATTCTTTTCCATGGTTTTGGGGGCGACATCGAAAACATAGGTGTCGAGTTCGTCCACTTGCTCGCGCCCGACGTAGGTGACGCTGTATTTGGGTAGGTCTTCCGTGGTGAGCACAAAGGGCTGAATATTGCGGAGATCGTCGAGATCCTGCTCGGAAAGGGTGATGCGTTCAAGGGTCGGCGGAGGCGCATTGGTGATGTACTCGTAGCGCTTGCCTGCCGGCGTGAAGGTGATATCGCTCGTCATGCGATATTCGCCGTCGGGCTGATTGCCCTCATCGAGAGTCTGAATGATGAACGTCTGCGTGTAGGTGAAGTTGTCGCGCTCGGCTCTGAACTCCGATTCGTGCTGCGCGAACTGCCGAATGATTTGCTCAGGCGGCACCGAGGGAGGCCGATCCTGTCTAATTCCCGACGAATGATGCCCGGCTGGTGCAGCCCTCGGCGCGGCTGCCGGCTGGGGCTGCCTGCCCGGTTGTGGCCGCGGCGCGGGTTCCCAGACAGGAGCCGGCCCCGTCATCGGGCCGTTTTCGTCCTGGGCCATCAATGGCCGACCCAACCATGCAATCAGAAAAAGAAGGGCGCCTACGCGCACGGCGCAAGTGGCGCAATCTTTCAGGGTTGGCGGGATACTCTGTCGCACTTTGGAAGACCCAGGGCCTCGGTTTGTGACCTACAAGAGTATATGAGTTTTCTGGGGAAAGAGAGGTTGCTTTTCGCGCTGCATTAGCTTCCCCTCGCTGGCCGGTCGAGAGGAGTTAGCCTGCGGGCCGCTGGCCCGAACCGATGCGCGGGGTTGCGCGCCAATAGGCCCGGGGCCAAGCCGGGCGGCTGCTTTTGGGGCCTCTTGGTGACGACAAGCCCATAGGCGCGCTGCAGGTTTCTTTGAGCTGGTCTTGAGATATCGCAGAATCCAACCCACCTCGCGCGAGCGAGGTAAGCAGCGGGATCCACGCCCGGCCGTTCGCCGAGAGGCGGAAATCCTCATCGGAGCATTGCAGGCAAGCCAGTGGTCGTCTGGTTCAACTGCCAACACGCCATACCTCCGGCCGCCGATCTTAAAGACCAGAGGGTCTTCCCATGCGATCGTCGTGTGCGGCCGAGTGAGGTAAGACTCCCGAACCCAGTCGATATTCATGTTTTCTGTCTTTCCGCCGAACGGAGTTTCCAGGCCATTTGGCGGAAGATACCCAGCCAGATGACGGCGTCGCGCGCGGGCAGGTGCAACCGGCGCACCAAGCGGCGGATGCGCTGCTCGGAATCGGAGACACGGCGCAAGTCCAAAAAGCCGCTGGCGTGAAGGGCGTCGAGCAGGATCGTCGTGAGGCGCTCGACTTCCGCGGCAGAAGCCGGCGGCAATTGGCCCGCTGCGGGCCACACCTTTGTATCGCGAATCAGCTCGTAGAGGCAGACGGCAACCGCCTGAGCGAGATTCATCGAGAGGTTGTCCTCGTGCGTCGGAATGCGCAGCAGCCAGTGGCAGTGGCTGAGATCGTCGTTGCTGAGACCAAATTTCTCCGAGCCGAACAGAAGCGCCACCCTGCTCGAGCGGAGGCGGCGGCGGATGAGCTGCGCGGCATCCTTCGTGCCACGCACCGAGTGATGTAGATGCCGAGTGCGAATTGCGGAGGTGCCTACCACGAGAGTGCAATCGGCAACGGCGTTCGCCACGGTTTCAAATATTTCGGCCTGCGCAAGAACCGACGAAGCACCGACAGCCGAGCGAGCCTCCTGAAATGCGGGCGCATACGGATTCACGACGCGCAATTGGCGAAAGCCGAAATTGCTCATCGCGCGCGCGGCGGCGCCAATATTGAGCGGGTTGCGCGTCGAAACCAACACGACGCGAAGGCGATCGGATTCGGCACGCGTTAACAAGCCAAACATTCTAAAACAGACGGCCCTCCGAGCGGACAGATCGCCGCTGCTTGACGGCGGTCCAGCGAACATGAAACGATGCCCGCATCCAGAGGAGACCCCTATGGCCACACCCTTGGCGACAACCTATGCGGATTTGGCGCTTTTCATTGGCGGCCAGTGGCTTCCGGCCGAGGGACGCAAGACTTCGACGGTGATCAATCCGGCAACCGAGGAACCGATCGGTCAGGTTCCGCACGCGTCCACAGCAGATCTCGATCGCGCGCTGGCGGCGGCGCTGCAAGGATTCCAAACATGGCGCGCGATTTTCCCCGATGAACGCGGAAAAATTCTGAAGCGCGCCGCCGAACTCCTGCGCGAACGCCAGGAAGAAATTGCGCGCATTGCCACGACGGAATCAGGCAAGGTGATTCACGAAACGCGCATCGAAGTGCTGATGTCCGCGAACATATTCGAGTGGTATGGGGAAGAGGGGCGGCGCGCCTACGGACGCGTTTTACCGCAGCGAGCTCCCGGCACGCGTATGACCGTGGTGAAGGAACCGGTCGGGCCGGTGGCGGCGTTTGCCCCGTGGAATTTTCCGTTGGGGAATCCGGCACGCAAGATCGGAGCCGCGCTAGGCGCGGGATGCTCGGTGATTCTGAAGCCTGCCGAGGAGACACCGGCTTCTGGGCTGGCCGTAGCGAGATGCCTCGTCGATGCGGGGCTGCCGCCGAATGTGCTGGCCATCGTCTACGGGGTGCCAGGAGAAATTTCCACCCATTTGCTTGCCTCGCCGATCATCCGCGCGATTTCCTTTACGGGCTCGATTGCGGTGGGCAAGCACCTAATGAAACTCGCGGCGGATGGCATGAAGCGCACCACCATGGAACTGGGCGGGCACGCACCGGTGCTGGTTTTCGACGATGTGGATGTCGAGAAGGTGCTCGACGCTTCGGCCACCGCGAAGTTCCGCAACGCCGGGCAGGTGTGCGTCTCTCCGACACGGTATTACGTGCAGGAAAGAATTTGTGACCGCTTCGTGCATGGTTTCGCGGAGCGGGCCAAGAGCTGGACGGTCGGAAACGGACTAGAGGAAAAAAACAAGATGGGCCCGCTTGTGCACGCGCGGAGGCTCGCGGCGATCGAAGGATTTATCGCCGATGCGAAGCAGCATGGTGCGAAGGTGCAGGCGGGAGGTGCGCGTCTGAAAAGTCCCGGTTACTTTTACGCGCCGACTGTGCTTTCCGATGTGCCGAATTCGGCGCGCATCATGAACGAAGAGCCGTTCGGGCCGGTCGCCGTGATCAATCGCTTTTCCGATTTCGGCGCTGCGATCGAGCAGGCCAATCGCCTGCCTTACGGCCTGGCGGCGTTCGCGTTCACCAACTCGCAGCGCACCGTGAAATTGTTGGGGGAACAGCTCGAAGCCGGAATGGTCGGGCTCAACACCTATCAGATTTCTATTCCGGAGTCCCCCTTTGGGGGCATGAAGGAAAGCGGGCACGGCTCAGAGGAGGGCATCGAGGGGCTGGAGGCGTGCCTGGCGACGAAATTTATCAGCGAAGCCTAACTCCCGGTCGGCGACGACCGCGTGCCCCGAACTAGGGATCCGAAGCGGAGCCTGGCAACGGACCGCGCGGCAGGAAAGGACTTGGCGCGGAGCCAGCAGCGAAGGTGCGGCCGCTGGTTTGCTCCGCGGCATTGGGCGAACTAAATTTGCATGAGGCGCCCGAAAAACGAGCGGTGCCTGCGTAGCGCCAGCCGAAGATCCTCGGTTGATACTTCCCCGCCGCGATGCCACTGCTGTGCGAGATTCTCTCGTTGTTTCGAGAAGGACTCCGCCAGCCGCTTCATCGTTTCCGCAACCAGGCTATCCGCTTGCTCGACACATAGCCGAGGCTCATCGACAAAACGCACCTGAATGCCGTCCCAGCGAGCGCGAAGATCGGCAGCCTGTTCGGGCCGAAAGAGTGGAGTCGCTTCTTCGTTCTCAACTGTCGTCGTTCTGGGCGTTGCCGCCACACTCGAAGTTCCCGCTGGCGCTCCGGTGCGCGGCCCACTGGGCGCGTTGCTCTCGCGTGGATCGAGCCAGGACTTGTCGCGGTCACCCGCCTCCTCCGAGCGGTGAGCTCTTCCGGCCAGATCCGCAGTGGTCAGATTCTCGGTATTCCGATCTCGGGCTTCGCCTCGGTTGGTTTGCGTTTCGTTGGCCATGTTCTTGCTCTCTTTCCTATTTGGGGAACAACGCCTAGCTGTCACCGGGCTTTACGACCTCAGTGGCGCTCCATCGCCGTGTACTCTTCAATCTGTGTCGCCGGTAGCAGGTCGTCAAACAGAGCGCGATAGTGAAGGATGGCTTGTCTGATCTGTTCCGTGCTGGCCTGGCCCCGCGCCTGAGCGAGCGTAATGTTGTGGGCCACGCGGTAGCTCTCCACGACTCGCGGGTGATCTACGGAAATATGCTCGGTGCGCCGCTCGAAATCACGAACCGGATATCCGCGGGTGTTCATCACTTCGGCAACCAGTTCATCGGCGCGAGCCAGGG
>Ga0306921_10004016_pt1 | contig 15015 bp, 20 predicted proteins | sample sta12Cox44000080_FD_203760 | JGI IMG/M metagenome (GOLD analysis project Ga0306921, IMG submission 203760) | Lab enrichment of tropical soil microbial communities from Luquillo Experimental Forest, Puerto Rico - statoxic.12C.oxic.44.000.080 (v2)... | ecosystem: Environmental > Terrestrial >...
CAGCGTGTCATTTCCTGTTATGTAGGCTCTTATCGTCCACCCAGCGGCCGTCAAGCCTGGCGCCGCCGGTGGTGTAAGCGAGCCCCCCACGCGGAACATATCGATCGCGTGCATAGCCAAGATCCCGCAGGCCGCGGCTGTTGTGTTGGTGAATGGCATCGTCTTTGGCTCCGTAGGATGCGACGTCAAGGATACCCCAAGCACGACAGCGCGCATTCCGCTCCAGCAGATAGAGGAGACACCACATGTACTATGCCGACGACTCGCTGCTTCCGGAAAACCAGGACCAGTTGATCATTACGGCGGCGCCCTACGGGCCGATCTGGATGCCGGCCGATTAGGCCTCGATCGTCGGTTCGGGCTTCAGCATGTCCCACCAGTCGGGCGAGCCGGGGTCGTCGATTTGCAACACGAACCCTGCCGCGACCACCGCCCGATATTCCTCTCGCAAAGTTGAAGATGAAGTGGTCGAGCCGTCCGGGCGCGAGCACCGCTGACGAAGGCCTCCTCGACGGTGGCACCCGAGCGCTGATCGCGGCCTTGAAGGTGTCAAGCTGGCGATTGATGGCTTCGGGCCCCTTCGATTTGACCGGGCTGCGGGCGCCGACGCGCACTGTAACCGGTGGCATCGGCTTCTCGCCGGGGACCAGGAACAACGTTCCAGCGTTGTCCATGTCGGCGTAGAAATCGGGAAATTCGTCGCGTTCTCGGGTCGAACGCAGAGTGGTTGGCGGCTCGCCTTGATCTACCGGGCGCGCCTCGATGCCGGTGAAGTGCGTCGTGTCATGGGCCAGGCTGCGAGCTGTCCAGAACTCGCCGTCGCCTATGCAATCGATCGCGACCTCGACCTGCCGCCTCGCCGTTTCCGCAATGGCCGGCGTGACCTGCGCAGCGATTACCGCCGGGTCCGTTATCTCGGCGCTGGCAAGCCGCCCCGGCATGTCCTCTCATCTCTTGGGTGGTGGCAGCCGGCCAACATAAGAGGTTCTGATCCGCGTCATGCTTCGCTGCATATTCCTGTCCTCCCGGGATGCTTGCATGCAATCCCGCGCATGATAATCGGATGGACTAACGATGGAACCGGTGATTGATCGGCTACGCGATGGGCGAGGCCCGAACTTTCGCCTCCCCGGCCCCTTGGCCCCGGTTTTCCCCGCACCATGAGTGGTGAGGACAACTGAACCGCGCTGCGCTTGAGGAAGGGCGGCCGAGTTTAGAGGGTTAGCGATAGAGCGGACGATGGTGCGCGCACGGGCGAACCCGGGTGATGTAGAGAGACTCCTGCTCGAAACCGCGGCCCGGGACGGCAGGCGGGTGGATGCACGCCGGCGTCGACAACCAGTTCCTGGCTCAGCAGCTTTAGGTTCTCCGGATCGATCGTTGGCGACCAGGCGACGATGCCGTGAAAAGCCGCGGTTCGTTCCTTCCAATAGGCGGCGGTCGCCGCGTCGCCGCTGCCCCAGTCGGCGCGCGGCGGGCCGGCGACCGCCCCGCTGGCAGGCGGTCAATCAGCTCGGCGGCGATCCCTTCGATGACACGCCGGCCGGACCAGTCGGTCATGCGATCGATCCAGATTACAAGGCCGCCCGTCGACAGCCCGCCAAGGTGGTTGTGCCGCTCGACCAGGACGGTATCGGCGCCGGCGCGCGCCGCTGCGATCGCCGCGGCGGTGCCGGACGGTCCGCCGCCGGCGACCAGCACGTCGCAGTCTCGGAACACCGGCACGTGTCGCGCCCGCTCGATAATGGTGTCGCCCGGGCGTGGCCGACGCTCGGCAAGCCGGCCGGCGCGGTACACCTCGGCCTGAAAGAACACGCGACCCTAGTCGGATGACTTAGGGGTCATCGGGGTTTCGCTCTCTTAACCGACATTCAGAGATCCCAGCGATTTTACGGCTCACGATCGCGGTTTTGAACGCGTTGAGCAACGGCAAATCGCCCTCGCCCGCGAGCAAAGGGCGATCGAAGCGAGCGGTTAACCGTAATCATTCCGAATGCCGCATTGCGGGCCGACGGCGGCCATTCGCACGACGCAAGCAGGCGGACCTTCCCGACCGGCGATGGTGGCGGCAGCCCGGTGTGGGTGATAGGAATCGGCGTCAAAGTCGTGACGCCGCGAATGGCGAAAATCTTGCTCTCTCACTTTGGTTCCTGGGGGAGGTTAACCATCAGATCGGTCAGGCGACGATTAGATCTGTCGCCCGTCTGATCGCTAGTGTTCTCGAAATTGGTTTCTTCTCGACGCTGCCTCTCGCGGCAGCCGCACCTCACGTGGCCTTACGGACGGCTCGGATCAAGGGGAAGGGATCAAGGCCAGAGTCGCATCGTCATCATTTTTGTCGACTCGTCGGACGCCTGCCGTCGAGAGACCCTTCCGGTCAGGGCGCCCGATGCAGCGTGGCTCCGATCCGTGGTGTCCGCTCATCTTCCCGCACCCGGAATACGCCTCCCGCGGTCTCGACCTGATAACCGGCACACCATCGGGCGACGAAGGCAGTCGCGAGGGTCGGATCGCCGAAATAGATCGACAGGGCGTCATTCAGCACGCCACGTGTGCCAGACGGTGTCATCGCCCAACCTGACGCACCGCAATTCTCGTCGAGCCACGCCTTGATCTGGTCGAGCCGGGGACCGAGCCCGTCTGGAGGAACCGCTATCCGTATCCGCACCGGAAAGCGTCGTTCAGCCTCGGCGATCATGAGCCCGGAGGTAGCAGGCATCGGCGTGTTCCGTTTATGTTCTGAAAGAGCGTTGCACATCTCACTCGGCGAGTCTAGATCGCTAGAAAGGTTCCCCGATGTGCGGCAAGGATCGAGGATCTCGGGCCGAGCGATCTCGTGAAGGCGATTGCGCCGCGTGCTGCCGAGGGCTCCTGCGGAGTTCTGGTGAACTCCGTTGCTCGCATACGGCGCTGCTTGTCCGCGAAGCGGACAGACTGGCGCTCTGCGCCAAGCTGACGCCGGCATTCCTGTCGCGGCTCGGCCTCAACCTCGGCCACGGAGTCCGTGACCTGAAGGACCGCGTGCTGTGCCGGGGTTGTGGTGCTCGGGGCCGGGCGGTCGTGTCAATCAAGTGGCGACGGTCGGGAGCGTGATTGCGTGGCTCGATCCATCGTTTCAGGCTTACAGATGGTACGGAAATTGTGCACGGTTTCGAAGCATGTTTTCGACAATGAAGACATGATTACTAGCGTTAATTAACAATTTATACCAGTCTATAGGGTAGGACATACGTTCCCGATGCTCCGCTTCTGCTTGTTTCGATGATTCGCTCATCATCGCCTCAGTTGGAATCTCAAAGTCAAACTCAGTGGGAACATACGGAGGGCGATTTACGAAATCTTTTTCTCGGTGCGCAAGTTGAGTAGCAATATTATGGACTATCTGGTTTCTCATATCTCGGAAATTTTGAATCGTCTGGGCAAGGCAAGGAAGCTTTGCCGCCGAATCGGCAAAGGGACGATCATGGAGGATCTCAACGGCTTCGACGAACGGTGTTGTATACCAATTCCGTTTTTTACCATGGAGTTCCCTGATTGGTATTGCGCTGGCTCTTTCTCAAATACAGAAGCGACAAAGAAATCGCGAAGCCGGTCAGACGCAGATCCGAGAAAAATCATGGCACTCATCAAGTGCACTGATATGAAAGGGACCGGACTGGTCGTATCGAAATGGTCGAACTTTTCACCAACCAGATTACTTTGATACAGCATCAGACCGATTGCAAGTCTACCAGCTTCAACTAAACCTGCAAAATCTTCTCCTGCCACCGCCAGAAATTTCTGGCGGTGGCAGGAGAGGCGGTGGATTCTCTTGGTCAAGTAGACGCAGCGAGAGGTTATCCGTCTGGCGCATGGTGTGGCCGACTAGATCGGGGTCATGATTATCTGCATCTATCCACCCATAGCTGTCGAGTTGATAAATATCATTGACATGAAGAAGATCGGTCATTTGTTCCCGTATGTATTTGCTAATTTCCTTGGGAGCGAATGACTGCGTTTTGCTCATAACAGTTCTGGTTCTCGTGTCGGGGAAAAGATGTCGGCTGAGGCTGGTTTCCATCTGCGTCAGATCGGATAGCGTACTTCCAACCAAGTTGCTACCATAAGTTCGATTCGCAGAAGGGTCATGGTTTGTAGGAAGATCCGTACGCAGCGCACCAAATAATCAGCGTAAGAAATGCTTTGTTCTGGTCCTGTCCCCCCTTTGCCCGAACGGTAGCTGATAGTCTGGCCCGCCTGATTGAATACCAGTGAGCCGTGATGGGAGGTGTTTCGGATTTGGGCTTCGCAGATCGCCATGAATGCAATGTTATCCGCGAAAGGGCGGAATCGTGCCGATCGATCGAGTTTGCGGTATTGGTCAATCGTAAGTCTCTGAAAAGTATCGTATCTTCGTCCCACGAGCATGTTATTCAACATTGCCAAATATTCAATGATATGAGTAAAGTGTTCGTAGGAGTTTGCGTAGAACATCTTTAGGCTTCAAAATCGGTTGATGTTGTACGGTAATCGCTAGGAATTTCTAGTCCCTTAGAGACGGAAAAGTATACCTGACCAAATTCTGGATATGCGTTGAAAAAACCTGCCATCATATTAAAATATTCCGCACCACGTTCGGACGAGACGGTTTTGTAGAATTGACGAAAATCCCGCAGCAGTATCGAGTCGTTTAGAGGCTCGATTGCCTTCATCGCGGGCGTTGAATACCGGTTCATAGCTTGGGTTGCACAGGAACGTCCCCGCTCGCGCTCTCGCTGCTCGCGGGGACCGCGCCGGACGCGTGCGCGCGGGCACGGCCACTCGATCGTGATCAACCTGCTGTAGATTTCACAAGGCTCCGCGGGTGCTGTACGGACGTCCGTACAGCGTCCTCGGTGCGCGCCAGGCCCGACCGGTCACCGCAAGGGTGAACGGGCGGTGACCCTGAGGATGCTGGAGGAGGTGACGAGTGGCGGCGAGCAAGAGCACGGTCGAACGCGTCCTTGAAGTGATCCTGAAGCACGTCCCCAAGGAGACGGCCCTAAAGATCCTAGAGGAGCTGATGACCGTCCCCGGCAACAAGTCGTTCCGCGATACCATCGAGCGGATGTACAACCGTGCGCGTCAACGATGACCGCGACGATCCCCTCGGAGGCCACCCGTGGCGCCTCGCAAAGCAATTGGCTCGCTTGAATATGAAGCACCGCGTGTGAAGCGGCATACCGGGAAATCAGCCAGCCTTTGCCCACTCCGGAAAGCCCAAAAACGGCGGCAACCTTGACCACGACCTAAATCTCAAAGCCGAAAGACATCCGCCGCTTGAGCGGTTCAAACCTAGGAGGCGTCAGATGACAAATCGACTGCGGCGGATGGCCGGCGAAAACCCCCTCGTTGTTGAGTTCCGCGAGTTTCATTGGCGGCTCTATATGACCAATAAGCAGGAAATCGATAACTTTTACCGGATGCGCCTTGGTAGCACGAAACTCAGCGAGCTGTTCTTCACTGTAGACGGATCGCTTTGCCGTGATCCTGACCAGATCATTCAAGCTGCTCGCCTCCGTGATGGCCTCGACAACCCCGACGCTTGTCACACTCTGCGAGGCGACGTAGCCCTGTGATCGAGAGCGATAAAACAGCAGGATTGACCCCGGCCTCAATCGGCTTGTTGACGCCCGACATAGATACACCTTTCGGATCGTGTTACCGGGCGTCCGCTTTTCTTTACTAGAGCTATAGGAGCCAAACAAATCTTCTTGTAGCTTCGCGGCTAGCTCGGGAAACAGAATGTCATGATACTCCCCACGGATTGGCACGCAAAATGCCTCGGCTGGCGGATGACCAACAAAGCGCGGGTAATTCGTCCGTGCCAAGTCAAACAAGCTTTGCCCAGGTGCGGGCTCAACCCGATCACGGCACAGCGGTTTTTCATATATTTCTTCGCCACGCGCATTCGTTCCCGTATTCTCGAACCCATAGTACAAGAGGACGCTGATCAGGATTCTTTGATCGCTAAACGTCGTGAGGTAAACCAAATCAAATGCGTTTTTCTGAGCAAACCACAATACCTGTTTAAGAAGAAGCTCTCCTAATTTTTCACCACGGTATTTGGGTTTTACCTTGAGTGTGCAAATCTTGAGTATTTTCGGCCCGGGAAATCTCGTCTTCGCCTCGGCGTGTGTCTCCTCTTTGCGCACCACCAGTCCCGCGAGCTCGTTATCGATCGTTGCCGCCCAGCACAGCCGATGCCCACGGACGCATTTGGTGCGCCACCATTGATCGAAATCGGGATAACCCTGCCGCAGACTGTCGAAAATATCATCTGCTTGGTCTATCGCATGTGCCGGCACCTCCTCGACAAAGGGAAGAGTAACTCTCGTTGGCTCAAAGGACGCTCGTAGCCAGGCCACGGCATCCACGACGGTGAGAACTCGGTCCGCCAGCGGCGGGGTCGCGCGCCGTGCGCGACCGTGGATTCCCTGATCCTCAGTGACGAGAAAATCCACGGCTCCGATGTCGAGAGCATGCAGCAGGGCCACATCCACCCAGTCGTTCGGTCTGGGCATCGCGCCAAACCGCTGCTCCAGCGCTGCCCTTGAAGGCTGCCGAACATTTCTTAGTTGCTGGAATTTCCTAATTTTGCTGACGGAGACATTGCGGCGGGGAATATTCGTATCGCGTGCAATGTCGGCGAAGGCAGCTTCATGCACAAAGACATGAACGCTATGCTGATTGCATAGCTGGAGCAACTGTGCAAATTCTGGGGCGACCTCGTGTTGATCCTCCAGGCCGATAAAGACGTTCGTATCAATGAGGAGCTTGCGGTCAGTCACATTACCAGAGCACGCATATGTGGCGGTATGTATTGATAAGATTGCGGTGCCTCAAATCCAAAACGTTGCCTAAGTTCGGGCAACCCAACGGGTCGAATAAGAGGCTGTGGAGAGGCCAGAACGATTGCGTAACCACTTGCCAGTCCGGAGAAGTAATCCTCAAATTCTCCTTTTTGGAGGCAGGCCGCGGAGCAATGCCTTTCCCATAACTCTGGTACAGCTAGTCGCTGAACCTCTTTTATACGAGCAGAACCCGTCAATGCACTCCTTGGGCTAGTAGAGTATATAAGAGCAATTGTACCCGGCCTTACGCCGCCGGTAAATCGGCGGCGCAGCTCGACAGTCTTGCTGCCATCCAATATCTTCTCGGCATGAACCGGCCGGATGCTAAGGATCACATCCCGCGACGGGGGGAGCTGGGCGGATCCCAGAATATGTGGAAGGGTTAGTTGGTCGCGGTCGTTTTGCTCCGGGGGAGCACTCGGTTCTTCTCTCAAGTGCCAACGCAAGTCGCCAACGAGAGGGACGGCCTCGGCATCCGGAAAAGTCGCCGCCACGTGAAGCTGACCGCCTAGCGCCTCTACATAAGCGTTTAGCGTCGACAACAGAATGTCGTCGCGGCGTTCCCTATGCGAGAGCGCTGTCTGGCTGATGCCAAGCTGCTTCGCCAACGTCGACTGCGTAGTGTTTTGAAGCAGGCGCACATTTTGTAGGCGCAAGCCGAGGGTATCCAACTCGTTACCGCCAGCCGTCTTAGAATTCGCTTCAGCACGCCGTTGCTTCATCACTCACCCTCAGGGAAATCCGGCTAAGATTTGCTCTACCTCAGAGTTTTATGACTTGCAAGTTATATAGCCCTTGTTGGCCTAACGGGCGGTAAATCGGACCGCAGATTTTTTGTGGGTCAGCAGACCCTGCTCTGGGTCGAACTCAGTGGTCTGATCTCAATCGAGTTAGGGCGGCTGTCGGCCGCATCAATGAAAGTAGCGGGAGTCGATGACCCTCTTCTGGCCGGTTATGGTGATTCTCCATCCCTGGCCGCGTCAGACAGCCCCGCGGAGGGATGAAGCTGTCGATACGGCGCTTTGGACGCTCGTGCCACCCAATGTTGAAGGCCGCGAGCTTCGGGAAGAACTGCAGCTCGCTATACGGGAGATGGTCATGGATCCACCAAGCCATTGCCCGCCAGTCGGCGCCCTCAGCGTATCGATCGGCAAACCACGGAATGACCACCGTGGTCACCGCGCCCATGCAGCCGCGAGCGTCGCGACGATCCCAGATATGGCGGGCATAGTTCCGCTCGTTCGATGCGCAACTCAGGCGATGCGCGTTGCCGAAGGCGTTCACCGCGGGAGCGCGATAACCTGAACGGATCGCCAGCCGGCCAAATGTCGCTTGCAAGGGCTCCAGCAGTTCCGCGCAAAGGCGCCGCCCCGCCGCGATCGCCAATGCGGGATCATCGGGAATATTCGGAATCCCGTGCAGATCCGCGATCTCGCTGTGCAAGAAATCGCGCATGAAAAAGGATGAAGAAAGGCGCACGCGACCGAACTGTTCGAGGCTGCGCACTGATATGGGCTTGCGCATGGGGAGTGAACCTTAGGTGGGTGACCGTATATCCAACAGCCGTCCGCTTGGGTTGCCCAACGCTTGATTATTAGCCGAAGCCCGCACTCATCAGTCAATACCGCCGCTGGTCCGCAAGATCACCGATGACTCGATATGATACAGGTCTTGGCGTTGCACGGCCGGGGGTATCGCGAAGTCGGGCCACGCCATCACCCGCCCGGTCAGGTGTCCTCTCCTTCTCGTGCCAGGAAGGAGCGGGGCGTGAGCACGTCGATGCCAATGCTGTTCTTGTGGGATAGAAGGTGGGTGTCGTTGGTGACGAGGGGCGTTTGTGCCGCAACACTCAGTGCTGCGAATTTCCGATCCTCGGGATCCGGGACGAAGACGAACCTCTCAGGATCGACGGGGTCAAGAAACTCCATCTCGGGCCGGAAAAGATCGGCAACCCTCTCCCAGTCGAGGGGCGGAATTTGGCGCATGATCAGCTCGGTCTCCCGGCGGGTCGGCTCATTCCAGATCAGGTGAAAGTGACCCTCCCGGACCGCTGTGAGGATACGCGCGGCTGCGCTTCTCGGGTTAAAGCCCGCTGCAACGAACACGTTGGTATCGACTACAATCCGTCTCACGAGCACTCCTCGGGAACCATGGAAGGCCTCGCCCGTGGTATGTCGATCCTCCCTTGAGGATCTCACACTTAAGATACGAACGCTTCTGTCGCTGCCGTGATGGCGAGATCGAGAAGTACCACGTCGCGCGGCGATCCGAGCGGGCTTCCGAAGTGGGTCAAGCCGCAATTGTGCAAGCTGGTCGATGCGCCTCCCCGCGGCCCGAATTGGTTGCACGAGATCAAGTACGACGGCTATCGCATGCACGCTCGCCTCGACGGCGGCCGGGCCCAGCTGCTGACGCGGACGGGCCTCGATTGGACGCACGAATACCCATCGATAGCCCAGGCCGTGTCCACTCTGCCGGCCAGGCAGGCGTATCTTGACGGGGAACTCTGCGGCGTTCGCCCGGACGGGAAGACTTCCTTCAGCCTGATCCAGACGGCTTCGGATGCAGGTAACGCTGATGCCCTGGTCCTCTTTCTGTTCGACCTTCTCTACCTCGAGGGTGAGGTGATCAGTACGGCGCCGCTTCGCGAACGAAAGGAACGGCTCCGCGGTCTGCTGTCTCGTACGGACCCCCCGCTTCAGTACAGCGATCATCAGATCGGACGAGGACCGGAGTTCTACGCACAGGTCTGCGAAATGTCACTGGAGGGGATCATCTCCAAGCGCGCCGACGCCCCTATTCGTCGGGCGATCGCGGCCTGTGGGTGAAGGTCAAGTGTGAGTTCGTGGTCGTCGCTGGACCGATCCCGAGGGCATTCGGCCACGGCTCGGGGCGCTGTTGCTGGCATATTACGATCCCGGCGGGCGGCTCGTTTACGCAGCTCGCGTCGGGGCAGGAATTGACCACGCTGACCTCGGCCGGCTGTGGCGTCGCCTGCAACCGCTCGCCACTGCGGAGATGCCACCGGGTAAGGCTCCACGTCGGAGCAATCGATTTGGCTCATCGCTCGTGTTGAGCCGTGTGCATTGGGTCCGGCCCGAGCTCGTGGTCGAGGTCAAATACCCGACTTGAACGGAAGACAACCTGCTTCGTCAGGTGGTCTATCAAGGTCTGCGGGAAGACAAGGACCCCAGAGAGGTACGGCGTCGGGTCCCGAGTAGAATATAATAGTGGCTCACGAGCGCCCAAGGAAAGCGTACCTGCTGGGAAGGAGGTCAACCCAAGCGAATTGGCGGCTGAGCTTGCAAAGCAAGAAATATGCAACAACACCAGGGAATCGGCGCGCAGCGGTCAGCGGCGGCAATACCCCCGTAAGCTGACCTGTCGGGCAGCTGCAAGACTTTCAGCAATGTGCCAGGAGCTGACACCCCGCCAGTCGTCGAGAGGAGATCGCATCCGCGCACCCAGCGGAAGACACATGAACAAAACCTCCTTGCTGCACCTATGGCCGGCGATTAAAGCGAGACCAGGGCCGGCGCCTGGTGGAACCGTCGTTCGGGCGAGCTCCGAATGCCCTCAGACAATGACTCAGAAGCTTTGCATAGCCCCGTCGAGTAGGATAACGCCGCAGACATACACATCCGTTTATTGTATCCTTACGGGCGATGCCTGGGAAGACGAACGATGGGAGTGACCCCTTTGAAGGCGGCTCTAACACACTGCATTGATCGGGCAGTCGAGATTTGTAAGCGCGACGGGTCGGGGTGATTTAATGGCTATCGAGCGGCCTGACGAGATCCGGATCAACGCGTGGGACGGTGAAGAAACGCCGGTGCTTATCTTTCCAGCTACCGAGGATATTCATGTCCGGACTCCATATACGCCGCTAAGCCTCGCTCCTACCTTCCTTGAGGAACCCTGGAACTGGCGCTCCCCTGACGTGGGCTGGGGGCTCGTGCTGCGCGACAATGACGAGTTGTCCGCGAGGGACAAGGCCATCGGCGTGGACGCGCCCGAACCGCTCCGCCGATTGCTAATGGCGCGCGACCCGGCCCCGATATTGCGATATCAGCCAGACAAGCCGCCTGGGTACCTCTTCCGCTATTATCCGGACGGCCATGGCGAGCCTCTCTCCGCGGCGGCGCCCGACCGGGGCGTCCGCGAGGGGCAGATCCCACAATACCTCCTAATCTATGGTTCTCCGGCTGAGATCCCTTGGGCCGTTCAGTATGGGCTCAATCTCGCCACCTTTGTAGGCCGTCTCGATCTAACCGTTGAAGAAGGTCTCGATCGCTACGTCGACGCTCTTATCTCCGACTGGGCGGGTTACTACCCAGCTGATCTTACCAAGCCGGTCATTTGGAGCACTGACTGGGGCGTGCCGGACATCACGTTTCTCATGGCCAGGGTTATTGGAGCCAAGCTCGCGGCCAAGTTCGGGGCCGACGCAGAGACCGCGGATCGGGTCTGGCTCACCGGCCCAGACGCCACTTGTGAAGCGCTTGTCGCGGAGCTTAAGTCTCGGCGACCCGGCCTTATCTGCACTACAAGCCACGGAATGACGGGCCCGTTGCGTGATCCGGAGGCCACCATCTCCCATCTTGGTTCGCCGGTGGATCACACGCGGCAATGCCTGGCCCTAACGTCTTTGAGCGATTGGCGGGCAGGCGGCGCGATCTGGTACGCGCACGCCTGCTGTTCGGCAGGCTCCGATTCCGTCACGCGGTACGCGGGTCTGATTGGTCCGAACCAAAAAGGAGGGGCTCTCCTGCGAGGAGTGGCGGCCACGGCCGGCACCCGGGTCGCGCCGTTGCCGCGGGCGCTCCTCGGCGGACCCAGCCCTTTGGGCGCATTTGTGGGGCACGTCGAGCCAACTTTCGATTGGACGCTTCGCGATCCCAACACGAAGCAAGAACTAACCCACACGATCGTGCGCTGTCTCTATAACGCCCTCTACACCTGTGACCACCTTGCCCCCATCGGTTGGGCACTCTCCGACATATTTAAGGAGGCGGGCGCCTTCTATGGTTGGTGGCAGGTGCCCGCAGACGCCGACGACCGAGCGACACTCGACGTCTATCGCCAACTCGCGGCCGTGCACCGACAAAGCATGGTGATCATTGGCGACCCGACCGTCGTCGTCTGCCGGAGGAGCCCGTGATCCGAGCAAGACACCAATTGTAGCTCCAAGCCCGAGGGACGTGAGATGGAAGTCGTACTGTTCGTGCCCGGAATCCTAGGCTCGAAGTTAAGGAGCCCGAACGGAGAGGAGGTCTGGCCGCCGACACCGCTCGAGGCGCTGCGTGGTTATCGGAGAATCGACAAATTGTTGCGGCACGATCTCCAAGTGAGCGGCGTGGTCGAACGCGTATGCATCGACGTCTATGGATCCTTGATCCAGGCGCTGGAGGGGTTCGGCTATACCGAAGGTGGTCCGCGGAGGCGGCTCATCAAGTACGGCTATGACTGGCGGCGGGATCTGATCGCGCTCGCCGACGAATTAGGGCAGACACTGAACGCCCTCGCTGCACAGCACGGGCCCGGCCTTGAGATCAAGTTGATCTGCCACTCGATGGGGGGCTTGGTGGCGCGCGGGCTGCTCGAAAAGCCAGGGGCCGCGGAAGAACCTTGGGCGACGGCGGTGAAGCTCGCCGTGTTTCTCGCTACGCCACATGAAGGTGCGCCACTGGCCTTTGCCAGAGCCGTAGGCGTTGGTGGCTCGAGCCTTGGATTAAACGCCGTCGAGCTGCGGCACCTCGCCGAGGCGCCAAGCTTCCCCGCGGGCTATCAACTCTTTCCTCCTGCCAACCTGCTACCTTTGTCGAAGTTGAATGACCCGACCCCTTTCAGGGGTTAAGCCTGTTCGATCCGGCTGTCGCTGCCAATTACGGCCTCACCACCGAACACTTGGCGGCAGCGAGCGCCTTGCATGGCAGGCTCGATCCCGCGCGTCGACCGGTGAGTTGCCGTTACTACGCCATCGTCAGCGCAGCGCACCAGACCATCACCCGCCTTGACGAGGACCAAAACGTGGCTGTCCCGGTGATGGTGAAGAGCTCGGGAGATGGGACTGTCCCGATCCAGAGCGCGTCAGCACTTCGTGTGCAGACTGCCTATGTGGAGGCAAACCACGTCGGAGTCACGCAGAAGTCAGTAACCCACAAAATCGTCGGAATGCTACTGGGGGCACTTCCCGCGGAGCCCGTTACTGCCGGGTTCGATGCAGACCTAACTGGCGCGTCCGTCTCCATGAATCTCTCGCTCAGCGAGCGCACAATAGAAGACGGCAAAGCCTACGAAATTGTAGTCACTACCGCGCCACAAGATACCCTGGACGCCCGCGTTCGGGTGCGGATGGACCGCAATGGAGCCCTGGGTCTCATAAACGAGATCCCGATAAATGTTCGAACGGAGTGCCTCGAGCGGATCTCGATCAAGGGACCGTCGCTAAAGCCTGGGCGGTACCTATTCGATCTCGTTGCGGACGACGACCGCGTGTTCGACAGCGAAGAGTTGCTGGTCACCGGCCGCGATGACTGATCTACCATGGGGCGAAAGCGCGTCGCCTTCCGCTTATACTGCACGAAATCGAGGCGCGCCGTGACAGTTCGGGCGGTCATCGTCGGCATCGAGCGGTACGACCAGGACGAATGGAACGTGCCGGCCCCGGCGGTCAATGCCATTGCTATGGCGCGGTGGGCACTGCGATCGGGCGTGCAACCGAACAATATCTTGCTGTTCGTCTCCCCGCTTGATCCCGCGATCACGCAGGAACTCTCTAATGCAGGCATTGAGGTCCGCGGCGCCACCCTTCGTGACATCGACACGGCACTGCGAACGCAGTTGGTAGGCGCCGAGACCGGCTCCAACCTCTTCTTCTATTGGTCGGGCCACGGCATGACGGATCGAATCGGGCAGCGGCTGTTTTTTTGCTCCGACTACACCCCCGTTCTCGCCGACCGGGTGTTCAACGCGAGCCTTTTTTTCCGCAAGCTCAGGAGTGACACATTCGTCAGCTATCGCAAAATGCTCGCGGTGGCAGACGTCTGCGGCACAAACAGCAAAACACCAGTCGAACCCGCCACCTACGACCCTGGACTCCCATCCAAACGGGATCACCTGATCTACTTCGCCACACCGGAAGGCGGTTACGCCACAGCGAGGACCGGCGAAGGCGCCTTCACTTATTCTGTGCTACAGGCGCTGCAAACATTTACCGGCTTCCCGGAATTTGATTCGTTCAAGGCTCGGCTCGATGCGGAATTGAAGGCCTCAAGCCTGCCTCGCTTTCTGCTCGATACCCGAACGGAGACTGGCGAATCGGCGGCACATTTCGGGGTTGCCATGAGGAGCCCGGACGTAATCGCCAATAGCCTGATCGAGCTCTTGGTCACTTTACGAGTTCCTTCCTCCGATTTGCAGACACATTTCCTCGCAACTGCCGAGGCTCTGAATAACCCTCGGCTTTTTACAGCTGAGGGACTGACAGGCATGGTCCGAGAATTAAGCGGACTTCGCGATCCTGATCCGGGCGCTACGCATGGGATTGTCCAATTCGTGCTGCGTCTGTGTGCTGACCAGAGACTAAAGGAGCCCCTCGAGGCTTGGCTTGTTCGTTGGGCCGAAGACCCCACCGTGGACTTCGAACGGACACGACTAGAGGCAGAACAGAGCCGTTGTCTGCTGATCCTGGACGTGGAGGCTGACGCGGAAGGCGAGATTGCCGGTCTTAGGCCCTCGCTGAGAAGCCTCGATCAGACTCAGCTCCGAGGTCGGCCGTTCGATCCAGTGCCGGTGCGCACTTGGGACGATGTCAGGGACGCGGTATTGGCCATCCTGCAGCGGCTCGAAGCTGACGGCTTCACTAGGGACCTGGAAATCCACCTCGTTGTGGAAGCGAGCGTGTTCGGTCGCCCCTTCCATCGCCTTCCCAGCCTGAAAAAGGGCGTTAAACTGGGGGAAGAGTTCGTAGTGGTGCTGCATCATCGGGAGCGGATCATCCCGGGCCTCTCCGCAGCTAAGCGCCGTTGGCTCAAGTGGGTAAGGGCGGTTAGCTGTCTCGATCCGGCCGAACTAGCCTGGACACGGTGCGCCGAGAATCAGGCTTTGCCAAACCGTCCGTGTCTCTGCCTAGCAGCGGGCC
>Ga0306921_10004017_pt1 | contig 15013 bp, 9 predicted proteins | sample sta12Cox44000080_FD_203760 | JGI IMG/M metagenome (GOLD analysis project Ga0306921, IMG submission 203760) | Lab enrichment of tropical soil microbial communities from Luquillo Experimental Forest, Puerto Rico - statoxic.12C.oxic.44.000.080 (v2)... | ecosystem: Environmental > Terrestrial > Soil...
ACGGCGATCTCATCGCATTTCTTCTTGTATGCGGCTACGCCGCCAACGTACGGCATGAATACACGAGGTTTCCCCGGGATGTTGGCGCCGACGTACCATGAGTTCGCCAACGGATAGAGCGTACGATCCGCGACCGCGTTGTTGTGCTGTACCCAAGCGTCCTCGGCGCCTTCCTCCGCCTCGATGCGCGATAAGTCGTGATCGCGCAAGTACTGCATGCAATCCGCGATCCAATCGACGTGCTGCTCGCAAGCCAATATCATCTGACTTTTGACACCCGGACTTTGCGGGCCAGTGATCATAAATAGATTTGGGAACCCGGCGATCATGATCCCGAGGTAGGTGCGCGGACCGTGCTCCCACTTCTCTCGAACCGACATTCCCGCATCCGTGTGAATGTCGATCTCTTTCATCGCCCCCGTCATGGCATCAAAGCCCGTTGCAAAAACAATCGCATCGAGCACGTAGTCGCTATCAGCGGTACGCAACCCAGTGGGTGTAATTTCTTTGATCGGCTTGCGGCTGATATCTACCAAGGTAACGTTGTCGCGATTGTACGTCTCGTAGTAGTCGGTGTCGAGAATGAGCCGCTTGGTGCCGATTGGATGGTCATTGGGGCATAGCAAATCCGCGGTCTTGGGATCCTTGACGGTGGCCCGGATCTTCCGGCGCACGAATTCTGAGGCCGTTTCGTTGGACTCTTTGCTGACCAACAAATCTGTAAATGAGTAAAGGAAACTGATGCTTCCACCCTCGGCCCATTTTGCCTCGTATGCGCGTAACCGTTCCCCTTCGGTTGCATCGAGCGCGGACTTTACCGGCGGCGGGTAGCCAGCGATTCCGAATGGTGTATCGAAAGCGGCGCGGCGGCGCTCGGGATAGTGTGACTTGTGCGAGCGTTCCTTCTCGGAATCCATGGGCGCATTGCGTGCCGGCAAGCTGAAATTGGCTGTTCGCTGGAACACGTAAAGATGCTTCGCCTGCTTTGCGATGATGGGTATCGACTGGACGCCGGAAGAGCCGGTTCCGATGACGCCGACTTGCAATCCGGTAAAGTCGACCCCTTCATGGGGCCATAAACCGGTGTGATACCACTTCCCCCTGAAACTCTCCAAACCAGTGTAGCTCGGCGTCCGAGGTGTCGAAAGATTGCCTGTCGCCATAATGCAGAAGCGGGCGGTCGCGGCACCGCCTTTGTCAGTCTTTACTGTCCATGTGTTTGTCTCGCTGTCATAGGCTGCCTCTTTAACCCGGGTGTTGAACTCGATGTCGCGCCTGAGGTCGAAGCGATCAGCCACATGGTTGAGGTAACGCAGGATCTCAGGCTGCGTGCCATAACGCTCGGGCCAATGCCATTGTTGCTGCAATTCGTCGGAGAAGGAATACGAGTACTCCATGCTTTCGACATCGCAGCGACACCCCGGGTAGCGGTTCCAATACCAGGTGCCGCCAACCCCGCCGCCAGCCTCAAAGGCATGCACCTTGAGGCCAAGCCTACGGAGGCGATGGATCGCGTAGAGACCGCCGACCCCGGTGCCGACGATGATCGCATCAAATATCGCCGGTTCTGACGTGTATGCCGACATAGCGAAACTCCTCCTACCACCAGCCACCAGTGGCGCGTCCGCTGATTGCGGTTGATCCATCTCTCGCCTGATCAAGCGAATTGACGCATGCAGGAAGGCATGATAGTCCCGGTGTCTAGTTGATCAATAGAAATCATGCGTTTTCTATAGAAGACAAATAACCATAGGAGATGCCGATGCATGACCTTCTGATCCGCGGCGCCACCATGGTGGACGGGCTCGGGCACGACCCGATCCGCGCCGACGTAGCGATGAAGGATGGCCGCATCGCGGCGATCGGCGAGGTCGGCAAGGTCGCGACCGAGATCGTCGATGCCGGCGGGCTCGCATTGATGCCGGGCATCATCGACCTGCACACGCATTACGATGCGCAGGTCACCTGGGACCCGACCCTGTCACCGTCGCCCTCGCTCGGGGTCACGACCGCGATCATGGGCAATTGCGGCTTCGGCATTGTGCCCTCGCCACCCCATCTGCGCGACTTGATTATGCGTAACCTGGCGGTTGTCGAGGGCATGGATCTCGATGCGCTGCGTGCCGGCATAGACTGGCGGTTTCAATCCTTTGCCGAATACATGACGATGCTGCGCGGGCGCGGCGCGTACATGAACCTCGGCGTGCTGGTCGGGCATTCGGCCGTGCGCACCGCCGTGATGGGCAACGACGCCTCGGTGCGCAAACAACCGACCACCGCAGAGATAACCGAGATGAAGCGGCTCATCAGCGAAGCGATGGATCAAGGCGCGATAGGCCTTGGTGCTTCGTACTCGCTGAACCACTCGGGCTGGGGCGGCGTGCCGATGCCCTCGACGATCAGCGAGGTATCGGAATTCGACGCGCTGGTCGGGGCGATGGGCGGGCCAGGGCGCGGCGTCGTCGAGATCTCCTCCGGGCCGATCACGCCCGACGCGATGGAGGAGATCGCCGCCCGCCACGGCCGCCGCATCTTCATGAGCACCGCCATCGCGCTCTACAACGAGCAGTACCCGGACCGCGCGCTCGGCGTGTTCGAGGCCTGCGGAGCAGCGCAGGCTCGCGGTAACGAGCTGTACATCCAGATCACCTGTCAGCCGCTGTCATTCGACTTCACGCTGGCGAGCGCGTACCCGTTCTACAGCCACCCCACCTTCGACCCGATCAAGGCTTACGATCGCGAGCAACTGAAGACCGTGTTCCGCGACCCGAGCTTCCGAAACGCACTCCGCGCCGACCTGCGCAACCCCAAGCCGGGTACGGTCTTTCAGGGCAACTGGGAGCGTGTCATCATCTCTGCACCGATCAAACCCGAAAATGCCGGGCTCGCCGATCGCTCGGTAGCTGACATCGCGCGCGAGGCTGGACGTGATCCGCTCGACGTGCTGCTCGACCTCGGGCTTGAGGAGAACCTCGACACCGGGTTGATCGGCCGGTTTTTCAATGCTGTTGACGATGGGGTGGAACCGCTGGTCCAGCACGAGGCCGGAGTGATCGCGCTGTCCGATGCCGGCGCGCATTTGGTCTATCTGTGCGATGCGGGCTTTGGTCTTTATTTCCTCGGTCATTGGGTGCGCGAACGCGGCGCATTCGACATCGCCGAGGGCGTGCGCCGACTGACCAGCCATCAGGCCGGGTTATACGGCATCCCTGACCGCGGCCGCATCGCGGTTGGTGCCTGCGCTGATCTGCTGCTGTTCGACCCCACCACGGTTGGCATCTCAGCCCCGCGCCGGGTGAACGACCTGCCCGGCGGCGGAGCACGCACGCTGCGGGACCCGATCGGCCTACACGGCGTATTCGTCAACGGCGCCCGGGTGTTCGACGGCAAAGACTACGTCCGGCTCAGCCGAGGCCCCGGCCAAGTGCTCGATCGCTTTCTACCGGCCCGCGCGGCCCCGCTGGCGAGCGCGGCGCAAAAATTCTAGCCTGCGGCAGCACCGATCATGCCGGTCGATCCGCAGATCCAAATCCTGCTCGACAAGGGTACCGGCGTGCCCGCCACGCATACCTTGCCGGTCGATACGGCACGCGCGCAGTACGAAGCGCGCGTCGCCTTGATGGCACCCCCCGCCGATATCGCCAGTGTTCGCGAGCGAACCATCGACGGCCCGGGCGGACCGTTGCGCATCCGAATTTACACGCCGCATGGCATGGGTCCATTCCCACTGTTGGTGTTCTTTCACGGCAGCGGTTTCGTGCTGTGTAGCCTCGAAACTCACGACGGGATGTGCCGCAATCTGTGCGCCGGTGCGGGGTGCGTCGTCGCTTCAGTCGATTATCGCCTCGCGCCCGAGTACAAATTCCCAGCCGGCATCGACGATTGTCTGCATGCGACGCGATGGGTCGCGGCGCATGCCGCCGAGCTCGGCGCCAACCCAATGCGGTTTGCTGTCGCCGGCGACAGCGCCGGTGCGAATATGGCCGCGGTCACCGCGCTCAGAGTGCGCGACGAGGGCGGTCCCCCATTATGCGGTCAGCTGCTGCTCTACCCGGTGACGGACTACCACACGCCTGGCACTCCCTCGTACGAGAACAACGCCGAGGGCTATGGACTGACTCGCGACACAATGAAGTGGTTCTGGGCGCATTATTTGAACGACGAGTCGGAGAGTGCGCATCCATATGCCTCGCCGCTGCGTGCCCGGGACCTGACTGGCTTACCACCTACCCTGGTAATCACTGCCGAATACGACCCGCTGCGCGACGAGGGCGAATTTTACGCCGAGAAGCTAAAGGCCGCCGGCGTATCCACCGCACTCACTCGTTATGACGGCGTCAATCACGGCTTCATGTTCTGGGTCGGCGTTGTCGACAAAGCCGGGGTCGCAATGAACGAAGCCTGCGAATGGCTGCGCGGCGTCTTTGCCGGTTCGCGCTAGCCGTTTCTAGATCCGTCTGGCAAGCGCTCGGCGCGTAGCGCGCATGCCTCGTGGAGCGTTGTTATTGTTACGTGCCCGATTTAAGAGGCATTGATCGCCGGCACGACCTCGATAATCGCAGGTTCCAGACTTTCAACGACTTGACGCCGGGTGCACGCATCGAACTTCGCTCGCCTCGCCGCTGGACGAATAGGGTATTCGAACTTGTGGTTCCGGATTTCAGGGAAAGATTTCCACTATCCCACCTCCGAGCCGCAAACTGGCCGGAGCCACAGCCGGCTTCCTGACCGGCCCTAAGAGCTTTTCCGACGACGCCAGGCGCGCGCGGCATTCGCATACGAATGCGCGACGGCCTGCCGATGGACGCGGCGTAAGTCAGTGCGGCTTGCGAAGTTCGTCGAGCCACTCGCCCCTCAGCGGAACCGATGGTTCGCAGACTCCCCGCTGGAGGAAGGCGGATTCGAACCGTCGGTTTCGCGATGCGCTCATACCGCCGACAGCGTTGCCGTGGTGTGACGCCGTCTGATCCGGACGGTGAGCGGCGGCTCCTCGGACCGTCGCTTGCCAACTCGATCGCCGTGCCGAGGCCGGCAACTGCTCGGATGACCGGTGCGCCGGTAGATCGGTCCCAACTCGGACGAACCCATGAAACCGTCGCCTATCTAGCGCGGAACTGAATGTTCGAATCCGTTCCCCTCCGGGGGGAGTCTGGCGTGAAGCCGATTTCTTTCTGCCGGATGCGAGGACGCATCCGGGATTGTCGGAATGGAGCTATCACCTCATATGGAGTTGGACAAAGTATAGATCGGTTGCAAGCGACGTAATGGCTTCTGCGGGTGCCAGGGAATGAAGACCCTCTACCTGTTGCGTCACGCGAAGTCCAGCTGGAAGGATCCGGGCCTCGATGATCTCGATAGGCCTCTTAACAAGCGTGGCCGCGAGACCGCTAAGACCATGGCAGCCCACCTCCGACGAGCGAAGATCACATTTGACCTGGTCCTCTGCTCGACGGCGGTCCGCGCGAAGCAGACGCTGGAACCCATTGCCAAGGCGATAAAGCCGCCGAGGGTTGTTTTCGAAAGCCGGATCTATGGGGTCGCGCAACCAGAACTCTTCAAATACCTCCGCGGCCTTCCAGAAACTGTCGAATGCGCCCTGATGATTGGTCACAATCCAGGTTTGCATGATCTTGCGTTGGCGCTTGCTGATACCAAATCGTGCAATCGTTTGCCGCCGGCCGACGGCAAGTTTCCGACTGGAGCCATGGCGGCGTTCTGCTTTGATGGAGCATGGCAGGAATTGCGCTCGAATGGCGCGACCGTCTTGTCATTCACCAGCCCAAAGGAAATCGCTCCCAGATTGCGCTTTCGTTCACCGTAAGATCAGCTCTTGGGACGCTTTGGCGCTCGATCAAAGCGCTCTGATGCTTGCCGTGATTGGTGGTCGAACCCTGCCTACGCGGAACGGGTACCCCGGGCTTCACGACGAAATCAGCCCTCGCCATCGCTCGAGGTGACCCCGCGATGGTGGAGATCCTGCGCACCGGTGCTGCATATCGACCCAAATGACAAAAAACCCGCATTTCGAAACCGCATCTTCATGGAAGGCGGCGCGAGCGAAGCTGATATTGCAACCGCGCGAGCCGGGGTACACTCCCGGACCTGGGTTCCGAAGTTCGGACCGGCGAATTGCTCGACGGCTGCGGTAGCGTCGTCCTCGGCCGTCGATGGCACCTGTGCCGGGCGAGCTCCAAGCCACCGCCGCGCCGGATGCGCCGGCGCCGATAATCAGGACGTCAACTGGGCTGGGTCATGCGAAGCATTCAGCCGGGAATAAACCGGCCACATCGGCGGCGAGGATTGCGGGAAGGCCGCGGACAGTGGGTATGACTTGTCCGGCGGCGGGGGAGCTTAACCAAATCTACCGCAAAAACCGGCGGCGGCCCTAGCCGAGCGATTAGCGCAATGCCGAAGTTCGGCGAGGCGTGGGATCTGGTGCAGCCAAAAAAACGCGCAAACACGAAGCCGGCCGCATCGTCGCCGAGGTTAACAACGGCAGTGCTGACGCTCGAGGGCAAGCGGGAACCAGAAGAGCAACAGCGCGACCTTCCGCCCAGAATTTCAACCGTTGAAATGCCGCGCCCAATTTGAGGATAGCCGTCTCTGCTCGCGCGACGTCGAAGTTTGCTGGACTCACCGCTGGAGGAGGATGGATTCGAACTTCTCGTACGCTGACACAGGCAAGGCTGAGGCCGAGCGCACCGCCGATGAAGCCGCTCAGCACCCGCACCACATGCTACGCCGGGCCGTTGCCGGCCTCCCCGGATCCTGCCCGCACACGGGCTAGAAACCTGACCCCAGCGTTTCTGCGGCTCTCACGACCCCGCGGAGGGTCAAAGTGGACTCAATGGTGGCCTATTTTGGACTCCCCGTCTACGACATCTTGCAATCTGAGCTTAGCCCTTTGGCTTTGACGAAATAGCCCGGCCCCAGATCCGTAGCCTCGGGAGAACCGTTGATTCCAAAGGCGTGCGTTTGAATTCGATGGGCACTTGGTCGACGCAAGACTGTCTCGTGCCGGATGGCATTTGTTGAGCCCCTGCGGTGCTCAGGACTTCCGTTGGGAAAATGGTCCGGGATTCCGCTAAACCTTGTGCCATACGACCTTATAGGCGCAAGTCCCGACTACTTGTCCACTCAGTCGGTGGGTCACGCTGTCGAAGTCTCCATCGAAATCTTCATCGACCGGTGTCTCGTGGATATTTCCACTTACGGTCACCCCGTAGCCGCTGCTCATCTTCAGGTGTCCTTGCGGTGTCACATACCCTGCAAAGTGCACGCCCATTACTTCGAATTGCGCGAGACCGTTTTTCACAGTCAAAGCTGGGAATTGGTCTCCGGAATAATTCCGGCATGTTGCATTACCGGTGCCGCCTGATGGACCCAGAGTGTTGCCTTTACTGTTATTCACCACCGAAAGATCCTGATATTCGCCATCGAACGCGGTGGTGGTGTGATCGGCTGATCCAGCTATATGGGTTGGGCCAGTGCTTGGATCTGCACCCACCCAACCAGCCGTGCACGCGGTTAGCGCCGATGACAAGCCGATTGCGCTGCAAGCCCTTCGGGCTTGACCGGCGAAGCCTGTCAGACTGCGCCGAATGGCGCAAGCTCGCAGAGCCCAAGCGGCGATTGACCTATTCATATTGGTCTCCCTCAGTCTTGGTCTGAGGATTCCTACACTCTATGCACTGAGCAGTGTGTTAATTTTTTCTGCCGAGGGCATAGTGGCCGAGGGCGGGTGTTGGTCGAATGGGGCTGGCTATCCTATTGCCCCTCCTCCATATCGTTTTTCCCTTGCGATTGCCGCTCTCAGCCGAAGCTGAACATCGCTATCGAGGCTGCAACACCTCACCGGCTCCCGAATGTAAGCGCCAATGGTTACCGCAAGGTAATCCCTCCCCGCACCGCTCGGTTGGATGAAGCGCGGACTTGCCATTATCGGTTAACCGCCTCACCCGAATTTGATGAACCTTGACCTAACCGATGACGAAAACGGCAGCACTTGAACGGCTGCTTTCCGATGAAATCGACAGGGATCGCACCCGCTGTCGCCGCGGGTGGAACTGCTGAAAGGCACTCTCGCCAAGATCCGCCCCGGAGCCGCCGAAGGCGTCCCTAGCCCCGAAGGGGCTGGAGCCGAAAGCCCGAACCCCTCCCGTCGATGAAACATTATGAACCGCCGCGGGCGGGCCGCTATCGGCGACGATGAAATCTTATATAAAAGGGTCGGCGTGCTCGAAGAATGGGAGCCGCGGAGTGAGGTTTTGGCTACTGATAACAGTCCTGGCGCTTGTGGCGCTACCGGCGCAGCACCCCTTCGATTGGGATCGTTACAACGCCCGCCAGGGGCCGTGGGGAGCACGAGCAGGCCGAGTGAGGGACGAAGACCATCTGCGCCGCACCGAGCTTGTGATCTCGTGGGCGGTGATCGGGATCGTCACTAGTGTGATCTTATTTTTGTGGATCGCAGTTCCGTGGAACAGCTTAAATCGCGTTGAGCCAAAAAAATTCGGTGATGTACGGGTCGAGGAACCTGCGGGCGACGGCGAAGCTGTTCGTTGGGGGCCTACCAAGCAATATCGGCCGACCGGCTCAGACAGGGTGTTCTATGTGCGCAAGGGTGTTCGAGCGTTGGACAACAAACCAGCACGCTGCGCTCTCCCCGGCGAGCCAGCACTGATATTCGGTCTTGGTCAATCTGCTGATCTCTACCGAGCACGCACTCTCCCGCCGTCAGGTGGCGTGATTATGTGCTGGCGGTTTGTATGGTCGCGCGCTCCAGGTGATCCGGCTGCCCAATCTGCGATAGGTGACCATTGGAACTGATACCTATCCCGAGCCGCGAGATCGCGGATCACTACACGGCTCTACCATCGGTTTCAAGAGCAGATCGTAGCCCGGCTACCGGTCGACCGCGTCGCCGGGGTGGATTTCGTCGTCGGCGTGCGATCCCACACTGGCGAGGTAACTCAGCGTTTATCTGATGGATACCGACATCGAGAAGCTGATGGAGTTCCTGTCCCAAAAGCACGATCAGGCGCATCGGCAAGTCGCGTAGGCTGGATAGAGCAAGCTCGCTCGCCTGCTAATCGGATGGCAACGCAGCCCGAGGACGTGATCGCTTACTCCTGGCAGAAGTCGGTCGACCCCAGCCAGCGGGAAGCTCCCCAGGCCCCGAGGTCGAGCCTGGCGCTGTCGCACACGTTCAACGGCCGGGTGTGTCTATACCCCGCGCTCGACGCTCTTGAGGGAGCAATGTATGCAGGAGGCATTCGCCGTTGCCCGTTCTCGCGAGGTCGTGGCGGACACGATCGTCGCCGAAACAATGACCTTTATCGATTCGTTGGCGGCCGACGGAACCACCTCGCTGCAGCGCGATATCGTCGACGGAAAGCCGAGCGAACTCGAATATTGGAACGGTGCGGTGGTCCGGCTGGCGCGTGAACAGGGCGTTACCGCTCCGACGCACGAATTCATCTATCACGCTCTGCTCCAGGCAGAGAGCGCAACTAACAGATCAATCTCATATGTCGGCTAACCGAACTTCAAGTTTGCAGCAGCTTGGCAGGGCGTTGCGCCAGCAGCGAGTCCAAGCGACCTCCGCTCCTGCCGTGCGCCGCTGGCAAAGGCGGCGCCAGTCCGAACCGGCCCTCTACACACATCGGGGTGGGACGCCTTACCAAGGTCCGAAGCAGCGCGGCCCGGAGTGAGGCGTCTGCTCGCTCCGGACCGCGGCGGCAAGCGTCAGCCCCCTCGGGCGGCGGTGGTTTCGGTCGACCGGGTCACCGCCGGGTTATGTCGCTGACCCGCAGTCCTTGGTCCAATCGCGCACGGCGCTCTCGCCGTGAGCCGCGGGCTGCCTGAGCCTGATGGGTCAGCGCTGCCGTGCGGCCAGTGACCTGCACCCAGCCTCGGCGCGGGTCGAATCTCTGTGCATAACCGCCGGAGAGGACTTGGAACGCGGTGCGAGCATGATTTTTTAGGTCGATCGCGCCCTGCGCATGTTCATGGGCAAACCAGTTCGGCGTGATGAAGTCCGTCCCTAGAACACCGCCGATCTCATAGCCGTACTGGTCGCTTTCGACGGGATCGCAGACCTCTCCGGCCCAGAAGGTGCCGTGCGGATCCTGATAAGCGCTGTTGAGCCAGGGATCGACCGCCATCTCGCATAGCTCGTGAGTGGCGCCAACGCTGATGCTGGCCTTGTCCTGCATGAGGGTTTTAGCGAAAACCTTGGAGATCGGAAGGCCCTCATTCGTCAGATCATGATAGGCGAGCGCATCCGCCTGATCACTATTATCCAAAAATACGCACCACCAGCTGCCGGCCGGCGGCATCCGTCCTTTTGGAATAAAGTTGAAGGTGGCGGCGTCGACACCCCAAATCGGTCGTAAATCCTTGTTCCATTGCTGGTCGAAGGCGGGGATCATCTTTTGAACGTCGGCGTCGGAGATGGCGGTCGACTCGTTGATCACGGCGATTTGCGGCATTGATGTCTCCTTTGTCTGGGATTGCACCCGCCCCGAAGCGGATGTTTGCGGCACCCTCTTCCGGGGGCTACGGCGTCCCAAATAAGTGCGCGCGGAACGAAACCTGTGTGATGCGCTTCGCACCGACGAAGATTATTCGAGCGCGAGCTTGATCTGGCTTGCCTCGCCCTTAAATCGGCATGCGGACGCTGCCGGACGGGAGTTAACCTTCTCGATTATTGGTTAACAATACGTGCGACCACGTATTGACAACTCCTCAAGCGGCCATTCGGCCGCGATGTTTTCCGCGTCTCCGCCGCGTCAAGGTCTGGCGAGGTGACGGTGAGAGGGACTCGGATTGGGCCGAGGAGACCCTGGAACGCCCCAGCCAACCGGCAAGTCAGCGGAATGCTTCCCGCGCGCTGCATCCCGCACCGGCGATCCCGGCGTTATTTCGTCACATGCCGAAGGTTTCCCCCCTGGCATCATAACCACCCCCCTGCGAAAGCGATGAAACCTATTTGCCTCTTCCTGTTTCGCGGCGATGCGGCTCGGCGTAGGCGGGCGACAGTGGAGAGTGGGCGCCGGACCACGACCAGCACCGCCGGATCTTTCTCAAAACGGCAACCTGCCGCCCTTGCCCCAACCGGGCCCGTCGTCTTGAGAGGAACCGAAAGTTTGCTGACTCACCGCTGGAGGGCTGGAGGGGAACGGATTCGAACTTTCGGTTCCGTGATGCGCTGGCACCGCCGACAGCGCCGCGGTAGTGTGACGCCGCCTGATCCGGGCGGTGAGCGGTGGCTCCTCGGACCGCCGCTCGACAACTCGGTCGGTGTGCGGAAGCTGGCAACTGCTCGGATGACCGGTGCACCGGTTGATCGGCCCCGACTCGGACGAACCCACGAAAACCGTTGCTTATCTAGCGCGGAACCGGAAGTTCGAATCCATCTCCCTCCAGGGGAGAGTCGGTTGCGAACTCGGTTTTTGCAAAGGCGGGCCCGCGGGCTCAATGACGCATGATATTAACGCCGTCGGCCTTGCGGCCGGCGTGGTCATTGGGTGGCACCTCCGCGAACTAACAAACTTGGAAGCAAAACTGTGCGAGGACGTGCGTCACTTCAAAAAGGCCACGCCTTACTGGCGGCCAGCGATTTTGCCGCGGCCACCCAGACGCCGTGATGCGCAGCCCCGCCTTCGCGCTGCACCCTAATCGGCGTGGCCGTGGATGTTCTTTTTTTGAGCCGACGCCGCAAGTATACAAACAGCGGCGGTCATGGCCTGGAGCCGGGGTCGAAGTGACGGCGCCGCGTGGCCGCCGGGCCCGGAACTCTCCGAGGATTTCCAGGGGGTGTTGGAGGTGTTCGGCTAAATGCGGAGCTGACGCGCTTTTCCCACGCATGCCCGAGCACTGCGCGGTGACGTTGTGGCTCCGGTCTCGCGGCCGGGCTCCAGCTGCGCCCACAAAATCGTCTGGCCGAAGCCTCAGACGCAGATCAAGCTGGCTCTGGGTCGCCCAGCGACAGCCGACGTGCGAGATAAGTGGCAACCAGCTTTGTCAATACCATGCTCTGCAGCTCGATAGGTGAGGTCAGCCGCGCTTCGATGACCTCGCGATTATCAAGCTGCAGTCTTGGCAATTCGACCAGGCGCAGCTCAAAGAAATGTACGCGGTCACGTCGTCCGTCCTAAATGGTGCAGAAAGAGCCGGCGGGAGCCAGCGCCGAAGCCGAGAGTCCGATCTCCTCGCTCAATTCCCGCCGTGCTGCCGCGTCTGGCGTCTCACCGCGCTGGACACCGCCACCGGGCAAGTGCCACCCGGTTCGATACGAGCAACGCACCAGCAAGAGAGCGGGACCGACATAGACCGCTACCGCGACGCCCTCATGCCGCGCATGCGCAAGTCGCCACCAGATGCGGGCAAGCGGGAAACCGACCCGGAAAGCTGTCCGCCGGGCAAGGTCCGCGCCGAGCGCCCGCTGGCGATGGCCAGAGCGGGTCAATCGGTTGCGGCAAGCCCTACGGCCAGGCAATAGACCGCGGCTTCTTGCCGCCCGTCCAGGCCGACGGCACGGTTCATCGCGCCGTCATCAAATCCGCCGAGGCAGACGGCGGCCAATCCCGATTCGACTGCGCCGAGACAGACGTTCTGCGCGGCATGGCCGGCTTCGAGCAGGACGTAGCGGTAGCCGCGCGGGCCGTATTTGATCAGGGTACGCTCGAAGACGGCGGCAATCACCAGGAGCAGGTTCGCGTGCTCGACAAATTCCGGATAGAAAATCACCTGCCGAACCTCGAGAAGACCGGTGCCGGCGAGCCGCTCGAGCCGCGCGTCGATCGGATTATAGTGGTATACGCCGTCGGCGATGCTCTCGACGGCACTCGTCGCCGCGTAGAACTCGAGCGGATAAAGCCCGCCGGCTGACGGTACGCTACGCCCCCAGCTCGCAAAGCTCGGGGTGTGCCGGCGCAACCCGGTGACGCCGTAGGCCGCGTGCAGGATGCGCGAGGCCTGCGTGAACGGCATCGGCTGGGCGGCATAGCGGCGCGTCGAACGCCGCGCCTCGATGAGCCCGGCGAGGACCGAGGGGCGCTCGTCGGGTGCGAGGGCAATCGGCTCCGGATCGGCAACGACCTTGTGCTGCAGCTCGTGCGAGGCCTCGAGGTAGGCTTCGATATTCGACCAGACGCCGGAATTCAGGTGGTACCAGAGGGCGAGCGTCGTGGCGTCATCGGCCGGGAGCTGCATCGAGAACCTCAGGGCAGCGGATGCGGGCAAGGGTTGAGGCTCGCCTCGTCCCGGTCAGAGGTGCCATAGCCGAGGAGACGCGGCAGCCGATAAAGGCGGGTGCCGTCGAGCCGCTCCTCGCCATAACCGAAGTGGATCGGCTGGAGCCCGGTGGCCAGGGTCCGGACCACGCGGACCGGAAAAGGCTCGAGATCGGGTGTGGTCAGATCGGCATAAAGAACGCGACATCCGGCGCAGCGCAGCGCCGCGACCAACCGATCGAGATCCTCGCCCGGCTCTCCGCCGAGCGGGGGCAGGCTGTCGAGGTCCCTGGTGCAGCCTCGTTGAAGCAGAAAACCGAGTTCGGAAAGTCGCTCCGGCGCAGAGAAGAAGGCGCCGTGATCATCGAGGGTGCGGACGTCGCGATAATCGTGCAGGGTCTCGACAAAGTCGGGAGCGGTGGCGCGGGCGACGGCGCCGGGACGCACCTGACTGACCTCGAACAAGGCCTTTTGCGCGGCGATCAGTGGATCGGCGTTGCAACCGAGACCGACGCAGACCGCGGGCTGCTTGCCGCTGGGATCGACGAGTACCGCCATCATCGCATAGACCGGCATGTCGGTGGCGAGCAAGAACAGATGCGTCTCGATGCCGAAGCGCCGGTAATGCGCGGCAAACTCCGCAGCGATGCTGGTCGATCCGGCAATGCGGATCTCCGGCGCCGGCAACCTGTTCAGCCAGGTGACGAGGAACGCGTCGCGCTCGATCAGCTCGCAGAGCCCTAAGAATGGCGGCGCGCAGATCGACACCCGCCGCCAGCCCGTTCGATGTCGGCGGGCAGAAATAGACGTCCGCGTCGTTGCCCAGATAATCGAGGTAGATCAGCGAGGTCGGCGCCCACACTTCGCCCTCGCCGGGAAGCTCGCGCGCTGCGATCCAGGGCACTTCCATATCCTCGCGCCAGCGCCGGTAGGGAAAGCCGGGGCGGGCATATTGGCGCTCGGAATAGAGCACGCATTCAGGCGGCGTGATCGCATCACCGGATCTCTGTTTCCAGGCAAACCGCCGAACCCGCCGGTGATCGGGCTGACCAGCGCAATAGCGCTCCAGCGCTTCGCCAATGGCCGCCGCCGCAGCCTCGCGGTCGGTCGTACCCTTACCGACGCCGGTCCGCTCGTGCGGCTTCATGGTGCGGTAGTCGAAATGCGACAATGTCGCCTGGTATTAGACAGCTGGCATTCGACCTCGGCGGCGGGAGCGCCTCAAGGTGCCCCAAAAGCGACCTTCATCACCGTGAGGAGTCGACTCGGATGGATCGGCGAACGAATTAGGTCGATAGCCAGCCGATCTGTCTGCATGGTATGGCTCGCACTGGTTCGCTGTGCTTCATGAGAGGACCGTCGCATGGCCGTCACCGCAATATCCAGAAGCCACATGACTCAGGCCGAGGCGCAGACCCGCATCGATCTCGCCGCCGGCTATCGGCTCGTCGACCTGTTCGGCTGGTCCGACCTGATCAATACCCGCATCACGGCGCGCGTTCCGGGCGCGCAGAACCATTTCCTGATCAACCGTTTCGGCATGCTGTACGACGAGATCACCGCGTCATCGCTGGTCAAGATTGATGTTGATGGGAACAAGGTCGAGCCGTCGGATGACGAGGTCAATAGCGGCGGCTTCGCGATCCCCAGCACGATCCATATGGCGCGCCCTGATATCAACTGCGTGATCCACACCCATACGGTCGCCGGGTGCGCTGTGTCGATGCAGAAGGGCGGCCTCCTGCCCCTCAATCAGCATGCGCTACAGGTGATCG